>Ga0210395_10000308_pt1 | contig 38369 bp, 33 predicted proteins | sample IncBWH4OmetaG_FD_150861 | JGI IMG/M metagenome (GOLD analysis project Ga0210395, IMG submission 150861) | Forest soil microbial communities from Barre Woods Harvard Forest LTER site, Petersham, Massachusetts, United States - Inc-BW-H-4-O ... | reverse complement strand
TTTCGCTGGCGCGCGTGCCGTCTATTCCATTTTGCCACCCGATCATGCCAGCACGGATTACCGGGCTCAACAGGATCAGGAGACAAACTCGATCGCCGGTGCGCTCGAAGCCGCAGGCGTCAGTCATGTCGTCGCCCTCAGCAGTTTTGGCGCCGATAAACCGGCGACGACCGGCCCCGTTGCTGGGCTCCACGCGATGGAGGAGAGATTTCGACAAATCCCCAATCTGAACGCTCTTTACCTGCGTGCCGGATACTTCATGGAAAACACGCTTCCGCAAGTCGGGATCATTAAGAGCTTTGGAATGATGGCTGGGCCGGTCCGCGCGGATCTCGCACTGCCGATGATCGCCACCAAGGACATTGGCGCGGTAGCAGCCGACGCCCTGGTCAAACTCGATTTTACCGGCCACCAAGCCCGCGAATTGCTCGGGCACAAAGATCTTACGTACTCGCAAATGGCCAAGATCACGGGAGCAGCCATTGGAATACCGAATCTCACCTATATTCAGCTGCCCGCCGAGCAGATCATTCAACCGATGACCCAGATGGGCTTCTCCGAGAATATGGCGACTCTGATGTGTGAAATGTCGGACGCGTTGAATAGCGGGTACATGCGCGCGCTTGAGCCCCGGTCCCGAGCGAACACAACGCCTACTCTGTTCGAGGAATTCGTGCACAACGTGTTTGTTCCTGCCTATAAGGGGCAGGCCACGAGCGCTTGAACGGATGGGACAGACATTTTGTCTGTCCAGTTTTTGCCCCCTTTAGAAACCAATCGCTGTACAACGCGCGGAGGTTTCCGCTGAATCTCCGGCTGTGCAGGATCGTCCTGTCTCCGGCATAATACCCGAGCCTTGGCGACCTCTCTACTCATCACTGGCGCTTCACAACTCTTGACGCTCGGCGGCCGCGGCCCTCGGCGGGGCGCCGCGCTGGCCCGCCTCGGCATCATCCAAGACGGAGCCCTGCTGGTGCGCGACGGCCTGATTGCCGCGCTCGGAACTCGCCGCGCGGTAGAGGCCCTTGCGGAAGCGCGCGGCGCAAAGATCTTGGACCTCGGCGGCCGCGTCGCACTGCCGGGGTTCGTCGATTCGCATACTCACTTGATCCATGCTGCCAGCCGCGCGGAAGAGTATGAGATGAAAATCGCCGGCTGCAGCTACGAAGAGATAGCCCGCAAGGGTGGCGGCATCTTGAACTCCGTCAAAAAACTGCGCGCCGCCACATCGGAAGCCCTGAAACAACGCGCGCGCCAGGCGCTCGCGCAATTCGCCGCTTATGGTACGACAACGATCGAGGCAAAAAGCGGTTACGGCCTGGATATAGCGAGCGAATTGAAAATTCTCCGCCTCCACAAGAAGCTTGCCGCGGAACAGCCTCTGGACATCGTTTCGACGTTTCTAGGCGCGCATGTAGTTCCTAGGGAGTATCGCGAATCGCCTACAGGCGCGAAAAGGTACATTCGGCTGCTCACCGAAAAACTCATTCCCGAGGTGGCCCAAGCGAAACTCGCGGAGTTCTCGGACGTCTTCTGCGACCGAGGGGCGTTTACCAGAGAGCAAGCCGAGCAAATCCTCGAAGCAGGCAAACGCCACGGCCTGGCGCCGCGGCTGCACGCAGAACAGCTTACGCGCCTAGGCGCCGCTCAACTGGCGGTCAAACTTGGCGCGGCCAGTTGCGACCACCTCGAGCAAGTCAATTCCAGCGACATTGCGGCGCTAGCCGAGTCAGAGACCGTTGCCACACTTCTGCCCGGCTGCGATTTCCATCTCGGCCTCAAGCAATACGCCCCAGCCCGCAAGCTGATCGATAGAGGCGCAATCGTTGCGCTGGCGACGGACTACAATCCCGGCACCAGCCCGACCGTAAGCATGCCGATGATCCTCTCGCTTGCTTGTACGCAACTCCGGATGACTCCTGCCGAAGCCATTACCGCCGCGACTATTAACGCGGCCTATGCCCTTCGCCGCGAGAAGCACATCGGCTCTCTCGGAGTTGGCAAATTCGCGGACCTGGCCGTCTTCGAGGTGGCCGATTACCGCGAAATTCCTTATTATTTTGGGATGAACACCTGCTGGTTGACCATGAAGCGGGGTGTCGTGGTCTATGCCGCCAACAAAACCACCCTCTAACCCGCGCCAGAAACCGGTCAAAAAGATAAAAATCCTGCAAGTGAAGAGGACGGAGCAGAAGTCTTTGCTGTCGGAGCACTTTTATCCCTTTTTGGGAGTTCTTTTTGTCGTCGTACTGTTTATTCTGAGGGCGTTCGGCCTGCGCTGGGACGAGTCCGCCGTGGTTGGCCTGTGGATCGTGGGCGTTATCTTTTTCGCCAGGCAACTGGTGCGCTACCTGAAGGGCGCGCCAGCTCCCAAAAAGGCAGAGAAAAAGCCGTTGGCGTCCTTGCCATCGCAAAAGTACACTCCGCCAGCGCTACCCCGGGTGAGCAAGGATTTCCGTGCCATGCCGCCAGCAGGTGACAAGAGATATCCTCCACCGAGCCCTTTTATTAAACCTCCCAAATAATCCTTCGACAGGCTATTCGACGGCCGCAGGGCTTCTCGCAGCGCGCCGTTGGCTCTCGGGGCACAAAATCTCCTATGATGGTGTGGTGAGGGGCGAGGGACACCTTTCGGATGAAACGACTGATTGAATGCGTGCCAAATTTTTCCGAGGGACGAGATCCCGCGAAGCTTGACGCCATTGTCTCCGCAATGAGCGCGGTCTCCGGCGTCTACGTCCTCGATCGCGAGATGGACGCCGACCACAATCGCAGCGTGATCACCCTGGCGGGCGAGCCGGATGCCGTCGCGGAAGCGGCCCTGCGCGGCATCGGCAAGGCCATGCAACTAATCGATCTTACGAAACACACCGGAGCGCACCCGCGCGTCGGCGCGACCGACGTTGTTCCGTTCATTCCGATCGAAGGTGTAACTATCGAAGATTGCGTCGCTCTGGCACACCGCACCGGCCACGAGATTTGGGCGCGCTACAGAATCCCCGTGTTTTTCTACGAAGCCGCAGCGAGGCGACCTGACCGCGTCAATCTGGAAAATGTGCGTCGCGGCCAGTTTGAAGGACTGCGCCAGGAAATGAAGCACAATCACGACCGCCAGCCCGACGTTGGCGAGCCCAAGCTGCATCCGACAGCGGGAGTCACGGTGGTCGGTGCGCGCAAATTTCTGATTGCCTACAACATCAATCTCAACACTTCCGATGTCGCGATCGCCAACAAAATCGCGAAAGCCATTCGCTTCTCCTCCGGCGGCCTGCGCTACGTCAAGTCCATGGGAGTGGAGCTGAAAGCGCGCAACCTCGCGCAAGTCTCCATCAACCTCACCGACTTCGAGCAAACTCCGATGCACCGCGTCTACGGGATGGTCAAGCGCGAAGCGGAGCGCTATGGCGCCGCACCTGTCGGCAGCGAAATTGTCGGCCTCATCCCCAAAAAAGCAATCGAAATGGCCGCTGATTTTTTCCTGCAACTGGAAAACTTCTCTCCTGCGCAGGTGTTTGAAAACAAGTTGGCCGATGCGCTTAGCGGAGCCCCACCGGAAGCCCACAAGGACGGCAAACTCGCCAACTTGGCGCGTCCATTTCTGGAGGCCGTGGCCGCGCCGACAGCGACGCCCGGGGGCGGCAGCGTTTCAGCTCTGGCAGGCGCGTTGGCGGCTTCGCTTGGACAGATGGTTGCGGGACTCTCTCGCAAAAAGAAGTCGCAAGCTGCCTACGCTGACAGGCTGTCGGGAGAACTGGACGCCCTCCGCCGCATCACGGTCGAACTCGCGGAAGCCATCGACCGCGACGCCTCTTCCTACGACGCAGTCATGGCCGCGTTCAAACTGCCGCAAGGCAACGCCGAGGAAATGCAAAAACGGGAATCCTCGATTCAAGCCGCCACAAAACGGGCCTCCGATGTTCCTCTGGCGGTAGCCGGGCATACCGTTGCCCTTTTCGAACGCTTGGGACAACTGGACGCTATCGCTGCCGCATCCATGAGGTCAGACTTAGAAGTGGCACGTTACATGGCTGCTGCGGGGGCGCGCGGGGCTTTGGCCAACGTCGAGATTAATCTCGATGGAATTGCCGATAGCGCTTACGTTGCCGAGATGCGCTCAAAAATAGCATTGCTTCGTGAACGATTGGCGAATGCACCACGCTCGACGACCGCGTAGAATAGATCTTCCCCGGCCTTTGAAAGGAGCAGTACATGAAACTGACGGCGACTCTAAGCCCTACCCGCATTGGGTCGGCAATCTACAGATTCTTCGCTATTGGCCTCTTGGCCGTCGTGGCCCTGACGCTGCCCAAGCCGGCCGAGGCCGGCCACCTTGGCGCGGATATTATCGGAATGTTCCCCAAAGACGTCGGTGAATTTGGCTACGCCGACTTAAAGAAAGCCCGCACTTTGAAATGGTTTCCGCAATTGCAAGAGCAGGTGCTTCCCGAGCGGTTCCGGCAGTTCGAAAAATTCCTCGCTTCCACCGGCAACGATCCGAACAGCCAGGTCGATGAAATCGCCTGGGCTCTGGTTGCCGAGGGGCTGACGGCGAAGTCTGAGAGTGCCGGCTCGGACGCAGTTCCTACCGGTGAACAGATGGTGGGCGTTGCGATCGGCAACTTCAACCAAGACTCAACCGCGAGCTACTTCAAGAAGCAAAAGCTGCCCACGGCAACTGTCCACGGCTATACGCTTTACGCTTTTGGCACCGGAACCGGCGCCACGGACCTCTTCTTCGTTTTCATCGACGCAAGTACCGCCGCCTATGGGCATAGGAGCATCCTCGAAAAAATGATCGGAGTGCGTTTCGGCGAGGAGGACGGTCTCCTGCGCAACGACAAATTTTCCTCGCTAGTCAATGAAGCCAACACGGGCAGCTCCGTGTGGCTGGTCACCAACCCTGCATACACTCGCCTAGCCATCCAGCAACTCGCTCCGGAGATCGAACAGTTCCCCGAAGCCGCCAAGCTTGTGACGCGCATGCAAAACACCATCATCAATATCGAAGCCGGAAGCGACCTCGACGCAAAAGTCCAGGCGATCTGCGGTTCAACCGATGACGCCAACACGCTGGGCCAGCTGCTTCAGGCGGGGTTCCTCTACAAGCGTTATCAAGCGCAAAAAGACAATCCGGATCTCGCTCAGTTGCTCGATCAGGTTCGCATCACGCCTGGTGGCGACCGAGTGACGCTGCACATGTCTCTCAGCGACGATCAAATGTCCTCGCTGATCAAACACAATACTTTCTCTTTCAAAATGTAGGAATCTGGATTTGCTGCGGTCTTGCTTCACAAAAACAAAAAGAGCCGGACACGGAAGCGTGCTCGGCTCTTCGGCTTTTCCGTAAGGATCTAGACGGTGTGCGGCGCGTGGCCCAAGTACTTCGTCAAGCGCGTAACCGCCAATCCCTCGTGTGCTTCGTACTGAACGCGGTCGACTCCGCCTAATCCGCCCGAGCCGAGCTGATTTCGAAACCCGGCGACCCGGTCCAGTCCCACCGCCGGCTCCCCGCCGCCTTCGTGAGCCATGGCGACTTCAATGCGATCCGGATAACGCGTCAGCGTCACGGTCAGGTGCAGATGTTTTCCGGTGAGATGTTCGAACGCTTCTACGCACGCAGCGACGACGGACTTCTCGAGCTCTCTAACCTCGGCACTTGCGAGACCAGCAGACTCGGCGAAGTAACGCGCAGCGCCGCCCGCAGCGGCCGCCAGCCGCGGGTCGGCGTCGATCTGCAACTGAATGCTCTTGGCTTCAGCGTTCACTGTGGCTGCTCGCGAGCGAGACATCGCAAGCTTCCCGGCAGTCCGGGCAATAATACAGGCCGTCGGCGCAGAGCTTCACGTTGGTCTGCCCTTTGCAAATCGTGCAATATTTCTCACAGTTACATTGACCTTCCGGCTTGTCGCATTGAACGCAAACTACAGGAGCCTGCATAGGAGCCTCCATCAAAACTGTACCTGACGTGGGCCGAAGCCAGCAAGCTGGTCGATGGGGCAATGCCGCGTTTCCTCCATGACCTTGCCTGTCCCTTCCTGGCGGCACATGGTTCGGTCATCCTCGTCCGTCACGCGCCCCTCCATCGCTCTTCTTTGACGGGTTTCGAGCTGCATGTTACTATCAGTTTCTTCCCGAGCATACGGAATGGAATCCGTCACGACTCCTTCTATCACCGAACTTCAAAAGACGCCGCTTAACGCGGTGCACCGTCGTTTGGGCGCGAAAATGGTCAATTTCGGCGGCTGGGATATGCCCGTCGAGTACCCCGCCAGCGGCGGCCTGGTGGCCGAGCACAAAGCCGTGCGCACCGGCGTCGGTGTATTCGACGTCAGCCACATGGGCGACATCCGGATTCGCGGTGCCGGCGTCCCCGGGGGCGCTCTCGCGGCGGTCCAGCACATCAGCATGAACGACGCGTCGAGACTCTCCATCGGCCAGGCGCACTATTCGGCGATGCTCTATCCGGAAGGCACGTTTGTTGACGACGTAATCGTCCACCGTCTCGGCGAAGACGACTATCTGCTCGTGATCAACGCCGGCACGCGCGAAAAAGACGTCAGCTGGGTTCGCGAAAACACGAAGGGTATCGACTGCGTCGTCGAAGACCTCAGCGACGCATACACGCAACTCGCTATCCAAGGCCCGCGCGCGCCGGAGTTGTTGCAGAAACTTACCGATAGAGATCTCGGTATCATCAAAAACTATTGGTTCACGCATGGCACCCTCTCGGGCCTAAAGAGTACGCTCATCGCGCGTACCGGCTATACCGGCGAAGACGGTTTCGAGATTTACGTTCCCTCGGACGCCCGGACGAGCGAGCTGGTCTGGAACAAGGTGATAGAGGCCGGACGCGAGTTTGGCATCCTTCCCTGTGGACTCGGCGCGCGCAATACGCTGCGTCTCGAAGCCAAGATGGCCCTCTACGGCCACGAAATCAGCGACAAAATAAACGTATGGGAAGCGGGCTTGGATCGCTACTGCAACTTGGAAAAAGGCAATTTCATCGGCCGAGAGGCGTTACTACGCGCGAAAGCCGCGGGCCAAACGCGTGCGCTGGTCGGCCTCGAAATGGTCGACCGGGGCATCGCGCGCGATGAGTATTGCTGCGCGAACGAAAGCGGCGAAGTGATCGGCGTGGTCACCAGCGGCTCGCCCTCGCCGACGCTGTCCAAAAACATCGCGCTCGCCTACGTCCCGCCGGCGATGACGGCTCTCGGCACGCCAATCTACGTGCAGATTCGCGCGCAGAAGTCGAAAGCCCAGGTGGTCCGGACGCCATTCTACAAGCGGCCGAAGAAAGCTGCGGCGCCCGAAGCCGCGGCGAAGGTCTGAAGCAAAGGTAATTAGGTCGGCCCCGGCCTAACCGGGGCGGCAAGGAGTGGTCCAATGGCGTATCCTGCGAATTATCGCTACACAAAGGAACATGAATGGGTTGACCTGAAGGGCGATCTGGCCTCGATCGGAATTACCGATTACGCGCAGCACGAGCTCGGCGACGTGGTCTTTGTCGAGCTTCCAAAGGTTGGCTCGAAGATCGAAGCCGGCAAAACCTTTGGCACCGTCGAATCGGTAAAAGCCGTGAGCGACATTTACGCTCCCGCCTCGGGAGAAGTCGTCGAGGCCAACGACGTGCTGCACAATACTCCGGAAAAAATTAATAGCGATCCGCATGGCGCCGGCTGGCTCATCAAAGTGCGCCTCGCCAATCCCTCGGAGGTCAGCGGCCTCATGGACACTGCCGCCTACGAAGCCTATATCGCCTCGCAAAGCAAGGAAGCCTCTGCCTGATGCGCTATCTTCCGAAGAGTCCCGCCGAGCGGCAAGACATGCTCGCCGCCATTGGCGCAAAGTCCATCGATGATCTGTTTTCAAGCATTCCGGAGCGTTACCGTCTTCGCGAAGCGCTGAAACTGCCCGGGCCCCTGTCTGAAACAGAAGTCATCGACTTTTTCAAAGCACGCGCGGCGGAAAATTCCGGCGGCTACACCAGCTTTCTCGGCGCCGGCGTCTACAATCATCTTCGCTCCGTAGTCACTGACGCCATCATCCAGCGCGGAGAATTTCTCACTTCCTACACTCCCTACCAGGCGGAAATCACGCAGGGCACGCTGCAAGCCATCTTCGAATTTCAAACCCTGATGTGCCAGCTCACCGGCCAGGAAGTCGCCAACGCCTCCATGTACGACGGTTCCACGGCCACCACCGAAGCCGTCCTGATGGCCGAGCGCCTCACCGGCCGCACGCGTATCCTCGTGGCGCGTTCCCTGCATCCAGAATATCGCGAGGTCCTCAAGACCTACGCCAAAAACTCTGGTTTACACGTGGAAGAAATTGGCTACAGCGCGAATGGCAGGCTCGATCAAAAAGCGCTCGAATCCGCGCTCCAAGGCGATGTAGCAGCGGTGGTCGTGCAATCCCCGAACTTTTTCGGCGTGATCGAGTCCCTGGCCCCCCTGCGAGACGCCGCGCACTCTTCCGGCGCGCTCCTGGTAACCGCCATCACCGAAGGTGTTTCGCTCGGCTTATTGACTCCTCCCGCCGAAGCCGACATCGTCGCCATGGAAGCGCAAAGCTTTGGACTGGCTCCGAGTTACGGCGGCCCCTTCGCCGGTGTCATTGCGTCGCGCGACAAGTTTGTGCGCCAAATGCCCGGCCGTCTCGCGGGCCAGACCACCGACTCAGAAGGCCGCCGCGGATTCGTTCTGACGCTAGCCACGCGCGAGCAACACATCCGCCGCGAGAAAGCCACCTCCAACATCTGCACGAACCAAGCTCTCTGCGCTCTGGCCGCGACGGTCCACCTCACGCTGCTCGGCAAAGAAGGCCTCGGCGAGCTGGCTCACCAAAATCTTTCGAAAGCCAAATTCGCCCTCGCCGAACTGGAAAAAATTCCCGGCGTCCGCCGCGCCTTCGACGCCCCGTTCTTCAACGAATTCACAGTCCAGCTCCCGCGCTCCGTCAAAATCGTGAACGCCTATCTGCAACGCGAAAAAATCATCGGCCCCTTCGTTCTCGGCACGGCCTACCCCGAATTAACCAAGCACGCGCTAGTCTGCGTCACCGAAACTACACCGCGCGCCGAAATCGAACGCTTCGCAGCAGCCGTTCGCCGCGCCCTGGAGCAACCCGTTTAAAAGAACGAATTTCTTTCGCTCGAAATCAAACATGCCTGACAAAATCAAAAAAGCCGCGCGACACACCAGCCAAAACGAAGGACTGATCTTTGAAAAATCCTCTCCCGGCAAGCGCGCGTTCGAACTCCCCCCGCTAGACGTCCCCTCCGCCGATCCCGCCAAAGCCTTAGGCGCGAGTCACCGCCAGAAAGGCGTAGAAGGATTCCCCGAAGTCAGTGAAATCGAAGTCATTCGCCACTTCACTCGCCTCTCCACCTGGAACTACGCGATTGATCTCGGCATGTATCCGCTGGGCTCCTGCACCATGAAATACAACCCGCGCGTCAACGAATTTGTCGCCCGCCTCGATGGCCTCGCCACCGAGCATCCCTACCAGCCGCAGGAACTCTCTCAAGGCTGCCTAAAAATTCTGCAACTCCTCGAAAAGTGTCTTCTCGAAATCACCGGCATGGACGCCGTCACGCTGCAACCAGCTGCCGGCGCGCAGGGAGAATTGACAGGCCTGCTCGTAATCCGCGCCTATCACGAGAAAAACGGCAATCCGCGCAAAAAAGTTCTGATTCCCGATTCGGCACACGGCACAAATCCCGCCACCGCGGTCATCGCCGGCTACGAAGTAGAAAACATCAAGTCCGAATCGCACGGTCAAATCGATGTCGATACACTGCGCGACCTGGTCACCCGAGACGTCGCCGCGCTGATGATCACCAATCCTTCGACGCTGGGCATTTTTGAAGAGCGCATTCCGGAAATTGCGGAAATTCTGCACGCCAAAGGCGCACTCCTCTACATGGACGGCGCAAACATGAACGCGCTGACCGGCATCACCCGTCCTGGCGATCTGGGTGTCGACGTCATGCACCTAAACCTGCACAAGACTTTCTCGACTCCGCACGGCGGCGGTGGTCCGGGAGCCGGTCCGGTGGCGATGAAAAAAATCCTCGAACCCTTCCGTCCCGTGCCAATCCTTGTAGAAAAAGAGGCTGGCCGTCTGGCGCTCGAGCAAATCCGCCCGGACACGATCGGCAGAGTCAAAGCCTTCAGCGGAAACTTCGGCGTCCTCGTCCGTGCACTCGCTTACATCCTCGCTTACGGCCCCGGCGTCCGCCAGGCCACAGAAGATGCCGTCCTAAATGCAAATTACATCCGCAAGCACCTCGAAAGCATTTTCGATCTCCCCTATTCTTTGCCCTCCATGCACGAGGTCGTTTTCAGCGACGCGCTCCAAAAGAAAAATGGCGTCAACACCATGGACATCGCCAAACGGCTCATCGACTACGGCTTCCACCCCTACACCACCGCGTTTCCGCTGATCGTTCCGGGCGCGCTGATGATCGAGCCAACCGAATCGGAATCCCGCGAAGAGTGCAACCTCTTTATCGATGCCATGCGCTCGATCGCCGAGGAAGCCGCCACAAACCCCGAACTCGTCAAGACCGCTCCGCACACCACACGTGTCCGCCGTCTCGATGAAGTGGGCGCCGCGCGCAAGCCCATCCTGCGCTGGAAGCCCCAAGCGTCTCGCACCGAGGCCGCGGACTAAGCCAAAAACCGCTTGCTCGGTCGTTTCGTCACGCCGAGCCGCCACATGTTTTTTTGAGGCACACCTGTTCTCTCGCGAAACTCTGCTCGCCCTTGCCCTGATAGACTAGCAGACTGGAGTTGACTCCTCGGCTTGCTCGCATGACAACCGCGCTCGATCAATGGCTTCCAAAATCCGTTCTCTTACTGCGCGATTACGACCGCCATAAATTCCTCTCCGATCTGATTGCAGGCGTCACCGTAGGCTTGGTCGCTCTGCCCTTGGCGATGGCCTTCGCCATTGCCTCCGGCGTGTCCCCCCAAGCCGGCATCTACTGCGCCATCGTCACCGGTTTCCTCATCTCCGCTCTGGGTGGTTCTAAAACGCAAATCGGCGGCCCCACCGGCGCCTTCGTAGTGGTCATCTCCGGAATCATCGCCAAGCACGGCATCGACGGCCTCTTCGAATGCACCATGATGGCTGGCGTCCTCCTCGTCCTTCTCGGTATCACCGGCATGGGCACGGCGGTCAAATATTTTCCCCGCCCGGTGATCATCGGTTTCACAAACGGCATCGCCATCCTCATCGCCAGCACCCAGATTCGCGATTTCTTCGGCCTCCGCATGGACCATGTCCCCGTTGACTTCTTCCATCGCATGGAAGCCTTCGGCGCAGCCTGGAACACCATCTCCATGCCCGCAACCGCTCTCGCCATCGTTTCCATCGCCGTAATGATTTTCTGTCTCAAGTTTGCCAAGCGCCTCCCGGGAGCAATCGTCGTCACTTTCGGCACAACGATCGCCGTCACGCTGTTACGCATGCCCGTCGAAACGATTGGTACGCGCTTCGGCGGTATTCCCAGCGGCCTCCCCACGTTTGCCATACCGCATTTCAGCTACGACATCGCGCGCCAACTCCTCTCCCCGGCCTTCACCGTCGCCATGCTCGGCGCGATCGAATCTCTGATGTCCGCGGTCGTCTCCGACCGCATGAGCAACGACAAGCACAATCCCAACGTCGAGCTAGTGGCGCAAGGCGTAGCCAATATCGTCTCTCCATTATTTGGCGGGTTGCCGGCCACAGGCGCAATCGCGCGCACCGCCACCAACGTGCGCGCCGGCGCAAAAACGCCCCTCGCAGGCATTATTCACTCCCTCACGCTCCTCGCCATCGTGCTCTTCGCTGCGCCGCTGGTGAAAAACGTTCCTCTCGCCGCACTCGCGGCCATTTTGATGATCGTCGCTTACAACATGGGCGAATGGCACGAAATCCCTGAAATTTTGAAACTCTCCGCCGCCGATATCGCCGTCTGGCTGATTACCCTGACTCTAACCGTGGTTGCGGACCTGACCTTTGCCGTCGAAGTCGGCATGGTCCTCGCCGCGCTAATGTTCATTCGAAAAGTTTCCCGCACGACAACCGTTGCGCGCGTAACGAAAGACTACGTCGAAGATAGCCGCCAGCATATCCTGCAAGGAAAAGACATCCCGCCTTACGCAACGGTCTTCCGCATCCACGGCCCGTTCCTGTTCGGCGCAACCGACAAATTTGCGGAAATTCTCCGTGAGATCGATGCCCTGCCGCCCATCATTATCCTGCGCCTCCGCAACATGACGGCCATCGACGCCACCGGTCTTGGCGCCATCCGCGACCTGGCCGACACGCTGCACGCCTCCGGCCGCTCCCTGTTGCTATGTGGCGCGCGCGAACAACCCGCCCAACTCATGAAGCAAGCCGAATTCGAACGCCACGTGGGCGCGGAAAACATCTGCCCGAGCATTGCTGACGCCCTCGAGCGCGCCGCGGATCTCTACGCAACGCAAAATAATACTGAACACGAACAGTTGGCTGGAAGAAGCGTCTGACACCGAACACAGCCTCCAGGCTCCACGCGTGTTCACATATCTCCAACAACGAAAAAGCGGGCGTCTGCTGGACGCCCGCTCTCGCTTGCCGCACTTTCAATGGCTAGTGTTGGTTAACGTCGAAGTTGAGCCCAGGCAGAACCCGCGTCCCTTCTTTTTGAACGGCCTGCAAAGCGTACGGATCCAGGCCCAATGCCGCTAGAACTGTCGGGGCCACTTGCATGGTCTCGACCGGCGTTGTAATCGTCTTGGCACTAAACGACGGATTGGAGAGAAGCATGATGACGTTGACGTCGTCGTGCGCGAATCCGCCGTGCTCTGCCAGCTTCTTGGTGCTGCCAGAGTAGGTGAAGCCGACATTCGGAGTGACCAGGATGTCCGGCGTGCGTGGGTCACCATTCGGCGGCAGTCCCGGCGCGCTGTAAATCTGCGTGATCGCGGGGCCCGCGAAAATCTGCCCGATTCCCGCGATGTTTGCCGTTGTCGGTGATTGTGTCCGAAGCATACCAACCGCGCTCACGGTGGTGCAGTTGCTGTTCAGCCAGATGAGAGAGACATCATCCTCGGTCGGGCCGATACCAGTGGGGTTGGAGGGCGATTCGGAGAGAGGCAAGCAACCTGCGTTGTCCAAAATCGTGGCAGGAGATGTCGTCACCGGCCCATTTGCGGTGATTCCCTGGTAGCGGGCGGAATCGATGGGACTCTGCCCGTGCTTGGCGGTGATGATGATGAGCGTCGAATCGTAGACACCGTTCTTCTTCAACGCGGCAACCATCTTGCCGATGGAAGCGTCCGCGAATTGGATTTCACCAAGCAGCGACGCTGTCGGAGTGCCTTCTGCGTCCACGTAGCCACCCGTCAGGCTCAAGGACTTCTCGATTAGTTTCTGGCCGACACTGACTACCTGGAAATTCATCCCTAAGATGTTGGGCACCGGGGCAGATGAGTTGCCATTGTGCGTCTTGCCGTTGATTTCATTAACGACCGCGTTTACCTTGAGCGTGTCGTAGCACTGAATATTTTGGAAGCTGTCCGTCCAGGCGTTCGATGCGGCGACTTGCGTTTGGTCAGGCAGGGGATTGCAGCCGGGCACGCCGGGCAGATTCACAGGAATAGAATTAATGTCCGGTGCGTAGTAATCGTCGATGTTGGTTCCATCACCGGGACCGGAGACTGCGGAGTAAGCCGGATGCTTGTCGGACCACGCGGTGTAACCGCCTGCGGCATGGATAACCCCATAGATCGTGTTCGTCCTGACGAAGTTCCACGGATACACCGGCGTGCAGCCCTTAGCCGGGTCGCGGACCAGCTTTCGCGGATCAATCGAATTAATTCCCCCATCCCCGCTTGGTGCTCCGCCGTTGAGCTTGGTTTGATCGATATCGATGCCCTCGTCATACTCCGTTGTCGTCCCCGCAGCAGGCGCTCCGGCAGTGCAGGTGCCGCCGGCCACTCCGTTGCCCGTCGTGATTGTGGGAGGGTCCAGCGAGCGATCATAGGCAACATCATAAAATGCGCCCACCGTACGCGGCGACCCGCCGGTCATCAGTGCCATCAGTCCCGGAAACGAATCAGACGTTTTCGAAGTCGCTGTGTCCAGGTAATTTACGGCCGTTTCGCCTAGCTCGGCGAGAGTCGGGCAATAAGGTGCGCCGTTGTTGACCCCACTAATTCCCTTCGAGCAATTGAGATAGTCCAAGGCGTGCATTCCATCGATACTGATCAGCAGAACGTGGCGAATGCCGCGCCCGCCCCCATCGCCGAAATGGCCGTGGTTCTGTCCTGATAGCCCCGGGACCACCGATGTCGTTAACAAAAAAGCTGTTGCGATAGCTGCTACGGACTTCATACGGATCATTAGAAACCCTCCTGGATGCCGACCAATAGCATTCCCGGGTTGATTTTTCGTGAAGGCGACGTTAATTCTTGATTGCGGGGGCGAGACTGAAGAAGATCGCGATTTTGGAGCCAATCCCAGCAGAATGGGCGTCGCTACGTCCCGGCGACTTCCGTTAAGTTGTTCGTTTGCTTCATTCGACAGTTATGTCTAGTCAACGAAGGTCGTCCCGGGCGCCAGGCCTAACCTGCCAAGATAGGATTAGCTGAGATTTCACAGAAAAATAACGCCTGCGTATCCTTCGCCGACTAATACGCTCATGGAGGTTTTACATGACGGCTAATAGGCTAGTACTGGGTACAGCTGCAGCAGCGGCAATGCTCGCGTGGTGGACGCCTAGAACGGCGGCGGATACGGACAAGGTCGGCTCGAAGCACATCAAACATGTGCTCCTGCTCAGCATTGACGGCATGCACGCGGTGGATTTCTATAACTGCGCGCACGGAATTGCTGGCGCAAACGGAGGGGAACCCTACTGCCCGAACATGGCAGGGCTGAGCCGCACGGGCATCAACTATGTCGGCGCCGTTTCCTCAAAGCCCTCAGACTCTTTCCCCGGCATCGCCGCGCTCGTCACCGGCGGCACACCGAAGTCAACCGGGCTTTACTATGACGTGGCGTATGACCGGTCACTCGATGGGCCAGCTACCACTACTGGTACTGGCCTGGCGGCGACGACCTGCACGCCATTTGCCCCACCCACCGGAACAACGACCGACAATGACCAAGGCGTTGACATTGACGATACCAAGCTGAACGGCGGCGCACCGGGGGCCGCGCTGACCGAGGGCGGTATCGCCTCGCTCGATCCCAACAAGCTCTCGCGTGACCCGGCGAGGGGTTGTGCGCCGGTCTATCCCTGGAACTTTGTCCGCACCAACACCATCTTTGGCGTTGTCCATGCCGCGGGTGGATATACCGCGTGGATCGACAAGCACCCATCGTATTCGATGGTGGGTGGGCCCGGCGGCCACGGACTGAATGACTATTATGCCCCGGAGGTGAGCTCGAACGTGGTGGCGCTACCCGGTGTAACTGCCCCAGGAGGCGTTTCCTGCGCCACCGTCCAAGACACCAGCAGCTTATCAGGGTGGAACAACAGTTTCCTAAACATCCAGTGCTATGACACGCTACGGTTGAACGGCTTACTGAACGAGATTGCCGGCGAGACCCACAACGGCGCTCGGGCGGAAATCCCTGCGATCTTCGGTATGAACTTTCAGTCGGTGTACACCGGCCAAATCCTCATCGAACCGGCCCTGGGCACGGGCGGCTACGTGAACGCAGCTGGTCTTCCCAACCCGGAACTCGTGAGTGAGATCTCCTTCGTGGACACCTCCATCGGCGAACTCGTCAACGCACTAAAACATGCCGGCATCTATGACGATACGATGATCATTATTACTGCAAAACATGGCATGTCGCCCATCGATCCGAACCTGTTGATCACCAACCCCTCGAATACGCCGGCTACGCTGCTCGCTACTCAGCTGGGGGACATTCCCTCCTCGGAGTCGCCTCTGACCGCAGGTGGCATTGGCGCCACCGAAGACGACGTCTCCGTGCTTTGGCTGATCCCGGGCTCGAGTGTCACTTCTGCCGTGCAATTGCTCGAAAACAATGCGGCAGCCATCGGCCTCGGCGAGATCTACTACGGGCCGACGCTGGCGCTGAACTACAACGTCGGCGGTCTTGGCCCGGGTCTCGATCCGCGATCGCCGGACATCGTCGTGACGCCCAACGTGGGCATGACCTACATCGGCTCCGGCTCGGCCCTCGGAGACCACGGAGGCTTCGGCCATGACGATACCAATGTGATCTTGCTGGTAGCGAATTCGCGTTTCTCGCCACAGACCGTTTCTAACGCTACGACCACCATGCAGGTCGCGCCCACAGTCCTGAAGGCCTTGGGCCTGGATCCGCGCGCCCTCGACGCGGTGCGGATCGAAGGTACGGCGGTGCTCCCCGAGGTTGCGGCGCAACTTGAACAATAGCTGGAGGTAGGGCAGTAAGCACGAGGCCAGAGGGGTCGCGCCAGTCGCGGCCCCCTCTTCGCCTACTCACACAAGCGCTTAAATTCCCCGCGTCTCCCCCACCGCGCGTCTACCGGCCGCCTTCCTATTTCTGGAATCTCACGCTATCGAGAATCAGCGCAAAGGCTTTGTCGTACTTTTCGTATTCCTTGAGCGGAGCCACGCACACGAAAGAAACCAGCCCCTCCGGCCGAATGACCGTAATTAGCCAATCTGTCTCCTCCCCAGTCGCAGGAGATTCATTGCTTAAGTACGTTGAGAGCGCATCCTGCCCATTCAAGCGTATATGCCCCGGTTGCCGCGCAACCGTCATCTTTGGGTTAGTTTTCCGCAGTGTGCCAATGAATTCTTGTGTAGCTTTATCAAGGGCTTTTGCATCGCTCGCATCTCCGGACACCTTCGTCACATCGACGATGACTCCATACGTCAGCCCCGCTTGCCCGTCGCCGCCTTCCATCACGGCGCCATCGGGCGCAAATGAAACGCTATTTTTCTCTCCATACTTTTTCCAGTTATCGGGATATTTCATCGCATACGCGCTCGCCTCGTAGGCCGCATAGTTTGCCGAAGGTACGGGCGGCGGCCCCATCGGTCTGGGTGTTGGCCCGCCAGCAGCCAGCGTCTCTCTCCGCACGACCGGCAAAGCTACAACCTCGCGTTTGATCGCTTCAAACTCCACCGAGTCCTTTTTCACATTCCTCGGCAGCCCGCCCAACTTGTCGATCTCCTCCTCGACACGCTCCACACGGTGCTCCGGATTCGGATGGTCGGAAAAAAACTCCGGCGGGTTCTGTCCTTTGCTATCCGCGTCGATCTTCTCGAAAAACTGCGCCAGCGCGCGCGGGTCGTATCCCGCATCGTAAAGCACTTGGGTGCCAACAACGTCCGCTTGCGTCTCCGCAGAACGCGAATACCGCAGCAACACTCCCCCGGCGCTGAACCTCCCGAGCTCGGTCAACAACGCCCCGCCCGCATTTCCTCCAAAAATAGCTCCCAGTATTCCCACGCCCGTCTGCGCTGCCTGTGCCTTGGTCGCCTCGCTTGTCCCGTGCCGCAGCGCCACATGCGCAAGCTCATGGGCGATCACTCCAGCAAGCTGCGCCTCATTGTCCACCGCCTCCATAGCCCCTCGGTTCACAAACACAAAGCCGCCCGGCAACGCAAACGCATTGATGGCCTTGTCATTCACGCAATGAAACTCAAACGGATACTCCACTCCTCCCGTCGGCAGCTTGGCGATCAATTTGCCGCCAAGCTCGGCCAAGTAAGCGTCCACTTTCGGCGAGTTGCATGACGGCAACTGCTTCTCCGCATCCACCGCCACTTGCTTCCCCAGCCTGATATCTTCCTCGGGCGAATAAAGATTCCATCCCGCCTTGAACTGTGTCCGCTGCGCCTGAGCGCACGGCACAATCAAAAGACACAGCAACACGAGAAGTGCTGCTCCCGGAACACGCAGCCAAGAAGGACCCATATCGATAACTCTACACCGAGCCGCCAGCAAAAGAAAAAGCCCGGAAAGCAATCCTCCCGGGCCGTTTTCAGAAAGTTAGACGAGACGTTCTCTCAGCGCGCCATCCGCGGCGTTGGTTCAGGCCCAATCGCTGGAGACGGTGCCTCAATGCTCTTGCCGCTGCGAGCCTGCGTAGGCCGCGCGGCGACAACTGGCTCCGGCCGCCTCGCCGGCATCGCCAAATTCTCCCCTTCGAGTACAAAGCTCAGTCCTTCATTTCCTTTGCTCCAATCGATGCACACCAGGTCGCCCAAGTGCACCTGCTCGGTCGCTAGCAGATTGGCCAGTGGATATACCACGTGTCTCTCGATGGCCCTCTTCAGGTGCCGCGCTCCGTAGCGCTGATCTGTTCCTTCCTGCAACAAGAACTCTCTTCCTGCCACCGTAACTCGGAACAGGAACTGCCCTTTCGCTGTTTCCAGAACTCTCTGCTGCACTTGGCCCAGCTCGATCTCCAGCACTTCCTCAAGCTGTTCCCGGCGCAACGGATGAAACACCACCACTTTGTCCAGCCGGTTCATGAATTCGGGCGAAAACTTCCTGCGCGCCGCTTCCACGGCCGTCCGTTCAACTTTTTGGTCAAGTCCTGCGGCTGGTTTGTCCTTTGGCTGGACGAAGCCCATACCGCCGTTCATCAATTCCGTGATCTCTCCCCCGCCCAGATTCGACGTCAGGAAAATCACCGTCTGCGACAAATCCACCCGTCGGTTGTCTCCTAGGGTTAGAGTCGCTTTGTCTAACATTCCCAGCAGCAACTGCCAAAGGGCGTCCGACGCCTTTTCAATCTCGTCGAACAACAAAAAACTCAATTTCAACTTCTCCGTATGGCTCGCGGCTAGAGCTTCCTGGGTAATCAACGGGTGCGTCTCGCGGTGTCCCAAATACCCCGGCGGTGAACCAATCAGCTTGGCAATCTCATGAGAATGCTGGAATTCCGCGCAATCCACCTTAATCACCGAGCGCCCATCCCCAAACAGAATCTCGGCAGCCGCTTCCACAATTCTGGTCTTGCCCGAACCCGTTGGGCCAAGAAACAACAGGTTTCCGACAGGCCGCCCTGGCGAGTTCAAACCCGCGCAGAAGACCTGATACAGGTCCACGAGCGCCTGTATCCCTTCCGCTTGCCCCACGATCTTCGACCGCAAAGCTGTTTCAAAGTCACGGGTGTCGGTGCTACGGATAGTTGGATCCAGTTGTAGTCTGGCGGCGGCTTTCATGGCTTCGTTCCCTTCCGCGGTCACTTGTCCAAGACGTCCATGCGTCTCAGTCATGCGCTTGCAAGAGATAGAGCATGAGAACTGCCAATCCGCACTCTGAATCTCGTCGGCACAAACCGGCACAAACTCAACGACATACGAGTGTTGCCATTGTGGAAACAGTCTCACAGCATGAGACTTTGTTTCATAAACGTTCAAAATGAGAGGAAGAAACAGTTTCTGTCAACCCGAGAACGACATAAAGGGGCGCCTGGGGACCTGGCGCGCGCGGCCCAAATCCTTCAAAGTGATTGATTTCTCTAGCGATCCAACTTCTTGCGTCCTTGCGGAGCCGAGGCAGGCCCCACCGACGGCTGCGCCGCCCGCAATTTTCTCTCTGCCACCACTACCTCCGCCGGGGCATCCGCTGTCTTCCCGTCCTTTGCTTCCGCCGCAGCCGTAAGCGTTCCAATTTGGGGTACTGCCGGCGTCACGAGGGCTCCTTCACCCTCTCGAGCGAACGTAAGTTCCTTATGCTTGCGGTCCCAATCAATGCAAACGAGGTCTCCCAAATGCACCTGTTCTGTAGCCAGCAGATTCGCCAGCGGATACACCACGTACCGCTCAATGGCCCTCTTCAGGTGACGGGCTCCATATCGCTGGTCTGTTCCTTCCTGCAACAAGAAATCCCGTCCAGCCGGGGTCACCCGGAACAAAAACTGCCCTTTGGCGGTCTCCAGCACTCTCTGCTGCACCTGCCCCAACTCAATCTCAAGTACTTCTCTAAGTTGTTCCCGCTGCAACGGATGGAACACCACCACTTTGTCCAACCGGTTCATGAACTCCGGCGAGAACTTCCTTCTCGCTGCCTCCATCGCCGTCCGCTCCACTTTCTCGTCCAATCCTGTCGTCGGCGTGTCCGCCGGCTGGATGAATCCCATCCCCCCGTGCATCAATTCGGTGATCTCTCCTCCGCCCAGATTCGACGTCAGGAAGATGACGGTCTGCGACAAATCCACGCGCCGGTTGTCGCCCAGGGTTAACGTCGCCTTATCCAGCATTCCCAGCAGCAACTGCCATAAGGCATCCGACGCTTTCTCTATCTCGTCAAACAGCAAAAAGCTCAACTTCAGCTTGTCGGTATGGCTCTTGGACAGCTCTTCTTGTGTGATCAACGGATGCGTTTCCCGGTGCCCCAGATACCCCGGAGGCGAGCCGATCAGTTTAGCAATCTCATGCGAGTGCTGAAACTCCGCGCAATCCACTTTGATCACCGCGCGCGCATCTCCAAACAGAATCTCCGCCGCCGCTTCCACAATTCTGGTCTTGCCCGAGCCGGTCGGCCCCAATAAGAGGAGATTGCCCACCGGCCGCCCCGGCGAGTTCAACCCGGCGCAGAAGACCTGATACAGGTCCACGAGCGCTTGCACGCCCTCGGCTTGTCCGACGATCTTCGACCGCAAGGCGGTATCAAATTCAATGGTCGTGTTGCTGCGTAGACTTGGATCGAGTGGCAGTATTTGGGAGCTCATGGTCTCCTCCTAACGGCCTTGCATCCGCAAGGTCGCATGACTGAACCGTCCGCGCTTCCGGTCAAACTGGCTTAGTTTTACCTGAAGTGTGGATTGCAAAAGCCGAAGTTGCACTAACAGCTCTCGCGCCACCGTGGGCGTTTCAGAAATCCGGAGAAGCGGCGGAAAGAGGTCCGCCAGTTCGAGGTTCAGCGCTCGCAGGCTGGACACGAGCTTCTGGATCGCCGGAGAGCTGGCATCGGCTAGATCCACTTGACTATTCATTTGTGCTCGCAGAGCCCGCCAATTCAGCTCCACGAACGGATGCTTCTTGGAAACTTCGCGCACCACTTCATCCGTGATCCGCGCGCGTTCCCCGAGCCGCGCAAGATGCAACTGCCGCACTTTTCCGCCGTGGCGCACATTGTGCACCAAATAAAACGAATTCCCTTTCCGGCGGACAAAAGCCATGACATCACCTCGCGTCATCGACTGTGCCCGTAGTGTACTTGCGTTCCACTACGCCCGTCAATGAACGTTGCGTACTAGAGCAAAGGTTCTATGCGACCGGTAATACCTACAACGTAGCGAATATGATCCCGTTTCGTTCATTACTTTTTTCGCTCTGTTTCATCCGTTCCTTCAATCGTTGTCGTTCTCTTTAGTTTCCCTTCTCTTACTCTATTAGATGCGCGACCGAGCCATTTGTTTGCTGGGCTCCGCGCTCGCCGGCTCCCACAGCAGTAGACTCCGTTCGGCCGATTTTTATTCTTGTGGCGTTTCTCGCTTACTCATAGGATGTCTCGCGCGCGCCTCGATGGAGATCTCGAAGAACTCTCTCAAGGACCCGCCGAAGGAGTTGATCCGCCGTGTCTTTCGATCCCGTCTACAAGCTCGTGAAACAAATTCCCCGCGGCCGGGTTCTAACCTATGGAGCCCTCGCTCGAGCCCTGCGCCTACCCGGCGGCGCCCGCACCGCCGGCCGCGCCATGGGCGCCACTCCGCGAGGCCAAGCCATCCCTTGGCACCGCGTGCTCGGCGCCAACGGCAAAATCCTGATCCGCGAACCATACGCCTCGCTCCAGAAAAAGCTCCTCGAATCCGAAGGCATTGCCGTCGTCGAATCCCGCATTAACATTAAAAAATATCTCTGGACTCCGCCGCGAAGGAAAACCGCCGCCATAAAGAAAAGCCGCCGCCCATTGCCAGAATCCAAATAAAACTATACGGGGCGGAGTACCGCCGAGCCCTGCGAACCCACGGAAAAAGTCTTCGTCTGGATTCTCCCGGAAATCGAGTTTCCCGGAATTTGCCACGTTCTCGTATACTCTCCGCACCATGAAAAGCGCTCCGATGTTTCTTGGAAGGCTGCTCTTCTGTGGGTTGGTGAACGCCGAAGCGGCGGCTGGCAGAGCGAACCCCGACATTCGCCTCTACAAAACTCACCGCGCACGTCTTTCATCCTTCCCAAGCCTCCGATGGAAAACGCGCCCCCGGCGTCTCGGTAACCCACGACGGCTGGAGACGGTTCCTTGCCAAGCACGGCTTCTTGCCGGAATCCCCGCTCTCCCAACGAATCGAATGAATTAGCTCGTAGGTCTTGCGCCGACCGCTTGCGGAAGAGTTAAACCACGGTGTGGTTTATGATCAAAGACCAGTTGAGTTATGTCATGTCCCGAACGTAAGCTGTCGTCTGACAGGAGGAATCGACCCATGCGCAATCGAATTCACGGAGCGGCATTCGCCGCGACTCTCGCCGTGGTGAGCCTCACCTTTTCGTTTTCCCTTGCGGCGCAACAGGTCCCGCAACAACTCCAGCCGCCCCCGACCGAACAACTCTTGCTCCAAGTCCATGCCAAGGGCGATCAGATCTACACCTGCAAAGTCAACGCGGCGCAATTCGCCTGGACGCTCGAAGCTCCCGACGCCCGGCTCTTCGACAAAGACGGCAAAACCTTCGGCAAACATTTCGCCGGACCCTCCTGGGAAGCGCAGGACGGCAGCCGTGTCACCGGCAAAGCCGTTGCCAACGCCCCCTCACCGGACGCCGACTCCATTCCCTGGCTTCTCGTCAATATCGTGGGCCACGAAGGCGCCGGCGTGCTCTCCCGCGCCACAACCATCCAGCGCCTCAACACCAAAGGCGGCAAAGCGCCCGCGACGGGCTGCGACGTTTCGCACGCCGGCCAGCAAGTCCGTGTTCCCTATTCCGCCGACTACCTTTTCTACGCCCCGAAATAACCCGCAGCCTCGCGCCCGAGCATTGCGGGGAAAGTCAGCACATGCGTTATCCTAAGGGCCGCCTTTCTATAGAATGAAGACGTCAAAACCCATGGGAAATCCCATCCTCGAAGTCGAAAACCTGGTCAAGAGCTACGGCGCCGTCCAAGCCGTTCGCGGCGTAAGTTTTTCCGTCGAAGAGGGCGAAGTCTTCGGCCTGCTCGGTCCCAACGGTGCGGGAAAAACTTCCACCGTCGAAATTCTCGAAGGACTCCGCGATCTGGATAGCGGCCGCGTCTCGGTCTGCGGTCTTGACCCGCAACGCGATTCGCAAGCACTGAAACACGAAATCGGCGCGGCTCTGCAATCCACTTCCCTCCCGGACAAACTTCGCGTCATGGAGGCTCTCCGCCTCTTCTCCAGCTTTTACCAACGTCGCCGCAATCCTGAAGAGCTGCTCAAGCGTTTTGGCCTGGAAGAAAAACGCAACGCCTTTTACAGCCAGCTCTCCGGCGGGCAAAAACAGCGCCTTGCTCTGGCCATGGCCTTAGTCAACGATCCCAAAGTGCTGTTCTTCGATGAGCCTACGGCCGGCCTCGATCCGCAAGTACGCCGCGAAATCTACGACATCATCGAAGAGCTCAAGCGCGAAAAGAAAACCATCGTAATGACCACCCACTACATCGAAGAAGCCGAACGCCTCTGCGATCGCGTGGCCATCGTGGACCACGGCAAAGTCGTCGCACTCGGAACCCCGCGCGAGCTCAAAACGCGCTCCGGCGGCTCCACGCGAATCGAAGTCCGACTCGCAAAACCCGAGCCAGACGGGGCACTAAGAAACCTGGAAGGCGTTGCCGACGCTCGCGAAGTCGATGGCGCCTACGTCCTTCATTCCCACCGCCCGCCGCAAACCATCGTGGCGATCGTCAAACATCTCGAAGCCCAGGGTAACGAACTTGTCAGCCTCGAAATTGCCTCACCCTCTCTCGAGGACGTGTTCATAGAAATGACCGGAAGGAGGCTGCGCGATTGAGAAACTTCGCCACACTCACCCGCATGCGCATTCAACTCACGCTGCGCAATAAAATGTTCTTGTTCTTCACCGTGCTCATGCCGTTTGCCTTTTTCTTTCTCTATGCCGGCGTCTTTGCGAAAGGCCAGCCTCTGGTCGTCAAGTTTTTCTTGGGCCCGGTCGTCGCGCTTACCGTTATGGGCAGCTTTTGGGGCCTCAGCGCGGCTCTCGTTATGTTTCGCGAGCAAGGCATCCTTCGCCGCTTCCATGTGACACCCGTCACGGCCAGCGACATGCTTGCTTCCAGCGTGGTCGCCAACTACGTCCTCATGTTTCCGACCGTTCTCCTGGAATTCGTCTTCGCGCGTTCCATCTTTCACGTCACGAATTTTGGCAACCTGCTGGCCACATTCATTTTGATCAGCATCGGCACGGTTTCGTTCGCGTCGCTGGGCCTGGTCGTCGCCAGCGTCACCAACACCATGCAGGAAACTCAGGTCATCAACCAGCTTCTCTGGCTTCCCCTGATTTTTCTTTCTGGCGCCACTTTCCCTCTGGCTTTCCTCCCCAAAGTGGTGCAAAAGGTCTCCCTGTTCTTGCCCGCCACTTATCTCGTCCAGGGTCTCGGCCACGCCATTTTTGAGTCGGCGCCCATCTGGGACCACAACGTCCTCATCTCGCTCGGTTCTCTGGTTTGCTGGGCCATTCTTACTTTTTTTCTGTCTGCACAGCTTTTTCGCTGGGAGCCAGAAGTCAAAGTGCGTCGAAGTGCAAAGCTTCTGGTCCTTGCTACCGCCATTCCCTTTCTTCTTCTCGGCCTCTGGGAAAACAAATTCGGCACTATCACGGCGCAAGCGCAATCCGCTTTCGATTCTTTGAACGGGCCGCCGAAATCCGCGCCTCCGCCGGATGCGCCGAAGTAAATCTCGCAAGTGATTCGCCGAAGCAGCTGGATCGCCGACCTCGACGGGCGCTCGATTTCCTGCGCTTGGCGATACGCGCCAATTTGGTTTTTGCACTTGTCGGCACATCGAATACACTTTATTGACGCTCTCGGTCGCGTACCGTATTCTCGACTTTCAGGCTTCACCGCGAGTAGCGCCACCTAAAAGGACACCATCATGCCCATCCAAAAGACCGAAAAAATCTGGCATAACGGAAAGTGGATCAACTGGGACGACGCCACCCTGCACGTGCTTTCTCACGTGGTGAGCTACGGCTCCGCCGTCTTTGAAGGTATCCGCTGCTACGAAACCAAGCAGGGGCCCGCCATTTTCCGCCTTCGCGAGCACATGCAGCGCCTGATCAACTCCGCGAAAATTTACCGCATGGACCTGCCCTTTTCCCTCGATGATTTCTCGAGCACCGCAGCCGAATTGGTGCGCCTCAACAAAATGAACTCCTGTTACGTCAAGCCCATCGTCCTCCGGGGCTACGGCGAGGTCGGAGTCAATCCTCTCAACTCCCCAATCGACGTTTATATGGCGTGTTGGTCCTGGGGCGCGTATCTCGGCCCGGAAGCGCTCACCAAGGGTGTCGAAGTAGGCGTCAGCTCCTGGGCCCGCATCGCGCCAAACACTCTCCCGGCCATGTCCAAAGCTGCCGCCAATTACATGAACTCGCAGCTCATTCGCATGGAAGCCTTCTTCAACGGCTACGCCGAGGGCATCGCGCTCGATTCGGGCGGCCACGTCAGCGAAGGCTCGGGCATGAACGTGTTTCTCGTTCATGAAGGAACGCTATACACGCCGCCCCTGGCCACCAGCATTTTGCCCGGCATCACGCGTAACACCGTCGTCGCGCTTGCGGAAGATCTGAACATTCCCGTGAAAGAACAGGTCATTCCCCGCGAAATGCTGTACATCGTCGACGAACTCTTTTTCTGCGGTACGGCCGTCGAAATTACGCCCATCCGCTCGGTCGACAAGATCCAGGTTGGCAAAGGCGTCGCTGGTCCAATAACGCGTAGGCTCCAGGAAGAGTTTTTCGCCCTCACCAGCGGCACGAAGCCCGATCGCCACAACTGGCTGACTCCTGTTAACGCCCCGGTCGCCGCCGTATCAAGATAAAGGGTGTTGCGGTAATAGTGGCGTTACCGTTTGCGTTCCAGATAGAATCCTTCCCGGTCGCAGCGGACAGCGCTCGTTCTCCGGCCGGGAGGCTCCTTGATGTACAACCTTGCGCAGAAGCTCACGGCTGAATTCATCGGCACGTTTGCTCTGGTCTTCTTCGGTGCAGGAGCCGCTTGCGTCGACTGGTATCCCCACGCATCGAACGCCCTCGGGCTTCTCGGCATCGCCTTGGCTTATGGCCTGGCCATGGCCATCATGGTTTCGGCGCTCGGCCACATTTCCGGGGGCCATTTCAACCCCGCCATCACCATCGGCTTCTGGGTTACCAAACGCCTGAACACGCTCGACACCGTTGCCTATTGGGCTGCCCAACTCGCTGGAGCCACTGCCGCGGCGTTTCTGCTCAAGGCAGTTATTCCAGACGACACCTGGCATGCCGTTGCTCTCGGTACACCCATGTTCGCCCACGACTTCACGCGCCTGAACGGTATGATCCTCGAAGGCATCACCACTTTCTTTCTTGTACTCACTGTCTTCGCCACCACTGTCGATGAACGTTCCTCGTTCCGTCCCGTCGCCGGTTTCGCCATCGGCCTTAGCATCGTCTTGGGCATTATGATTGCCGGGCCTTTCACCGGCGGAGCGCTCAATCCGGCTCGCGCGTTCGGACCCGCGCTGGCCTCTACTCATTGGCAGAATTGGGGCATTTTCTGGGTCGGCCCGCTTGCGGGAGGATTCCTGGCGGGATTCCTGTACGACTCGCTATTCCTGAAAAAAGCCTAGTCTTCGGCGCGGCGAAACTTTCCGCTTCGCAGCCCTCCTCCCGGCACTCCCAAAACTGTCCTATCGTGCAGGTGACTACCCGGCAACCGGCCGGTGCGGCTTGCTTGCCCGCCTGTATTTCGGGTGCTAACGTCGGAGTTTGGCGGTATTCTCGCGGAGCTCACACGGACATGGCAATCAGCATTGATGATCTTCTCCGGCGCGCTGTCGAAAACAAAGCCTCTGACTTGCATTTGAAGGTTGGCAACCATCCTTATCTGCGCGTTGATGGCCTTCTCGCCCCCATCTCGGATGTCCCGCGTGTTACGCCGGAAGAAATGCTGTCGATGGCCTTCAGCATGATGACCAATCGACAGAAACAAAAGTTCAAGGAAACCGCCGAGCTCGATATGGCGTACGGCGTCGCGGGCCTAGGCCGTTTCCGCGTCAACGTTTTCCAGCAGCGCGGCAACGTCGGCATGGTTCTGCGCGTCATCCCGACCAAAATTCGCACGATCGAGGAACTGAATCTCCCGCCTGTTATCGGACGCATCTGCGAAGAGCAGCGCGGCTTGGTTCTCGTCACGGGAACCACCGGTTCCGGCAAATCCACGTCGCTGGCCGCGATGATCGACCGCATCAACGCGAATCGTTCCGACCACCTCATCACTATCGAAGACCCCATCGAGTTCCTCCACCGCGACAAGCGCAGTTTCATCAACCAACGAGAAGTCGAAGTCGACACGGCAAACTTTTCTACGGCGTTGCGGGCTGCCCTTCGTCAGGACCCCGACGTGATTCTGGTAGGCGAAATGCGCGACCTGGAAACCATTTCCACCGCGCTGCTAGCCGCCGAAACCGGCCACATGGTTTTCTCCACCCTACATACTCTCGACGCCACAGAAACCATCCAGCGCATCATCGCGGTCTTTCCGCCGCCAGAACAGAAACAAATTCGCTTGCAGCTTGCGTCCACGCTCAAGGCCATCGTTTCGCAGCGCCTCGTTCGCCGAGCCGATGACAAAGGCCGCGTCCCCGCCGTCGAAGTCATGATCGCCACCGCCTACATCCGCGATTGCATTATCAACGCTGACAAGACGCGCCTGATTCATGACGCCATCGCCGCCGGCACCAGCCAATACGGCATGCAGACCTTCGATCAGTCGCTCTTCGACCTCTACACCAAGCAACTCATCACCCTCGAAGAAGCGCTCCTTCGCTCTACGAACCCGGACGAGTTTCAACTGCGCATCCAAGGTATCCGCTCCGCCGCCGACTCCGCCCGCGAGGAAATGGAGCGCCAAATGGCCGACTTCGATCGCTTCGCCCGCAAGTAGCTTCGGCTATCTACATTCGACCCGAGAGGTACAGCCCATGCCTAGGAAGATAGTGGTTCTCTCGCGTCCTTCGACAGCCTGGCCATGCTGGCCTTCTTGCAAAATGATTTCGCCACTGCTGAAGCCGATTTCCAGCGCGCGCTGGAGCTGAACCTAAGCGCCTACGGCGAAAACAGCAATGAGACCGCTACTTCGCTCAGCGGCTTAGCGCGCATCTACTTCACCCAGAAAGATTTTGCCAAAACCGAGGCCGTCATGACGCGCTCGCTGAAAATCTTTGAAACCATGTACGGCCAGGATAATTTTCAACTCACCCTGCCGGTCGCAGGTCTTTGCCAAGCCTACGATGCCTCGGGCCAAACAGAAAAAGCCGCCGCGTGCCACGCTCGCATGGTATCTCTGGTCGAAAAACAGTACGGTCCGGACACGCCCTATCTCGTCCGCGACCTGACCGCCGAGGCCCAGGCTCTCCGCAAACTTGGCCGCAATGACGAAGCCGCCAAGCTCGAACAGCGCACCCAGGCCCTTCCGTCCGCCGAAGCCCATCCAAATTGAGCACCTCGGGAGTTTCGTACTCAATATCGTTTTATACAAAGCCGTCTTCTTTCTGCACTTCGGAATCTCGAAAATAGTCCGTCGCCGCTGGTCCCGAAATCCTTCTCTTTGACTGTTACCCCCCCTGCACCTATGCTTGGCACATGTTTGGAAAGCGACGACGAGTGGAAACCGAATCGGAATTGTACGAGGCGGCGGTGCGCGCGTTGATGCGGCGGGCATATTCCGCACACGAAATGAAGCAGCTGCTCGGCCAGCGAACAGAAGACGACCACCTTCTCGGAACCGTGATGGACCGCCTGAAGCGCGCCAAGATGATCGATGACGAACGGTTCGCAAAACAGTTTGTGCGGCAGCGCACGGAAATCCGGCGGCAAGGCAAATTCCGGATTGCACGGGACTTGCGGGCGCGAGGGGTGCTGGACCGGCACATTGAAGCGGCGCTCGCGGAGACGGCCAAGGAGACCGACGAGGCCGCGATCGTGCGGCAACGCCTCGAGCGCAAGCTCCAATCCTTGCGCGGCGAAATCGACGAGCGCAAGACGGCTTCGATCTACAGAAGCCTCCTGCGCGCAGGATTTTCCGCTGATGTGGTGCGCCAAGAACTGAAAGCGATAACGCGCGAGGACGTTCTAGAGGCAGGCTCGGAGCCCGAGGAATAGCGAATCGCGCGCTGTTAAGAGCGGAGCCCAACAGAGAACGAGTTAATCCAGGGGTTATCTTCATTTGCTAAGCTGCCCTGCCGAATTTCTGCCGAGCGTGGGAGTCCGAGAACAAGATGCGACGCTCTAGCATTACCGTTCTGGTTTTCGTCGCGTTGCTGGCGGCTGTGTACGGTGTAGCCGTTATCCGGCGAGGATTTAGCGCAGCGGAGGAGCCGTCGGGCTTGGAGCGCGTCCTGGCGCGAGCGGTACGAAATATCGGAATTCCGAGGCGGGCGCGGAACGAAAAGAATCCGCTCGGGGCGGATCCGCGGGTGCTGGCCGAAGCTAAAGAGCGTTTCGGGGAGCGCTGCGCGAACTGCCATGGCCACAATGGAAACGGAGAATCGACGATTGGGCGGAATCTTTATCCGAAGGCACCCGATCTCCGCCGGCCCTCCACGCAACACCTGAGCGATGGCGAAATCCACTACATCATCAAGAATGGGGTCCGGCTGACCGGCATGCCGGCCTGGGGAAATCCACACCAGCAGCAAGACGACACCGACGCCTGGAAGCTGGTTCTGTTCGTTCGCAGCATCGCCGGGCTGACGCCCGAGGAACAGTCGCAACAATTGGCGGTAGTGAAATCGGCGCACTACGTTGGATCCAGCGCTTGCCAAGAATGCCATGAGCAAATCTACGAGCACTGGAAGCGCACACCGATGGCCAACGTAGTGCGCGATCCGCGTGAGCATCCGGAAGCCATTATTCCTGATCTCGCGACGAACCATGTCAGCAAGACATTCACAAAAGAGGATATTGCGTTCGTCTACGGAAGCGTCTGGAAACAGCGCTACTTTACAAAAATCGGCGATGATTATTTTCCGGAGCCCGCGCAGTGGGATGTGACCAACCACGTATGGAAACCGTATTTTGTGGCCAAGGGGACGGACTGGTGGGAGCCGTTTTACCCACCCGACAACGGGAAGCGTCCGACCGGGCCAACCTGCGACGGCTGCCACTCCGTGGACTACAACATTCAGACGAAGAAGGTGGCGGAGTGGAACGTGGGCTGCGAGAAGTGCCACGGCCCAGGCAGCGAGCACGCCCGGCACGCCACGCGAGGCAACATCCAGAATCCCGCGCGCATGGAATATGTCGCCGCCAACGACACCTGCGTTCAATGCCACTCACAGGGACGCCCTCTGACGAATCCCCTGGAAGGAAATTACTACGACTGGCCGGTCGGCTATCACGTGGGGCAAAATCTGCGGGATTACTGGCAACTCGAAGACCACAAGCTCGGCGAACAAAGCTTTACGCATTTTGCGGAGGGCACGGCGCACAAAAACCGCATGCAGGGCAACGATTTCGTCGAGAGCATCATGTACCGCCGCGGCGTAACCTGCTTCGATTGCCACGACGCGCACGGCACAAAGAACTACGCGCAACTCCGAAAGCCGGTCGATAAAATCTGCCTGGACTGCCACGAGCCCGGCTCGCCGAACGGGCCGCGCACGGCGACTCTCGAGGAGCACACGCATCACAAAGCAGGCTCGGCGGGCGCCCAGTGCGTGGCGTGCCACATGCCGAAAATCGAAGTGACCATTCCCGGCGTGTTCGTCAGCGCGCACACGTTCGATTTCATCACCCCCGCGACGACCGACAAATACAAAATTCCCAATCCCTGCACGAGTTGCCATGCCGATAAGACCACGGCCTGGGCGACGGAAACGCTCCGCCAGTGGCCGGAGCGCTCGCCGTGGCGAATGAACTAGGAAATCCTCGAACGGTGAAGCGTGCTTCATGAAGGTGTCTTCGAATTAAGGACAAGCCGGTACTTGCGGTAGTCCTCGCCGGAGCCAAACCAGTCTGGAAGGTTTTCGAGAAACACGGCGCCGAATTTGGCGTTGAGCGCTTGGCTCCCTCCGGGCCGCGCGTGGCCGTAGACGATGTCAAATCCCCTGCCGGCGGCTAGGCCTAACCAGTGAGCTTTTAGAATGGTTCCATAGCCCTGCTTTTGAAATGCGGGAAGGATGGTGTTGGAGAAACAGCACACTGCCTTTTCCTTTTCGCTTTCCGGAAGCACCAAGAGATCTTCGATGAGTTCGCTGGAGCTAGCCAGCGGGATGCCGTAGGACTCGCCCGCGAGCTGTCCATCCACAATCATCCACACAAAGAACGCGCCGGGCGTGTCCCAAACTTCTTGCTTCTGCCCAAGGTCGAGCTGCAGGCCCGGGTGATAGACAGTCTCGAAAACCATGGTCTCGTCGAGCGGCACGGTGTAGTCGAATTTGATGACTGCCACTTCTCCCCCTCGTGTCTGGCGAGTCTCTAGGACACCCGAACGCGATCTGCTTTCTGCGGCTTTCCCGTGAACTCAGTTTAGCAACGGCCACCTTCCCTTTCGTCCGAAATTCTCTCGTCTAAATGCACATTGACCATGGCTAAGCGGCCGGGCCGGCCAGGTCCATCCGGATTGTGACGATGGCCGTGTTCGGTACATTCCCTTCGCTATGTTAGGATTTTACGGCGCGCGGCTTGCGTAATTTCCCATGACCCTTAAATTCAGTCAATTCAGAAAGTTGAAACGCTCGTGACGCTGACGAGCGATATTCTAGTCATGGGAGGCGGCGCAACGGGCCAGCTCGCGGCCGCCTACCTCCGGATGCGCTTCCCGAAGCTGAAAGTGTCGATAGTTGAGGGCCCGCACAAGAACCGTCCAATTGTCGGCGAATCGCTGGTCGAGGTGAGCGTCGATTTCATGCTTGAGCTCGGGCTTGGCCCCTATCTGGTAGAAAAGCATTATCCCAAATACGGCCTAACGTACTATTTCAAGCCTCATATCGACGATCCAGCCGATCGCACCTACGTTGTCGACGAAATTCCGACGGCGCCGCAGATACTCTCGTTCCAGATCAACCGATTCACGTTCGATCGCGAAGTGCGGGACCGCAACTTCCAGAACGGCGTGGAGTTGATTGACGGCGCCGTGATGGGAGTCGAAATCAAGGGCGGCGAGGGATTGCATACGGTCACAGTCGAGGACTCCGCTGGCAGAAAACAGACGCTCGGTGCGCGTTGGCTTGTCGATGCGACGGGCCGGAACCGGATCCTCGCCAAACAGTTGCAACTCCAGGAAAAGATCAAGGAACAGAAAAACGTTTACTGGTTTCGCCTGAAGAATTTCCATCCTGAGATTCTGAGCCATATCCAGGCCATCAAAAAGCCAAACCGCTCGTACGTTCCGTACTACGCGACGCATCATTTCTTCGGAAAAGGCAACTGGATCTGGTGCATCCCGATGCGCTCTCCGGAGAACGAGCCGCTCATCAGCATCGGCATCACCTATCGCAAGGATGTCTACCCGCACGGAGAGGTGCGCACGCTGGAGCAGTTCCTCGACTGCGTCGGGCGGGAGCACCCTGTCGTCGTAGAGTTGGTGCGCAGCGGCACGATCGTCGACACGAATTTTTATAGCTCCTACATGTGGGAATGCCGCCAGCGCTATTCACCGGATCGTTGGTACATCATCGGCGATGCGGGCGATACGGTTGATCCCTTGTACAGTGTCGGGCTGGCCCTGTCGACGCTGCAAATCCGGCAGATCGCGGCCGTTGTTCAAAGAGAATTGAACGGCGGCGAAACTCGGGAGTTCACCAAGGATCTCGATACCGTGCTCGCCGCATTTCAGCGCGGCGTGACGCGCGATACAACGCGGCTGTATGAATGCATGGGTGACGCTTACCAATGCCATCTGCGGGTGCATCTGGCAGTGACCAAACTTTTTCACCTCGCGCTTCCCTTGGTTCTGAACGACTATCTGTGGGATCCGCTGGGAGCGAAATTGATCAATTGGTTTTCCAGCCTGGAAACAATTGAGGCCGATTCCAAGAACTTTCAAGAGCTTATACGAGAGGTTGCGGCGATTCCGAAGAATCGCGCGCTCCATAATTTCATTAAAGTGCAGTCCGGCAAGTCGATGAACTTCGGATACTACGAGCATCACCGAGAAGAGGACATTGCGTCATCTTTGTCGAAGATGGCGTTCGACCTGGCGCGTCTGCGCCTTGCTCTTCTCAGAAAGCTCGGCTGGCGCGCGCTGTTTCGCTTCCGACAGCAGCGAGCGCTGCTGAAAGACTTGCGGCGCGGTCTGTTTCTCGTGCCCTTCTACGGCAGCAAGTTACGGGAAAACAGGCTGGTACGCGCGATGTTCCGATCGCCTGAAACGAGGCGGGCACGCGAGCGGTCCGGCTCTGAGGCTCTGTTAAGCCGCAATATCGGAGACTGACCTAACGCACGCCCCGAGGCTTCTTTCGACAGGACCAGGAAGCGCGAGCTACCGCTTGGTTCGCAGGCGCCGCGTTTTGGGGCGCTTCTTGTTTTCACATCGGAGCCACGAACGTTGCTGGAGGCAGCCGGGATTATTTAGTCTTTTGTTTCCTGCCTCTAGAGTGTTCGGTGCAAACATGGTCTAGAAAATGTTTGTCGCGCTGCCGCTCGTAGTTCTGCTTCATTTTATCGAGTGATTTGCCGGCGGGCGTTCCCGAGGGCTTGAACGTCCATGCGCATTCCGAGCAACCGTAGCCCTGAAAACTCTTCCTGTCGATCCATACCAGTTTGCGGCGCATGGCCTCCTTAGCACCACTCGAGATTTGCTGCGGTTATCCTTCTCTTAACGATGGTGTGGCATTCCTACGGCACGGCGACGACAAGAACGGCTCCTCCGATGGCCCTCGGCAAGGCTCTGCCCGAGTCGCCTCTTTTTGCACACACAGCAAACCCAAGCGAATACACGAGGCCCCGAGATTAGCGAGAGAAGGAGGCTGTTGTCTGTGGGGTATCCAACGCTGACAAGAACGGCTATCTCAGCCCGAGCTCATCTTCGAAGTGTTGAATGACCGCGTAGCATTCACAGGCGGATTTTTCGAGTTTCCTGCGGTTTACAATTTTTACTGCGCCTCGGACGTAGTCTATGATTCCGTTTTTTTGCATTAGTAATGCTGCCAAGCTCACCGTGGACCGGTCGGTGCCCATCATGGTCGCAATGAAATCGTGGGTGATAGGAAGTGATGCGGAATCCACTCTGTCCTGAGTCATCAGCAGCCACCTCGAGAGACGCTGTTGTATGTCATGGAGCCGGTTGCAGGCCGCGGTCTGTGCGACTTGCATCCCTTGAAGCCCTGTATGCCTGTTCAATAGCACCTGCAACTGCGGGGCCGACCGCAAAATGCGTTCCAGGGCATTCCCCATCATTCGGAAGCCATCGCCGGCGATCTGGATTACTTCGCGCACGGAACTTCTGGTTAAGCCGACGGCCAATCCTGCCCCAACGAAGCCTTCCTTACCCACTACACCGACTTCCACGGTGCGGCCGTCCTTGGTCACCACCACTTGCGAAACCATTCCCCGGTTCGGGAAATAAACAAACTCGATATTTTGTGCCGGCTCATGAAGACTGAGATGATGCGGCAGGTCGATGTGCGTCAAGTCAGAACGCATCAGCTCGTATTCATTGTCAGGGGTTGCCAACAGCACTCTGTTCGTTACTTGTTTTCCATCGAGGCTGGTGCGTTGGTCGGGTTGCGCCACTCGAAAGTTTTTCGTAGTCATTTGAGTCCTGAACAGCACCGCAGGGCCTGGCATTCCTTAGGCGAAACTTCATGGGTTCGGAGATGGAATAGGGATCGTTGCCCTCTTGAAATGGCATCTTCATTCGACCAATCTGCGGGTAAAGAATCTGTTCAAAAGGAGACTCTTCGCCAGGGTACGGCGCTACATGGAACGGCATCTACTCCGCCATTCTTGCCGAGTGACGGGTGTTTGCCCTCACGAATGGGACGAGTCTAGCGTGACCACGAGGAAATGATCGAGGACGCGGGACCGGCCAGCGATTGGTTAGCAAGATTGCGGCGCTATCGGTGCTCTGCGATAATCACGAGATTCGATCAACGGAAGGATTGGAGTAGACGTGACGGGCGACGATTCCAGCAAGAAATTCATGAGCGGAGACGGAATCCGCGAGAAGTTTCTCGAATTCTTTGAGAGTAAAGAGCACCGCCGCTTGCGCAGCTCGTCGCTGGTTCCGCACGGTGACCCAACCCTGCTCTTTACCAATGCCGGCATGAACCAGTTCAAGGATGTTTTTCTAGGGCTGGAGAAGCGCGACTACAACAAAGCCACGACGGCGCAGAAATGCGTGCGCGCGGGCGGGAAACATAACGACCTCGAAAATGTCGGGTTTACGAAGCGGCACCACACGTTTTTCGAAATGATGGGAAACTTTTCCTTTGGGGACTATTTCAAGGAGAAGGCCATTCCGTATGCGTGGGAGCTAGTTACTTCGCCAGAGTGGTTTGGCATAGCCAGAGACAAGCTTTATGCGACGGTCTTTGGCGGGGCCGAAGTGGCGCCCGGTACGACCCTCGGCGTGGACGTGGAGGCGAGCAAGATTTGGCAGGAGCAGCAGGTACCGGCGGACCGGATTGTTCCGGTTCCCGGGCTTAAAGACAATTTCTGGGCCATGGGAGACACTGGACCTTGTGGGCCTTGCAGCGAGATTTTTTACGATATGGGGCCGGAAGCGTCCGAGGAAGGGCATCCGGATTGCAAGTTTCCGTGCGATTGCGGGCGGTATGTGGAGATATGGAATCTCGTGTTCATGCAGTTCAATCGAGATGCGTCGGGCGCGCTAACTCCGCTTCCCAAGCCTTGCGTGGACACTGGAATGGGACTGGAGCGTGTTGCGGCCGTGCTTCAGGGCGTCATTTCGAACTACGACACGGATCTTTTTTTGCCGTTGACGAAGCGCGCTGCCGAACTTTGCGCTGTTGATTTTGGACGCGAAGGACTCATGGAGGAAGGAAGAGGTGGCGCTGCTTCGCTACGCGTCATCGCCGACCACGCGCGGGCAACGACGTTTCTCATCACCGACGGCGTTGTGCCTTCCAACGAGGGGCGGGGATACGTTTTGCGCAAAATCATGCGACGCGCAATTTACCACGGTCGTCTGTTGGGTCAAGACAAGCCGTTTCTGTACGAAATGGTGCATGCGGTGCGTGATCTTATGAAGGGCGCCTATGATCTACTAGTCGAGAGTGCAGGGCGCGTCTCCGCCGTTGTGCAGGGGGAGGAGACGAGGTTTGCCCATACACTCGATGCCGGGCTGGGGCGTTGGGAAGACGATTTGGAGCTCATCGTTCTCGAAATGGAGCGGCCGGGACCCGGAACGAAGCTCGACCGGACGCAGAACGCACAAAAGGATGAATACGAAAGTCTGCGTGTGCGGATTCCCAAGCTCGCCGCGAGCGGGCAGCAGGTGGTCTACTCCGGTGAACAGGCGTTCAAGCTCTATGACACCTATGGGTTGCCGCGGGATTTCATAGAAGATCTCGCGCGCGACTGGGGCGTGCGTGTCAATTGGCCCGAATTCGACACGGCGCTCAATGAGCAAAGGACACGAGCGAGGGCCTCGTGGAAGGGTGGGGCGAAGGAGGCGGTGAGCCCGGCGTACGCGAAGATTGCGGAGACGTTCAGGACGGAGAAGGATTTTTACCAGGCCACTACGGCGAAGGATTGCCGGATGGAGGCGATTCTTACTAAGAGTGGGCCGGTCAGCGAGCTAAAGCCTGGCGAGAGCGGCGAAGTAGTGCTCGACCGCACCGTGATTTACGCCGAATCGGGCGGGCAGATGTCCGACACGGGCGCGTTCTACGACAACTCGGATTCGCAACTGCTTGCGGAGATTACCGGAGCGTATTATCCGGTCGCGGGGCTGGTGGCACATCGAGTTGTGGCCAGGGAAACTTTGCGCGTTGGGGACCGCGTCTCGGTGGTGGCGGACGCCGAGCGGCATGCGCGGATTGTTCGCAATCATTCGGGGACGCACTTGGTGCATGCGGCGTTGCGGAACATTTTGGGGACGCACGTGAAGCAGGCGGGGTCGCTGAATGCGCCGGAACGGCTGCGGTTTGATTTTTCTCATTTTGCGCACGTGGATCGGGAGGAGTTGAAGGACATCGAGCAGCAGGTGAACGACGAGATCCGACACAACACGGAGGTGGGAACCGAGATTACTTCGCTGGACAATGCACTGTCCTCGGGAGCGCTGGCTTTCTTCGGCGACAAGTATCCGGAAGCGAATGTCCGCGTAGTCACGATTCCAGACGAGCGCTCGCCGAGGGGCTTTTATTCCAAGGAGTTATGCGGGGGTACGCACGTCCATCGGACCGGCGACATCGGGGTCCTCAAGATTGTCAGCGAAGGGTCGGTGGCGGCGGGGGTGCGGCGAATCGAGGCGGTGACCGGTATCGGAGCCTTGGAGCACTACGAGCGCCAAGCGCAGATCCTATCGCATTTAACCAGTCGGCTGAATACCAGCGAGGATTCCGTGCTGGCCACGGTCGAGAAGCTGTCCCAAACCGTCAAGCAGCTGGAGAAAGAGCTTGAGGCCCAGAAGCGTTCCGGGGCACTTGGGCAGCTGGACCAGCTTGTAGGCCAGGTGCAAATGGTGAAGGGAGTGAAGGTTGTGGCGGCCGAAGTCAGCGGGACGGATAAGGAGAGCCTCAGGCAATTGGTGGACTCTCTCAGACAAAAACTTGGGTCAGGGGTGGTGGCCTTGGGAACCGTAGAAGACGGGAAAGTGGCATTGATCGCCGGGGTGACCAAGGACCTAACTTCTAAAGTCCATGCTGGCAGGCTGATACAGGCACTGGCGAAAATGGTCGGCGGTTCCGGGGGCGGAAGACCGGATTTGGCGGAAGCTGGCGGAAAGGACACATCGGCCTTAAAAAGTACTCTTGGTACCATCCCTGCGCTCCTGGAACCGTTGTTATGATGCATACCAGCGCCAGAAGCGTGTCCAGCAGGGGACAGTTCGCGGGGCCAAGTTAGAGCGCCCGGAGCTCCTCGAGAGGGCACGGCTTCCCAGTTAGCAAGACGAGTCAGCCTAGTAACCGTCTTCAGGATTCAGAGTGAAACGGTGGGGGCTGCCCCGACGACAATCGAAGGAAGTGGCACCACCGTTCGACAGCCTTCCCTGAGGCAAGATGAAGAAGCGCACGACACTAACGGCCAGCATCTATTTGGGAGCATTCG
>Ga0210395_10000304_pt1 | contig 38654 bp, 45 predicted proteins | sample IncBWH4OmetaG_FD_150861 | JGI IMG/M metagenome (GOLD analysis project Ga0210395, IMG submission 150861) | Forest soil microbial communities from Barre Woods Harvard Forest LTER site, Petersham, Massachusetts, United States - Inc-BW-H-4-O ... | reverse complement strand
CGTGCTGGAACGTGAGGCGTCGGCAGCCCCCCTCGACCCGCCAACCCTGATCGCCTAACCTTGGGATCTCCAGCCTGGACCGCTTCAGGACCGGACAGCTTAACACGCGCAGATATCGGGAGCAGGAATGCCTACACTCAATTACGCCGCACCATCGACGGTCGACGAGGCCGTCAAATTATTGGCCGGCGCATCCGGCCTCGCGAAAGTGCTTGCCGGAGGCACCGATCTGCTCGTGCAGATGCGATCCGGCCGGCTGAAGCCGGAATTGATCGTCGACACCAAGCAGATCCCTGGCATCATCGGCATCCGGGAGGAAGGCGGTGGTTTCGTGGTCGGTGCCGCGACGCCTGGCGCCGACGTCGAAGCGCATGCCGGGATGAACAAGGCGTGGCCTGGGGTGGTCGAGGCCCTCGATCTGATTGGCTCGACGCAGATTCAGGGCCGCTGCTCGCTGGCGGGCAACCTGTGCAACGCCTCGCCCGCCGCTGACAGCGTGCCGGCACTGTTCGCCGCTGGCGCGATCGCCGTGGTGGTCGGCAGCAAGGGGCGCCGTGAAGTTCCGGTGGAGCAGATTCCGGCGGGACCGGGGCGAACCAATCTGGCCAAAGACGAGTTTATTCTCGAGTTCAAGTTCCCGCCACGGCCACCGCGCTCTGGTGACGCCTATCTGCGGTTCATTCCGCGCACGGAAATGGATATCGCGGTGGTAGGCGTGGGCATCAGCGTGACGTTGGACGCAAAGGGCGTGTGCACCGCAGCGCGTGTAGCCCTGGGTGCGGTGGCGCCAACGGTGCTGCTGGTGGAGGACGCGGAGGATGCGCTGATCGGGCATACGCTCGACGACGCGACATTGGCGAAACTGGATAGTGTGGCGCGCGCGGTGTGCAACCCGATCAACGACAAGCGCGGAACGATCGAATACCGCACCAAGGTCGCCGGCGTGCTGGCGCGCCGGGTGGCCGCGATCGCGTTCGACCGCGCCATGGGCAAATCGCAAGGAAAGACGCACTGATGAGCAAGCATCACGTATCAACCACGATCAATGGCGAGCCGGTCGAGTTCCTGTGCGAGACGCAGCAGACCATGCTTGACACGCTGCGCGACGTGCTGGGCCTGACCGGCAGCAAGGAAGGCTGCGCCTCGGGCGATTGCGGCGCGTGCACCATCATCTGCGACGGCAAGATCGTCTGCTCCTGTCTGATGCTGGGCGTCGAGGCAGAGGGCAAGACCATCACCACGATTGAGGGCATCGCGCAGGGCGACCATCTCCATCCGGTGCAGCAGAAATTCCTTGAGCATGCGGCGCTGCAATGCGGCTTCTGCACCCCCGGGTTCATCGTAGCCGCCAAGGCACTGCTCGATGAGAACCCCAACCCTACGGAAACCGAGGCGCGATACTGGCTGGCCGGCAATCTTTGCCGCTGCACCGGCTACGACAAGATCATCCGCGCCGTGATGGATGCAGCCGCGGAAATGCGAGGAGAGGCAGTGCGATGAATTACATTGGCACCGATCTGAGAGTCGTCGGCACGCGTCCGGTCCGTCCTGATGGCGTGGACAAGGTCACCGGCCGCGCCATGTTCGGCGCCGACATGGTGATGCCGGGCATGCTTTGGGGCAAGGTGAAACGCTCACCGCACGCGCATGCGCGCATCGTGTCGATCGACGCGAGCAAGGCGCTGAAGCTGCCGGGCGTGCGCGCCGTCGTCACCGCCGCCGACCTTCCCGATATCCCGTCGGAAGAGGCGTTCGTCGGCGAAGGGCCGATGAATTTCCGCGACCTCTCGCGCAACTGCATGGCGCGCGACAAGGCACTGTATGAGGGACACGCGGTTGCTGCGGTTGCGGCCATCTCGCAGGCGGTCTGCGACGCGGCGCTGGACCTGATCGACGTCAAGTACGAGGTGCTCCCCTACGTCATCGACGTCGAGGCAGCGATGGCGGACGATGCACCGATCCTGCACGAGGACCTGTTCACGGCGAACCTCGAGCCCAAGCCGACCAAGCCGTCGAATGTGGCCAAGCGGGTGTATTTCCACAAAGGCGACGCCGAGGCGGGCTTCAAGGAAGCCGATGTCATCGTCGAGGGCCGCTATACGACTGAGCCGGTACACCAAGCCTATATTGAGCCGCATGCCTGCCTGTGCTCGTACGGCGCCGACGGGCAATGCACGATCTTCAGCTCCAGCCAGGGCCACTTCATGGTGCGGTCCTATGTGGCGAAGCTGCTGGGGATCGATATCTCCAATATCCGCGCCACGCCTGCCGAAATTGGCGGAGGGTTCGGCGGCAAGACCCTGGTTTATCTCGAGCCCGTGGCGCTGGCGCTGTCCAAAATGTGCGGCCGCCCGGTGAAGATGCAGATGACGCGGGAAGAGGTGTTCCGCGCCTCCGGTCCGACCTCGGGCGCAACGATCGAGGTGAAGATCGGCGCCAAGAAGGACGGCACGATCGTCGCGGCGAAGGAGCTGTTGAAGTACCAGGCCGGCGCCTTCCCTGGCTCGCCGATCCAGCCTGGCTGCATGTGTGGCTTCGCCATGTACGATATCCCGAACGTCGAGGTCCTGGGCTACGACGTGGTGAGCAACCGCCCGAAGGTGGCGGCGTATCGTGCGCCTGGCGCACCGATATCCTCCTTCGCGGTGGAGAGCGCGGTGGACGACCTGGCGCGCAAGCTGAAGATGGATCCGATCGCGATTCGTGAGAAGAACGGCGCGCACAACGGCACCAAGACCCACTACGGGCCGACGCACCAGAACATCGGCTTCCTCGCCACGCTGGAGGCTGCGAAGAACAGCGCGCACTGGAAGTCGCCACTGAAGCCTGGCCAGGGTCGCGGCATTGCCTGCGGTTTCTGGTTCAACATCGGCGGCGAGTCGTCGGCCGCGGTGCACGTGGCCGAAGACGGCACGGTGGTGGCGGTGTCGGGCAGCCCGGATATTGGAGGCTCGCGCGCCTCGATCGGCATGATGGTGGCCGAGACGCTGCAAATCCCTGCCGAGAAGGTGCGCACGATCGTCGCCGACACGGCTTCGATAGGCTTCACCCACGTGACCGGCGGCAGCCGGGTGACCTTCGCGACCGGCATGGCGGCGACCATGGCGGCCGAGAAGGTGGTGGACCAGCTCAAGCAGCGCGCTGCGATGATCTGGGACATCACTCCGGATGCGGTGGACTGGCGTGATGGCGCGGCGCATCCGGCGGGCACCAACGCCGGCGCGTTCGAGCCGCTGTCGCTGGCCGAGATCGCCCTGAAGGCGGCGCGCACCGGAGGACCGGTGACGTCCGAGGTGTCGGTGAACGCGCAGGGCGCTGGCCCCGGGTTCGGCGCGCATATTGCGGACGTAGATGTGGACCGCGAGACCGGCCAGGTCACCATCACCCGCTACACCGCGGTGCAGGATGTCGGCCGCGCGATCCACCCAAGCTACGTGGAAGGCCAGATCCAGGGCGGTGCCGTGCAAGGCATCGGCTGGGCGCTGAACGAGGAGTACATCTACGACAAGAACGGCAAGATGGATAACCCGGGCTTCCTGGACTACCGCTGCCCGGTGGCGTCCGATCTGCCGATGATCGAAGCGATCCTCGTCGAGGTGCCGAACCCGCGCCATCCGTTCGGCGCACGTGGGGTGGGCGAGGTGCCGATCATCCCGCCGATGGCGGCGGTGGGCAACGCGATCCGCGACGCGATCGGGCTGCGCCTGCCAAGCCTGCCGATGTCGCCGCCCAAGGTCCGTAAGGCGCTGGACGTGGCTAACGGCGACGATTGATGCCGAAGGTCGTCATCTCGGGCACGTCCTGCCAGCGATTCACCGGCGGCAAGACGGAGCTCGAGGTGGCAGCCGATACGTTTCGCCGTCTCGTGCTCGAGCTGGACCAGCGCTATCCCGGCCTCGGCACGCAGGTCGAGGAAAGCATGGCAGTGGCCATCGACGGCGAGATCTATCAGGACGCTTATTCGGTCAAGCTGAAGCCGGACAGCGAGATCTACCTTATTCCGAAGATTGGCGGCGGATGAGGACCCAGTGTCCGGTCTGGCCGGTCCTCGGCCACCGGCCTGAGCTGGCGTGAGGTCTGAAATGACGGACCTGACAACGCTGCTGTACGACTGGGACAACACGCTGGTGGACGGCTGGGCCGGGATCACCGCAGCGCTTAACGCGGTCTTCGGCGCCTTCAACATGCCGCTTTGGACCGCCGCTGATACCCGTGCGCGCGTCCGCGTATCGCTACGCGACAGCTTCCCGGTCATGTTTGGCGCCGAATGGGAGCGTGCCCGCGACATCTTCTACGCGACGCTGGAAGAGCGGCACCTGCACCACGTTGCGCCGATGCCAAGCGCGGCCGATGCGCTGGCAGCCGGGGCAGCCTGGCCGCAGGGTGTGGTGTCCAACAAAGCGGGAAGATTCCTGCGCGCCGAGGTGACGCATCTGGGCTGGGCGCCGCATTTCGGCGCAGTGGTAGGGGCCGGCGATGCATCTGCCGACAAGCCGGATCCCGCACCGATCCTGCTGGCGCTCGATCGCCTGGGCCGGGGCGCTGACCGCTCGGTCTGGTATGTGGGTGACACAGCGCTGGACATGGCAGCCGCCCGTGCCGCCGGGGTCACGGCGGTGTTGGTGGGCGATGCTTCGCACGATGGTGGGATTGACCGGGCGGCCCCTGATCTCCATTTCCCTACCGCGCTGGATCTTGCCGCACGGCTTCGTGCGTTGGCGGGAGAGGGTTGCTGATAGAACGACGATACCGGGTGGCCGTGCCACGCCCGCCCGGACCGAACAAGAACAACAGCCGGTAAGAAGAAGGACAGTCACCGTGGCCAATGAGAAGGCGCAAAATGTTCAGGATGTTTTCCTGAACCATGTGCGGAAGAACAAGACGCCTGTGACCGTGTTCCTGGTGAACGGGGTTAAGCTCCAGGGCATAATCACTTGGTTTGACAACTTTTCCGTCCTGCTGCGTCGGGACGGACACACGCAGCTGGTATACAAGCACGCGATCAGCACCGTGATGCCGGGTGCGCCGATTCAGTTGTTCGACGCCGCCAAGGCGGAAGGCACTGTTCCGGCGCGGGAGATGTCTCCTGCCGCAGGCGACTGACGACGGACGCCTGCCCTCACGCCTGAACGGAGCCTTCGTTGCCCCAACGAGGGCGGCGGTGGTGCTGCCGTGGGACCGTCTCGGACACGATCGCGGCGAGGCTGCACATCTGCCGGATGCGCGCCGGTCGGCTGAGCATCGGCTCGCCGAGGCGGTTGGGCTGACCGCCTCGATCGGGTTGGTCGTTGTGCATACTGCAATCCTGCCACAGCGCGGACGCCGTCCGGCAACCTTGCTGGGCGAAGGGCAGGTGGCAGCGCAGGCTCGCGCGATCGCCGACGCCGGCGTGACGGTAGCCATTGTGGATGCCGCGGTTTCGCCTGTGCAGCAGCGCAATCTGGAGCGTGCGTGGAACTGCAAGGTGATCGACCGCACCGGGCTGATTCTCGACATCTTCGGCGAGCGTGCGGCGACGAAGGAGGGCGCGCTTCAGGTCGAGTTGGCGCACCTCGACTACCAGCGCTCACGCCTGGTGCGTTCGTGGACCCACTTGGAGCGGCAGCGCGGCGGGTTTGGCTTCCTGGGTGGCCCTGGCGAGACCCAGATCGAGGCCGACCGTCGTCTGATCGGCGATCGCATCGTGCGGCTGAAAAAGGAATTGGAGCAGGTTCGCCGCACCCGCGGGCTCCATCGTTTCGCCCGGCGGCGGGTGCCGTTCCCGGTAGTCGCCCTCGTGGGCTATACCAATGCTGGCAAGTCCACCCTGTTCAACGCGCTGACCGGTGCTGAGGTGGTGGCGCGTGATCAATTATTTGCCACCCTCGACCCGACAATGCGCGGGCTGCGCCTGCCGTCGGGACGGCGCGCGATTCTGTCGGACACTGTCGGCTTCATCAGCGAACTGCCGCACGAACTGGTCGAGGCGTTCCGCGCCACACTCGAGGAGGTGGCGGAGGCCGATGTGATTCTGCACGTACGCGATGCCGCCCATCCGGACAGCGGCGCGCAGCGTGCCGACGTGGTGGCGGTATTGGAGGACATGGTGGCGGACGGGGCGCTCGCAGCCGACTGGCAGTCGCGAACCATCGAGGTGCTCAACAAGGCGGATCTGATGGGTGGCGTGGCGTTCGTGCCTGAGCGAACCGGAGCCGTGGCAGTTTCCGCCATCACAGGCGAGGGCCTTGCTGAGCTGAAAACTGTTATCGACGCGCGCTTTGGGGCGGCGATGGAACTCGCGGACTATGACATCCCGCCACAGGACGGGGCGCGGCTGGCCTGGTTGTACCAGCATGGCGAGGTGGTCGATCGGCACGACGCCGATGCCGCAGTACATGTAACGGTGCGCCTGCTTCCGGCAGATCGAGCTCGGTTCGAAAGGCAGGGTCAGACTGAGTAGCCCGAGGGGTTGACCCCCTCCCTCAAACCCCCGCCCGCACAAGGGGAGGGGGAGACGGAATCTTCATTTCCTCGCCCAGGCGATTGCCGCGCGCGCCAGCGCATCGATCGTGTCCACGATGGGGGACTCCAGCCGAGGACCTGCCTGGATGCCGAGTGGTATCTCGGTGCACCCCAGAACGACTGACGCCGCACCGCGGCTTGACAGGCTGCTCACCACTTCGGCCAGCGGTGCGTAGGCATCGACGACACGGTTTGCCTTCACCAGAGCTATGGCCGGGCTGACGAGGTGGCTCATCTCTTCGTCGCTCGGCTCGATGCAATCCCAGCCCAGCGCACCCAGGCGATCCTGATAGAGCCGCATCGCCAGGGTCGCCTGCGTCCCCATGACGCCGATCCGCCCGCGGCGGATGCCAAGCCGTTCAAGCTCCGCCGCGGCGGCATCGACGATGTGCAGAATCGGCACACGGGCTGCGTCGCGCATCGTGTCGTACCAGCCATGTGCCGTGTTGCACGGGATGGCAATTGCAGTACAGCCGGCTTGCTGCAGTCCCTCGATCCCGCGCAGCAGCCAGGGCAGCGGATCGGCGCCGCCGCTTAGCCTGCCGACCGTCCGATCAGGCACCCGTGGATCAGACCACAGGACGGTCGGGATATGATCCTGATCGCGCGTCGCCGGCGTGAGCAGCGTCAACCGAACCATGAACTGCGCGCTCGCCAGCGGGCCCATGCCGCCCAGGACACCGAGTATCTTGTCTATGTTGTCCATCACCAAGCATTGGCGTCATCCTGACGCGTACACAAGCGGGGACCTGCGCGTGCCGATGAGGCGACGGATTGATTTGTATGGCCATCGCGGTGCGCGCGGCCTTTTTCCCGAGAATACGCTGGTCGGATTCGCCGGCGCATTGGCAGTGGGTGTCGACGCGTTGGAACTGGATGTGGCGGTGACAGCCGATCAGGTCGTGGTGGTCACGCACGATCCGGGCCTCAACCCCGACATCACCCGGACCACAGATGGAACATGGCTCGCTCAGGCTGGGCCAATGATCCACTCGCTTCGGGCTGAGGACCTGCGCAGCTACGATGTCGGACGCATTCGTCCGGACTGTCGCTATGCAGCACTTTATCCGGACCAGAAGCCTCACGACGGTGCCACGATCCCCACGCTGGCGGATGCACTGCGCATCGATCCGCGAGCGAACTTCAATATTGAGCTGAAGACCTTCCCCTTGCAATCCGGACTTGCTTTGGATGGCGCAGCGATGGCGGATGCGGTGATCGCTGTCGTGGATTTGGAACGAGCTATCGAAAGGATCAGTGTTCAATCCTTCGACTGGCGTGGACCACGCCGCCTGCGCAGCGCGCGGCCCGACATCCGACTGTCCTGGCTGACCAGTTCAGCCATCCTCGCAGGCGCGCGGATATGGTGGGACGGCCCGCATCCGTCGGACTTCGGGGGCTCCGTGCCGCGTGCCGTAGCGGCGGAGGGCGGCCCCAACTGGGGCCCTGACTATACCGATCTGACCGAGGACGCGATTACGGAAGCACACTCACTTGGCCTGTGTGTCGTGCCGTGGACGGTGAACCTGCCAGAGGATATGCGTCGACTGATTCGTTGGGGCATCGACGGGTTGATCACCGATCGGCCGGATCTGGCGCGCGTCGTGATGGGTGACGAGGGATTGCCACTGCCGCCGTCATGGCGGGTTGAGGAAATTGGCGGTGGATGATGTGCGCGCGAGCAGGGCCTGCAGATCAGGGTTCTTGTCGCCGTCATACGCTGTCAGTGCCTCCATTGGCGCGAAGAATTCATGCGCATGCGGCAATTGGTGGCGGGCGAACCCCTGATAGTGTTTCCGCTTCAAGCCGTAGAGCACATGCATGCCGCGCACCGGCACGACGAAGGCCACGGTTGGCTCGTGTTTGAATACCCCTGTGACGCGCCAGCGCGGCGTGGAATCGCTCGGCATTACAGGCGACAGCAACCATTGGACGGGACACACGGCCAGCAGCGAATGCGTGCTCGGAGCGAAGCGAGACCGCTTGTCCAGGAGGTTCTGCAACGACCCACAGGCCTCAATCGCCAGGATATCCACATAGGGATCAACAGGCGTCCCGCCGAAGTTCAACCACAACCCATCCGGCAGGGTGCGCCAGCGAGTGCTCCCGGGGAGTTTTAGGAACGGATGGTATCGCAGGTCGTCTGACGGGCGGCCACGCAGCCAGGAATCGCGACCGAGGGCAGGAGCGCTCACGCCAGGCGGTCGTTGGGGCCACTGTTTCAGCCGTTCTTTCACAAGCGAATCCAACGATTGTGCCGGTTGCATTGGTTCACCGTATGGTTTTATCGTCCTGATAACATACAACCCTAAGATGTAGATAACAGCATACAGATGCAGGTAAGGGCATAATTTTGAGTAAATAGTGAACATTGGCGCACAAGCGTCTGCCAATGGCAGCGGGCGCCGTCGATCGACCAGGCGCGATTGACACGTCGCCTGAATTAAAAGTCAACCCCCAGCGGGCATTGGCCGATATTGCTGACCTAATTTATCAACAACCCGTGACCGGCTTGCCGGCAAACTTTCGCCGCCGGAAAATTTCGGCCAGTGAAATAACCCGGCCTCGCAATCAGCGACGACGATCCATCGGTAGGTAATCGCGCTGGGTCGCTCCCGTGTAGATCTGCCGTGGGCGCCCGATCCGGTTCTGCGGGTCCTCCATCATCTCCTTCCACTGGCTGACCCATCCCACAGTGCGCGACACCGCGAACAGCGCGGTGAACATGCTGGTGGGGAAGCCCATCGCCTTCAGGATGATGCCGGAATAGAAGTCCACGTTGGGATATAGCTTGCGATCGATGAAGTACCGATCGTTCAGTGCGATCTTCTCCAGTTCCATGGCCAGGTCGAGCAGCGGGTCACCCTTGATGCCAAGTTCGGCCAGCACGTCATGGCAGGCCTTCTGGATGATGCGTGCGCGCGGATCGTAGTTTTTGTAGACGCGGTGGCCGAAGCCCCAGAGCATCTCGTGGTTGTTACGGTCCTTCACCTCCTCGAGGAAGTGCGGGATGTTCTTCACGCTGCCGATGTGGTTCAGCATCTTGAGCACCGCCTCGTTGGCGCCTCCGTGGGCGGGACCCCAGAGACTGGCGATGCCGGCAGCGATGCAGGCAAACGGATTGGCGCCCGTGGAACCGGCCAGGCGTACCGTGCTGGTGGAGGCGTTCTGCTCATGATCGGCGTGCAGGATCATGATCAGGTCCATCGCACGTGACAGCACCGGATTGGCCTTCCACGGTTCGGCCGGTACGCCGTGGAACATGTATAGGAAGTTCTCCGCGTACGAGAGATCGTTGCGGGGATACATGAACGGCTGGCCGATCGAATACTTGTGCGCCCAGGCGGCGATCGTCGGCACCTTGGCAATCAGCCGGAACGCACTGATGCGCCGGCTCTCCGGATCATGGATGTCCAGGCTGTCGTGGTAGAACGCCGACAGCGCGCCGACCACACCGCACATCACCGCCATCGGATGCGCGTCGCGGCGAAAGCCATTGTAGAAGGTTCGAAGCTGCTCGTGCAGCATGGTGTGCCGCATGACGCCGAGATTGAACTCTTCGCGCTCGTTCGCGTTCGGCAGTTCGCCGTTCAGCAGCAGGTAGCAGATTTCGAGAAAGGTTGATTTCTCCGCGAGCTGCTCAATCGGATAACCGCGATACAGCAGCACGCCTTCGTCGCCATCTATGTAGGTGATCTTGCTCTCGCACGATGCCGTTGCACCGTAACCCGGATCATAGGTGAATATGCCCAGGTCACCGTAGAGCTTGCGGATGTCGGCGACCGACGGTCCGATCGTGCCGTCGATCAGCGGCAGGCTGCTCGACTTGTTTGTTCCGTCAAGCGAGACGGTGATGGACCGTTTGGCCGAGCCACTCATTCGCATGGTCCCTGTTGCCGAGGCGAGGCCTCTGCCCCGCGGTTAAGCGCCTGCCGCTCTGGCGGCGCTCAGTGCAAAATTATGGCGGACCGCCGCCGGACGCAACCTTCGCTGTCGCAGCAAAGATCCCGTGTGCCCAAGAGGCGGTGGGCCTGTTCACGTTGGCTGGTAGTAGTCACGATAACGAGTGCGCAACTCCGTCTTGAGCAGCTTGCCGGTCGCGGTGTGCGGCAGTTCGTTCACCACCACCACCGCGTCGGGCAGCCACCACTTTGCCACCTGGCCCTGATAGAGCTTCAGCACGGAGGCTGGATCCACCGTGTGGCCCGGTCGCGGCACGACGAGGAGCAGCGGCCGTTCATCCCATTTCGGATGCTGCGCCGCCACCACCGCCGCCTCAGCCACATCGGGGTGCGAAACCGCGATGTTCTCAAGCGCAATTGAGCTGATCCACTCGCCGCCAGATTTTATCACATCCTTCGAGCGGTCGGTGATTTCCATATAGCCGTCACGATCGATGGTCGCGACGTCGCCGGTGGCGAACCAGCCATCGGCGTCGCATGCGCTGCCCGGTGCGTCTCCGTAGTAGCCGCTGCACACCCACGGTCCACGCACCATCAGGTCGCCAAATTGCCTGCCGTCCCACGGCAGCTCGCGGCCGTCACCGTCAACGATTTTCATATCGATGCCCGCCAGGACGCGACCCTGTTTCAGCATGTGGCGCACGGCGGGTTCCCCGGTCAGATCGGCCTGCGCCACTTTCGGCGCATTGTAGGTGCCGACCGGGCTGAGTTCCGTCATGCCCCAGCCATGCTCCACTACGACGCCGAATTCGTCGCGGAACGCTTCGATGAGCAGCGGCGGTGCCGCTGAGCCACCGGTCATGATCCGCTTTACCGTCGCCAGTTTCTCGCCGCTCGCGCGCAGATGCTGCAGCAGGCCGAGCCAAACCGTCGGTACTCCACAACTTATCGTCACACGCTCCTGGTTGAACAGGCCCGCGAGGCTGGCGCCATCGAGGTGGCGCCCCGGCAGCACCAGCGCGGCACCGGTCAGCGCGGCGGCGTAGGGAATTCCCCAGGCGTTGACGTGGAACATCGGCACGACGGGCAGGATGCGGCTCGTGGCGCGCAGATCCAGGACGTCCGGCAACGCGATCGCGTAGGCGTGGAGCACCGTCGAGCGGTGGCTGTACAGCACGCCCTTCGGCCGCCCGGTGGTGCCGGAGGTGTAGCAGAGGGCGCTCGCGATGTTCTCATCGAAGCTCGGCCAAGTGTAGTCATCATCCGCGGCCGCCATCAATTCATCGTAGCAGAGCAAACGCATGCCGCTTGGCAGATCGAGCGCCGGCATCGAAGCGGCATCGGTCATCATCACCACGGTACGCACGCTGTCCTTGATCCTTGCGGCGATACCGCCGATCAGCGGCGCGAAGCCGGGATCGACGAACAGCGCGCTATCACCCGCATGATTGATGATGTAGGCGATGTCATCCGGTGCAAGCCGGGGGTTGATCGTGTGGCAGATCGCCTGCACGCCCGACGTGGCGTAGTACACCTCGAGATGCCGGTAGTCGTTCCACGCCAGGGTGCCGACGCGGTCCTGGGCTGTCACGCCGAGCCCTTGCAGCGCTCGCACGAGCTGCCGTGCGCGGCGCTCTGTCTCCGCCCATGTCGTATGATGCAGCGTACCTGATGCAGTCGCCGAGACCACTTCAGCACCCCCATGATGCCGCGCCGCATGGCTGAGCAGCCAGGAGACCAGCAGCGGCTGTTGTTGCATCATTCCCAGCATGACGTGCCTCCAGTGTGCGGGGAGGGTTTCCTCGCCGCTGTTTCCGGTGATGATAGGCAGCCTGAGAGGGACAAACCAAGCGCGGAGGTTGGCCATGGAAATGCGATCGGCACTGATCGTGGGCGTGGGGAGCGGTCTGAGCGCCTCGCTGGCCCGGTTGTTCGCGAAGAACGGGCTGCAGGTGGCGTTGGCATCCCGCAACCCAGACCGACTTGCGGTCCTGGCGCGGGAGACTGCCGCGGCGACCTTCGCCTGCGAGGCCGCCGAACCGGAGGAGGTCGGTGGCCTGTTCGACGCAGTGATCGCCACGCAGGGCGCGCCGGACATCGTGGTGTTCAACGCCTCGGCCCGGGCGCGCGGACCGGTCGCCGAACTTGATCCCGAGGCCGTAGCGCGCGCTATCGCGGTGAGCGCCTATGCGGGATTCCTGGTCGGGCAGCAGGCGGCGCGTAACATGCTGCCGCGAGGCTCCGGCGCGATCCTGTTCACCGGTGCGTCCGCCAGCGTGAAGGGCTATCCACTGTCGGCTCCCTTCGCGATGGGCAAGTTCGCACTGCGCGGCCTGGCGCAGAGCATGGCGCGTGAACTTGCCCCGCAAGGCATTCACGTAGCACATTTCGTCATCGATGGCGCGATCCGCAACCCGGGACGGAACGAGCCGCCGGACAAGCCGGACAGCATGCTCGATCCCGACGCGATCGCCGCGAGCTATTGGCATGTGGTGCAGCAGCCTCGCAGTGCCTGGACCTGGGAGATGGAACTGCGTCCTTGGGTCGAGCGGTTCTGAGGTGCAGCTTGGACCGTAGGATCATCGCTCTCGTCTGGGTTGGTGGCGTCGTGCTGATGGCCGCGGTGTATGCCATCGGGCCGCAGCAGTTCCTCGCGTCGTGCGAGGCGATCAGCATGGCTGCTGCACGGTTTTTCGATGACCTGATCGCCACGTTGATGTGGCGCACCTTCGAGGCGATGCGCGCCGCCGCGATTGCGCTCTATGCAGTCTTCGTGGTGCTTGCTGTGCTGGCCATGCAACGCGGTCTGCGCGTGGGCGGAATGCTGGTGGGCGTCTCCATCGTATTCGCGTTGTTGGTTCGCACGGACTGGTACGATCCGGGCACCAAATGGTTCGCTGCCGCGCTGCTGACAGCGATTGCCGCTGGCGTGACGACAAGGCGCTTGCTTCACGCAACGTCGCCGCGCGATCCAACCAATCCTTGGGGCGCGCGGTTTGGCGGCAAAAATCAGAAAGGTTCGGCCCCTTAGTTGACCATCGGTCTGTCGCCGACGCATGCTTTGGCGTCTTGGGAGGGCTCAATCATGCTATATGAACTGCGTATCTATGAGTGCGTGCCCGGCCGGCTGCCCGATCTGATGAAGCGCTTTGACACCATCACGCTGAAGCTGTGGGAAAAGCATGGCATCAAGCAGGCTGGATTCTGGACCACGGTGATCGGCGAGTCGAATCAGACGCTGTACTACTTCGTTGTGTGGGACTCACTCGCAGAGCGGGAAAAGAAGTGGAATGCGTTCGGCGTAGATCCGGAGTGGATCAAGGCTCGCGCCGAGACCGAGAAGAACGGCGCGATCGTCGCCAACGTAAAGAACTTCATCCTTGCGCCGACTGCGTTTTCGGCGGTGAAGTAGATCAATACCAGCGCCGGCGGCACGATCTCCGCCGGCTGCTACCGCACCGCCACGAACATCTGCTTCGTCGCGAATGACAGCCACACGCGCCGCGATCGCAGCCAGTCCGCGCCGAGCAGCATGTCGACGATGGGCACCATATGCACTGGCGCCACCCATAAAGTTGGATCGCGCGTTGCGTCGGGGCCGACGCGCATCTCGGCGAAGTGATGGCGATGCATCACCACTGGCGCCGGTCCGACACCTGCGCCATTGCCGGCAGGGTCACCCGCCAGCAATTCGGGAGTGATGCCTAGCCGGAACATGCCCGACGCGGTGATCAGGCTGCCGCTGGCGCCGGTATCTATCAGCGCACGCAGCGGCCGGCCGTCGACCACCACCTGCACCACCAGCGCGCTGTCCATCGACGGGATGGCCGGGATCGCCGCGTAAGGCGTCGTCCAGGGCAGGAACCCCGCGCTACAGCCCTGAACATCAAATAGCGTAAGTCGGCCATTGGGGAGGTCGAGGTCGAGATCGAACGGCGAGAGGAAGTCGCGGCCCAGTAGCCCGGTGATCGGGCGGCCATCAACAGCGTTCACTGGCAGCGGCCCGACCATTACGCTGGCGCCGCCGGTCAGCGTCCGGCGGTGCAGCGTTGTCGTGCCGAGACGCAGCGAGCGAGGCAGGGCGTCCGGGCGCTCCTGAACGCCGCCTATGCCGCGGATCGCGGTTGCCACCCACTGGTCGCGCTCCAGTTTGAGGTTGCGAACCGCGTCGTCGCCCATCAGCGTTCGGTAGGCACCCGTGTCGACGATGAAGGTCGCATCGACATCGTTCACCTGCACCGTCGTCAAAGGGGTGTTGCGGACGATCTCGACCGGCGCGGCGCTCTGCGGCACGACGCGACAGGCCGCCTGCGCCGGTACGGTGAGGAAGGCGAGTGCGGCGGCGAAGAGGAGCGAAAGGCAGGTTTGTCGCATGGCGTCCGGCGAAGTATTCAGCCCGGGATGCCCAATGCGCCAGCCCCCCCTTCATTGTCCGCGCCGCGCAGTGCCGTCAGGTTCGCATCCGACCAGTACCTGCCACCGGCCTCACTGCTCCGGATCAGTCACGTGGCTCGACGCCAGGTGCACCGTCTGCCGGTTTCGTACAGATGCGGCGGGCGCCTCCGCCACTTCCTCATACGTGTGCCACCCACGCTCGGTTGGCGGGCGTAGGTCACTGGGCACCGGGTTCAGTTGTGGCTGCGGTGCTGGGGCACCGGACGCGGTCACCATCACGCCGGTGTCGGGCCGGTCATAGATGAAGCCGTAGGTCGGATAAACGCTGCCGAAATGACCGGCCTCGCCCAAGCCCACGCGAACGGCGCTCCAATCATTGGCCTCGGAGACATCAACCACGGGGATGTTGCGGGCAACGCCACCATGCATACCGGGTCCCCACCAATTGGCATGCTCAATTTCGATCTCCCGCGGATTGATGACCCGGCTGACCACCGCGACATGGCCTAGTCGCATCCGCCCGTTGGAGCGGAATGTCAGCACGCTGCCTGACTCGGGAACACTGCCGCGAGCATAGATACCCGCCGCATTGTCCCACCATTGCCAGGCATTGCCGACAACCGCGATGCCTGAATCGCTACGTGCAAATGGCACGCAGGACAGGCCGGCGTGCGCATATTGGCCGTGCAGCATGGTCCTGCCGTGGTATTTGGCAGCCGCATATCTCTCATACGCTGTTTGCGGCAACTGTCGTGGCTGTCGGTTGGGCGAGGCATCGGCGGGCGGCACGGCGACCTGGTAACTCAAGGCCAGAAATGATCCGAAAACTATGGATTTCGCGCTGGTTCCCCAACCACGCATGCGGCCCGCTCCCTGATTGCTCGTTCGAAGGTCTGTGCTTCGCTAGCAACAGGGTTGCAAAGATGGCAATCCCACCTGGGCGCTCATTCCGCGTCCGAGGCCGCACTTATTGGATTGGACCCTGTGGACAAGGCGAGAGTCCGGGACAATTATCCTAATTTGGCATTCTGTTCATGGTTTGACCAGATCGGGCCTATGACAAGCGACTCCGCAAGCCGAGCATCACGCCGCTGGAGTCGCTCGTCGTACGGGAGCTATTTGCAGGCCGTCACCATGATTTCGACGAGAATCGACGGGTTCGCGAGCTCGGCCTGCACGCACGCACGTGCCGGCGCGCCGCCCTTTGGCAGCCAGGGAGTCCACACTTCGTTCATCGCGTCACGATCGCGGATGTTCTTCACCCAGATCAGTGCTTGCAGAAGCCGCGTGTTGTCTGTGCCGTGCAATTCCAGAAGCTGATCGATCTGGGCGAGCACATCGGCCGTCTGTCCCTTGATGTCCTTGCTGGTGTCCTTGGCGGTTACTCCCTGAAGATACACAAATCCGTGGTATTCCACGGCCTTGGCAAGGATGCTGCCCGGATCGGTGCGGCTGATGGATGGCATTGTCGGTCTCCCCATGTTGCGGTGGCCGCGGCCTTCTAGGGCATGCGCCGGGTTCAGGCCAGCGTCCGACGCGATCTGCTGCGCAGCGATCAGGGCGTCGCGGGCGCAGGTTCCGTGCCGGGGGAGCGATCGGTTTCGGTGCCGGTGTTGCGCACACAGTCGCGCACCATGTTCTCGTGATCGAAGCGCTGCGCCAGCCCACGATCGGTCACACCCGGTGTGTAGTTCGCGGAATACGGAGAGTCGCGATTGCTGATGGTGTAGATCGTGTCGCGGTTATTGCGGTCGTACACTGCGTCAGCATGCTCGCGGCAGGCCGCCAGAGTCTCGGCATCCGCGCGTGCTTGGCCTGTCGGTGGCGCTGGCAGCGTGCATCGGACGAGCACGAGCGTCGCCAGCAGTAGGAGCAGAAGGCGGCTCACGATGTTGCTCCGGTCAAGCGCGGGAGCGTTTGGCCGTCGAGCGCAAGTCCGAAGGCAAATTGTGCAAGCCGGCCGCGGAAACCGGTTTCATCGAAGCGCGCTTCGGCGGTCAATGGAGCACTTGCAGCAGCGCCGAGCAGAGAGGGATGCAACTCTGCGCCGTCGCGCCGGAGCAGGCAGAGCGAGTCCGCCCAGCGCGCCCGCGCCAGTAGATCCACCAACGCGAGCAAACGCAGGCAGACCGCAAGCCCGTAGCTGTTGCGTAACCCGATGGTGCCGTCCACCGCATCGGCCCAACAGCACGCGTCGCGATCGGCCAAAGCGAGGTCGCCGTATGAGCCGTCATGACGCTCGAAGCGGAAGAAGCGGTTGACGCCCCAGTGTTGCGCCAGGGCGGCGTCGCGCGCGGCGTACCAGGCGCGTTCCAGGTCGCGGCGGCGCACGGACGGCAACTCCTCCGGGGGCAATCGGACGAGATAGGTCAGCGACCCATCGGGGCCAGAACCAACCTGCACAGACGCCGGGTGTTCGGACGCACTCATCGACGGGAAGGATGGACCCGCAAGGCAGCTTGCGCCAGCCTGTGCATGCGTTTGCCGAGGAGAATTTAGCCATGCACGACCCGGCGAAATTAACCGCAACCGAAGCAGTCCGAGCGATGCGCGAGGGAAGCTTGCATCCGGTCGATCTGATGGAGGCATGCCTTGAGCGAATTGCAGAGCGCGAATTGGCGGTGCGTGCCTTCTCGTGGTTCGATGCGGATGCCGCGCGGCGTGCAGCTTTGGTGGCGCGGCCGGGAGCGTTGCATGGCTTGCCGATCGGGGTGAAGGACGTGTTGGATACTGCCGACATGCCGAGTGAGTACGGCTCGCCAATCTGGCGTGGGTGGCAGCCTCGCGCCGACGCCGCCGCCGTGGCCTGGGCGCGCGCGGCCGGCGGCGTAATAATTGGCAAGACTGTCACCACCGAGTTTGCCACACGGAAACCTGGTCCGACGGCAAACCCGCACAATCTGAAGCATACGCCAGGCGGTTCCAGCAGCGGGTCTGCGGCGGGCGTGGCGGACTGTTTCTTTCCGCTCGCCTACGGCACGCAGACGGCAGGAAGCGTGATCCGGCCGGCGGCATTCTGTGGCGTCGTGGGCTACAAGCCGAGCTACGGCACGATCAACCGCTTCGGCATGAAGCTTATGTCGGAGAGCCTTGATACTGTGGGGGTGATAACTCGCAGCGTCGCTGACTGCGCGCTGTTTGCCGGTGCCGTGGCCGGGCGGGACCTCGGCGATCCGGACGTTCGGCCAGAGCGGGCGCCTCGCATCGGTATCTGCCAGTCGCCCGCATGGGGTGCGGCATTGCCTGAGACGCAGGCGCTCCTGCCTCGTGTTGCCATGGCGCTCTCGCGCGCTGGAGCCACTGTGGTGGATCGTGAGCTATCAGCGAGCGTGGCAGCAATCGCCGAAGCGCATCCGATCGTGATGAATAACGAAAGCGGCCGGGCGTTGGGTTGGGAACTGTCGAATGTGCCCGGGCAGATCAGCGAGGGGTTGCGCGAGCGCCTGGAGTTTGGGCTGTCGCAGAGCGAGGCAAAGGTGGCTGAGGCATATGCGACATTCGACCACGCACAATGCGGGTTTCCGCTCTGCATGGAAGGGCTGGATGCGCTGGTGACTCCGTCAGCGGCGGGTCAGGCGCCCGCCGGGCTGCAGTGGACAGGCGATCCGGTGTTCAACCTGATCTGGACCAGCCTGCACGTTCCTTGTGTCACGGTGCCCGCCGGCGCTGGTCCCGACGGCCTGCCACTCGGCATTCAGATTGTCACGCGGATGGGCGAGGACCGGCAGGCGCTGGCCTGGGCGCAGTGGGTGATGGCCGCTTTATCCTGAAAGAAGCGCCTCCCGTAGCTTCTCCCGCCCCGCCTCGCCAGCGCTCAGCGACGTAGAGTTCACGATTGCGAGGCGAAAGCCGCCTGGGGGCATGGCGTGGTGCTCCGGCGCCTTGTCTTCGTGAAAGGTGATCTGCACGCTGGATACGCCCGGAATGGCCAGTACTTCGCCGATCAGCGCCGCGGGCGGGTGGCGATACCGTGGGCCATGTGGCCCGAACAGCACCACGCTGTATCCGTCGGTGCGATTGGCGTCCGGATAGTCCCAGTCCCCGGTGACATGCAGGAGCACCACGGCCTCCACCCAGCCTGGACCATAAAGATCAGGCCATTGGTCGGCGAAGCGCAGATGAGCCTCGATGATGCGCCCACCAATCGTCTCGAAATTCACCATGCCAGTGTAGCCGCGCAGGTGCCGGCGGGACCATGCGCCGCACCAGTCCTCGATCTCCGGCATTGCTTCGGCGTGGATGAGCCAATGATCGAACGTGCCGCCCGGTCCCGTGGCGCCCGTGGTGTGCCGCCACCAGCGCGGTTCGCCGTCGACCAGCGCCACATCGGTGCTGACGTGCGCACCGGTCAGCAGCGTGCACCAGAAGTGTCCGGCGGTCAGTGCCGCCCTGTACTCCTCGGCCGAGGCGATGACCTGGCTGCCGGTGCCCATGCCGCGCAGGTTCATGATTGGCTTGGAGAACACCGGGAACGACGGCGGCATCACACCGTGCGGAGCGGCCAGCAGGCCCTGTGACAAGGCTACCGCAAGCTTGTCGTAGATCCAGCGATGTGCGGGGAACCATTCCCACGAATCAGGATCTTCGGTGGAGATGCGCACGTCCGGCGGGCAGTCGATGTGCTCGAAATACTGGAACCGCCAGGGATCAGCCTCGCAGATTGGCATTGGCCGGTCTCAGCCTATCGGCTCCGGTCGCAGCCGTTGCGGCAGGCTGTTGAGCGAATCCGTGGTATCGAAGTCGCGCAGCACCGCGTCGTCGGCCATCTCCACCTCCGTCACAACCTCGAGATGCTTGCCGAGCAGAAACCGAGCACCGGAGTCGCCAGAGATCTGGAGAATTTCGGAGAAGAACCGCCGGTCCCACAGCATCGGGTTGCCCTGCTTGCCGCGGAACGTCGGCAGCACGATCAGCCTTCCCTCGTCGGGATCGTATGTGCCGAGCAGCCGGTCGATCATTCGTCCAGTCACTAGAGGCATGTCGCCGAGGCAGACCAGCGCCGCCGAACACTCCTCGGGCACCGCGGCGATACCTGACTTCAGGCTGGCCGACAGTCCTTCCGCATAGTCGTCGGCGTGGACATAGCGCACCGGTCGCCCGCCCAGCGCATGCTGAACCTGCTCCGATTGATGACCTGTGACCACCAGAATGGGCCGTGTCTTGGATGACAGCACGTTATCCACCACGCGCGCGATCATCGGCTTGCCGGTGCGGTCGGCAACCAGCAGCTTGTTGTGCGGTGCCATCCGCCGAGACCGGCCGGCGGCCAGAACGATGGCCGCTATTGTGGGGGCGCTACGCGGGGCCGCGCCGGTGCGCGGGGTGGCCGGGGCCTTCTCGCGCGGCAGCGGTCGCGTGTCGATCTCCTTCAGCAGGCCACCAACGCCCATCTTCATGATGTCAGACGGGCCGACCGGTAGCCCGGCGAACAGCCTGGTCAGCACGAAGTCGATGCCGTTTAGCTTCGGGCTGCGGGCGCACCCCGGCAGCACCAGTGCTGGTCGCGTGCCGATGCGGCCGAGGCAGATCAGGTTGCCGGGATCCACCGGCATGCCGAAATGCAGGATCTCGCCGCCGGCGCGGACAATCCCGGAGGGGCCGACATCGCGTCGATCCACCACCGCCGAGGCACCCACTACGAGCAACAGGTCGGCACCCTGGGAAATCAGCAATTCCAGTGCCTTGCCTATAGGTGTTTCCTCGTGTGGCGCATGCAGCGGAGGCAGAAGAGATCCAGTAAGCTGGGTGACCCGCTGTTCTGTCGCGGCGATGGTCTTCTCCGTGACGCTGTCCTTCAGGCCGGGTAATTCGGTTACGACGAGACCGATCTTGAGGTGATGGAACGGGTGAAGGGCCAACGGCGAGCCGGCCTGGCGAATCAGAGCTTCCGCCACTGCCAGTACGTTTCCAGGCACTGAGAATGGGATGATCTTGACCGTGGCCACCAGATCCTTCGGCGCGACGATCGCATAGTCCGGCAAGGTCCCGAGAGTTAGTGATTCATCGATCGTGTTAAGGCGGTTGATCATCGCCGTATCGACACGGAGCAGCCCCGGTACCTCGGCGGCAAGGTTCACCCTGCCGGTGGCCGCACGGGTCCGCGCCAACAGTGGCGAGACCAGGGGCTGGGCCAGGCGGTCGGCCGCGATGTCTTCGGGCACGTCGCCCGGTTCCAGCCGGGCGACAATGACCTCCTTGCGGTCCGCCTCACGCAACGCGGTCAGCGCAGCCTCATCCAGCACCGATCCCTTGCGGATCATCCGCTCGCCGACGCGCTGCGAGTGCGCCATGATGGCGCCGCGGGCTTCCTCCAGCGGGACCGGGCCGAATTTCATGCCGCCAGTGGCTGCTTCTGCGGCATGGTCGCGCCACGCCGCACCGCGACGATCTCCGCGATGATGGACAATGCGATTTCCGGGGCGGTGACCGCCTCGATGTTGAGGCCGACGGGGCCCTGAATGCGCGCCAGTGCCGCCTCGCCGTGGCCAAGCTCGCGCAGACGCTTCAGCCGCGCGGCATGGGTTCGCCGTGAGCCGAGTGAGCCGATGTAGAACGCCGGCGACTTCAGCGCACGGTCCAGGGCAGGATCGTCAAGCTTGGGATCGTGGGTGAGGGTCACCACGGCTGTGCGGGTATCGGGCCGCAACTCGTCCATCGCCTCGTCGGGCCAAGCGGTGGAGACCGTGACGTTGGGGAAGCGTTCATCCGACGCGAACGATCGGCGCGGATCGACCACGTTGACGGCGAAGCCGCACTGCGTGGCGAACGGCACCAAGGCCTGCGCGATATGGACCGCGCCAACGACGATCAAGCGCAGCGGCGGATTGTGCGCATGCAGGAACCAGTCGGTTCCGTCGATCTTCACCGTGCCGCTTTCATCCGATTGCAGCACTTGCTCGGCCGCAGTGTTCAGCTCCGGCGAGGCAGATGGGTCGGGCAGTAGGCGCTGTGCGCCGTCAGGGAGGCGAGTGGCGAGCACGACCGGGCGCTTTTCGTGCTTCGCTGCTTCCAGCGCGGCGAGGGTTTCGGGGGTCATGGAGCGGCACCCCCTCCCCAACCCTCCCCCGCTGTGCGGAAGAAGGAGTATTCCGCCCCCTCTCCCGCACAGCGGGGGAGGGTCGGGGTGCGGGTATGGCAGGCTGTCACGACAGCTTCTCCACGAAGACTTTCACCTTGCCGCCGCAGGCCAGGCCTACCTCCCAGGCACGCTCGTGCGTCACGCCGAAGTCCAGCAGTTGGGGCGTGCCGGTGGCGATCGTCTTCATCGCCGCATCGGCCACCGCGCCCTCGATGCAGCCACCCGACACCGAGCCCGCCATCTTGCCCGACTTGGTGACCGCCATCTGGCTGCCGGCGGGGCGAGGCGAACTGCCCCAGGTCTCGGTTACCGTCGCCACGGCGACCTGCTCTCCGGCGGCGCGCCACAATGCGGCGGTGCCCAGGACATCCTCGGTTTCTGCGATACTCATGATGCCATCCTTTCAGGCTCGCCCGCCGCCGCCAAGACTGAGCGTCGCGGAGCGGGACGTGACAGGAGATCGACCAGCGCGCGCAGGCTGGCCAGGTTGTGCACGGGTCGAAAGTCATCCACGTGCGGCAGCATTGCGCGTATGCCCTGTGATTTTGGTTCGAAGCCAGCCCAGCGCAACAGCGGATTGAGCCAGATCAGCCGTCGGCAGGAACGATGCAGGCGATCCATGTTTTCCGCCAGACCGCGCGCCCCGTCTCGATCCAGCCCGTCAGTGATCAGCAGCACAATCGCGCCTTGTGCCAGCACGCGTCGCGCCCAGAAGCGATTGAACGAATCGAGTGCCTCGCCGATTCGCGTGCCACCGGACCAGTCGGGCACGACATGCGAGACCATCTGAAACGCGACCTCGGCATCGCGATGGCGAAGCTGTCGTGTGACGTTGGACAGCCGTGTGCCAAACAGGAAGACATGCACGCGGTCACGGTCGTTCGTGACCGCGTGCAGGAAGAGCATCAGGATCTGCGCGTAGCGCGACATCGATCCGGAGATGTCGCAGAGCACGACAAGCGGCGGAGGGCGTGTCACCTGGCGGTTGCGTGCGATGGTGACGATCTCACCGCCCTGTCGCAGGCTCTGGCGGATGGTGCGGCGCAAGTCGGTAACCGGCCCCAGCGGATCGGCGCGCAGCCGTCGTGTGCGCCTCGCATCGAGCGGCAACACCAAGCGACGGATTTCCCGCTTTGCCCGGTCAATCTCCTCAGCGCTCATCGCCTCGAAGTCCATGTGCTGAAGGCGTTCGCGATCAGATACGGTGAGCACCGCGTCCATCACCGGAGGTTCGTCCTCGACACGCGGCTTCATCTCGCGTGGCTTGGCCATAGCCTCGGCGACGCGGCGGCTGCCAGGCGGGGGACGCTCTTTAGGCCTATCCTTCTGCGCATCGAGCAGCGCCATCGCCGCGGCCTGCTCGGCAGCGGTGGGATCACGCCAGAAAAAGTTGAAGGCCTGGTCGAAGACGTCCTGATGCTCGTGGCGATGGATCATCGCCGAGCGCAACGCTGTACGCGCCTCGGTGCGGTTTCCGAGATCGACGAGCGACAGTGCGCGCTGCCCTGCCAAGGTTTCCGCCGATCCGACCGGGAGACCGGCGCGACGCAGCAGTCGCGCAAAATGCATGACGTTTGCGGCTAGGGTGGAGGACTCAGCGGTCATCCGCGCCGTAGACCGACCAGCGCCCGCAGACGCTCGAGCCCTCGGTCACGCAGCCCGGCCGCGCGTAACGCATCAATCGTCGAGTCCAAGTAGGCGGCACAACTGCCAAGCGAGCCGGTCGCGGTGGCGAGATGCGCGGCAACCAGCGCGTCGTCGAGGCGTCCCGCATAGCGGAGATGTGCACGGTTGGCGACGAAGGTCACAGCGCGCACCGGCCCTTCGGTCGTCATGGCCGTCACCCAGCGAGACTGGTAAGCGCCAGTGAACAATTCACGCCGCCATGCGAGCAGCAGTTCCGCCCGCGCATCGGCAGCAGGGATGCGGAACAACAGGCCACCGCAACGTCCGCCGCGCTCCAGTGCCAGCATCAACCCGGGATTGTCGGGCGATCCCCGGCCACCGTGCAGCCAGAGGCAGAAGCGGCGGTGCCAGCCATGCACGGCGCCGGCACGGCTTTCGGCAAACTCGATCGCCGGGTTCCACATCAAGGAGCCATAGCCGAACAGCCACACATCGCCTTGCGTGTGTCGGCTCAATGTGGCGTCAAGATCGGCCTCAATCTCAGCATCCGACAGAAACGCTGTACCGGGCGGCATGAGCCGGCGGGCGGCGGCCAGGAGGGAGCCGTCGCGTAACGCTTCGCGGGTTACGGCTGGTCGCCAGTCCGTGTCCAGGCCAAGACCGGAGTCCGAACGCCCTTGTGTCACTCCGCGGCCTGCCGCGACTCAGTCACCAGCCGTGCGGTCTCGGCGCCACGAACCTTCGCGATATCGTCCTGATATTTCAGCAAAACACCGAGAGTTTCGTCAACGGCGGCCGGTGCCAGTTCTGTCTGATTCAGATAGGTCAGCGCCTGCGCCCAGTCGATGGTCTCGGCGACACCGGGCAGCTTGAACAGGTCCTCGCTTCTGAGCCTTTGCACGAATGCGACGACCTGCGCAGACAGGCGCTCCGGTACCGCTGGCGCCTTGGCCGCCAGAATCGCCCGCTCGCGCGCGGCGCTTGGATAGTCCACCCAGTGATACAGGCACCGGCGTCGGATCGCGTCGTGCACCTCGCGCGTGCGGTTGGAGGTGATCACAACCGCCGGCCGCGTGCGCGCGCGGACCGTGCCGAACTCGGGGACCGTGATCTGGAAGTCCGCCAGCAGCTCCAGCAGGAACGCCTCGAACGGTTCGTCGGCGCGATCGAGTTCGTCAATTAGCAGCACCGCCGGCGGCAGGTCGGGATCGATCGCTGACAGCAACGGTCGCGCCAACAGGTATTTGCGCGTGTAAATGTCGCTGGCCAATTCGCCCGGGTCGGTCTGACCCCCGGCCTCGGAAAGGCGGATCGCCATGAGCTGGCGCGCATGGTCCCACTCATAGGCAGCCGCCGACAGGTCCATCCCATCGTAGCATTGCAGTCGGACAAGCCGGCGCCCCAGGCCCTCCGCCAGCACCTTGGCAATCTCGGTCTTGCCCGTGCCAGGCTCGCCCTCAAGGAACAGCGGGCGGCGCATAGCGAGCGCCAGGTGAACAGCGGTCGCCAACTCGTGATCCGCGATGTAACTCTGATCGGCAAGCAGTTTCGCCGTGTCGGCGACGGTCGCGGGGAGACCAGGCACTACAGCATGCTTCCGAGGATCAGGACCAACATGAACAGGTAGATCGCTCCGCCGATCCAGGCGACGATCGGCAGTCCGAGGGGTTCGCGCGGGATGAGCGCGAGGACGCCTATGGAGGCGGGCACTTCCCTGCTTGGCACCGGCCGGGGCGGGGCCGCCTGTTCGGCGAGCCGGACGGCCACCGGCACCGGCGGGACCACCTGCGCGCCGAACCGGTCGAAAAACGAGTCCGCCATCTGTTTTGCGGTAGCGTCGATCAGCCGTGCGCCGAGCTGGGCAATTTTGCCGCCGACCTGGGCGTGGACCTCATAACGCAGCAGGGTGGCGGCACCGGCGTCCTCCAGGTGAACCTTGGCGCCGCCCTTGGCGAAGCCTGCGACACCACCCTGGCCTTCGCCGCCGATCGTGTACCCGTTCGGCGGGTCGATGTCGGTCAGGTGCACCGCACCGCTGAACCGCGCCGCGATCGGGCCGATCTTCACCGCGGCAGTCGCCTTCATGTCGGTGTCCGACAGTTTCTCCAGGCTCTCGCAGCCCGGAATGCTGGCCTTGAGCACCGCCGGGTCATTGAGCGCCTGCCATACGGTCTGGCGCGGCGCCTCGATGCGCCGCTCACCTGTCATGTCCATTGGACCGAATTCCGTTGTGCGCGTCGGACGTTACTTGCAGGGTCCCGGGCGTGCAATCAAGCGCAGCCGCCCTGGCACGGCGGCTGCCTTTCGCTGGTCTGCTGGGCACGCCACGGGCAATTCGCCAGTCGAACGATTTCCCCTGGCATCCGATGGCCGAGGAGGCTTGAGGCGGGGAACTGGGATAATGCAGGGGAGAACAGTCCTCTCATGGTGTTTCTTTAAGCTGGCTGGTATCCGCCTGCCCCGCCATTTCCGGCACCGATGGTATAACGCTCATGGCGGTATCGGTGGGAGCAGTGTCCTTGGCGGTCTCACCCACATCGGCAATGCGCCGAACATGATGCTGCGCGGGATCGCGGCGCATCGCGGCATCCGGTGCTTCGCCTTTAAGTTGCTTGCCTCCCCGCTGTTGCTGCCGCTGGTGGGTTTGCTCTTCTTCGCTCAGCGCGTCGCACTGTCCTTCAGCCGTGCCTTCGGCTAAGCCGTTGCCGCCCAGCGCGGAGTTCGTCGCATGACCTATTTGGTTGCCACCGATCTGCCCACGGCTCCTGCGGGCGAGCGGTTCCGGGCGCTGCTCGCCCGGTCAGGCATCTTGCAGATGCCTGGAGCACACAACGGCATGGCAGCGTTGCAGGCGAAGGCGGCAGGGTTCGAGGCGCTGTATCTATCCGGTGCCGCGATGACCGCGTCGATGGGCATTCCCGACCTCGGCATGATCACGGTGGACGAGGTCTGCTTCTTCGTTCGCCAGATCACTCGAGCGACCGGACTGCCGCTGCTGGTCGATGGCGATACCGGTTACGGCGAGGCGCTCAACGTGATGCACATGGTGCGCAGTTTCGAGGACGCCGGCGCCGCGGCGGTTCACATCGAGGATCAGTTGCTGCCGAAAAAATGCGGCCATCTGAATGACAAGAAGCTCGCCGATCCACAGGACATGGCAATCAAGATCGCCGCAGCGCGTCGCGCTCGCCGCAACCTCTTCATCGTCGCGCGTACCGATGCCGCCGCAAGCGAAGGTATGGACGGCGCAGTGGCGCGAGCGAAGCTGTATCTCGAGGCTGGCGCGGATGCGATCTTCCCCGAGGCGCTGACCACGGCTGAGATGTTCCGTACGTTTGCCTCGCGCGTCGCTGCGCCGCTGCTTGCCAACATGACCGAATTTGGACGCACGCCGTTCTTCACCGCGGCAGAGTTCCAGGACATGGGTTACCGGATGGTGATCTGGCCGGTAAGTTCGCTGCGTGTCGCCAACAAGGCGCAAGCGGCCTTGTATGCCGCGATCCGTCGCGATGGCGGAACGCAGTCGATGCTGGAGCAGATGCAGACCCGCGCTGAGCTCTACGCGGCCATCGGCTACCACGACTACGAGGCGCTCGATGCAAGCATTGTGAAGACTGTGATCCCCGAGGGCATGCCACAGCGTCAGTGAAAGATTGCATCGCATGAATCGCCGCCATGTGTTGATGCTGCTGGCCCTTGCGCCGTTGCCGGCCAAAGCTCAGAGCCCCAATCCAACCGGTCCGCAGCCGGAACTGCCGAAGGAGCGGCTGGTCATCACCACGCGTGACGGTGTGCATCACGAATTCAGCGTCGAGATGGCAATCACGCCGGATCAGCAGACTGTGGGGCTGATGTTTCGCCCAAGCGTTCCTGCCGAGGGCGGGATGCTGTTCGATTGGGGCATCCCGCGCGATTCGCAGATGTGGATGCGCAACACGATCGCGCCGCTCGACATGGTGTTCATCAACGCTGATGGCACGATCCGCTCGATCGCGGAGAACACCGTGCCGGAGAGCCTGGCCGTAATCGACAGCCGCGGTCCGGTGCGTGCGACGCTGGAGCTCGCGGCGGGCACGACGGCGCGGCTGAATATCCGGGTCGGCGACAAGGTGCAGCAACGGATCTTCGGCAATGCACCTTGAGCGAGCCTATTCCGAGAGACTGTCCCGGGCACGCTCGAACACCCTGAGAGCGAGCAGCGCGCATAGAAGGCCGATGACGAAACCGGCAACGCCTCCCCAAATGGCGGGTCTGGTTCCACCGATCGCCCCGCCGGCAGCGGCGCCAACGATCATCAGCACGAAGGGGATCAGGCAACCAAGCGCAGGCATTTTATGACCTCCCGATGGGCCCTGACATATTGCGGCACGAGACTGGGCATGGTCACCTGCCCATCCAGGCGTTTACGGAGGCGCCTGCGTTATGCTAGCGCCTGTTCTGAAGCCCTTGGCCAAGCCTGAGGGTTGACAAGCGGGGCGTGGCGCAGCCTGGTCAGCGCGCCTGTTTTGGGTACAGGAGGTCGTGGGTTCAAATCCCGCCGCCCCGACCAGTCGCTATGAGAGGTGTCATGCGCGCCCGTATCTACCAGCCGCCGAAGAACGCCATGCAGTCCGGCTGGGCCGCGACTCACGAGTGGGTGCTGGAATTCGAGCCATCGTCACCGCGCCGGCCCGATCCGCTGATGGGTTGGATCGGCAGCGCCGATACGCAGGCGCAGGTTCGGCTCAATTTCCAGACGCGCGAGGAGGCGGTTGCCTTCGCGGAGAGAAACGACATCACGTATGATTTGGAATTGCCGCACCCGCGGCGCGTCCGGCCGAAGGCGTATGCGGACAACTTCCGCTATGGCCGCATCGAGAACTGGACCCACTGACCGGACGTCACCGCCGTCCCCAACCGCGTGCCAGCCCAAGCAGCACGACAAGTGTCGGTAGTGTCGCCGCGAGTCGGAAGGTGAAGTTGAAACCGGCAAGAAATGCCGGCACCTCCTCCAGGCCACTCGCCAGGGCAGCGTTGCGCCAAGTCTGAAACAGCAGCATCAACACGGTCGCGCCGGTGACCGTACCCAGGGTTCGCGTCATCATGACAAGGCTGCCAGCGACCCCTCGGTCGGAGCGGGGGATCGATCCGGTTACGATATCGAAATACGCCACCTGAAATAGCCCAACTCCGAAGCCCTGAAGTGCCATCGCTGCAGCAAGGATCGGGATGTTCGGCGTTGCGTCGGCGCCACCGATCAACACCTGTCCGACGGCCATGGAGGCCGCCCCGAGAAGCGCGAGCAACCGGGGCGCAATGCGCGCCGCGAGCCGTGCTGCGAGCGGTGCTGCCAAGGCAGTGCCGGCAGGAGAGCAGGCGAGCAGCAGACCTGTCGCGAAGGCCGTCAATTCGCCAAGCCGGCTCAGATAAAATGGCACCAGTAGCAGTACGGAGAACCCGGCAAGATTCAGCGCCGCATGTCCTGCGTTCAGCAGCGAGAAATCAATGTCCTTGAAATACCGAAGATCGATGATGGGTCGTTCCGTGCGACGCTCCTGCATGATGAACCCACCGGTCGCCACCACGCAGGCGAACGCGGCCACCGCAAACCGCAGCCGGTCTGAGGCGATATGCTGCAACTGGTTCAGTGCCAGCAGCATTGCGCTGATTGCCAACACGAGCAGCGCGCCGCCGGCGGCATCGAACTTTTCGCGATGCGCGGGACGCGTGTCGGCTGGCAGCAGCCAAGCAAGCAGGAAGGCTGACAGCGCCAGCGGTGCGCGGAACCAGAACACTGCCGGCCAGTCGATCAGCGGCACGAGAAGGCCAGCGATCAAGGGGCCCAGTGCACCTCCGATTCCGATCACCATAGTGTAGATGCCGAGAATCCGCGTGCGCGCCAATTCCGGATGGAGGCTCGTCGCCAGCGCAGGACCGCAGCTTAGCACCAATGCAGCACCCACGCCCTGAAGCACCCGCGCGACCAGCAATGCGCTGTAGCTGGGCGCCAAGGCACACAGTACAAATGCGACTGCGCTCCACAGGCTCCCCGCGAGGAAAATTCGCCGGTAGCCCAGCATGTCGCCGACCCTGCCGAATACCAGCATCAGCGCCGCGTAGGTCAGCGTATAGGCGATCACAACCCACTGGATCGCCGGGATGGGCAAACCGAATGCGCGGGTGATGAACGGGAAGGCGAAGTTGACCGACGAATCGAATGGCACCACTAGCGTGCCGAGCGCCACCACCAATACGCCGAAACCGGGGCGTGTGGTGAGCGACGTGGCGTGGCGGATCAGACCGATTTCTTCAGCGACGGCGATGCCTTGAAACGCACCGTCTTGCCGGCCTTGACCTTTATCGACTCGCCGGTGCGCGGGTTCAGCCCCTTGCGTGCCCTGGTCTTGCGCACTGTGAAGGTGCCAAAACTTGGCAGGGTGAACTTGCCCTCTCTCTTCAGCTCCTTCACTACCGCATCCATCAGATCGGCGGCGGCACGGTTGGCCGCGATGCCGGTCAGGTCGGCGGATTCCTGGAGCACCTGGGCGATGAAAGCCTTGGACATACCGTCTCCTCGCTCGAACAGGTTGGCACGGCCGAATCGCCGCGTGCCGCAATGGTCTTAGACGGGCAGCGCGAGATGCGCCAGCCCCTCTACAGATTCTCGCAGTCAGGGTCTACAGGACGCGGTGCGGGGGCGTCGCGGGCCGGCGCAAATGCTACACCGGTTCGGTGTCCAGTGCGTATCCCGCGGCGCGAACGGTGCGGACGATGTCGAGCTCGCCGTTGGCATTGATCGACTTGCGCAGACGCCGGATATGTACGTCGACCGTGCGAGGCTCGACGTGGATGTCGGGACCCCACACCGCGTCCAGCAGCTCCTCGCGTGAGAACACCCGGCGGGGGTGCTGCATGAAGAACTCCAGCAGACGAAATTCGGTTGGCCCGAGATGGACTGGTCTGCCGTTGCGCTGCACACGGTGCGCGGCAAGGTCCATCGTAATGTCGTGGAATGCGAGTTGTCCCTTCACCGGCAGCGAATTTGACCGACGCAGCAGGGCGCGAATGCGCGCGAGCAGCGCTTCCATCGAAAATGGCTTGGCGATGTAATCGTCCGCACCGGTGTTCAATCCGCGAACCGCGTCCTGATCCTCGGTGCGCGCGGTGACCATGATGACCGGCAGGTCGCGCGTGGCAGAGCGACGGCGGATCTGGCGGCATACCTCCAGGCCCGACATCTGCGGCAGCATCCAGTCGAGCAGCACCAGGTCCGGCTGCGTCTCAGCGATGCGGGTCAGCGCTTCCTGGCCGTCCGCGGCTTCCTCGACGCGATAGCCCTGCTTTTCGAGATTATAGCGCAGCATGGTGGCGAGCGCGGCCTCATCTTCCACGACCAGCACCAGTGGCTTCGACAGACTGGAAATGCCGTCAGGCATGTTGTTTCTCACTCTGGTGGCCGTACCACGGCATAGGCCGATGTGTCGCCCTTCGGACGCGAATCCGGCAGCGTCTCGCCTGTCACCGCATAATAGAGTTTTTCAGCGATGTTGGTGGCATGATCGCCGATCCGTTCGAGATTCTTCGCGACGAACAGCAGATGCGTGCACGGCGTTATGTTGCGCGGGTCTTCCATCATGTAGGTGATGACTTCACGGAAGATCGCGTTGTAGATGTCGTCGACCACCTGGTCGGAGCGCCACACCTCGACGGCCTTTTCAGCGTCGTTCTCGCCGAGTGCGTCGATGATTGACTTCAACTGCCCTTGCACCATCCGCGCCATGTGCGCGAGGCCAGCCAGTGAGTAAGGCAGCGAGAACTGCGACAGCACGATCGACCGCTTCGCGACGTTCGCGGCATAATCGCCGATCCGCTCCAGGTCGCTGGTAATCTTCAGTGCCGCCACGATCTGCCGCAGATCGCCGGCGACCGGCTGGCGAAGTGCCAGCAACCGAATGACGAAACTCTCGACTTCGCGCTCCAGTGCATCGACCTTCGGGTCCTCCTCGACCACGCGGGTAGCCGATGCGGCGTCGCGTTGCATGATGGCATCGGCGGCCAGCGCCACCTGCGTCTCCACGATGCCACCCATCTCGGTCATCATGTTTCGTAGCCGCTTCAGTTCCTGGTCGTAGCTCTTGACGAGATGTTCCGGCGCCTCGGGCATGGGTTCCTCCAATCAACCGAATCGGCCGGTGATGTATTCCTGCGTGCGGCGTTCTCTTGGCGCGGTGAACATCTGTCCCGCAGGCGCCACCTCAACCATCTCGCCCAGGTAGAAGAACGCCACCTGATCGGCACAGCGTGCCGCCTGCTGCATGTTGTGCGTCACGATCGCGATGGTGAAGTCGTGCTTGAGCTCATCGACCAGTTCCTCGATCTTCAGTGTGCTGATCGGATCCAGCGCGCTGGTCGGCTCGTCAAGCAGGATCACCTCGGGCCGCACTGCGATGGTGCGGGCGATGCACAGTCGTTGCTGCTGGCCGCCGGAGAGGCCCATAGCCGAGGTGTGCAGCCGGTCTTTCACTTCTTCCCAAAGTGCGCCGCGAGTGAGTGACCATTCCACGCGCTCATCCATCTCCGCCTTGGACAGCTTCTCGTGCAGCTTCACCCCGAATGCGATGTTGTCGTAGATGGTCATCGGGAAGGGCGTCGGTTTCTGGAAGACCATGCCGACGCGGGCGCGCAGAGAATTAAGGTCGACCGAGGGGTCGATGATGTTCTCGCCGTCCATCATGACCTCGCCCGTTGCACGCTGGCCGGGATAGAGGTCGTACATCCGGTTCAACACACGCAGCAGCGTGGACTTGCCGCAGCCGGACGGTCCGATCAACCCGGTCACCTGCCGCTCGGGAAAATCCAGCCGGATATTCTTCAGCGCACGGTTGCTTCCGTAGAAAAAATCGAGGTTGTGGATGGCAATGCGCGATTCATTCATATTTGACGAGACGGCGCGCGCATTAACGCCGCCGAAACTCGCCTGTCTGCCCTGCGACTCACCCATGGTGGTACTCACTGTCATCTCCTGCCGCGTAATGCAAATCGCGCAAGAATGTTGGTAGCCAGAACACCGATCGTGATCAGCAACGCGCCGACCCAGGCGAGCTGCACCCAGTCCTCGAACGCCGATCCGGCGTACTGGTAAATTGTAACCGGCAGGCTGGCCATGGGCTGCGAGAGGCTGATCGACCAGTTGAGGTTGCCCAGGCTGGTGAACAGCAGGGGGGCGGTTTCACCGGCGATGCGTGCAACAGCCAGCAGCACACCTGTGACGATGCCGTCCTTTGCCGCGCGGTAGCAGATCAGGACAATCATCTTCCACTTTGGCGCCCCGAGTGCCACGGCGGCCTCGCGCAGGCTCGGCGGGATAAGCTGCAGCATGTCCTCGGTGGTGCGTACGACGATCGGGATCACGATCACTGCCAGCGCCAGGCAGCCGGCGATGCCGGAAAAGCCACCGAACGGCTGGACCGCAAGCTGGTAAATGAAGAGCCCGATGAGGATCGATGGCGCGGACAGCAGCACGTCCGAGACGAAGCGCACCGCATTCGCCATCGGCGAGTGACGGCCGTATTCAGCGAGATAGGTGCCGACCATGAGGCCGATCGGCATGCCAATCAGCGTGCCGATGCCAGTCTGGATCAGCGTTCCCACGATCGCGTTGAGCAAGCCGCCGTTGGAGCCTGGCGGCCTCGTCGTGTTAGTGAAGACAGCGATCGACAGACCGTCAGCGCCTCGCCAGATCAGCGTCGCAAGAATCGATGCGAGAAGCAGCAGCCCGATCACCGTTGCCGCGATGCAGAGAACCTTGATGATCAGGTTCACACGATACCGGCGACGTCCGAGCGCGCGGGCGATCTTCTCGTTATGTGCTGGACCGGGTACCGTGCCGGCGACCGTCGAGCTCATCGCTAAACCTTCAGCCGCGGGCGCAGCAACAGCCGCGAGATCGCGAGAACGATGAATGAGATGACGAACAGGATGAAGCCAAGCGCCAGCAATGCTGACAGCTTAAGGCTGCCGGCCGGGCTCTCGGGAAACTCCAGTGCCACGATCGAGGCAATGGTATTGCCGGGACCGAACAGGCTGGTCGCGATGCGGTCGGTATTGCCGATTACAAAGGTCACAGCCATGGTCTCGCCCAGTGCACGGCCGAGGCCCAGCATGATGCCGCCGACCACCGAGGCCCTTGTGTAGGGTAGCACGATCGAGCGCATGACCTCCCAGGTGGTGCAGCCCACCCCGTAGGCCGACTCCTTGTAGACCGCCGGTACCGTTTCGAATACGTCGCGCATGGTGGCGGCGATGAAAGGGATGACCATCACGGCGAGGATCAGCGCGGCGGTAAATATGCCGGTGCCGAACGGCGGACCGGCGAACAGGTCTTCAAGCACCGGGATACCGTCCAGGGAGTCGATGACGAATGGCTGGATGTATTGCGACATCAGCGGGACGATGACGAAGAATCCCCACATGCCGTAGATGATCGAGGGCACGGCGGCGAGCAATTCGACGGCGGTACCGACGGGGCGGCGCAACCACGTCGGTGCCAACTCGGTTAGATAGAACGCGATGCCGAACGCCAGCGGCACCGCGATGACCATCGCCACAACCGAGGTGACGAGCGTCCCGTATATCGAAACGGCGGCGCCGAACACCTGCTGTACCGGGTCCCAGTCGGTAGAGCCTATGAAGCCGAAACCGAACTGGCGGAACGCTGGAAGTCCGCCGATCAGCAGCGACAGTATCAGGCTGCCAAGCAAGACCAGCACGAATGCGCCGGCGAACCGGGCGAGGAATGCAAAGATCGCATCCCCGATCTGGTAGCTGCGGCGCGCAGACCGTGGCCCAGCCAAGGTGGCGATGGCTTGCTGCATGTGCAGCTCACATGGTGCCCGGAACCTCTGCCTTCCACGCCGCGCGGACGGCGTCCTTCACGCTTGCCGGCAGGGGAATGTACAGAAGTTGCACGGCGATATCATCACCATGCGCGAAGCCCCAGTCGAAGAATTTCTTTGTCGCCGCGCTCTGATTCGGGTCCTTCGGATCCGTGGGCAGCAACACGAAGGTGGCAGATTCGATGGGCCAGCTCTTGTCGCCCGACTGGTCGTTAAGGTCGATGGCAAAGTTCTGCACCTTCGACCAGTCGGCGCTGGCGGCGGCGGCCTTGTAGCTGTCCATGCTCGGCGTGACGAACTGGCCAGCCTTGTTCCGTAGTTGCGTCGTGGTCAGATGGTTCATCTCGGCATAGGCGCTCTCAACGTAGCCAATACCGCCCTTGACGTTGTGTACCGTGCCGGAAACGCCGTCACTGCCCTTGGCCCCCGTGCCAGCAAGCCACTTCACGCTGGTCGATGAGCCGACCTTTGACTTCCAGTCGGGGCTCTGCATGGAGAGGTAATCGGTGAAGACGAAAGTCGTGCCTGACCCGTCGGCGCGATACACTGGCGCGATTGCCGCGCTGGGCAGCTTCACATCAGGGTTCAGCGCGGCGATCTTCGGGTCGTTCCACTTGGTGATCTTGCCAAGATAAATGTCGGCGAGCAATTCGCCGGTCAACTTGAGGTCGTTCGCCTTCACACCGGGCAGGTTCACGATGATGTCCACGCCACCGATCACGGTGGGGAACTGCATCAGCCTGTGCTCCTTGAGCTGATCGGCGGCCACTGGCATGTCGGAGGCGCCAAAGTCCACGGTGCGGTTGTTGATCTGGTTGATCCCCGCGCCCGAGCCGATCGCCTGATAGTTCAGCTTGACGCCGGTGGTGGGGGCGGACGCTTCGCCCCACTTGGCGTAAATTGGCGCGGCGAAGGTGGAGCCTGCACCGGTAATCTGAGAATCGGCTTGTGCGGCACCAAGGCTGGCCAGGCCAATCGCCATGGCTGTGATTGCGGTCTTCATGCCTATCCCTCTGCGCAACTGATTTGCGATGAAGCTAGGAAAAGGTGGCGACTCCCATATTGCAGTTCCGTGAAGCTTCGATGACAGTCGGGCGCCGGGGCGTAGGCGGCTCCTGCCTGGCCTGACATGCTGCAGTTGTGGGATGCCATTTTGTTCTCCTCCGAGGTTCGGAGGCGGGGACGGCGCCGGGAAAGGTACGTTGAGGCTTGAGGATCGGACGATGACCCTGCTGCGTATCGGTGCGACTTGCGTGGCGGCTGTGTTGCTGACCGGATCGGCCGTCGGAGCCACGCTGCGCATTGGCCTGAATGAGGACCCAGATGCGCTCGATCCGGCGCGGGGCGGCAGTTTCGTCGGCCGTGTCGTTTTCGCCGCTGTGTGTGACAAGCTGATCGACACCGATTCGCAGAACAACTTCGTTCCGCAGCTTGCGACGTCCTGGGCGTGGTCCGCCGATAATCTCGCACTGACGGTCACGCTGCGCGATGGGGTGGAATTCCACGACGGCCAGATGTTGGACGCCGATGCCGTGAAGGCCAACCTGGGGCGTTACCGAAGTGCGCCCGAAAGTCTGCGCAAGGGCGAACTGAAGCCCGTGTCATCGGTAGAGGTTGTCGACCCGCACACAGTGCGGCTGCACCTGTCGCAGCCCTACGCGCCGCTGGTCGCCGTGTTGGCGGACCGTGCAGGAATGATGATTTCGCCCAGGGCGCTCGGCCGAGACGTGACGGGAGATCTGCCCTGTGCGGGCCCGTTCAAGCTGACGGAGCGCGTCGCTCAGGACCGCATCGTGGTGGACCGCTTCGCCGGGTACTGGAATGCAGGTGCGATCAAACTCGATCGCATCGTCTATCAGCCGCAGCCGGATACCACCGTGCGCCTGGTGAACCTTCAGGCGGGTCAGCTCGACATGGTCGAGAGACTGGGACCGACCGACGTCACGACGGTCAAGCAGAACCCAAGGCTGAAGTTGATCAGCCAGCCGGCTCTGGCCTTTTACTCGATGAGCATCAACCTTGCCGCGCCAGACAGCCCGCTGAAGGACCAGCGCGTACGTGCTGCGCTGGAGGCTTCGATCGACCGTGACGCTCTCAATCATGTGGTGTTCGATGACCAGTTCATACCATCGAACCAGTTTGAGGCGCCGGAGAGTCGTTACTGGGACCCGGACCATCCGGTTCCGCCGCGCGATCTGGCGAAAGCCCGGGCGCTGCTGAAAGAGGCGGGCCAGGAGCATCCAAGCTTTCGACTGCTGATCGGCAACAGTCCGGTGGAGCAGCAGGTCGGTCAGGTGGTGCAGTCGATGGCGGCCGAGGCGGGGTTCGACATCAAACTGCAAGCCGCGGAAGCGAACGCGTTGGTAGCCGCCGGACGCGCCGGCTATTACCAGGCTGTGATTGTGATTTGGTGTGGCCGTCCGGACCCTGACGGTAATGTAGCGATCTGGCTTGCCTGCGACGGGTTTCTCAACTGGGGTAAATACTGCAACCAGAAATTCGATGACCTTTTGTCACGCGCGCGCGGCGTGACCGATGTGGCGCAACGGCAGGTCTTGTACAAGCAGTTGGTCGACATCTATCTCGCCGACCGGCCGCACATCATCCTGTACCATGCGAAATGGCTGTGGGCGCTATCGGATAAGGTTTCCGGCTTCACGCCGACACCGGATGGGCTGATCCGGCCGCAGGGAATGACACTCGCGCCATGACGACGCGCATCAATGGTGACCGGCTGTTGGGCGATCTCTACGCGCTGCGCAAGATCGGAGAATACAAGACCGGGGTGCATCGGCCGACCTATTCGCCGGAAGATGTGCAATCGCGCCATTGGCTGGCTGCGCGGATGACAGAGGCTGGGCTCGAGCCTGAGATTGACGGCATAGGCAATGTCATCGGTCGTTCGCCCGATGGCGGTGCGAAACTTCTGCTCGGCAGCCATGTCGAGACGCAACCGCATGCCGGGTGGTTGGACGGTGCACTCGGCGTGATCTATGGGCTCGAAGTCGCGCGCACACTTGGGGGTGGCATCGATGTCGCAGCATGGGCAGACGAGGAAGGGCATTTCGGATCGTTCATCGGCAGCCGTTCGTTCTGCGGGCTGCTGTCGGAGGCGGAGATCGATGCATGCCATGATCGCGAAGGCACGACGCTGCGCGATGCGCTGGCACACGCCGGGTTCGCGGGCCGACCACGCGCCGAGGTTGATCCGGCACGCTATCGCGGCTACCTCGAGGCGCATATCGAGCAGGGCGCGGAACTTGAGGACACCGGCAAGCGCATCGGCATCGTCACCGCCATTGTCGGCAGCCACCGATTCCGCATTCTGTTCGACGGTGTGCAGAACCACGCCGGCACGACCCGCATGGCGGTTCGCAAGGATGCCGGCGTGGCGTTGGTGAAGCTCGCGTCTGCGATCTATCAGCGATTTCCCGAGATAGCCGGTCCGCGCACGGTGTGGACGACGGGACGCATCCTGCTCGATCCGGGTGCGCCAAGTATTGTGCCGGGTCATGCCGAGATGCTGTTCCAGTTCCGCGACACCGAACCGACCGTGTTGGCAAGGCTGGATGAGGAACTGGAGGCGCTGGTGGCCGATGCGACGCGCGGCGCGTGTAGGGTGACCATCGCCGAACGCGGGAGTTCGGTGCCGAAGGTGATGGACATTGGTTTCCAGGACGCGCTGGAACACGCGGCGGAGCGACACGCACCGGGGCTGCACGTGCGGATGCCGAGTGGTGCCGGGCATGATGCGCAAGTGCTGGCGGAACGGATGAAGTCGGCGATGCTGTTCGTGCCCTCGATCGGCGGGATCAGCCACCATTATGCTGAGGATACCAAGGACGAGGATATCGTGCTCGGCTGTCAGGTGCTCGCTGAGGCAACGGCGGAGATCCTGGCGGCGGGTAACGGATAGAGCCGCGAAATCCACCAGTCAGTGCCGGTTGATTGGCACCCAGTCTTTGCCACGCTTGCGGTACTGCCGCTTCACCGCCGCCCACGCGACACGGAATGCCCGCTCCTCGTCGCCTCCGTATTCATCCCAGGCGTGGTTGAACGCCTCACGAAAAATGTCCTGCGCATGCGGCGGCAAGTGGTTGCCCACGGCGGGCGGCAGTTCATCGTTGGACGCATAGGGCATGGCAGATAAAGACTTGGTACTCACTGCGGGGAACACAAAGCACACGAAGGTGAGCCCTCGCGCCCATCGTAATTGTGCGCCGCGGGAGGTGGTCATAGCGTGCACTTGGCAGGGTCGGCGCCATCGCGCCCACCGTT
>Ga0210395_10000303_pt1 | contig 38676 bp, 40 predicted proteins | sample IncBWH4OmetaG_FD_150861 | JGI IMG/M metagenome (GOLD analysis project Ga0210395, IMG submission 150861) | Forest soil microbial communities from Barre Woods Harvard Forest LTER site, Petersham, Massachusetts, United States - Inc-BW-H-4-O ... | reverse complement strand
GGTTTTTCGGCCGTGCGCTGGGCTGCTTCCGCTAATCATCTTTACGGTAAGCAGATCACCTCTTCGGAGACCTGGACGTGGTTGCATTCACCTGTCTTCCGCGCGACGCCGCTCGACATGAAAGCCGCCGCCGATGCGTATTTTCTGGAGGGCAGTAATCAATTGATCGGGCACGGGTGGCCGTATTCTCCGGAAGCCGCAGGCGAACCGGGTTGGCGATTCTATGCGGCCGCCGTTTTCAATCAGCACAATCCGTGGTGGCTCGTCATGCCGGACGTCGCAAGATACCTTCAACGAGCCAGTTATGTGCTTCGTCAGGGGAAGCCGGCCATCGATGTGGCTCTGCTGCTGCCCACCGACGATGCGTGGGCACGATTCACCGCTACAATCACGGGTCCCGCATCGGAAGCAGCCGGCTCATCCCCGCCAGGGGCCACCATCTCCGTCAATGAAGTCGCAGCCGTGCTGTTAGGGAAAAGGGTAATCCAGCAAATTCTCGACGCCGGCTTCAATGTTGATTTCATTGATGCCGAGGCCATCGATAAGATCGGGATTTCTTATCCTATTCTTATTCTTCCCCACCTCGAGCGTCTGCCGCTTGCTACGTATCGCAAAATCGAAGTATATGCCCGGAGTGGCGGTGCAGTCATTGCAACGGGCAACTTGCCGTTGCTCGCTCCCGGGCTTAAAGAATCCGAGACGGACTCCCCGCACGTCCAGCAGATCTCCCAAGAACTCTTCCGGGAGCCGGGCGCGCCCGGTCATTTCCTCAAGGACGAAGCCGATCTTGGCCAAACGCTCGCGCGGGTGATGAAACAAGACGTCTCGCTGTCGCCGGCCGCTCCGGACATCGGCTTCGTGCATCGAAAGCTGCCATTCGCCGATATCTATTTCCTGGCCAACACCGGAAATCGGATGATCCGTACACAGGCGAGTTTTCGCGTTTCCACGGATCAGGCCGAACTCTGGGATCCTGTTTCCGGCAAGACGCAAATTCTGAATGCGCCTTCTCCCGTACAACTCGCGTTTGAGCCGTATCAGTCGCGTATTCTCGTCTTTTACCACCAAGAGCCGCGCAGCAAGCGACCGAAAGTTATCCCGGCTAAGCTCAGCGCGCCGCTACCAGCACTCGACCTAGCATCGGACTGGTCCGTGACATTTTCTAACTCGGGCCGCACCGTCAAAATGGAAAGGTTGCACTCCTGGACTGACGATGCTGATACCAAGTACTACTCAGGGGCTGTTGTCTATGAGAAAAGGCTGAACGTTCCGGTGGTTCTGCTCAAGCCTGGCATAAATCTCTATCTCGATTTTGGCTTTGGCACACCTATTCAAGTGCCTACCGCGCCTTCCGAATTCGGAGCAGATGGCACCGGCTCCGGCACACCACGTATGCAAGCTTGGCTCGATAGTCCTGTGCGCGAAGCGGCTCTGGTCTTCGTAAATGAGAGATTAGCCGGCACGGTGTGGCTCCCACCCTATCAAGTAGATGCGACCAAATACCTACATGCGGGCGACAATCAACTCAGAATCGTGGTGGGTAATCTCGCCATTAACGAAATGGCAGGCCGCGCCCTGCCGAGCTACCGCCTGCTGAACGACCGTTATGGAGAACGCTTCCGCGCCCAAGATCTGACCAATCTTCAGCCTTTGCCTTCTGGGATTCTTGGGGATCTACGACTAGTGCCTCGCACGGCCCCGTGAGGTTTCGACCACCCTTCTGCCGGAGAAAGGTGTCAATGCCCAGGCGGAGCCGGCGCGAACAATTACTCGGCAATTAGCCTCCGCCAGACTCTATCAAGCGTATCGGGGCCGCGGCACCTTGGATAACTCTGACAAGTTACCGGATGTCTGCCGTACTCTGGCCGGAAGATTGTTGTGGTGTGGCGCTTAATTGGGAGGGGTGACCGCCGGTTCGAGCTGCGCAATTTGGTGCTTCACCAGTTCTAATTTGGGCCCAGGCGGAAAATAGGTCAGGCAGTTGCGCAAGTGCTGCAGGGCGCCGGCCACATCCCCCTTCTGGGCGAGGATCACGGCGAGCATTTGTTCCGTCTCGGGCTGTATGTGCAGCGGGTCCATGGAGAGCGATTTCATGGCGCTCTTTTCGGCGACAGCTAATTGCTTGATGTGGTAGTTTCCCAGCGCGTTATAATACCAGGCGCCCAGCGTGCCCCGCGGATTGAGCTCTAGCTCGCGGTTCGTATCATCCACCAGCTCCTGCCAGTTCTCGGCCTCGGCTGCCAGTGCCGCCAAATGCTCGTACGGGAGGACGAATTTCGGATCCGCGGCTACTGCCTTCGAGAACGAGTTCGACGCCTCGGGCGAGTTCATCGCCTCTTGAATCTTTCCCATTTGGTACCAGGCCTCGGCGAACTGCGGATAAATCTCAACGGCCTTCTGGAGATCTTTCTTCGCGCGGTCCGGCTTATTGTCCAGCCACTCGTTTCGCGCCTTATCGAACGATTTCGCCGCGTCCTTTGGAGCGGCTGCGGTCGTGCTGCTCAGTCCCGCAAAGCTGGCTCCCTCTTCGCGGCGAAGCGTGATCGTGCCGAGATTCGGGCTATCCAGCACGTTGCGGTTCGCGATGGTGAGCGGGCTGGAGTCGAAACCAGGCAGCGCCGCATCCACGCCGCAGCCAACAAATTGCGCCGCCAGTGGGTTCGCGTCCGCCTTGATTGTGGTGGACCCTGCCGGCTGAGCGGGAGCGATCACGAAATTGCCCTTGGCGTCAGTAGTGGTCGTAAAGCGGGCTTGTCCCTCGCATGTCACCGTAACCGGAATGGGGTCCCAGGGAAGAGCGCCGCCCAGCAGGGTCACATTTCCACTTAGGTAGTCTCCCACGCGCCCTGAACGCATCAACGTATTCCAATCCCGATTCGGGTACTTCGTTGGATCACTCGGTGTGGTGGATGGCCCCGGGGTTCGACATTGGCGCCCCGCCTCCGGGTTTGCCGCCCTGTGCGCTGCTCGTGATCTGGAATGCTGCGAGGTCAATGACGAGCCCTATGACAAGAACGATTCGTTTCGTTTTCATAACCGCCTCAGGCCGGAATTATCCTCTACTCGATGGCCTGCCCAAAGGATATTCGTCAACGGGTTCCCACGACCGTCATCTGAACCGTTGCTACCAAATGTGAGTGGAAATGAACCGCGAACTATCGCGTTTTTATCACACCCGACGATTCCCGCTCTTTTCAGTGCCGTGCAAACGAAATCCACATATACGATTGCGGCGTAATCAGGCGCGCGGCTAACTCTACGCTGCGTCTGTCCTTGTTTTGGGCTAGCATGGACGCACTGTGATCCAATAATTGTCCTTAGAGAACCCAGGCATCTATGACTTCAAGGATATTTCCATGACATTTAACCTCAAGGCCATTTTTCGGCGGGACGAGCGATACGAGGGTGTCCGCCGGATCAACATTTACCTGTTGCGTCTGCTCTATATCTTGATGTTCTTCGTGCTGGGCAAAGACACCTGGACGCACATCCTGACCCACCGAGGACCATGGGACCCGACAGATGCCGTGGTGTGGTGCGTCTGGACGGCGTTCGCGACATTGGCGGGCATAGGAATCATCCGTCCTGTGAAAATGCTGCCGATCGTTCTGCTCGAGATATTCTACAAAGTGTTGTGGCTTATTCTTGTGGCGTATCCTCTATGGGCTAGGGGGGCGTTGTGGGGTTCGCCAGCGGAATCCATCGCCTTGCCGTTTTTATGGGTTCCATTGCCCATTGTCGCTGTGCCCTGGGGTTATGTGTTTGTGACTTACCTCTACAAACCAAAAAAGAAGTAGAACATGTTCTTTGAGCTGGGCCAAAGTGCGCGGCGGCGCATTGTGCATTTTCCCCCAATGAAATTTCACTTGCCTGGTTGGTTGCGCAACGGGAAAAAGTCAAATCGCCCGAAATCCATGGACGGTAACGCGTTAATCAGATGGGAGTTGTCACTCGACACCGACTTTCGTAGAGCTCCAGTTACCCGGCTCGACAAATGCTTTCACTCTATGGCTTGGTCACAGTCAGTTGCTTTATCTTTTGCTCAGCGCTCTCGCGGATGTCATTCCGGCGCTCTTCCGTGTCCGCAGTGTCGTTCGCAAGCAGCTCCAAAGCTTTCTTTGCATTTTGCAGCGCCATATCCCTTTGCCCATCTGCCAGGTACGCATCCGACAGACTGTCGTACACGTTCGGCGAATTAGGGTACGCCGTCACATTGAGTTTCAGGATTTCCACAGCGCCCTTAATATCTCCTGTTTGCAGATGCTCGTAACCCAGCAGGTTGACGATAAACTCTGGGAACAATGCCTTCTCCGGGCCGCCACGGCCACCTGCTGGCATACTCTTCAAAAACTGATCTGCTCCGCCACCACCGAGTTGGTCAATCAGTTCCAGACTGTGAAGCACTTGCGGCTCCATTGCCTGTCCGTTCGTTTTGGGTACGCGGTCTGGTCGATTCTCCAGCGTTGCCAAAAACCAATCCGCGATAATGCCGGGTAATTCTTTTTGTACAGCAAACATCTCCGCCCCGTGCCCGCCAGACACATAATGCGCGAACCGACTGGCTGAGTTTGGCGACAGACTGAAGAACCATTGCATCATTAACGCCTGCGGACCGAACACATCGTCATCGGCAGCGGAAGTAAATATGGGCATCTTCTTTGATGACAGGAACAGCCGTCCCTCGCGATCCGTCGGCCCGGCCAGCAGAACCAGCGATTTCACTTCTGGATGCCGGCGCGCCAATTTAATCGCGTTGTAGACACCGCAACTCGCGCCTCCAGTCCCGATCCGTTCGCGGGCTACCCCCGGCTGGGCCAACAGATACTGAAAAGCGATTTCGATATCGCTCGGCCAGATTTCGGCTTGAACCTTGTTTTCCTCCTCTGGTGTCAGCTTGTCGTGTGGAGTGTCTCCGCTCTCTCCGAAACCGCGATAGTCGAACGTAAGAACGTTTATCCCGGACGAAGCGAGACGTTCACCAAGCACATCCCACAATTTGCGCTGTTGGTTGCATTGGTGTAGTAGCAAAACTCCCGGCCCTGGTTTTCCTGAAGCAAAATACGTTCCCTTCAGCACGGTTCCGTCGGACGCACGCAGGCTCACGATCCGTGGCGATATCTGCTGTGCCGCGCCGGTCGCTGCAACCAGTAGTGCCAAAGCCAGAACGGGAAGACTTCGGAGCATTGACATGGCTACCTCAGTCGGGTGATGACGTGTGACTCCGGCCATTCTCCGGCTCTCCAAATGAATGGAAAACAATACGTAGCGCGTAATCAACCCTGTCAGCGTAAGCACTTCCACCGTGAAGAAGTCGGTCGCCACTAATACCACCATGTGCGCACGAATAAAGTGTTTCCAACTCGTTGTCTGCTCCCGCTCGGGAGCCGGTGGTATATCATGCCGGCGGAGAATATTTCCCACTGTTTGATCCGAGAGCCGGCGACCCAGGTTGGCCATGGCGCCCAAGATCCGGTCATAGCCCCATTCGAGATTTTCCTTCGCCGTCTGCACCATCAACCGCTCGGTTTCCTCGTCTGGGACGACTCCAGGATTTGCGAAGCTTCGATCCGTCGAACTTGTTGGCCATGAGCTTTCGGTACCAGGCCAGCAGCGTATCCGGCTTCGTGACAGCCGCCAATTCTTCCAAGGCTTTCCGTCCGAGCCGATGGGCGATCTCAGCCAAAGTAGCTTTTTCGGCATCGGCTAACAGCAATCTGCATTTGATTTGGGCTCTCGGGATGCGGTTCTCTGCGGGCCAGATATTCGTTCGTCAATAGAAGTTCCTGGTCTACGGTTCCGCTGATGTAAGCAAGCATGCGAGCCCAAATCACTCCAGAGTCTCCTTAAACTGATCGTCGCACCCGGATTGTACATGCTTCTGAGGTTTCAGAAAGCAGCTGTGCGAGGAAATTACGGGACCGGAAACCAAGCTTTTTCAATGCGTTTAAGATTTTTGACTATACGGGATGAAAAATACAGAAAATTCCTGGAAAAACGTCCTGATATTCTGCAAATCACTGAAAAGCCGGATGACCATCAGCAGCGGGGAGCCAGGAACCAACCAAAGAATAGTAGCGTCGGGAGATTAAAGGTCCAGATGGTAAAGATGTTATTCGCGACTCGCTATCACTGGCGCCCTGCGCTCTGTGCTGAGCCCGCCAGGCCACCAGTTCCAATCGCCTGCAATACGAAGGAGCGCCGGACCGATAACAATACGAACGAGTGTCGCGTCAATCAACACGGCGACCGCCAACGTAAATCCGATCATCTTGACCACTAGGAAATCTCCGAAGGTGAATGCCGCAAATACCACGATCATGATCGCGGCGGCGCTCGTAATCAGGCCTGCGGTTCTAGCCAGACCCTCCGGGATCGCATCCATTTCACTCAGTCCGCTCCTTCTGGCTTCTAGAACGCGTGCGACTAGAAATACCTCGTAATCCATGCTTAATCCGAAGACGATGGCAAAGGCGACGATCGGAACAAGGGGAAACACGCTACCGGTTCCCCCAGGAACTCCCAGGAAGCTGCTTCCGTGTCCATCTTGGATAACGATAACCAATGCTCCGAACGACGCCGCGACCGAGAACAGGTTGAGTGCGATGGCCTTCACGGCGGCGAAGATGGATCGGAACCCGCAGAGCAGCGCAAGGAGCGTCCCACCTACTACCAGTGCCATTACGGACGGAAAGCGGTCTCTGATAATCGATTCATAATCAGCGTTGAGCGCCGGGATGCCCCCAACGAGAAGGGTTGCGCCAGACACTCCGGTGAGAGCTGGAGCGCCGGTCTTACGCAGCTCCCGCACCCAGTTGACCTGGTCGCGCAGGGAGACCGAACTCGCGGGTAACACTTCAAGCAGCGCTGCTCGTCCGTCACTACTCAGGAACGATCGACGCGTCTCGCGCGAGAGATCAGGGAGGGAAGATCGGTTGCCCTCCGCAATCGTAGTGATAGAAATCACGCGGTCACAGCGAGGGTCGGTCGCGAGGCGCTTGCTCAGACGATCCAGCGCATTCCACCCCGCGTCGGTTTGCGCGATGGAATCCGTTGGAAGTTCCACAATGACGCGCAACGATTCAACGACGCCGCCCCGATCCATCCGCTCAAGGGTGTGCAGCGCATGGACCGATTCTGCGGCCTGGGGAAGCCAATCCCCTCGGGGGAGACTGGTATCCAGTCGTCTGACCTGCCACGCGAGCAGAAGCAAAGGTGTACCTGCCACAAAGAGGGCAAGCCAGGGATGCGCGACAATCACCTTTCCCCATTGCCGCCAGCGATTTCCCGTACGTGCGGCCCGATGCGCATCCAACTTTGCAGTAAAGGGCAATCGGCCAAAATCAATCCGCGGACCGAGCAACACCAGCGCTGCCGGAACGAGGGTATTTGTAAGCAACACACTCATTCCCGTCACTAGGAATCCCGCGACACCGATGGAACGGATTTCGCTGATCGGAACCGTCAAGAGGGCTAGGAATCCGATGGCTACCGTTGAGGCTGAAATCAAGAGCGTGCGACCTGCCTGACGTGCCGCGATCAACCCGGCGGTGGGTCCGTCGTTCCCGGCGGCAATCGCTTCCCGGAAGCGGCTGATCATCAGGAGCGCGTAGTCGATCCCCAGGCCCAGGCCAAGCATGGTGGCCAAATTCTGAACCAAAATGGACAAGTGCCAACGCTGGGCCAGGAATCCCGTAATCGCCAGAGTGGTCGCGATGGCAAGCTGGCCAACCGCCAATGGAATCAGGGCGGCGATCAGGCTTCCAAAAGCCACCAGCAGAAGTGCGAGGGTCGCGGGGATCACCAGGCTTTCGCCGCGATGCACGTCTGCGGCGCTCGCTTTCCGAATATCGAAGTTCAGTGGAATCTCGCCTGTGAGTTCGAGTTTCACCGCCGGATAACGGCCGTGCAGTTGATTTTCAAACGCGCTTGCCAGCTGGTGAAGCTCCGGGACAAGCGACTCGACTGGACCGCCGGTTGACGTGAGTCCCACGAGAACAAACGTTCCCCCTTCCCGGCCCAGAAAAATCGGATCGCGCAACTCGAGATAGGACACCACTCCTGAAACGCCGGTTTGCTCTCTTAGTCCTGCCACGACGGTTTCTAACGCTTGTCCGCCTGCCTCCGAATCTGCAGGTGGGAGTCCCTCGATCACCAGGACAACGCGGTCCACAAACGGCGACCGAAAACGACTGGCCAGCTCCTCCCGGACAGTTTCAGCTTGGCTCCCTTCGACACGGGTTGCGGTTTCCAGGCGGCGCTCCGCATGAAAAGAGAACGGAAGAATTGCGATGGCTGCTGCGAGGACAATCCCTGACATCCAAAAACGGCGCACATGCATAACTATCTTCATGTCATATCACATAAGATCGTCGTCACCAAAACTCTCCGTTGGCACCTAAGAACCACCGGGGCGAAAGGGGTGCTGCGCGCGGAACCGGTTCCTACGTTTGCGCTTAGTTTCGCGAGTTTACGCTTACGCAGAACTCACCTACGGAACTGTCTGAATCTGCTAAACTTTGCCCCATCGATTCAGGAGGATCAATTCGTACCTTACTCTTGCTCGGACTGCTAGCCACCATCGAACCTGAAGTGGCAGACCCTCGCCTTGGCTCCTGGACGCTCATCTCTGCGGAATCTAGTCTGGATCCTCCGAACCGCCTCTCCATAACACCTCTGCATGACGGGGTGCATGTAGTTATGTCCGGCGAAACCCATCTCGATTTCACTGCAAATTGGAACGGACACCAATCGTCCGCGCCGGGCAATCTCGCGTTCAATCAAATTGAGCTCCGCAGAATCGATAAGAAGCAGGCGGAGGTCCAGGAGAAAAAGGACGGAGCTGTTGTGGCGACGGTTCGCGAAAAAATTTCGAATGATGGGAACGAGCTAACGACCACGACTGCGACCGCGGGCCACGCCGATAAAATCACCGTGTGGACGCGCAGCGGAGGTAAGAGGGTCGCCAATGACTTCTTCGCAGGCGAATGGACGCAGGATCTCAGCAAGACTCGTTTGCGGCAAGGTTTGGTACTCAAAATCCAGACGGACGGAAGCGGTGGAATCCGTTTTCTGGGTGACTTCAGCTATACCGCTCGTTTTGACGGAAAGCCATACGATCTAAAGAACTCCCGCAACGATACCGTAACGCTTGAACTGGTCGATCCTCTCACGGTGGACGCGAGCTATCGGCGGGACGAGCAAGTCACGCAAAAGGACAGGTGGGTGGTTTCCGCCGAAGGGCAGCAGATGACACTATCCACCACAGGCACGTTGGAAACGGGCCAGCGAGTAACCGAGAAGCTCTTGTTTAAGAAGCAGTAGCGGATATTGCATCTGTGCAGTCCAGAAGCCGATCGCTCGGTGACAACGCGTTGATCTCACGCGCCGCGACCGAAATGATCCCTTTGCGATACATGAATTTCAGAATGCCGTTGACGGTATCTTCCAGAGACGGATCTGGTTTGCCCCACACAGAAGCATCGCGCGCCATTTGATAAGAAGAGCTGTCATAGCGTTTGAACTCCATCGCGGAGATGTTGTCGACAGAGCCCACCAAAAAATCCAGCAGCGGAAAGAGAAGATCTTCCTTCCGGCATCTCCGGATCAGCTCGGGAACGAAGTCGGGAAGCCGGAATGTTTCGAATTGCCGGCCAGTCGCTTTGGTAATAAGCCTGGTAATATCCATCATGTTCGAATAATCATCCCGCGTGACATGGTAAGTCTTATTCGCTGTGCCGGGAGTGGTAGAGATGGCAACGATATTGTTCGCCACAATGTCCGCCGGAACAAAGCTGACCTGGTTGAGAGTATCAACGCCAATGCCGTGATTCACCATGAACGCTACTAAGCGAACGGCGATATCGAAGTTGTTACCTCCGCCGGTGACCGAAGGACTCACCAGAGCAGGCCGGAAAATCCGCGCCGAAAGTCCCCGGTTGCGTGCGTCCACAACCACCTGTTCCGCTACCCATTTCGATTGGCTGTACCCAAAATCGAGCAGCTCCATATTCTCGTTCAGGTCGGTCTCATTCAGGACTGATTTCACCGCCCAGCCAAACACGAAGGTGGTCGAGACATAGTTGAAGTCTTTGGGCCTTCCCTCGAACGCCAATCTTACGACCTCATTGGTTCCCAGTACGTTCGCGTCACGCATCAGGTCGTAGTTGAACAGGTAGTTTACAGTTGCACCGTTGTGGAACACCGTGTCGATTTCACTCGCGAGGAAATCCCACACGTCCTGCGTCAGGCCCAGCTTTGGCTGACCTAGATCGCCGCAGACAGCGATCACCCGAGCTTCGAACATCTCCATCACATCTATTCCGCAGGGTCCCATTGACTGCATCGCGGCTCTCAGTCTTTGCTTACCCTGCTCTTCATCGGAACACCTGACGAGAACATAGATCTTCGCCCGTGTCTGTTCCAGCAAGCTCTTCGTCAGGAAGGGTCCTATGAAGCCGGTCCCGCCCGTTAGCAGCACCTGATTCAGCATCGGTATCTCCGGCACGGGCAAAGGCACCGGAGGCTCGAAGATGAGCTTTCTGTCGTTGCTCATCATCTGCTTCTCGGCAGCGCGCTGCTCTTCACGGAAAGCCGCAAGGGAATCACGCAAATGAACCAGTGCCTCTTGGGGAGCGCGCTTCAACTTTTCGGCTAGTCCGAACAGCTCCGCTACGGCGACACGCTGAATCACACCAATATCTACCTGCCTCGCCAGCATCTCGGCGCCTTTATCTTTCAGGAGTTCCTTGAGCTCGTGCACGAAGACAACAAGATCCAGGGAATCCAGGCCGGCTTCGACGAGGTTGTACGATTCCTGACCTGTCAGGTTGTACTTGGCTTTCAATTCGGCGAAAGAGGAATGCATGTCGGAATCGCACGGCGAGTTCCCGGCGTCCTTCTCCCGTGAAAAGTCGGAGAGAACGGTGAACTGACCTCGCTGCCACATCTGCTTGGTCTTATGGCGCATAATCTTCCCCGAACTCGTTCTCGGGATCGCGCGCGGCGCGATGATAGAAATCACCGCTACTTCCACGTTGAGATAATTCCGGACTGCGGCGGCAATCTTTCGTGCGTCGGGAAGCGCCCTGGGATTTTTGGATTCGGCGACGATTGCCAGCGCAGGTTCGCTGTGTTCCTGAATCTGGAACGCAGCGACGCAGTTGTGTCGGATCAGACCGGAGGATTTCTCCACGACGTTCTCAATGTCGTGCGGGTAATAGTTTTGCCCGCGCAGAATAATCATGTCCTTGATGCGGCCACAGACGTAGAGTTCGCCGTCGTGGAAGAATCCTATGTCGCCGGTCCGAAGGTAGCCGTCGTCATAGGGAGTATCGTCCACAAGCCGAGCACGAAACTGCTTCAGGGTCAATTCGGGATTATTCCAGTAACCTCGGCACTTACCGCTTCCGGCGACCCAGATTTCGCCGGTGCGCTCTGGCTTAAGAGGGAAATGCCCTTCCGGATCCACGATCTTAACGTCGAGACCCGGCAGCGGCGTTCCACAACTGACAATCTGCGTGGCCCCGTCGATTTCAGAGACCTCCGTAGTCATACGGGCCGTCCCCAGCGAGAGGGCACGCTTGTTGACGGAAACGATGTTGCGACCGCCCAGTGAGACCGCCAGAGTATTCTCGGCCAGCCCGTAGGCGACATAGAAACTCTCGGACTTGAGTCCATAGGACTGAAACGCTTCCAGAAACCGTGTGTAGGTATCCGGCTTTACGGGTTCCGCGGCGCACATCAAAACGCGAAGCGAGCTGAAATCACACGCCTCCAGGCTCTCCTTGGAAAGCCTCCCGGAGCGCAGGCAATAGTCGTAGGCGAAGTTGGGCGCAGCCGTCGCGGTGGCGCGGTAGGCCGTCATCACATCGAACCACAGGATCGGCCGCTGAATGAAGTCCGTGGGAGAGAAACCGTACGTTGTGCCACCTTTCAGCGCTGGATATAGGTAACAACCGATCAGTCCCATATCGTGATACTGCGGAAGCCAGGAAACCACGACCGGCGCGGGATGGTCTATCACCAGCGGACACGTATCCAGTATGTTTTCGTGGGTAACGATCACGCCCTTGGGCTCCATCGTCGAACCCGAGGTGTACTGGAGAAACAAAATCTTCGAATGAACGGCAGCCGGTCGGTCCGCAATCGTATCCACGAAATCTTCCGTGGCGATCCACGGAAGACCGGAAATGTAATCTACGTCAATGCCGCACGCCGAGACTCCGCTTCTAGCGAGATTCGTCTTGAGGGATGCCTGATAGTCTCTGCTCGTTAAGATCCCAGCCGCCTGGCAATCCTTTGCTATGTGTACCATCTTGTATAGTGCGCTCTGGAAGCCACGCGAACTGGGGGGATACACCGGCACGGGGATCAATCCGGCGCGCACGCAGCCAAAGAATGCGCAGATCATTTCGAGCCCCGGCGGATAGGCAAGCAGCAGCCGGTCGCCCGCCGCGAAACGACCATCTTTCCACAAATATCCGGCGATCGCGTCCACTCGCTGGAGAAACGACGCGTAGGTGTAGCTCTCTATCGGATCGCCGTTTACATCGAGGTACGAATAAAGAAGTTTGTCCGGGTGCTCATCTGCCAGCCTGTCCAGGTGGCCTAAAATTGACGCCGTCATCAATCAGCGATCCTCCAATGTTGAATAGAACGCAAGCCAGTATACGAAACATCTCTCCCCTGCAAGGGAGGTGATCGGCGATTGAGTCTGGAAGTGCACACCTGAAATGTAGGCCGACGGTGAGAATGTTCGCTTAATTTTTGCTCAGCATGAGCGTCGCTCGACCCTCTCGGGAATGGATGTTTTCCTTTTTGGCGCACAAGGGTGCGAACGGGAATTGCGGAGCTCCACCGACCTTCTATGGTCCCTTGCAGGAAGCCCGTTTCGTTATGGTTCATCGAGGGTCATATATTAACAAAGCTTTATGGACAATGCCATGCGTCGTCGCTTCCATTGTTCACACGCTGCAACCAGGCATCATCCGTTCCGAATGTCCTTGATTGTCTTTACGGGCCCGCATTAAAATCGTGCTGCGAGGCTGTCGGCACGGCACCAATTTCGCTGAGGGTCAGCACCCCGGATGCGGCGTATGGATCGCGTCGGGCCCAATCAGCATGACCGCGGAGGCGCCGGTGACGTTCGAATCCGAAGTGTTGATCACTCACGATCCGGAGACTCCGGATCTTGTACCATCCGAATCCTCAGCGGCGTCGATTTCCGAACCCGTCGGTGCATCTTCCTTTCCGAAAGTCTTACGTCGCCGACTGGATAGGTTTTTTGCCGACCAGAAAATTTCTCACAAAGCCGACCGTACCATGTGGGTCAAGATCGCTGTGGGTCTGGCTGTCCTCGTAGGCGCCTGGATTGCTCTCTATGCTCTGCGGCCCGATTCATGGAAGTTTGTTGCCCTCTACCTTTTAGGCGGCCTCGCGCAGACATTCCTTTTGCTGAACATCGCTCATGACAGCAATCACAACGCCATCTCGTCCCGGCCGCGTGTCAACAAAACCCTGAACTATGTGTTCGATTTGTGCGGAATCAGCTCGTACATGTGGCGTATCCTCCATCATCGGGGCCATCACTCCTGCATCAATCTCCACGGCGAAGATGATGCGCTTTCTGGACGCGGCATCTTTCGCTTTACCCCCCATGAATCGCGTGCGCCGTGGCACCGCTTCCAGCACATCTATGCGCTGTTCTTTTATGCGATGTTCTCTCTCGACTATGTGTTCTTCAGGGACTTCGAGAGCTTTTTCTTCCCTTCCCACGATTATCTGAAACGTGCCAATCATCCTCTGCGCGAATATGCCATTCTGGTTGCCGGCAAGGCCTTCTACCTCACTTACATGCTTGTCTTGCCGGTGATTGTGCTGGGGAAATCACCTCTGCTGGTCGCCGGTGCGTTCCTCCTGGTGCATTTGTTCGTGGGTTTAGCTGTAACGCTTGTATTCCAGACGACGCACACCATCGACAGCACCTACTTTCCCACCGACCGTGGTGAGTTTGACAACGGCGTGTATCACATCTTCGCGACAACGGCCGATTATGCGACGGAAAATCCGCTCGTCGGTTGGCTCGCGGGCGGCCTCAACCATCACATCGTGCACCATCTGTGCCCTTTCGTGTGCCATACCCACTATGCTCCGCTGACCAGGATCGTGAAAGAAACCGCCGAAGAGTTTGGGGTTCCTTATCGGCAGCACCCCACGATGACTCAGGCAATCCGGCATCATCTGATACTCTTGAAGCAACTGGGGAACGAAAACTGATTCTGAACATTTTATTTTGACCTATGGCCCCGCTACCACTTCCTACAAGTGACATGAAATCACCTGCGGATTGCGGCCAGTATCAGGATGGCTGGCTGTGACCTCATCCACTCCTATCCCCGTTGTTTCCCGATTTCGCTGCTTCGCGGATTCCCGCGCAATGTTCCGCAATCCCGTGCAAGTTTTGTCTAGCTACAACGAAATCTTCGGCGACACATTCCGGCTCTATTTAGGTGGTCTGAAGGAGGCCATCGTCACGATCGATCCTGCCGTCATTCAGCACGTGTTAAAGACCAATTCGGAGAACTACCAAAAGTCCGAAATTCAAGTAAAGCGCATGGGCCACTTCCTTGGGAAAGGTCTTCTCACCACCCACGGAGAAGCCTGGCGCACGCAGCGGCGTCTCATCCAGAAAGGCTTCGATCGAACGCAACTCGACGCGCTGTCCTCAATCATGCAAGACTCCCTTGCCGAATCGCTGCGCGATTTCGACAGACAGGCCCGTAGCGGCCCCGTCGATATCTACCCCCAGCTGATGAAAATTACCTTCGCGATGGTCGCCCGATCGCTATTTGGTGCACGCTTGAAGGACGAAGACATCGATCTTGTCAGCCATACCATCTGCACCGTCCAGGAATTCATTGTTCGGCAAACCCTTCAGCCCTATCTGAATCCCTGGTTCGCCGTTTCGGGGGAACTACGCAGGCACGAAGACATGCGAACCCGCGCGGACGCCGTTCTGCTCGAATACATCAAGAAGCGCCGAAACGAACCGCCCGGCCACGACCTGCTCCAGACTTTGATGGATGCGCGTCGCAGCGATGGCGAAGGCATGAGCGATGAGCTCATCCTGAGTGAAAGCATGCAACTTCTGGTCGCCGGCCATGAAACATCGTCCAATGCGCTATCGTGGCTTCTTTATCTTTTGAGCTCGCGTCCGGAGTGTCTCGAAAGGGTAAGGCAGGAATTTGATTCCGTGCTCGGCGAAGCGCCTCTGAGCTATAGCGACGTTCCCAAGTTTGAATTTGCGACTCAGGTTATTCAGGAAGGACTCCGCCTCTACCCGCCGTTCTGGATGATCGACCGCATGGCTGTCGCGGACGACCGCGTAGGCGACCTCGCCATACCCCGCGGATCGACGGTCATTGTGTATGTCTACGGTGCGCACCATGCCCCGCGCTACTGGCAGAATTCGGAGAATTTTGATACAGAGCGCTTCACCAAAGCGAACGAGAAGCTGCGCGCGCCGTTCACCTTCCTTCCCTTCGGGGGCGGACCGCGAGGCTGTATCGGTGGAAATTACGCGATGCTGCAGATTCTCATGATTTTGAGCGATCTGCTCAGAAAATACGATTTTCAGTTGGCTCCGGGCCAAATGATCGAAGCTCGTCCGATGGTCATTCTGCGGCCGAAGAACGGAATCCGCATGACGTTCACTAATACCATCGCGCCGGCCCGGTGCATCGCATAAGACACGATCCGGCCCAGAAACGAACTTGAGTTGCAATGCGTGAAACACTGGGACAGCATTTGTTGGAATCACCTGCCTGAGTTTTTGTGCCAAGCCTAGGCGAGCGCCGTACACTTCGGATCCTTCTCGGTGTATTTTCAGAAATGACGGTTACTGCCAACACAAAATCTGACCCGTTTGGGCCGCTAAAACAGAATCGCTCGTCTCGATTCGAGCTCTCGGTTTCTTTGAGTAGTCGGGCGTCCAAAATCATGAGCACGTTCTATCTCAAGATTACGAAATAAAGTTGCCGTCCGTGATTGCAAAGATTACTCGGAGGAGAGCTTCCGGATGGCGTCGGGACCAGCATACAGAGGTCTGATCCCCGGATGACGGTGGCCCGCGCGGATCGGATGCCGGAGGCGAAATCGCACGTTGCAACTCTAAAGGCGGCGCGCATCGTTCCGCAATCTGTAATCGCGGTTGCGCACACTCGACTAGCGACCATGCTCACGAGGCAGGCGCTCTGGCAATGTCCGGCAAATCATAAAAAGAACGACCATCCGCCGGTACCCATCAAGATTGATACTTTTGACCTCACGCCCGGCAGAAAGATCGGCACCAAGACTTTACGCCCTGCGGGATTCCCGTTTGCTTGCTATCTGGGAGATGGATCTGCCCATGGCCGAGTGGCCGGTGCTTCTTCCGCAGTCACCTTGGTGCGGTGGGTGAATGAGAACGCCTTCGTCTCAGAAGCGCAGACTCGACCTTGCCCCACCTTTGGCCGACTGGTTCATCTTGGGTTGCCCCGTCGACTACGGCCCGGTACTTCTCCGCAGGCCCTCCGCTTTCACCTCACGGTGGACACCCGGCCCTCCGGAGTACATCAAGCGGTGGCTTCAGGCCGGTCTTGGCTGTGCCCGGCTTTCGCCTTCGTGCCCGTTTAGACGTCTCCATACCTTCCGCTTTCTCCGGCCAGCGAGGCTACGAACGCCGCTTCGTGGATATGGCGCCCCTCATTTGATCACCAGAGGGACTTCAACCCTCCCTGAACAACGCGCTGCTCAGCGCGCACTTCCTGTTTGCCGAGCATCCACCCGTAATGTGGCGGTCGAACGTTGCACTTCTACACTGCTTTCTCCTTGACAGGCCGTGAAGGCCGGCTTAGTTTCATAGCTTTAGCCCACGAATCGGCCGAATGTAAAGAAGATGAAACCACCCTACCGACGTTACACCGTCTCCTATGACGTCAACCTCAGGACTGTCGCCCTTAAAACCATACAAGACGGCATTCATCAGGGATCTCTTGAGTTTGAGATTTTACTGTACAGCTCGGATGGCGAGTTGATGAACGCGATCGGAGAAATGGTAAGGGTCACGGTGCCCGCAGCGACCTAGGAGTCGAGGCAGCACAGCGGATGGAAATTCCAGCAGAATATTGATGCGCCGGCTAAGAGTGAATGCTCTCTGCGAATAGGAGTGCACGACGTGAGTAATGATCGCGTCGGCGCAGTCGAGGCGCCACTGGGGCCATTCAGCCGGTGTCCGCTGCGGATGGCGGAACGTAACTAGGCCATCGCGGTCGGGCGGAAGCATTGATATTGCTCAAACTACGGTTCTTATGAATCGTGAATGAGTGTTTTCTGGCGTGAGACTTAAACGCATGGGTAAGCGTTCTGGCCTTATCGCGTTATTGCTACTCGCGTTGGCAGTTGATGCCAACTCACAATCGAATGCTGTGCCAGCCGCGGAGTGGAAGCGCTTGGCGTCGCCGGAGCAGGCTGGGTGGTCAGCGAAGAGCCTGGCTAAAATACGCGATTACCTCGAAGAGATTGGCTCGACCTCGGCGATGATCGTGCAACACGGCGTGGTGGTCGCCGCTTGGGGAGACATCACTCACCGGTCCAACCTGCACTCCTGCCGCAAAAGTCTGTTGAATGCACTGATTGGTATCGCCGTGGCCGACGGCAAGATCAACCTCGACGACACACTTGCGAAGCTTGGAATTGACGACAAAAAGCCGTCTTTAACAGAGGCGGAAAAACAGGCCACTATACGGGAACTGCTCGAGGCTCGCTCCGGCGTTTATCACCCCACGGTTTACGAGACCAAAGGGATGGAGGAAAAAAACCTGCACGCGGCTCTCATGCACCAGGCACCTTCTGGTATTACAACAACTGGGACTTCAACACCCTGGGCTACATTTACGAGCAAGGCGCTGGCAAGAAGATATTCGACGCCTTCTACCGCGAGATCGCTCAGCCCATTGGCATGCAGGACTTTCGATCACGTGACGGGCATTATTTCACTGGACCCGATACGCGCTTCCCTGCCTATCCGTTCGAGATGAGCGCTCGCGACCTGGCGCGTTTCGCCCTGCTCTACCTTCGTAGCGGCAAATGGAACGGCACTCAAATCGTTCCGGAGGATTGGGTCAAAGCCAGCACCCACCCGTACTCCGATTCAGAGTCCGGTGGCTACGGGTATTTATGGTGGACGGGCGATTCTGCCAGCGGAGCGCCCCAAGAAATAGTTTTCCCCAAAGGAAGCTTCTGGGCTGAAGGCTCTCTGGGGCAATACGCCGTGGTGGTGCCTTCACTCGATCTGATTGTCGTCAACCGGGTGGATGAAAAGATGACCAAGCGCGCTGTACACAAGCGTCAGATCGCCCAGCTGGTAAGAATGGCAGTAACCACCGCACCGTCAGGTTGATACCTCGGGTGAGTAGGCCGGCGGTCAACGCTCGCCGAGCGCATTTCTGGAAAGGTCGATGACCATGCCGCCTTCACAAGTGCTGAAGCCGGCGAGGCTGTGACCACCACAGCGAATCGCGGTGAGCACGTTGGCGGCGCTCTCTGCTCGCACAGCAGCCTGAACGCCCGAGACGCCATCACATCGAACGATCAACCCAGGGCTGCGAGCGACGATTCCATTCCAGATGGTCCGCGCTTCGTCATGCCTGTCTCCGCCAGGGCGCAACAGATCGCCCTTAAAGTTGCGCAAGAGTGTAAAGTAAACCTCGTCGATGGCTTGCGTCATAAGTTCGTCATTCGGCAAAGAACGGCGAGCCTCCTCCTCCCCGCAAGGAACGGCCACCTTTTGGTTTCGTCGCGGGATCGGAATCGGCACTACTTTGTGCGCACGCTGCGGCAGATATCGGACGCTCAACGATCATGTCAACATGATTTCAACTTAATTCCCAGATATAGACGAATCGCGCGCATCCAGTTTGGATTCAGACTGACATTCTGTACCAATCGAGTGAAGTCGAGAGCAACCACAAAGTGCTAGTCTTACAGCGACACATTGTTCGCGCATCGGGAATGAGGGAACTCGTCTGGGGCGCTTCAGGAAGCAACTGCGAAGGAGCGAAATGATCACACGCGCGATTGTCGTCTTCCTGATATTTGTGCTCCTCACTTTCCCGGTATCCATCACGGCCCAGGTGCAATCACTCGGCCAGAACATTTATGCTTATATTTCAGACAACGATCACAGCGCAAACTCAACCTTCTTAATTGGGCTCTCCGGGATCTTAGTTGTCGACACCGGATTGAATGAGACGGATGGGCGAAAGCTGCTCCATGAAATCCGCAAAATATCCGGCCTCCCGATAACGCACATTGTGAACACACACTACCATCCGGATCATCAGGGAGGCAACGCAGTGGTAGGACCGAATGCATTGGTTATTTCATCTCCGTTCACGCGCGAGCGGACCGTCGCGCTGATGGAACAAATCGAGAAAAACACTTTAGCAAAACCAACATCGGCACCCGACCCGGCGTTTCGTTTCCAGCTCGCCAGCGAAACTTTCGAGAAAAAACTGACCATCTACTTGGGAGAAGACCCAGTGGAGATCGTGTCGCCAGGACCCGCGCACACCATGGGAGATGTTTATGTATGGTTTCCTCGCCAGCGCACGGTCGCAATGGGTGACTTGTACCTGACGAATTCCTCGCCGGCAATGGATCAAGGAAGCGTATCGAACTGGATTCGGTCTCTGGATGAGATTCTGTCGTTGCCGGTGGATCACTTTGTGCCGGGCCATTTCGAGGTGGGCTCTCGACAAACCGTGCAGCGCTTTCGAGATTATTTGGTCGATTTATACTCTCAGGTGCGGAGGCTGCGCGACGCTGGCGCTACCGAAGAACAGGTGCGCAAACAAATTCAGATGGCCAAGTATTCCGATTTCCGGCAGTACCCACAATTTGAAGCGACATTCGGCGACAACGCAATCAGCATACTTCGCCAAATGGAAGATTCAAAATAGTTGCATAGTATGTTCCGGCGACTGTGGGGGCTGGCCTCGCCTCCGAGACGCATTGCAGAGGAGACCGCTTGTCAAAACACGACCAAATCACAAGCATCTCGGCCTTATTTCCTATCGATAACGTTCGGTCTTCCTTTCCGGCATTGCGCCGGACGCCCGAGTTTATTTTCTTTGACAATGCGGCAGGCGCCCAGATTCCACAAATCGCGCTTGATGCGGTCAACAGGCACCTCCTGGACTGCAATGTTCAGCGGGGAGGCCGTTATGCGAAAAGCCAGGAGGTGGACGCGACCATCGCACGAGGTCGTCAGAGTGTTGCTGACCTTCTGAACGCAAAGGACCCCAGTGAGATCGCGTTTGGCATGAACGCAACTTCGTTTATTCGCCTAGTTAGTCAAGCAATTGGACAAACTCTGGGCTCGCGCGACGAGATCATCCTCACCGATATGGATCATGAAGCCAACATCGCAACTTGGCTGGCCTTGCAAAGAAACGGAGCAAAATTTGTTTGGTGGAAGATGCGCGAAGACGCGAATCTGCACGTCGAAGATCTAAGTTCCCTCTTGTCGTCGAGAACCCGCATGGTGGCATGCTCGGTCACTTCGAATGCGACTGGTTCGATCGTGGACGTGGCCGCGTCAGCGAAACTCGCGCACGCCGTGGGAGCAGAGATTTTTCTGGACTGTGTACACTACGGCCCTCACGGCCCGATCGACGTGCAAGCCTTCGATTGTGACTATCTGGTCTGCTCCGGTTACAAAATATTCTCTCCTCATATGGGATTTCTGTGGGGTCGCCGGGAACTGCTTCAAAGACTTCCGACTTTCCGTGAAGACTTCATTCCAGACGAGCCGCCTGGAAAAATCGAGGCCGGCACGTTCATTTATGAGAATGTCGCCGGAATGGAGGCCGCAGTCTGCTATCTGGAAGGACTGGGAAAGACGCTAGCGAACGACGCTGACCCCGGTGCAACGCATTCGCGGAGGGCCAATTTGGTGCGAGCCATGAACGGCATTCGTGGCTATGAAGCTTCGCTCTCTTGTGAAATGCTGCGATTGCTACGCGATTGCGGCGCAACCGTCTACGGCATCCGTGAAGAACGGCGAGTAAGCGAGCGAGTGCCAACGTTGTGCTTCAATCTCGCAAAGACCTCTCCTGCGAAGGTGAGTCAGACCATGGCCGATGCAGGCATTGGCATTCGTGACGGTCACATGTACTCGCCCCGGTTGATGCGGCGGCTCGGCTTAAGTCAGGAGACCGGCGCGGTCCGCGCTTCTCTGGTTCACTACAATACAGTCCACGAGATTCAAAAGTTTGGGAGCGTTCTGCGCGACCTGGCACGGTATGACTAAGGACCCCGATTTGGGCGGCGACGCGGAAATGCTGGGGCTCCCGCTTGGTGACTCTCCAAGTGCTCGGAGAGAAACCCAGGAACTAAGTCGCCGGTTGAGTCAGCGGCATCTCAGCATGCTTGCCATTGGCGGCGCCATTGGTGTTGGCCTGTTTCTGGGGAGCACTGTCACCATTCGGCTTGCCGGGCCGGGCGTCATCGTTAGCTATATTCTGGGCGCAGCTATCACCCTCATTGTCGCTTACTCGCTCGCAGAGATGGCTGTTGTCCATCCCGTCGCAGGCTCCTTTGGCGTGTATGCGCAAACCTACCTGAGCCCTTGGGCCGGTTTTGCCGTACGCGCCACTTACGGATTGGTGCAGATCATTGCGATAGGCGCTGAAATTACCGCAGTGGCCATTTATTTCGCTTTTTGGTTTCCGTCCGTGCCGCAATGGGCTTGGGTGGTCTGTGTTTCGATCGGTTTAGTGGCACTCAATACCTTGCAGGTGAATCGGTTTGGTGAATTTGAGTATTGGTTTGCGCTCATAAAAGTACTGGCGATTATTGTTTTCATCGTCGTGGGATTGGGATTGATCCTCGGACTGGGTCCGAAGCCCGCGATCGGTTTTTCGAACCTCATCTTACAGCCGGGAGGGTTCCTGCCCTTTGGTTGGAAGGGTGTTTGGTTGGCCTTGACACTCGCCCTTACAAGTTACATGGGCGTCGAGGTCATCGCCGTCACTGCCGGCGAAGCGGAGCGACCCCAGGAAACCATTCCCCGTGCGATGCGGACCATCGTGGTCCGATTGACCCTGTTCTACGTTCTGGCAATGACCGTGATGTTGGCGATGACGCCCTGGAGCCGCATGGGGGCTGGCATCACCGGCAGCCCGTTTGTGGCCGCGTTTTCCGCGGTTGGTATTCCGTATGCTTCCAGCATCATGAATATTGTCGTGATCACTGCGGCGCTATCGAGTTCCAACACGGACCTCTACCTCACGACGCGCATGCTCTTTTCTTTGGCGCGAGGCAGCTACGCCCCGGCTTGGCTAGGGCACCTCGGTAAGAATGGGGTGCCACACTGCGCTCTGGCCGTTTCCACAGCCGGTATGATTGCCGCGCTCTTGCTTGCGATCTTTGCGCCAAGCCGCGCTTTCTTGATGCTTTATGGCGTAGCGGTGGCGGGGATGTTCTTCGTATGGGGAATCATTCTCGTCACCCATATTGCTTTTCGACAAGCGCTTGGACCTCAGCGTGTTGCCCAACTTCCGATGCGTCTGCGTCTTTATCCCTATTCGACGCTGCTAGGCGTTGTCGCTCTTCTGGGGGTCACTCTGAGCACGTTCTACGTAGACGGGTTGCAGTATACCGTTCCAGCTTTTCTTCCATTTCTGTTGCTCATCTCTTTGGCATATTGGAGGATTCGTCGAAAAGGGAGTACCGTGCCTCCTACACAAGCCCAGCGCACTTAGCTCCGGCTCGGGCGACGACTGGCCATCAGTAGCAAGCAAACTATCAAGTTAGTGTTGCAGTATCTCGCTCAGTTCTATGGACGGGAAACACGCGTATCTGAAGAGGCTGTTCGCGCGACGCCCTCCCGGGTACGACGAAGATTCGACGAGTACCTTGCGACTGGGGACCAATTTAGCCCCCCGTGAGGTTTTTGAGTCGAGGACTGCGAAGTTGCGGGCCGCGCCTTTTCGGAATCTCCTCGCCGCAATCAGCCGTCGTATGGGGCATACGACAGCTCGAAGAATGTTGTACATGTGGCAGTGTGGGAAGTACTGGAGCCCGAGCAGCAGGCGCAATTTACAAATTTGTTCGGCCAGGGTCAGCCCGGGAAACAAACTTTTGATGAGACTATTTATCACTGGGTTTTCACCCACGAGCTAGGACATTGGTGGCAGGCCTGCGAACATAAGACAGACGCCAATCACTACTCCGAAGAATATGGGGCGAGCCGTATCGCTTCCGCGTATTGGCGACTGAAAGATGCGAAATTCATGGATACCACCGCAAAGAGAATTGCGGCGGTCCGCGCCAGCACGCAAAATCTAGTGCCTGCGGATCAGCAAAACGAGAAGTACTTTGACAAGAATTACCAGAAGCTAGGTGCAACTCCCGGTTTTATCTGGTTTCAGTGCGACATGGTTTCTAAGGTTGTAGCCGAGCAACCCCTTCCTTCGTTTCGTCAGACCCTCCAACAACCGTCCTATAACGGCCTTAGGTAATGTGTTGCCGCCTGACAGAGTGCGCGCAAATTGGCGCACTCGAGGGGCGCTCCCAACCGACCCGCATGCCGCCAGGCCACGCTAGTGCCTTGCGGGCACCCATCTGCCGGCCAATCAGAGCTCATGCAACACATCGTATCTTGGAATGCGTGCGAATCGGGACGCAGCCGCTTCTCCAGAGTCGGAAGTTCCATTGCTCTTGCCATTGATTGTGGGCCTTCGGGCTCGCTGGCCACTCCCGGAACGAAGGCCGGCGCGTAACTCTTGAAGCGGGTCACTGGCCTCGCAACAATGGCTTAGCACTTTGCCTGTGGCGATACAGCTCTGACTGGAACACCCACTTGCAGCGGGGAGCACACCTGCACTCTTGAAAATTGCATGATAAGGCGAGTCAGGCAGCGCTTCTTCTGATTTCCTTAATCCCCTGTCCAAGGTGACGCCGCAGAAGAGTCCTGAGAGTTACGCCATCGGCGTATCCGACTCGCGCAGCGATCTCTTCCACACTCTCATCCGTCGTCTTTAGCAAATGCACGGCGCGCTCCACACGCAACTCCTGGAAATAAGACAATGGTGACTTCCCCAGTACGGCTTGCATGCGACGAGCCAGAGTTCTCTTGCTCGATCCGGCTGCTGCCGCGGCATCCTCAAGCGAGAATCCCTGCGTAAGCTTGCCTCGGGCCCAGCGTTCGAACCGCTCTACAAGTGCGTCAGAGTGGACAAGATGATCGACCAGAACATACGCAGACTGTGACGGCCGTGAATCCACAATCAGATACTTTGCCGTTAAGGCTGCAAGCCTTGGACTCTTCTGCCGGATGATCCATAAGGCCAGGTCCATGTGGCTCAGTGCCGCTCCAGCCGTAACGAACTTGCCGGATTTTACGATCATCCGCGATTCATCCAGGCGCACCTTCGGGTATCTCTGGCGAAACAATGGAGCCAGCCACCAGGTTGTAGTCGAGTCTTGGTCATCGAGTAGCCCTGATTCAGCCAAGACAAATGTCCCGATGCAAGCAGCTGCGGTGGATACGCCTTGGTCCGCCCACGAGCGAAGCGCCTTGCCAGCATCACTCACATCGGATCTCGCTAACGCTGCCTGCAGGGGGCCTGGCATCTTGAATCCGATCGCTGGAACCACCGCCCAATCGGGAATGACTCGAATGGGAGCAGTAACTGGAACAGTCAGCCCTTGCGACGTCTTAACCGCCTTGCGCACTCCGACGATCGAGACGTCGAAGCGTGGCGAAGCCAAGCCAGACATTTCCGCGAGCTCGTTCGCGGTCTCAAATGCATCCAGCACGGTCGCCAAACCCGTGTCAAAAACCCCATCTAGCGCGAGCACGCAAATCCTCATGGCAAATATGATATCAACTTTGGCGATCTTGCCAATAGCCTATTCTCGGGCGGAGCTCTATCCTGGCCATGATCGAGTCTGATAGGGAGAAACTAAATGTTAAAAGTTGCATCGTTTGCGCGGTTGGAAGACAAGGCCGGAAAGGAAAACGACGTCGCGAAGTTCCTGGAAACCGGACTCACTCTGGCCAACCAGGAAGCGACGACTCCTGTATGGTTCGCGTTGCGATTGGGGCCGACGACCTTTGGCGTACTCGACGCGTTCGCCGACGAAAGCGGACGCCAAGCTCATCTGAATGGTCCCATAGCTAAAGCGCTCATGGCTAAAGCGCCCGGGCTGCTTGCCAAGCCGCACGCTCGAGCCAATCGACGTCCTGGGCGCGAAGCTTTCCTGATATGCCCGTAAGGATCAGAAGATTGGGTTCTCCCAGCCGAGTGCTCCAGGCCAGCGTATTGGATATATCGCGCTTTCCCCGCAGATGGACAATCTTGAGGAGTTGCGTACGATTCTTTACTCCAGCCAGATTTTGAGCGGCTGGGCCATGGCAAGCGCCTTGATGCAGCACTGCCTTGGAGATCTGGAAGAGATATCTCTGGATGGGAACGCCTTGCAACGGCGGCGTGACCGTTTTGTCAGGGGACTACGCGAATGCGGGTGAGGTACGTTCGCCTGATGGGACGTTTTACATTACACCAAGAGCCCCTATCGAAGACGATGTGGCGTATTCTGATATTTTGGCAAAAGAGGGCCTGTTTTGTCTGCCCGGCAGTGTTGTCAGTACGAACGGCTATCTTCGAGCGTCATTGACTGCAAACGACGATATGATCGAACGAGCGCTGCCTATATTCGCCGCTGCGCGACAAAAAGTGCAGTAAACAATCTATCCGGCCCGGAGTCTGGGCTATTCGGCCCAGTCGTCCCAGTTTCATTGGCTGGGGGGGCGAAATCCTTCAGAATTTGCCTTGTCAAAAGAAGTCAAATATGAAACGTGCTACTCCAGCGGTTCTCGTTGTGCTCCTAACTTTCCTCAGTGTTGCGACCCTAGCGCACGAACAACCGGCTTCCGCGATTGTGAAAGAGACGTATTGGCCGACGCACGGATGGCGGAGCTCAACTCCGGAAGTGCAAGGCATGGACTCAGAGGTACTCGCGCAGATCTTCGAATACGTCCGGCAACATCAGATTCCCATCCATAGTTTATTGATTGTGCGCAACGGATACGTTGTGCTGGACGCCTATTTCTTTCCTTTCCAGGCGGGCCAAGTGCATGATGCGGCGTCGGTGACCAAGAGCGTTACTTCCACACTCATCGGAATTGCCATCGCGGAACACAAGCTCAGCGGCGTGCAACAGCCGGTACTCTCGCTCTTTCCTGAACGCAAATTCGACAACCACGACAATCGAAAGGACCGCATAACCATTGAGAACCTTCTCAGCATGACCTCAGGTCTCGACTGCCACGTCGATCATGGCGAAATCACCCTAAAGGAGATGATGCAAAGTAAGGACTGGGTGCAATTCATGCTCGATCGGCCCATCGTCGCGGAACCAGGCAGCAAATTTGAATATTGCAGCGGCAGCATGCATCTGCTCTCTGGAATTGTTTCTCAGTCAACGGGCATCAGCGCGCTCCAATTCGCGCGACTTGAACTCTTCCAGCCCTTGGGCATCGACGACATCCGCTGGCCTTCCGATCCTCAGGGAGTCAGCTATGGCTGGGGCGATCTCCACCTCCAGCCACGCGATATGGCCAAAATTGGTTACCTTTGGCTCAACAAGGGGCGCTGGGATGGACGCCAAATCCTCCCGGTGGACTGGATGCCCGCAGCGTCGCAACCCCATTCGCACCCCAACTTTGGCAGCGGGGAATATGGATATGGATTCTGGGTCTATCCGGAAAGAAATCCACCTCTATACGAAGCATTGGGACGCGGAGGCCAACGTATAAGTGTTGTGCCAGGCAAGAATGTCATCGTCGTATTCACTGGCGGAGAATTCGAACCGGGCGACATCGGAAAATTCATCGGCGAGTCGATCAAGTCCGACCATCCTCTACCGGAGAATCGGGCCGGCGACGCTCACTTGACCGCGGCCGTTGGCGCCGCTGCTCGGCCCCCGGAAGCGCCCGCGACTTCAATGTCCAACGCGATCTCCGGCAGGAATTACGCCGTTGAAAGCAATCCGGTGAGACTGAAATCGTTCTCACTGAACTTTTCAGACCGCAAAAAAACAATGGTCAAGCTGGAATTCAACGACGGACGGGTTGAACAACGGCCGCTCGGTCTTGATGGAATTCCCCGTCTCTCCCCCGGCGGTCGGTTCGGACTTCCCGTAGCATTGCAAGGCTGGTGGAGGGCAACAGCACATTTGTCTTTGACTACGATGAAGTTGCCAACATCAACTTCTATCGCTTCCGACTCACATTTGCCCACGACAACGTCAGCATAGAGCTGACCGAAAAAACTGGCTTGGTGGACAGCAGGTTTCAGGAGAAATTAGTCGGTAACTGAAGCCTCGATCAAGTGTTTGGAAAGGTCATCATGCTCAAGATTGCGATGCTTGTTCGTTCGGCGCCGGGTGCTGATTTTCCGTCTGACAAACCGCTGCCACGATCTTGGACCCGGGTAGGTTTCTTGTGTGTCCTCATGGCTGCTTGCAACGCGACTGCACAAACCGCACCCATGGACGCGAACGACATCCACCGTCTTGCAAGCCGCTCGCGCTCGATGGCAAAGTGGGGGACCCGGGCTCGAAGTCGGCCATTCTCTTCACAGATTTCAAAATGCGCCACCCCGAGCCCGGGAAACCACCCTCGGAGCGGACCGAGGGCTTCATCGACTCGTCCCCCACGGGAAATCCCATAGCGCCCGGCATTGCCGCATCCGCCTGAAACGCAAGCGGTTTAGTGCAAGAAGAATTATCGTTCGTGGGACGTTTGTGGAAATCTACGCACTGGAAGGGTGTCATTTGCATTTCGTGCGGAACTATACTTTGCTTTATACCTGCTACCGCGTTAAACAGGACTCGAACACCGCGAGCATCTAACGTAATGAACGATGCGTCTTGCTAAGCCAATTCTTCTGGCGTCGGACGGGTGGCCCAGATGCACTGCGGGGTGCCGCATCCTTTGGTTTTTAATTGAATTGACGACGAACACTCGTACGACGTGGGCTGGCTTTTGTTTTCTGCAAGCTTGCGCGGTCGCGGGCTCGACGCTTGCGCAGCAGGAGCGATCCGAGACGCAGTGGGAGCGGGAGCACGGAATTCAGCACGAGAAGAGGTTGCTCGAGAACAAATTCGTGGCAGTAGAGCGGATAACCTTCCCGCCAAACAACGAGGGCTTTGGGTATGCGCGTGAGAGTGAGCCGGCGCGTATCGTCTTCCTGCGATTCCGGGCCGCTGAGCAGGATGCGACCGCATCGGGCGGTTGGCGGTTCGAGAAAGTGAGTTTCTTTTCGCGTGAGGCCGGGCGAATGATTGTGCCGCCCGGTGCTGGGGCATTTCGTCTCGTCAACATTTCCTTGAGCGACCAGCCGGAAAGGGCGCCCTTCGCCGATGACGCGGTGAGGCTGGACCCGAAGCACAACGAAGTGCTGCTGGAAAACAGCCGCGTACGAGTGGTGCGGATTCATTTTGCGCCCGGAGAATCGGGGCCGATGGTGGATAAGCGGCCGCGAGTGATTATCGTGTTGACGGATTCGCATGCTACCGTGACGCTGCCGGACGGTCACAGCGAAGTGCGCGACGCGAAAGCAGGCACTGTATATTTCGGCAATGCCGGGCGGCAAACGACGAACAATATAGGAACGACGCCGCTGGAAAATGTCGTGGTGGAGCTGAAGAGCAAGTAGCGTCTTATCTCAACCATCATGCGACACTGCTCCGTTCGCCTCACGCGCAGCGTCCGCCGCAGGCGGCTTCGTTTTGATGGGCTGCCCCGAAGTAACTCCACTTGCTTGGTAAGTTACCGGCAAAGTTCCTGCTGGTACCCAGTTGGCGTCCAAGGACGGTGGTGAACGTGACCTCAATAGATGCCGTTGATTTCTACAAAACCGTCACGGAGTTGGGCGTCGAACTGTGGATCGACGGTGGATGGGGTGTTGATGCGCTGCTCGGTGAGCAGACCCGGCCACACAGGGACCTGGACATCGCTATTCAACAGAAGGATGTTCCGGTGCTCCGGCACCTCCTGCAAGCACGAGGTTACACCGATACAAAGCTCGGAGATGCCCGAACTTGGAATTTTGTATTGGGTGATGAAAGCGGCAGAGAGATTGACGTCCATGTCATCGTGCTAGACGACCAAGGAAACGGAATATACGGTCCGCCAGAAAAAGGAGAGAAGTATCCGGCTGCATCCTTGACGGGAACTGGGAACATAGACGGCCAAGCCGTTCGGTGTATTTCACCCGAATGGATGGTCAAGTTTCACTCGGGCTATGATTTAAAAGACAAGGATTTTCGAGACGTATCTGCTTTGTGCAAGAAATTCGGAATTGATTTACCAGCAGTGTACAAACGGTTCAAGCAGCGTTTTTCAAAGCTATCTTGAGCGAGTAAGCATTTTTAGTGTGCAAGCTCTGGAGGCCTGTTCAGTTTACCCAACCACCTTGCGATCTGTACCAAACACCTTCCACTACTCTCAGGAAATCACCAGGTAGGGACGATTTGGTTGGTTTGAGAGGGATGTTTGGTTTCAAAACTTGGCATATGGCGGTTTCTAAATGTTTCCATAACTGTTCTTCGCGCTGGTGGCGTTCACGTCCATACCGCTCCCACTTTTGCCTCGATTCTTCGTAAGTCAGGCCCTGAGACCCGTTGGGATATTCTCGTTCCCATGTTTCCTTGGTCCGGCCCGACCACATCCCCGCCTGTTTCTTCCCTTCCATGGGCGATTGCAGCCGACGCAATTCTTCACGCTCCTGCCGGATATGTTCGCAAATCGCAGCGATAACCTGATCGTTGGTCACCTTGAAATGACGGGCGATGTCGGCGATTTGCCAGCCGATGTTGAGCATTTGGGCTGCGTCCACGGGGGTCATGACTCTCCACAAAACGATATTTCTTAGGCGGCTACCCAAGCGTGAGCGTTAGGGGGGAGTTGCGCCATGGTACTGTCAAAGTACTTGCTCCTCTGTTTCCCAAGCTTACAACGCCGGGTTCGGCGTCGGCGAACGCTTGGCTCCAGAGGCGCTCTTGTATTCGCGATCTGCCTGTTCTTTTCGCCCACCGGAAGTACCATTGCCATCCTACGTTGCCCAGAGGAACATGGTGGGACAGTTGGCCCTTCCACAGCGTTTTTGGCCATGCAGGTCTGCTTCGGAGAAGATACATGAATGCAAAAACGAAGGCGGAGGGAAGGCCTGGAATGTTTGCGGCAAATACCGCCGCGCCCGGATTCAATCCCAAGGATGTTTGGCGCTACGGCGGCTGGCTCCTCCCCAATACAAATATAGTTCCTTCCGTGAAGGACGAGAAAGCAGCTCTAGAAAGCGGTGCGATAAAGTTCGATCTCGACCTCAAGGGGGTCATGCAGATCGAGCGGATGAGCAGCGACCGCCACGCTGAAGCCCGGATGACGGACTTCCTAAAGAAGTTCCCCCCGCCCGAGACCCTCGATTTGAAATTTCGGAGCTATGGTGTGGATGAGGAAGCTGCGAAACTCATGAAAGAAGTGGGCCTCATCGGTTGAGGTCTCGGCAGACATCCTCGCCCTTGACGCTCAAATTCAGCACCATCTCCGTTATCGCTCCGGTCTGCTCGATCCGAACAGGTTGTGCGCAGAAATGTTCACACGAACTCGGATGAAGAACGTTAGTTCTTGCGTGTGCCTTGTACGTGAATCTCACAAGCGCTTGGCAATGTTTCTGATCCATTTTCGTCCGTGTGCGTCACTAGTCCGTTGTCAGGACAGATGCAACGGGGCAGATCTCATGCCGCAGGTATATGTAATTCCTTAATCACGTAGGTCTGCCAAGATACAGGGCGTATCTTGAAGTTGATTCCTACTCGGATGAGTAGGTCATTCTTTCTTGGAGGTGCCGGTCTTGATCCATCTACGTCTCTTGTTTTTCTCCTCGGTGGCGTTTTCTCTGCTGGCCAATGCTGCGCAAAGTCAGACGAAGCCCATTGTGATCGCGGCTGACCTTACGGACGCTCCCCGTAAGCTCTTCCATGCGGAGATCGATCTGCCGGTACATGCCGGTTCGCTTGCGCTCGTCACGCCGGAATGGATTCCGGGTGCGCATGGCCCGCGTGGCCCTGTGGCGAATATCGTTGGTATCGTATTTACCGCCGACGGAAAGACGCTGCCATGGCAGCGCGACGATGTAGACGTGTACGAATATCATCTCGAAATGCCCGCGGGCGTCACCACCTTGCATGCGCACCTTGACTGCATCAATACTCGTTCGTCTCGCGTTTCTGCAGTGCTTGAGTGGGAAAGCCTGATGCTGTATCCGGCCAATACGCCGGTCCGACAGATTGCGATCCAGCCGTCGGTCAAGGTTCCCGCGGGCTGGGGCATCGGTACTTCCCTGCAACCCCTTTCCGCTTACGATCCGGCCCACCCGGCCGGTGGAACCGTTGCCTACGCCGCGACCACCGTAGAGCTTCTAGAAGACTCACCGATTATGACCGGCGCCAACTTTCACGAGTACGCGCTTGCCCCAGATGTCAGGCCCAAGCATTTTGTCGACTTTGTCGGCGCCGAGCCTGCCGACGTCAACGTGCGCCCGGAAGTAATCGCCCAGCTTTCCCGCCTGGTGTGTGAAGGACTTGCGATGTACGGTCCGCCACACTACACGAGCTATCACTTCCTGGTGCTGATCCCAAGCCACGGCGGCGGAGGCGGCCTGGAACACCACGAATCCTCCGACAACAGCCTGCCCCAACACTCTCTCGAGCAAGATGACTTCGCAATGATCGTCGCAGACATCCTGCCGCACGAGTTCACGCACTCTTGGAATGGAAAGTATCGTCGGCCTGGCGGGCTTGCAACACCGGATTACTCTACACCGATGAGGAATGAGCTCTTGTGGATCTATGAGGGCCTGACGGACTATATGGGCAACGTCATGAGCGCTCGCATAGGCTCGACGACTCCGCAGCAATACCGCGAATACCTGGCGCTCACGGCTGCACAGATGGATGGCACGAGTGGCAGGGCCTGGCGCAGCATAGAGGACACGACTTACACGGCCGCGATGCCTCGCCCCACGGGAAATGCCGAGACCTGGAGCAGCTGGCGGCGAGGCGCCGACTACTACCCTGAGGGCGATCTTGTCTGGCTGGATGTGGATACAACCATCCGCCGGCTTACGAGCAATCAGAAGAGCCTCCATGACTTTCTTTTGATCTTTCTGCAGAAGGGCGGATCCGGTGTGCCACGCGTGCTGCCCTACGAATTGAAGGAGATCACGGCGGATCTGAATCAGGTTGTGCCGTACGATTGGGCCACGTTTTTCGACGACCGAGTGAGCCATGTGACTTCACACGCCGACCAGGAAGGGATCGAGCAGGGTGGCTACAAGCTCGTCTACACGGATAAGCCAACCGCGTACGAGAAGGCCTACCTTAAGCACCGGAGCGATTCGCCGGAGTTCTGGTTCTCGGTTGGGCTGGCTCTCGATCCAGACGGCACGGTGACTGACGTTCGCGTCGGCGGCCCGGCGGACAGGGCCAAGGTCGATCCAGGCCAGAGGATTACGGTAGTCGATGGCAAGGCGTTCACGCGCGATGCTCTCCACGCCGCCATTGCCGCCAGCAAGGGATCTGCGCAGCTGCTGGAACTGATGGTTCAAGACGAGAACAATGTATTTCCTGTGACGCTTGATTACCACGGCGGCGAACAGTACCCAATGTTGGTGCGGATGGAAGGCACGCCAGATTACCTGGCTGATATCACCAAGCCTCTTACCTCAGCCGACAGATCACCGGCTAAGTAGCGGCAGTCTGTCCTCGCTTTTCGCGAAGACCGTTCGCGATGGAAGAGATTGGTCCCGATAAGCCGGTTGGGGGAAATGTGGTGCTACGGAGCGTTGCCCGTGTTCCGATCTCCTCGAACCGCGTTTCCGGATAGCTTCCGGATTAAGCCGACTTACCGGGATTTGACCTCGAGAAAAGGGGCCTTGGCACTGGACACTGTTGCGCCGAGAGCCAAAGCTTAATCGCTGCGTAGTGCCTCGATTGGATCCAAGGATGAGGCTCGGCGCGATGGTACGTAACTAGCGGCCAAGGTGGCCGCCACAATAACCGCGCATGAAACGCCATACGTTAAGGGATCACCTGGCCTAACCCCAAAAAGTAGGGAGGCCATCCAGTGGGAAACCCCTCGCGCTGAAACCAATCCAATCGCACCACCAAGGCATGCAAGTATTAGGCCCTGCCGCAAAAAAAGAGACTTGATCGTTCGGGGCCCGGCACCCACAGCGACACGGATGCTTATCTCTTTGCGGCGCTGTGCAACGGCATAAGCCAGAACACCGTAGACTCCGATGATCGAAAGCGTCACGGCCATTACAGCGGCGATTCCAAGCAGAACAAGCGCAAAGGCCCGGCGTTCCATCGCGAGCCTATTGAGGTCGCCTAGAGTTCGAATATTCGCCAAGGGCAAGCTGGAGTCCACGGCGCGGATCTTCTCTGTGATTTCTTTCAGCAGGCCTTCCGTGCCGGCGCGACTGCTGCGCAACGCGAAGGCGACGGTGCGGCGAAGACCCGGGAAATAGACGATCCCAGGGGGCTGCCGATCGACACCGTCGTCATAGACGTTTTCCGCCACCCCCACTATGACGCTCCACGGGCCGTCTGTGCCGATTCGGATACGTTCGCCGAGCGCGTCCGGTGGGTCGTCCCAATTCTCGCGAGCCATGTTCTCGGAAATTATCGCCACGCGATGGGGGCTGACCAGGTCGCTCCATGCGAAATCCCGGCCGGCGATCAGCCGCGTGCCGAGTGCGGCAAACAGGCCTGGGGAAACGTACTTGATCGTTCGGTTCGGGGGGATTCTGCCAACTGGGGTCTTACCGTTAACAGAGACGGGATTGCCGTTATGGTATTCCAGTTCGAGCGGCAAAGCGGTGCCGAAGCCCGCCGCCGTAACTCCGGGAATGGCGGCCACTTCGTGGAGAATATCGGCTTGCATTTGAGCCACTCGCTCCGGCTCTCGTATCTGAGCTTCGGGAATAAACAGCCGGATGGTCTGAATTTGCTCGGGGTGAGTAAAGCCCGGCTTTACGGCGCTCAACGCGATGAAGCTACGAACCAGCAACCCTGCCCCGACTAACAACACCAGAGCAAGCGCCACTTGCGCCACGACCAGTGCATTTTGTGCGTGCAACTGTTCCACACTCGGGCTGGAGCCTCGCGCGTTTTGCGGCCTGCTGCTAAGACCCGACTTCAGGACCGCTATGAATCCAAACAACGTGCCCGACAGCAAGGAGCAGGCCAACGCGAACAAGATACTCGTTGAGTCGAGCCCTATTTCGCTTATTCGGGGTAGAGTTTTCGGTCCATGGGTTACGAGCACCCGCAGTGCCGCGTACGCAAGAGCCAAACCGCCAGCGCCGCCGAGAGTAGCCAGTGCGAGGCTCTCCACGATGAGTTGACCAGCGATTCGCCCCCGCCCAGCACCAAGCGCCGCCCGAATGGCAAACTCCTCGCCTCGGGCTTGCGCCCTCACCAGCACCAGGTTTGCCACGTTCGCACACACCAGCAACAACACGATCAGCAGCGCTCCCATCAGAATCTTGAGAATGGCGCCCACGTCTCCGACAACATCTTGCTTCAACGGATGGATGTTGGGTTTGACGCGCAGCTCCTCCAGTGCTTGCCCCCATTGGGCGTTCCCCGCTCCCCAAATACTCAGCACTCGCGCCAGGTCTTGATTGGCTTGTGCAAGACTGACACCGGGTTTGAGCCTGGCGACGCCGAAGTTATCGGCGTCTTCGGATCCCGGAGCCCCGCTGGCTACGCTTTGTGCCAGGAACACGTCAGGGTCAACGTTGAGGAATTCGAAGCTGCGAGGCATTACACCCACCACTTGATAAGAGACGAAATCAATAAGGACCAACTGACCCAGTACGCTCTCGCTACCGCCGAATCTGCGCTGCCAATATTTGTAGGAAAGGATGACAGCTTTCTGCGCACCCGGCACCTCATCCGCGCTGGAGAAGCAGCGGCCCGAATAGGGCTGCACGCCGAGCGCAGGGAGGACTCCGTGCGTCATGGATACGATCGCAACCTGTTCAGGGTCGCCGGCGCCGGTGACCGCTGCCGCGCCAGGCGTCCAAACGCCGAAGTCGGCAAAGCTCTGTGCCTGCTCGTTGTAGGCGGCGTACATTTCTAGTGAGAGAGGCCAGTCGTTTACGACTTGGCCTGAAAACACCGCGGAGTTAGAAACACCTACCAGCTTTTCCGGCTCAGCATAAGGGAGGGAGCGAATAAGCACGGCATTGACGACGCTGAAGATCGCAATATTGGCGCCGATTCCCAAGGCGAGCGTTAACAGCGCAGGCACGCTAAAACTTCGTTTGCTGCAAATCATCCGCAGCGCGTACCGCACATCGCGCGTGAAATTGTCGATCACATCTACGCGTCTCGTATCGCGACACTCTTCCTTCGTCTTCTCTAGCGGTCCAAACCGGCGGCGCGCCACCACGCGAGCTTCCGATTCGTTCATACCGGAGGCTACGGCTTCCTTGACGAGCTGCTCCAAATGAATTTCGATCTCGTGTTGCAGCTCGGTATCTGCCCAGGATTTCCTGAATATCGAACGAAGGCGATGCATGAACACGCGATAGACTCGCATAAGCATTGTTCCTAAGCGGTTTCGATTAAGAGTTGGACTGCGGAGGAGAGCCTGCTCCAGCTATCAAGTTCTCGCTCGAGTTGTTTCCTGCCCGCACGCGTCAATGAATAAACCTTCGCGGGACGCCCAAGATCAGAGTCTTTCCACTCGGCGCGAAGCCAGCCTTGTTGTTCGAGTCGATGTAGTGCAGGGTATAAGGAACCCTGGCCGACCGCGAGGACTTCGCCGGAAAGCACTTGAATGCGCTTTGCAACCGCCCAGCCGTGAAGCGGCACCGTCGCAATCGTCTTGAGGATCAGGAGATCCAGTGTTCCCTGCAGCAGGTCTGAAGGCTTAGGCATGCTGATGCCTCGACTATCGACAGCATATCACCTCGACTATCGACAATACAACAGATCTGGAATGTCTAGCGCGTGAAGTGGAAATCTACCGATCCAACCAGTCATGTCAGTACACAATCGGTTGGTACAGGCCACTAGTACGAACCCGGCGTCGGGCCAGCTACAATGCAGGACACCAGTACCCCGAACTAATCTTGACAGCCGCGGCGGCAAATCTGAGCATGGATAATTATGAGAAGGACAATTATCGATCCTTTACGAGCGATCCTGTCCCTGTGGGCGTTGCTTCTGGCGGGTGGAACGGCGTTTGGCGCAAGCCCGAATTCCTACCAGATTACGCCTGACAAAACGACGATGGCGGTCGGAGAGTCCCGCTCGTTCCGCATGGTCGACGAAAATGGGCAGGCACAGCACAAGGTGAGATGGACGCTTTCGGATGTGGACGCCTTTCAGGAGACGGAGGGCGATGAATTGCATTTGTACGCGAGGCGCGCTGGCGAGTTTCGGCTGATGGCTCGAACGGATTTTGCGACAGCGGAAGCCTCGGTCAAGGTGGTGGAAGCGAAAGACATGACGCAGGGGACGATGCGATGGCAGTCCGGAAAAAAGGAAGGATGCACGACGACTAAGATCCTGCCGGCAAGACCAAACGGGAGCGGTGTTTTCGCGTATCAACAAAGCCAGTGCGAGGATGGCGTTTATCTCGCGGCGTATGGGGCCGATGGGGTGCAGCTGTGGCGGAGAAAAATTAATGACAGCCCTTCTCAGACCGGCAGCAACGACTATGAAGTTGAGGGGGAACACCTGGAAGCGCGCCCGGCGTCGATTTGCGACGCGGTGCAAGTGGGAACGGAACAGGAGAAGATTCGCGCGATGCTTAGAGACCAACATCTTTCGTTTCGCGAGCAGCCGGGCGCGGTGCATGTGTGGCTGGTGGAACAATCCAACACGCAGTGCGGGTTGCAGTTCGACGACAAGCTGATGCTGGTCAAGAAGAAGAAAGTGTTTGTGGTGGAGTAGATGAGCAAAACGAAATGGGGCGTGCCACGACGGAGATATTTCGGCGTGATTCTGCGATGTACCGCGGGCCTCTGCGCTTTTTTGCCGGCATTTCCGATGAGCCTAGCGGCACAGGAACAGCAGCAGCAAGACCAGAAGCCTTCCGCGGACAAGACCACAGCGGACGGCGCGGCGCAGGCGTCCACGACTGCAGCGACCGGGCAGCCGGCGAGCAAACCGAGGCATGTCATCACAAACGACGACATCAAGCCCTCGCCCTACAGCAGCTTCGGCGGGCTGTTTTACATGAGCACCGGCTCGATCAACGACTGTGATGCGGGCTGCTTCGATCAGGTGCGAGCAATGGCGATGGTTAACTCCGAGACAAATCCGAATTGGCGAAGAGATGTGCTGCGACAGCTCGACCTGGTGCGGTCGGACGGGGAGTGGCAGGCGTATCTGCACGATGTGTACAGAGCGCACAATAAAGTATGCCAGTCCACGTTCGACAAGCAGGATGAGTTGAGACGGTCAGGCGGTTCGTTTCGCAACCTTGGGCCCCAGCAGATTGCGATCACCGAAAAATATGACGAGCAGGCGAAGGCCGCGCAGGACGAAGTGTCCGCGCATGTGGCGCGGCAGCAGCAGATCCAGAAGAAGTTTGCGGAGAAGCCGTATGCGAACGCGTTTGCCACGATTCAGGGAACGCGCATGATGGGCGGGTTCTGCTCGCAGGCGAAGGTCATCTACCCCGAGATTCGTTGATGTTGGGTTGTCCTCTGGAGTTAGGGGCCAAAGCGGATTTGGGCAGCACGAGTTGCGCGGTTTCGAAGGAAATCCTTATGATCGGTAGCGTTCATGATCCACCTTCAATCAAGCCGGGAGAGGCCTACACGTCTACGGTTTTTCTCAATCGAGTGTGCGACCTCAGTCGGCCGGGTCGCTATGAGATCCAGTTGTCCAGGGGCGTTCCCATGGGGCGACACGACTTTTTTGTGAAGTCTAATAAGATCACGATTACCGTGATTCCATAACCTGTTGCAGTAACTAAGTGCTATTGTTCGGCGATGGCGCTGAAGATTTCCAGCTCAACAGCAGTTTTCATTGCCTCGGTCTGTTCATAGGCATTGATCGTGTTGATAAAGCGCTCCGGAGTGGGCTGCTGATGCAGCGCCGGGGTGGTCATGGATTCCTTCTATTAGTCAGGGTGTCGGCCATTTAACTCAATTATTGATCTTGGTCCTGCTGTAGGCCCGCCAATAACTCCTTCACTCCTTCTACGTGGCGGTAAAAGCCCGGGCACGTATTTGTCGCGCGAGCCAGCGGTCAGTGTCAATGCTCGCGCGTTCCTCTGTCGATACTTTTCCAATCTCCAGATAAGCCATTTGGTTTTAACTGCTTAAGAGCACTCCGCTTCCTGAAGCGGAATGATAAACTCCGTGATAATTGCATGTAACTACTATGACGTCCACCTGAGTCAACACCGATTGGATGACGGGCAACCCTGACACAATCCGGTAAGGTAAGTTTCGCCGACGATTCGCCAGTCTGAGAGAATCTATCTCCAGGCGATGGCAGGTTTAGACTGACCCGCCTGTCGGCACAAAACAGTAC
>Ga0210395_10000302_pt1 | contig 38690 bp, 41 predicted proteins | sample IncBWH4OmetaG_FD_150861 | JGI IMG/M metagenome (GOLD analysis project Ga0210395, IMG submission 150861) | Forest soil microbial communities from Barre Woods Harvard Forest LTER site, Petersham, Massachusetts, United States - Inc-BW-H-4-O ... | reverse complement strand
CAAGGAGAACACCACGATCGTCAACGGCGGCGGCAAGAAGAAAGACATCGAGGACCGCATTACGCAAATCAAGGCGCAGATCGAGGAGACCACCTCCGACTACGACCGCGAGAAGCTGCAAGAACGTCTTGCCAAGCTCGCGGGCGGCGTTGCGGTGATCCGCGTCGGCGGCGCCACCGAGGTCGAGGTCAAGGAGCGCAAGGATCGCGTCGACGACGCGATGCATGCAACCCGCGCCGCGGTCGAGGAAGGCGTGCTGCCGGGCGGCGGCGTTGCGCTTCTACGCGCCAGCGAGGCGCTCAAGAAGGTGCGTACCTCGAACGACGACCAGAAGACCGGCGTCGACATCGTGCGCAAGGCGCTGCAGGCTCCGGCCCGGCAGATCGCCACCAATGCCGGTGAAGACGGTTCCGTCATCGTCGGCAAGATCCTCGAGAACTCGAACTACGGCTACGGCTTCGACGCTCAGGCCGGCGAATACGTCGACATGGTGAAGAAGGGCATCATCGACCCGACCAAGGTCGTGCGCCAAGCTCTGCAAGGCGCGTCCTCGGTCGCGGGCCTGCTCATCACCACCGAGGCGATGGTCGCCGAACTGCCGAAGAAGCAGAATGCGATGCCCCCGATGCCAGGTGGCGGCGGCGGCATGGACTTCTAATCCGCTTTACAGGCGACGTGCGTACGGAAGGCCCGGGAGCAATCCCGGGCCTTTTGCTTTTGCATCCTGCCCTGCGATATCGGGAACCGTGCTCGCAATCCCCCGCGACGCGTCTACAACCTCGGCCACACCGGCCTCATTGCCAAGACGGAGAGCTTCCGCGCCGCGAACTACGCAAACAAGGCAGCTTGGCAGGCGAGCGGCGTGGTCAAGACCGTCCCGTGGTATACGGCTGAGGACAACAAGGTCTGCGAATTCTGCGAAGCACTCGATGGCAACGAGATCGCTATCGACGAGAATTTCAATGATGCCGGGGCCACTATTGGCGGCGCGAAAGGCGGCTCAATGACTGCCGACTATGGCGATATCGGCCAGCCGCCATGCATCCTGACTGTCGCTGCTATATTCGCCCCGAAAGCATTTCGATTGGACGATTTACCATCCGGCAGGCATGCGATCTGTTTGTTTGAGCCACGTCATGAACCCTTGTGTATAATTGGGCACTGGCATCCCTGCGTTATGCATTAGGCCATCCACTATTTTCTGTTTCTTCTTCGCATTCACGGTGCGACCGCGCCACAAACTCGGCACCTTCCCCAACCTGTTAGAAATGTCATCTAAAGCGCCTCTCCTGTCCGAAAAATCGCGATCATACGTCGCTATCAGCCTGAGGATCACATCACTGAACATGCTGACACCGCGATAATCTACAGTCATGACCTGGTTCAACATAGGAGCCGGATATTTTGGTGCCTCTTTCACTCCCAATGCAGACGCCGTTGCGACCGGCAGAAATTCGGCGTGCGCCGCCATTACTTCTGGCGTCGCGCGTCCACCAGCATGCACGCTCGCGTTCCGAATCTCTTTAAATACTCTGTAGCAAAGCAGCAGATTTTGCAGCTTTGCTTTCGAATACCATTTTCCCAGGGCAGCGCCCGAACTGAACGCTCCCACAAGTTCCGGCACCGTGGAGCCCATAGCCGTATATCCCTGCAGATAGTTTCTACCGCCCCCCTGTACGGGGAATTGAAGAGCTTTGACCGTCTTTGTTTTCTTTTCGCCGCTCAGGTTTAGCCCAACCAAGCCGTCCAGAAACTCTTCAAAAATGGCGATGCTGTTTGTGAGCAATATGCTTGCGAATCTGTTCTTCTGCTCATCCCAACTATTGTCCACGCACGCCCGCTTGATCTCGTTACCGCGAATTTCGCTTCCAAGCGCGAAGCGTTGTTTCAGCTCATCTTGAGTGGCATCCGGCTTTACCTTTAGAAAGCCTTGAACCTGCCAACGGAGGTTCCACATTGCCACTATCGTCGGGGACATGAAGTCCCAAAGTCGTGTAATTTGCTCGTGCGCATCCCGAGCGCTCTTGTGAACAAATAGCCCCGCATCAGCCACGGATCATCCCCTCCATATCCCCAAGCGTTTCCCAGCCTAACGACATCAATGGCAGTATATGAAGTGTAAAACGCCAGTTTGCACGCACTATGCTTGATACCGTCTCCAATTTCGTCCAAGTCCAAGCCTCAACCGACTACTAGTCCTCCGCAACGTCGGTCACGCTGCAATCCGGCCAGGGCTCGAAGCTGCCAGGCGACGGCGTTGCTCTTCTGCGCGCCAGCGAGGCATGTCGCTTTGGGCCAATAAGCGACATTGAGGTGCATGCGTTCGGTTCTAACTGCCGACGACGGCCGACAAATGTTCGATCATCCATTGCCCTGCGGGACCCAACCGATGGTCGGCAAGGTAGGCGCCACACATCGGGAGTTGGGCGGCCCTCGAATCGAACTTCATTGGTCGAATGGCTTTTAGTCGTCCCTGCTCAAGATCGTTTTGAACCTGATGAGAGGGCATGTTGCCCCAGCCGAGACCGGCCAGCAGCATCGAGTGCTTGGCGCCGAGATCGGCAAGGCGCCACGTGCGGCTCGACAATACGCCGTAGTCACGTCCTGCGGTTAGCGACGAACGGTCGGTAAGCACAAGCTGGACATGCTGCTGCAGGACGTCGCGATCAATCGGGCCGTCGAGCGCCGCCAGTGGATGATCGGGCGCCACCACCGCGACGAGATCGACGGTAAGCAAGGGAAAGCGCTTCAAGTTCGCCATGTCGCTGAAAAAAAGCGGCAACAATCCAATCATGCAGGTGCCGTCGAGTACCAGTTCCGCGGCCGCGCCGAGCGACTGCACGTAGATGCGCGGCGTAACGGTCGGAAACTTTGCAGTGAAAGCGCGTAACGCTTCCACGACCGCGCGCATCGGGAACATGGAATCGAGCACGATCGTCAGCTCTGCTTCCAATCCGCTGGCCAGACTTCGCGCGATATCGCGAAAGGCATTTGTCTCCTCGGCGATCCGGCGCGCCCGCGGCAGGAGCGCTCGCCCCGCTTCCGTCAGCGCGGGGCGATAGGCGGTGCGGTCAAACAGCGCAATCCCGGCCTGTGCCTCCAGCTTCTGGATTCCATAAGTCACCGCCGACTGGGCTCGGTTCAGCCGTTTGGCTGCCTTCGAGAAGCTTCCGGTGTCAGCGACCGCGAGGAATATCCGAATTTGGTCCAAGGTCAGCGAGTCGATCATAATCAGATTTATAGAACATCTCTATCGAAACTTCATCTCTTTTATTGATTATCATTGCGTCCTAAATGGTGGGCCGAGCCATCAGCCGTATCGGAGGCCCCAAATGCTTACGCTCCTCGCCATCGAGGTCAGTCCTCGCCATGAGTTGTCCACGTCCCGAAAGCTCACCGCGCTTTTCATCGAACGGTGGCAAGCCGCATATCCGGGCTCCGCTGTCGTCGTCCGTGACCTGACGAAGACGCCGCCGCCGTTTGTCGATCTTGCTTGGATCGGCGGCGCCTTCACGCCGCGTGAGCAGCATTCGCCCGAAAGCGTAGCCGCGATGAAAGTCTCCGACGACCTTGTCGCCGAGCTCAAGGCGGCCGACCACATCGTGATCGGGACGCCGATGTTCAACTTCTCGATCCCGGCGGTGCTGAAGGCCTATATCGACCAGATCGTTCGGGTCGGCGTGACAGTGTCGCCGAATAATGTCGGTCTGCTGACCGGCAAGAAGGCCACCGTCATCCTGGCAAGCGGCGGCGACTTCAGCCCCGGCTCGCCCGTTGAGAAATACAATCAGGCGAGCGGCTATCTTCGCCAAGTGCTGGGCTGGATCGGGATCGGCGACGTCGAGATCATCCTGGCTAACCGTGCACGCGCCGGCGCCACAGGTGAGTCAGCAGTCGAGCAGTTCGGCATCGCTGTCAGGTCGGCCGCAGCCGTCGCGCCAGCCGTCGCGCCAGCCGTCGCGGCGTGACGGCGCGCCTATCGTCTCTGAGGAAGGTGCGTCATGATGCGTACCGGCTTCATAGCCGCGGGAATTCTGACCAAGACTTTCGGGCGTCGTGCACCATGACGTTTACACTTTACAACGCACCGCAATCGACCTGCAGCCAGCGCGTGCGCTTCGCGCTCAACGCCAAGGATATTCCGTTTGACGAGATCAAGCTCGACTTGCTCGCCGGCGATCAACTCAAACCGGATTATCTCGCGTTGAATCCGAACGGCGTCGTACCGACTCTCGACCATGACGGCGCGATCATCATCGATTCTTCGGTCATCATCGAATATCTCGACGAAATTGCGCCGGAGCCCGCGAAATTCACGCCGGAGGATCCCGTGCTACGGGCCAGGATGCGGGCGCTCATGCATTTCATCGACGAAATGGCAGCGGCGGCGGTGCGGGTGCCAACGTTCAATCTCGCCTTTCTACCTCGCTTTGCAGCAATGAGCGAAGAGGCGTTTAAGGCCTTCGCCGAATCAAAACCGCTGCGGCGCGAATTCATGCTGACAATGGGCCGCACGGGCTTTCCGCAGAAGGACATGGACGAAGCACTGGCACGGCTGCGGCGCACTTACGAGCGCATGGATGCCGAAATCGCCAAGAGCGGCGGACCGTGGCTTCTCGGCGCCGATATTTCACTCGCCGACGTCATGCTGATGCCCGCGATTGTCCGCATGGCCGACCTCGGCCGTGCTGCCGACTGGCGCGATCTGACGCACGTTGAACGTTGGTATGAGGCAATCGCCTCCCATCCGGCCTTCGCCCCAACCTATTATCCGGGGTCGCTTCTGACGGAGCGCTTTCCGCATTTGCGCGAGACGCTGGTGCAGAAGGCCGCTCAAAAGGACCCAAGGTAGGGTGTTGGCGAAGATCGCATCCGCTTTTGTAGGAGCGCTCTATGGAAAAGATAACCGCTAAGCTCGGCGCAGCTCTTTACGTATGTTGGGGGCTCCTGCACTTCACCGCAGCCTATGGGGTTTACAAGTTGGCGCAGAATTCGCCGGCAAACATGGCTCAAGGGCGCTTGATGCAGACGGCGTTTTATCTGGCGGCGTTTGCTGCGATCGCGATCGTACTCGCACTCACGCTGAATTGGCGCAACGACCGCAACGGCTTCTGGGTCAACGGGGGGATGGTCGGCATCGCCGACATTCCGTTCATTCTGTTCGTCTTGATCCCCGGATACGCACCGTGGTGGCCGGGCCTGCTTGGTCCGGTGCTTTGGATTGGGGCCTTTTTACTCACAGGCCTCGCGCGGATGGGCGCCAGGATGTCTTAGCATCGCACAAAGTGGCGGGATGGCGACCCGCACGCGATGCCCCCGATGCCGGGTGGCGGCGGCGGCATGGACTTCTAAGGAAATCCACATGACGCGATAGCGTTATCTCGGCGCGGCGCACCACTCGAAGTGGCGCGCCGCAGTTCCGAGGAACCAATTCCAGACGGCGTTTGTTGGGGCTCGGGAGCAATCTCGAGCCCCTTCGATTCGCGCAATGCGTGTAACGTCTAGGATTAGGTGTTGATTGACAGTCGACAACTTACACGCTCACATGAGCAAGTCGGTAACGCCCATCGAGGCGCTGCCGGCGCCCTGGTGCCGCAGCACCGGGAACTTGAGTGCGGCCGCCATAATGACAATTTCCGGTTCTGCACAGCAGTTCACCGCACTGTCGGTGCGATTTCTTGCCGCAGCGCTGCAGCAGGCCAGCCCCGGCAGCGAGCGCCTGTTCGACGAAATCGTCCGCATCAATCCGACCCGCAACCTCGACCTCGGTGAACTGATCACCGCGTCAGCAAGGCTCGGCCCCGGCCGACTCGAGCGCAATCGCTACGACGCTGCCGTGGCCTGGCCGCCCTACGACGTCGCGGGATTTCTGCAGAGCGCGCTGAACGGCGCGCCGACCGCGTGTCTGCGCGAACTTCTGGCGGACTGCCCGGTCGAGATCGCCGAATGGATCGAAAATTCCGGAACCGCCATCACCTTTCTGGGCGTCGATTTCGACCACCGCCGCTACAAGCTCTATCTGTTCCGCGATCGCTGGCCGACGTTGAGCGACTCGATTGGGCTCGACGCGATTGCGGCGGCGCTGCATGACTCCGCCTACATTGATTGCCTGGAACTCGATATGGAGAGCGCTGCCCGCGCCCGTTCGGCATATTGGAAGCTCGGCGATGTGAGCTTCGCGGACACGCTGGCGCCGACCTACCGGCCGCACCGCGCCATCGACAACCGTGTCCTGCGCATTCCCGGACGCGCCGCGATCGTATCGGCCCTCGAACCGATCCTGGCCGGTCAGCAGCGCCGCAATGAACCGATCATCAAGTTCCGACGGCCGCGCGGGGTTTGGGCGGCGCCGGACGCGGCGGAGCTCGCCGCCGCGGCGTACGCCATCGAATGCTCGCTGTTCGACCCGCAGCGGCTCAAATACGTCAACGACTATACCGATGAGATCCTCGCCATCGCCGCGGCGTTCGGATGCCGCCGCCAGGTCGCGCGCTGGCTCGCCGCCGTCCGTCCGTTCGACTGCTACATCCACTACGTCGGCGTCGGCGAAGCCTTCGTCACGTTCTACTACAAGTGTTCGGCATCGTTGCGAAGGGAGGTGATGAGCGTCGCGCGCGGATGACCGCGACATACCCCGTTCGCACTGCAAGCAATCATCATGTTCAAACAAAGGAGGCAAGCATGCCTGACGACCTGCAAATCGAGAAAGTGAACGACAAGGAGCTTCGTGTCCGTCTCGGCGGCAACAACAAAGTCACCCAGGCCACGGTGACGGTGGAAGACCTGTACCAGCAGCTCGGCAAATACCTGCAGAGCAAAAAATCCGGAGGGCCGGCGGCCGCGGCCGACTGCACCATCAACTACGCCTAAGACGCTCGCGCGGACGACCGCGAGCGAGCGCACCATCGACCCACAAAGCAAAGGAGACAAGCCATGGCTGACGATGTGCAAATCGAAAAAGTCAACGACAAGGAAATCCTCATCCGTCTCGGCGCCAGCGGCCGGGTGACACAAAACACCATAACGCCGGAGCAGCTGTATCAGCAGATCGGCAAATACCTGGAGGCCAAAAAATCCGGCAAGCCGCCAATCGCGGCCGACTGCGTCATCGACTACGCCTAGCCGGCAGGCCGCCCGCGCCGGCCATGGCGCCGGCGCGGGTGGCCGATGACTCAAAAGGGCTTTCCACCATGCTCGCAGTTTCACGCTACACGCTGCACACGTCTGCCGACCGGCACCACTATTTCTTCAACACGCTGTCCGGCGCATCGCTCGTGCTCGACGACGCGCATTACACGACACTGCGGGCGGTGCTCGACAAGACGCCGGAAGACCTGCACTCGGCCGCCGAAAGGGGCATCGGCGAGCTGATGCTGCAATCTGGTCTGCTGGTCGAAGCCAGCACCGACGAACTCGCCGCTGCGCTTACGCAGTACGACGACAGACGGCACGCAACCGATACCATGTCGGTGGTCATCACGCCGACGCTGTCGTGCAATATGTCGTGCTTCTACTGCTACCAGGACCGCGAGAGCACCGAGCGGCTGTCGACGGGCGACGCCGGCGCAATCGTGGGGTTTATTGGCGAGCGGCTTGCCGCGAACGGTCGTCTCGACGTCACCTGGTTCGGCGGCGAGCCGCTGCTGGCGCTGCCGTTCGTCACCGCCGTATCGCGCGAGCTGATCGCACTGGCCGCCGCGCGCGGCGCCAGTTATGGCGCCCGCGTCATCTCCAACTGCTATCACCTGGACGAAGCCGCAATCGCCATGCTCGAGCAATGCGCGGTGGATCGGATTCAGGTCACCTTCGACGGTCCGCAGCAGATCCATGACCGCGTGCGCCGCAGTCTCGATGCCGCAGCCGGCTCCCGTACCGGCTCGTTCGCGCGCATCGTCGACAATTTGCGCCAGGCATGCCGTCACTTCACGATCGTCGCGCGCGTCAACGTAACCGAGCGCAACGTCGACCGCGTGCCCGAGCTGATCGACCAGCTCGCCGAAGCGGGCCTTCACGACGCGCTCGCCGCGATCTATTTCGCGCCAGCCTACAGCTACACGACCACCGCACTGAAAGTCAGCTACGCGCCGCGCCCGGGTGTACATCTGCGGATGCAATCGTTTGCCGAGACCGAAGTCGTCCTGTTGCGGCATGCCGCCGCCCGCGGCTTCACGCTGCGCAATCCGCTCCAGGCCGGTTACGCGGGTTGCATCGCCGTGCAGGAGAACGGCTTCGTCATCGATGCCAACGGCGACATCAAGAAGTGCACCAACGACGTCAGCCGTCCCGACACGGCGCTCGCCTCGCTCCGGCCGCACGACGGCGATTTCGCGGCGGCATATACGGCAAGCTATGACGCGTTCCGACCGGAGAGCGACGCCGGTTGCCGCGACTGCCAGCTGCTGCCGGTGTGCTATTCCGCTTGCCCGCAGCGCAGCATGCTGTCCGATGAGGATCGGCGCGACAAATGTCCGTCCCACAAGTACAATTGGAGGCAGACGCTTCCGATGTTCCTGAGCCAGCAGCGTTGATGCCCGCCGCCGCAGTCATCGGATCCGAAGACAAGGACCATGTCCGGCGAGCCATTCTCGGCGCGCCGCTGCATACGGATCCCTCGCCATATGTGTTCGTCGAGAACGTTTTTTCCGCGCCGCTGTACCAGGCGATGCTGCGAGCGTTTCCGGACGACGGCGCGTTTACGCCCTGGCAGCACTCCGGCGCTCCACCGGACTTCTTCGGCAACTACCAGCATCGCGCCCAGCTCGTCCTTCCCGATACTTCCGGGCGCCTGCCGCACGATCGGCGGCAGTTCTGGAACGCGTTGAGCGATTATCTGTGCAGCACGGATTTTGCGCGGCTGCTGCTGGCGCGCTTCGAGGATCACTACCGGGAGCAGTTCGGAGCCGGCTTCGATGCGCCCGACTTCGCCGAGCGTCTGCGCCCGGGCTTGGTCGTCAACAGGCACGAGCCGAATTACTACCTCGGTCCGCACACCGACCGTTACGAGAAGGTCGTGACCTGCGTCTTCTACATGCCCGAGAGCGAGGGCCTCGACCATCTCGGCACCACGATCTATCGCCCGCTGCAAGCCGACATGCGCTGCCGCGGCTTCTTTCATCACGACCCGGCGCGGTTCGAGCGCATCGCCACGACGCCGTTCCGCCCGAACGCAATGCTGATCTTTGCGCGCACTGACGTATTCTTCCACGGCGTTCATCGTTTGACGCTGGACGAGCTGCGGGGCAGCAAGCGGCGCGGATTTCAGCCGCAGTTCTACGAAGACAACACGCTGCCGCGCGAAGCGTGCCGTGTCACGCTCACGGCCGACGTGCCGGCTTCGGTCGTTGCCGGCAGCAGGTTTCGCGTCCCATACCGGCTGGCCAACCGCGCCGCACAGACGCTGGTGTCGTCCTATCCATTCCGAGTCCGGCTGGGCTACCGCTGGCTCGAGCCGTCCGGCACAGCCGTGGAGAGCGGCGATGCATTGCGCACGTTGCTGCCGCGGCCGCTCGCAGCCGGCGAAGCCGTCGAAGGCGCGATGGACGTGGACGCCAGTTGTGCGCCCGGCCGCTATCGCCTTCGGCTGTCTGTTGTCCAGGACGGCGCGGCGTGGTTCGACGATTTAGACCCGGCCAACGGATATACCGCAGACATCGTCGTTCATGGCTGAACGGCGAGAGTCTTACTCGTCGGATCAAGCGCTCCCTCCACCACGGCTCGCTCGCTACGCCGGCTTCTGGTCCACTTCCCCCCGCTATCGCGGGGCGGATGTTAGGCGTTGGTGGCGGCTAATCCCAGAATCTGCCGCGCGTCGTTCGGCGTCGCAACGTGGTCGCCCAACACTTCGATGATCTTGCCCGCCTTCTCGACCAGCGCCGCATTGCTCGGCGCCATCTTGCCCTTCTCCAGATAAATATTGTCCTCGAGCCCGACGCGCGGATGGCCGCCGAGCAGCACGGTCTGCGCCACCATGGGGAATTGATGCAGCGATATGCCAAAGGCGAACCACGGCGCATCGGGCGGCAACAGGTTTCGCATATAGGTCATGGCCTCGGGCGTCGCCGGCTGGCCCCAGGATATGCCGAGGCAGATCTGGAACATGCCCGGCGGCTTGACGAAGCCGTTCTCGATAAAACGCTTGGCGAGCAACAAATGGCCGGTCTCGAACACTTCGAGCTCGGGCATCACGCCGGCATCCTTGATCGCCGCCGCCATCGCTTGCAGGTGTTTTGGCGTGTTGACGAAGACGCGGTCGCCCATGTTGAGGCTGCCCATGTCGAGACTGCAAATGTCCGGCTTGAGCTCGATGACGTGGCGCACGCGGTCCTCCGGCGATCGGAGCACGCTGTCGGGACCGGGTTTTGTCGGGTCGGTATCGTCGTGCGAAAACCGCGCGCCCGGCCCGGTGGTGAGGTTGATGAGCACATCGGTGCCGCTTGCCCTGATGCGCTCGACCACCTCGCGATAAAGCGCGGCGTCCATGCTCGGCTTGGTGGTTTGCGGATTGCGCACGTGGATGTGCACGATGGCGGCACCTGCCTTGGCGGCATCGATCGACGACCGGGCGATCTGTTCCGGCGTTACCGGCACCGCCGGATTGCGGCCGGGCGTATCGGCCGAGCCGGTCACCGCACATGAAATGATCACCTTGCGCTGCATCGTTCCTCCCACGGCTTTTCGTTGCGCAGCGGCGCTGTTGTCTCGCCGATCCGCGTGCAATTCTTATAGCCGGCCGGTGCGATAATGTCGTGGGGGTGTGCCGCCCAAACGGCAACGACCACGAACGGCAGGCGCGCGTTCATCCGGCGTCGCCTGATCGTCGTGGCCGTCAGGGCGATGGGGGCTTACTCTCACAGACCATCGCCGGTAACAATTGGAATTTAGCAGCGTTCGGTGACACTCCTATGACTCCAAAATCAGGCCACATCCGCATCGGGATAGGCGGCTGGACGTTCGAGCCGTGGCGCGGCGTGTTTTATCCGAAGGGTTTGCCGCACGCGAAGGAACTCAGCTACGCCGCCGAGCGGCTGACCTCGATCGAGGTCAACGGCACGTTCTACCGCTCGCAGACGCCGGCGACGTTTCGCAAATGGGGCAGCGAGGTGCCGCAAAATTTCGTGTTCGCGCTCAAGGGCCCGCGCTTTGCCGTCAACCGGCGCATACTCAAAGAAGCAGGCGACTCGATCAAGCGCTTCCTCGATTCCGGCATCACCGAGCTTGGCGACCATCTCGGACCGCTACTCTGGCAATTCGCGCCGACCAAAAAATTCGACGGCGCCGATTTCGGCGGCTTCCTCGAATTGTTGCCGGACAAACTCGACGGCCGCGCGCTGCGCCACGTCATCGAAGTCCGCCACGACAGCTTTTGCACGGCCGAATTTTTGGCGCTGCTGCGCGCGCACAAAATGCCGGTGGTGTTCACCGATCACGCCAAATATCCGAATATCGCCGACATCACCGGCGACTTCGTCTATGCCCGCCTGCAGCGCGGCAAGGACACCATCCCGACCGCCTATCCGCCAAAGGACATCGCCGCCTGGGCCGGCCGTCTGCAATCGTGGGCCCAAGGCGCGGCGCCGGACAACCTGCCTCATGTCGAAGCGGCAAAGAAGGCCAAGCCCGCGCCGCGCGATGTCTACGCCTATGTCATCCACGAAGGCAAAGTGCGCGCGCCGGCGGCGGCGATGGCGCTGATCGAGCGGTTGGGAAAGAGCGGGTAACCGGAGCGGGAGCCGCCGCATTTAATTTAAGATAAGGGTGCAATTGCCGGATAGCGCCCCTACTTAAACATTTGCGCTGCCTTGTCGTACTTTGCCTGGACGTGCCGGCAATGTTGCGATCGGCCGCGCGGTTTTGAGGCCTGCAAAGCGGAGCTTTCGATGGACGGCCCAGATCGGGATCCGATTGGCGACGTTGTCGAACGGCCGCTTGCCGAGCGGCCGCAGCACGACACCATCGAGGCGATCATCGATTGGCTGGGAGGCCCGGCGCAGCATGTTCCGTCGCTGTCCGGCGAGTTCGACGAATTCGCCTGGCGGCTGCTGGCGGCGGGCTTTCCGCTGTTGCGGGCGACGCTACAGCTGCGCACGCTGCACCCGCAATATATGGGCGCCAGCTTTGTCTGGTGGCGCACCACCGGCCGGACCGTGCTCAGGCTCATCACCCATGAAGTGCAGGAAGTGTACGGCCACGAAGATAACCCGGTTCGCAGGGTGCTCGTTGGCGGCGAAACGGTGCGGCGCCGGATCGATGTCGCCGATGACGCGCTCGATTTCCCGATCCTGCGTGATCTCAAGGCCGACGGCGCGACCGACTATTTTGCTTTGCCGGTCAAGAGCTCGTTCGGCACCAATCACATGATGACCTATGTCACCGACCGCACCGGCGGCTTCACCGCACGCGAAATCGCCGATCTGACGCGGGTGTCGCAACGCCTGGCGCTGCTTGTCGACTTGCGCAGCCAGCGCCGCATCGCCAGCAACATCCTTGACGCCTATCTCGGCCCCAAGACCGGCCCAAAAGTTCTCGCCGGCCAGATCCGCCGCGGCACCGGCGAGGAAATCACCGCCGTGCTGTGGTGGTCGGATCTGCGCGGTTTTACCGCGCGTTCCGACCGCCTTCCCGGAGCCCAGATGATCGCATTGCTCAACGCGCTGTTCGATGCGCAGGCAACCGCAATCGCAACCCATGGCGGCGAAATCCTCAAATTCATCGGCGACGGCCTCTTGGCGATTTTTCCGATCGAGCAGGCCGACAAGGCCGCCGCCGCCGCGCGTTGCGCGCTCGATGCGGCGATGCAGGCCGTCGCGGCCGCGCGCGGGCTCATGCACGATCCGTCGCTGGTGGACGAGCCGCCGCTCGAGATCGTCGTCGCCCTTCACATCGGCACGGCGATCTACGGCAATATCGGCGCCGCCGACCGGCTTGATTTCACCGTGATCGGCCCTGCCGTCAATCTCGTCAGCCGGATCGAAGCCCTGGCCAAGGTGCTCAACCAGCCGATCGTCGTCAGTGACGATTTCGCGCGCGCCTATGGCGGGCCGCTGCAGCCGCTCGGCCGCCACGAGCTTCGCGGGCTCGCCACACCGCACGATCTGTTCGCGCCGACGCCGGTCGGGACATAACCAAGACGCACATTTGTCATAATCAAACATCGTCATTGCCGGCCGGCAACGGGACCGAGCCTAGGAATAATTCCCGCCTTGAATCTTTTGGAACGGAGTTTGTTGACCGCGAGCGTTGTGCTCCCTGGACCGTCGTAATAGCCTGACTTAAGCTCAATACGCGGCACCAAGTCCTTTTGCCGGTTGCGGGAAACTTCTTCGTCCTGACGTCGTTGGAATATTCGCCGGACGTGTCACGGGAGGGTTCCATGCGTACACGCCTCATTCATCTGATCAATCCGAAAACGGATTCGCTGACGACTCGCCCGATCTACCTGAATCGGGCGCTGTACTCTCCGCTCGCCGGCCTCCTCGCGGTCGCCGCATCCATTCCACGCGACCAATACGAAGTGGTGCTGACCGACGAGAACATCGAGCCGATCGACTTCGATTTGAAGGCGGACCTGGTCGGGATTTCCGCGATGACCAGTTATGTCAACCGCGGCTACGAAATTGCCGATCAGTTTCGCGCCAAGGGTATGCCCGTGGTCATGGGTGGCGTGCATCCAAGCTTCATGCCTCAGGAAGCATTGAAGCATTGCGATGCCGTCGTGGTCGGCGAAGTCGAGCTCGTGATCGACAAGCTGCTCGACGATCTCGAACAAGGGGCGGTGCGCGGCACGTATAAATCAGAAAAGCTGCACCCGATGGTCGGGATGCCGATGCCGCGCTACGATCTGCTGAAAAAGAACCGTTACGTGAACTGCACTTTCGTCCAGACGTCGCGCGGCTGCCACCAAGGCTGCACGTTCTGCGCCGAGCCGCTGATGAACGGCCTGAAATTTCGCTATCGGCCGGTCGACGAGGTGATCCACGAGATGGAGAATTGCGGCTCACGCGTCGTTTCCATCAATGACGCCGATTTCTTCGGCACACCGGACCGGCCGAAGGAGGTCATGCGCGCCCTCAAGGGCCGCGGCCTGCAATGGCAGGCCGGCGTGACCTCGAAGCTCGCCCAGGACGACCGTATGCTCGAGCTTGCCGCCGAGAGCGGCTGCACCATGTTGAGCATCGGCTTCGAGTCGATTTCGCGCGCGACGCTCAAAAGCGTGCACAAGCACGTCAACCGGCCCGAAACCTTCGCCGCCCTGGTCGACAAGTTGCACTCCTACGGGATCATGGTGTTCGGCTTGTTCATGTATGGCTTCGACGGTGACGATACCTCGGTTTTCGACGAAACCGTCAATTTCAACATCGACACCAAATACGACGCCTGTGCCTATTCGGTGCTGACGCCTTATCCGGGCACCCTGACCTGGTACGAGATGAAGAAGGCGAACCGCATCGTCTCCTTTGACTGGGAGAAATATGACCAGGGCCACGTGGTGTTTCGGCCGGCTCAGATGTCCGGCGACGAGCTTCGCCTCGGCCAATCGCGGACCTACGAAACGTTCTATTCGCTGGCATCGATCGCGAGCCGGTTCCCAACGCGCGGCCCACGTCATCGTACCCAATGGCTGATCTACAACACATTCATGCGCCGAGCCTCCAAGACGGAATCAAAACGCATCGTTGCAATCGCGGCGCCCACCGAGGTGCCCGATACCGCCCCGATGCCCCCTATCCTGCCGGTCAAGCGCGAATGGCGGGCGGCCGTGCTCGAGGCCGCGGGCGACGGACCGGGACCGCACCTGAGCTGACGCGGACGGCCGCGGCGGCGTCGATCAGCTTGCCCTTGTCACCGCCGGGATTTTCCATGAGCCGTCGAGAATCGAGGGGTCTTTTTCGTTCGCCCAATACAGGCGCAGCATCAGTATGAACTTACCTGCCGGAGCTGGCAGCCAGTTTGATTTCTTATCCGCCCCTGGAGAATCCTTCTGGATGTAAAGATCGACCGATCCATCCGGATTGGATTTGAGAGTTTGCCTGGCGCTGATCGAGTAGCGGTTGATTGGATTGGCGACGAAGAAATAACCGCTATCGTACATCGTTAGCGACCAAAAGCCGTGAGCGGGCGGCAACTGTCCCTTTGCAAAACGCATGACGTATTTGTTGGCTCCGTCATACGCCTTGCCATCGGCATCCTTCAGCGATGTGGGATAAACGGCATCCTGCGGTCGGTTCGCGCCGAGGCCGATGGCGGTGATAAACGCCCGCATGAGATAGTCCATTCCATAAAGGCCGGTCTTGGTCGTATAACCCCAACCGTTGATGTCCTTCACATCTTTGTTGACCTTGAATTGGAGCATGATCCGGTCGAAGGCGATTTCCGGGATGCGCTTGACAAAATCTGCATTGAGCTTGCTCCCGTCAAAATCCTGACCAGCCACCAGTCCAATCTTGGCGAATTTAGCAAGTTCGGGAGCGTCCGCTGCAGCCGGGGGGTTGGCTTTCATCAATTGGGCGAGAAGCGTGAAGTACGCCGTCGCATCCATGCGGTTCACTTGCTCGCGCACTGCCGTTTTCATGTCGATGGAAGGGTCCACCGTGCCGGCGGGCGGCGTATATGGCTTGCCGTAGGCGCTCAGCGGGACCAACGAGCATTGGTCCTGTAGCGCGTGAACGGCGGCGTAGTCCTCCGGCGTCCCGGTGCAATAGATGCGACCGAGTATCCAAACAATGTTGGTGGGAGATTTGTACTCCTTGACGCCGGCAGGCAGCGTTCCCTTCCATCCGGGGCCGGTGATCGCATAAGTCTGTGCGCCCGTTCCCGTGGTGCGCTTGCCAGGCACTTGGAAAACGTCGGTCCACCCGTCCAACATGGGGAAAAGGAAATAGCGATCCTTCATGTCGGGGAAGCCGAAAACCCACGGCTCCTTGCCGACATCGATAAATGTGGATGTGTAGAGGGTATCCGCGTTGGGAGCTGTCACATCTCGGAATGAAGCGTCGGGATATTGGCGCAACTTGATGAGCTGCCCCATCGGCCCGCGTGCGCCCTCAGGACTTGCGACGTTGGTGACAACCCGCCGGGTCATTTCCATAGTGACCAGCGGATAACCATAAATGTAGGCATCTTGGGCCACCAGGAAGTCATCAAGCCCCTCTCCGAGATCGAGCAAGCCTTCGCCGAACTCGGCGCGGGCCATTGTGCTTATTGACGTACCGGCGAGGAGGCTCAAACCGCCGATTGTGGTATTGCGACGCGTGATATTCATGTGGGGACTCCAATGTCGTCGCTTGGATGGCGGAGCGCGCCGATTGGTTTCGCGCGGCGATACTCCAGGCGAGTGGACGCGAATTTTCTTGTGATTGATCTTTTCCTCCAGATGCCGTCGCGTTCGTGCGGCCAGGAGGAATTAAAGCCGCAACAATAATATCTTGGGATCGGCGACGCATGGCGGCAAAAACCTGGGGTACGCATTCACGAAACCGCGACTTTGCGCTAACCAAGCACCGAGGCGGCCTGGGGCCGGCTGGCAGTAGTTGCGCGTGTGCGGTGCACTATCTCCGCGGGAGCCAAGCGATTTCGATTTTGATCTTGAGGACCAAACGGATGACACCTGATCCGATCAAGTCTGATGACGAACCAGAGGTTTTTCGCTTTGGTGGCTTCGGCACCGTTCTTCTGATTTCACTTTTGGCCTTTATCGGATTGTATCCGCTCTTGTTGGGCGAAATTGCCGGCCGGATTGCCGGCGGCCTGATCCTGGCCGTGATCCTCATATCCAGCGCCATGACGGCCAGCCAATCGCGCGCACTCCGCGTCATCGGCGTCGTTCTGGCGATCCTGTCGCTCGGCCTCCAGGCTGGATGGCTGGAAACCCACAATACAAGCATTGAAGCCACTGCCACGGCCACGTTGGCGATTTTCTTCCTTTACACGGCCGCCTTGATCTTCCGTCACGTGCTTTCAATTGGGCCGGTCTATGCCGGTCGCGTGCACGCGGCGTTGAGCGTCTACATTCTTTTGGGATTGGCCTGGGCTTGCGTCTACGCATTAATAGAAATCATCGCACCAGGGTCATTTTCGCTCGTCGCGGGCGCCGCTGCATCGGCGGCGCCACAAGGCGTGTATTTGCTCGCCGATATGATCCACTTCAGCATCGCGACGCTGACATCGACCGGCTATGGCGATATTACCGCCGTCGCTCCCTTTGCCCGCTCGATGTGCCAATTGGAGCAGTTGATAGGAATCTTTTATTTCGCGGTTCTGATATCGCGCTTGATCGGTCTCTACCCGTCGAACAAGGTGTGATGTCATCGTGTCGGCCGTTGACCCGATGCAGGTGACACGCGCCCTCGGAGCCTCCTCATATTCGGCCGCCGCAAAAGCACGGAGGTCATCCTTCGATGCTCGCAAATTGGCCACTTCTCTTGCCCGCTTATCGAGTATTATCGCGATGCATGCGACGCAGCTTGGAGCATTTGATGATGAGTCCCGCCAAAACCTTGATTCCCGCGACCGCCTTGGCGCTGGTCGCGCAATTGACTGTCGCATTTGCCGACGGCGTCCCCCGCTACAACCTCGCGCCGCTGTGCCGCGGCATCGCCCAACAGGGCGGCATGAGTCTCTTGCCGAACCAGAGCGCGGGAAAGGATTATAAGAGCTGCATAGCAAGCGAGATGGCCGTCCGGCGGCAGCTCGTCAAACAGTGGCCGACCTTCAAGGCGGCGAACAAGGCCAATTGCATCGGTGAAAACAGCGCCGGCGGCTTGCCGAGCTATACCGGGCTGTTGTCGTGCCTGCAGATGGCCCAAGAGGCGTCAAAGATGTTCGGCCAGTAGCGCTTGGCGCCCCGTCGGGAGATCAGCCTTTGGCAATTTTGGTGCGCGCTGCGATCGTCCTGGTTGCGATCGTCTTGGCCTCTACCGGCATGACGACGGCGCTGCGCGCGGAACAGGCGCCATATTGCGCGCAATTCAGCGACGGCACCTCGCCCAATTGCAGCTTCTCGACATTGCAGCAATGCAATGCGTCGATCAGCGGCGTCGGCGGCGTTTGCAACCTCAATCCGGCGGCGCCGTACCAAGCGCCGCCGCCTGCACGATACCAGTCGCAATTCAATCCGGCCGTGCCGCCGCCGCCCGGCGCCTTCCAGCCATACCGATGGTGAGCTGAAACAGTCCGGCCCTACATCACGCTGTTCTGCGCGCGCAGGCGCCGGGCCAGAACGCGCATGATGTTGAGCGCGAAATGCGGCGTTTGGCTGACCAGAAAGAGAAACTGCTTCTCGCTGACCGGGACGAGCTTCACGTCGGTCGCCGCAATCGCGGTGGCGCTGCGCGGCGCGGCATCGATCAGCGCCATCTCGCCGAAAATATCGTGATCCGACAGGATGCCGAGCGAGCGATTGCCGAGGCGGATGTCGACCTTACCGCTCTGGATGACGAAGAACTCCGACGCCGCATCGCCCAGCTTGAAAATGACCTCGCCGGCCTTGAATTCGCGCACCGGAGCGCCGGCTCCCGCCAGAATGCCGAAATCGACGGACGTCTCGGCCATGTCGTACCCCCAAAGATTGCTGCAATGCCGCTTGCGATTATTGCAGTTCCATGACGGCGGACCATTGCAGTTTTATGACAGCACCGGGCGCCATCAGATCAAGCTCATATCGGCCAAGACCTTGTCGAGCTGCTTTTCCACCTCCGGCGAAGCAGGCACCAGCGGGCTGCGGTGCTCATTGGTCTTGAGCACACCGAGCCGCCTGAGCATGTACTTAACCGGGATCGGGCTACTCTCCAGCGCAACGCCGCGAAACAGCGGATAGAGTTTCAGATTGAGCGCGATGGCGCCGTCGATGTCGCCTTTGGCAAACGTCTCGTAGAGTTGCGACACCAGACGGGGCGCCACGTTGCTCGCCGTGATCATCATGCCGCAGCCGCCGATAGCGAGCATCGGCAAAGTCGGCAGCTCGAGCCCGGCAAAAATGCGGAAATCGCGGCCGAGCCGCGCCAGCGCGCCGGTGACGAAGCCGACATCGGTGTCGGTGTTCTTCAGGCCGGCGAAATGCGGCACCTCGTCCTTGATCGCGGCGAGCGTATCGACCGCGAGCGTGAAGCCGGCGCGCCCCGGGATGTGATAGATCAGAAACGGCCGCCTGGTGCGCACGCCGAGTTTTGCGAAATAGGACACCGCGCCGCGCTGCGGCGGCGCCGAATAGAACGGCGTCACCACCAGGATCGAGTCCGCGCCCGCCTTGTCGAAGCGGTCGATCAAGCCGGCGGTCGCTTCGAACGATTCCGATGCGGTGCCGGCGCAGACCGGACGGCGGCCGTTCGCGGTCTTGATGGCAAATTCGACGAGGTCGCCGCGCTCGGCAACCGACAACATGGTCGGCTCGCCGCTGGTCGCGTTGACGAGGAGGCCATGGCTGCCTTCGGCGATCTGGCGCTCGATCAGCACGCCGTAAGCGTCGAAATCGATCTTGCCGTCGCGGAAGGGTACGACCAGGGGACAATAGGCGCCGCGCAAAAAATCCGACGCTGGCATCGCGCAAACTCCCCGCGTGGCGCCGCGACATTCTAGAAGCGACATCCTAGAAAGTGGCTTGCCCGAAAGCGATATGCCAGAAAATGCCGGCCAAAAATATCCAGCCACTAAAATGCCAACGGCCACGAAACGACTGGGTGCGCGTACATCCGGCGTCACCCGTCGAAACCGTGGCCGTCCCGTAACGGAGCCTGTTAAGGCATCGACGCTACGCAAATACAGATAGGCGCGGTTTGTGGTTTATGCAAGACTATCCGCCGGGAACTTTGAAAATCCCTCTAAGTGTTGCATTTTTCCGACACATCCCGGTCACCGCCAAATCTTAACGAACGGTGACCGATCAAAGGGAGCAGACTATGGCCATGTACCCCAACGATGCCGCCGGCATGGAACGCGCGGTGGCGAACGCGATCCACGAGCACTGGAAGCTGTTTCTGATCGAAGGCATCATCCTGGTGATCCTCGGCATCGCCGCGATCATCGTGCCGCCGATCGCGACGCTGGCCTTCACCATCGTGATCGGCTGGCTGTTCCTGATCAGCGGCGTCGTCGGCCTCTTCACGACCTTCTATATGCGTGGCGCGCCGGGCTTCTGGTGGTCGCTCATATCGGCGATTATCGCCATCGCCGCCGGCGTCGTGCTGCTCTACCAGCCCATCACCGGGACACTGTCCTTGACCTTCGTGCTGATCGCCTTCTTCGTGATCGAGGGCATCGTCACCATCATGTACGCCATCGATCATCGCACGCAGCTGTCCGGCCGCTGGGGCTGGATGCTGGCGAGCGGCGTCGTCGATCTCATCCTCGCCGGCATCATCTTCGCCGGCCTGCCGGGCACGGCGGCCTGGGCGCTCGGACTTCTCGTCGGCATCAATATGGTGTTCGGCGGCACCGCCATGATCGGCATGGCGCTCGCGGCGAAGCATCCGGCGTGAAGACCGTGCAATAGTCCGCTCGTCCCCGCGAAAGCGGGGACCCAGTTTCCGCCACTACGTCGTTGCTGGATTCCCGCTTGCGCGGGAATGAGCGGACAAATTTACTCCGCCGGCTGCGGCACCACGCGCGCCTTCTCCACACCGTTGGCGATCAGCGCGATCAACAGCACCGCGATCAAAAAGCCGAGCGCGATGACGGCGGTGGCGTCGAGCACCAGGTCAAACCCGCCGCGGCCGTAGAGCAAGGCGATCATCGACACCGCGACGCCGGACACCATGAAGGTGAGGAAATAGCGCACCGCATAGACGCGGCCGCGCCAGGCATCGGCGGTGTAGCGGGCGATGACCAGATCGTTGAGCGTGATCTGGCCGTAGATCGCCGCCATGGTGAAGGCGAGCGCGAACAACAGCGACGGGCCGGCCGCATAGGCCGCCCAGACCACGCCGGTGAATTGCATGACGGCGCTGATGGCAAAAAGAATATGCAGCGGAAAGCGCTCGACCAGCCGGCCGACGGTGATTTGGGCGACCGCGCCGCACAGGAACACCGCCGTGGTCAGGCCGCCGACCACGACCAGCGAGATGCCGCTGCCGATGCGCTCGTCGACGATTTTCGGCAGCGAGATCGAAATGGTGTTGAAGACGAGCCCGGCGCTGAGCGCGACCACGACGAACAGCCCGAAGATCATCGCCGCGGCCGGCGCCGACAGCGCCACGTCCGCCGAGGCGCTGCGCTTCGTAGCATGGCGCGACTCGTTGGGCGCGACCCAGAGATAGATGAAGCCGGTGGCCACGCAGATGATGCCGGGCACCAGGAACGCGCCGCGCCAGGAGAACGCCGCCGTGAGCGCCGCCGTGATGCCGGCCGCGAGCGACACGCCGATATTGCCGCACACGCCGTTGAACGCCATGGTGCGACCGCGCTGGGTGGCGTTCTCCAAAATCACCGCGGTGCCGACCGGATGATAGATCGCGGCGAACATGCCGAGCGAAAACAGCGCGAAGCCGAGCACGTAGAGCGACGGCGCAAACGCCGCGGCGACGAGCGACAGCCCGCAACCGATATAAAAGGCGACCATCATGTCGCGGCGGCTCCAGCGATCGCCGAGCCAGCCGGCCGGCAGCGAGAACAAGCCGAAAGCGACGAAGGACGCGGTCGCCAGCGCAATCAGCGTCGCATACGATTTGCCGTAGGCCACCTGCAGCTCGATCACCACCGTCGGATAGATCAGAATGACGAAATGATCGAGCGCGTGCGCCCAATTCATGAAGCCGATCGAAAGCCGCCGGCGCGCCAGATCGGCGGCCTCGGCGGACAACGGTGCGGACGGTAAAACTTCGGTGGTCATCGCATAATTCCCGGTCAGCGAGGCGCAGGTATAGCGCGCGGCCGCGCGGCGACATACCCCAATCTTGCAGGGCAGGCCGGCTGTGGAGGGCTAAGCATCCTCCTCCAGCGGCTCGAATTTCGGCTGAAACCAGATCTGCGCGATGAGGGTGGGCACCACGGCGCTGCCGATCACCGCGGTCAACAGCACGGTATATTGGCTCTGATCGATGATGTGATTGGTCAGGCCGAACAAGGCCGAGATCGAGCCGAAGGTCAGGCCCGTCGACATCATCAGGGTCGTATACATGCCCTCGCGCGGATCGAACTTGAAATATCGCGTCAGCGGCAAAATGCCGACGAATTTGGTGAACATCTTCATTGCCAGGAAGGCGCCGATCAGCGCTAGGCCGGCGACAAGGGCATGCCATTCGATCAGCGAACCGGCTTTGAGAAAATAGAACGGAGTAAGGAAGGCAAAGCAGATCGCGCGTAGTCGAAGCTGCAGCTCGCGATTGCTCAAGAAGAACGGCGCCAGCGCCATGCCGATTAGGTAGGCTGGCAACACCGCTTCGCTTTTGCCCAAATTGGCGAGGCCGCCCAAGCCGAACAGCACCAGAAAAAGAAACTTTATCTCAGGCTCGCTGGCGCGGCCGCCGATCTTTTTGAACAGCCACGGCACGATAAAGGGCAGCACCGCGACGGCGGCGACGGTGACGACCGCGAACAGCACCAGATAAAGATTGTAGTTGGCAAAGACCAGGCCGAGCGCCAGCACGGTGCCGATGTCGTTGATGAAGCAGGCGGCGAGGATGATCTTGCCGAGCTCGGTGCGGTTGTAGCCGGTCTCGACCATCACCGCGTAGACCACCGCGACCGAGGTGGTGGAGAGCGATATTCCGGCGATCTGCGCCTGCGGCCACGGCCACCCGAGGCCGTAACGGGCGAGCAGCAAGCAGCCGATATAAGGCGCAAAAAAGCCCATCAGGCCGATCGTCATGCTCGATGCGAAGTGTTTCTTGACGACATGCGGGTCTATATCGGTGCCGGCGAGAAAGGTCAGCACCACGGCGCCGACGCCGGCGATGTAACTGATCCAGGGCGTCAGCGGCAGGCCGATGGTGTTGCCGGCAATGGCGCCGACCACGATCTCGAACAGAGCGGCCGAGATCGTGATGTAAAGCGAGCCCATGGCGGCGGCGAGCGCCAGCGCCATCCACAGCGCCGATTGAAACCAGATATTGTCCATTCGCCTTGTCCTTTCCGTCGTGCTCCCGGCACGAAAAAACCCGCGCTACGGCGGGTCACGAAAAGCCCCACCGCAATCGCATTGCGGCAGGGGTCATCAGCTCTGGTGAGCGGTTTTGGGGAACCCCATCCCCATCAGGTAAAGCAGCGAATCTTATATACAGGAATACGCAACTGCTTCAATGTTGGATTTGGAGGCACAGTTGCCATGGTGCGAATAAACGACCTACCGTCGGCGACCCAGACCAGCATGGCCAATCTGGAGTGCCCAGTCTTTGCGACGACGCCGTTCGTCGCCGGGCCGCCGCTCGCCAAGCGCCGCGTCGCGGTGGTGACTTCGGCCGGACTTTTGCGGCGCGGCGAACGGCCGTTCGTCTCGGGCGACACCGACTATCGCGGCATCCCGGTCGAAACGCCGGCGGACCAGATCCTGATGAGCCACGTGTCGGTGAATTTCGACCGCACGGCGTTCGTGCGCGACATCAATGTCGTGTTTCCGATCGAGCGGCTGCGGGCGATGGCGAGTGCCGGAACCATCGGTTCGGTCGCCGGGACGCATTATTCCTTCATGGGCGCGAGCGATCCGCGTGGCATGGAAGCGAACGTGCGGGCCGTCGCCGGCCGCCTGAAATCCGATAGCGTCGACGCGGTTCTGCTCACTCCGGTTTGACCCCTCTGCACGCGCGCCGTGAGCGCGCTCGCTCATTACCTGGAAGCGGAAGGCGTGCCGGCGGTGGCGATCAGCCTCATCCGGCTGCACACCGAAAAGGTTCGGCCGCCGCGCGCGCTGTGGGTGCCGTTCGAGCTCGGCCGGCCGCTCGGCGCGCCGAATGATCCAAAATTCCAGACCCGCGTCATCGCGGCGGCGCTTGGTCTTCTCGAAGCCGCTTCCGGCCCGGTCGTGCTGCAGGATTTTGCTGAAGACGATCCGACCGCCGTCGATGTGCCGGGCTGGCAGCCGCCGTTCGACCTCACCGCCGGCATGTCCGATTTGGCCGATGGCGCGGCGCTCGATCGCGCGTTGCGACAGGAGGTTTCAGCCATCGCGCCGTTCCACGAACGGTTCGTCGCCTCCAGCGGGCGAACAACGATCGGTCTCAGCAGACTCACGATCGACGAATGCGCGGCTTGCCTTGCTGCCAGCGTCGGCGGCGCGCCGCCGACCACCGAAGATCCTGTGGTAAGCCCGGTGCAGGCGCTACGCTGGGCCGTCGACGACCTGAAGGCCTATTACCTTGAAGCGATGTCGGCGGACGGCGCCATGCCTTCAAGCCGGCAGATGCAGGCCTGGTTCTGGGACCACACCCTCGCCGCGCGCGTCATTATCGCGCTGCGCCGGCAGCTGCTTGCGAGCGAGGACAAGCGGAGCCAGGCGATTGGCCGGATGAACCTTATCCCTGGCGCGCAAGTGTTGCGGCTGGGGCTGCAATGACCGCCGTGGGCGCGCCCTAATCGAGCGTACGCCGGAAGCGCGTCACCGCAATCGTCATGGCCACCGCCATCAAGCCGGCCAGCGCCAGCGTGTCGTATTGCAACTGCGCGAGCGTCGATCCTTTGAGCATGATGGCGCGCGCGATGCGGATGAAGTGGGTCAGCGGCAGCCACTCGCCGATCACTTGCGCCCAGCGCGGCATGCCGAGAAACGGGAAGATGAAGCCCGACAGCAGCATGTTGGGCAGAAAGAACATCATCGACATCTGCACGGCTTGCAGCTGGTTCTGCGCCAAGGTCGAGAACGTGTAGCCGAACGACAGATTGGTGGCGATGAACAGCGTGGCGAGCGCCGCCAGCAGCGCCAGATTGCCGACGATCGGCACGCCGAACATCAGCACGCCGGCGCCGACGATCAGCGCGGCTTGCAAAAAGCCGACCAGCACATAGGGCGCGATCTTGCCGAGCATGATCTCGAGCGGCGTGATCGGCATGGCGAGCAGGCTCTCCATGGTGCCGCGCTCGATCTCGCGCGTCACCGACAGCGCCGTGAAGATCAGCATGGTCAGCGTGAGAATGGTACCGAGGAGCCCCGGCACCACATTGAGCGCGGTGACGGCGGCCGGGTTGTAGCGCTGATGGGTGCGAATTTCGAACAACGGCTGGCCGGCGTCGGGCAGCCCGTGATCGTTGGCGAGCGCGGTATTCACAAGCTCCGAAAGCGCCGCGACCGCGGTGCCGGTCGCCACCGGGTCGGTGGCGTCGGCGGCGACCAAGAGCGCCGGCATGTCGCCGCGGCGCACGGCGCGCTCGAAATTCGCCGGGATTTCGACTGCGAACAGCACCTTGCCCGAAGCCAGCGCCTGATCGAGCTCGGCATCGTTGTGCAACAGCATCGTCACTTTGAAGAACTTGGTGTTCTGCAGCGCCGCCAGAATGGAGCGGCCGACGTCGCTGGATTCCTGCAGCAGCACCGCGGTCGGCAGATTGCGCGGCGTGGTGTTGATGGCGTAGCCGAACAACACCAGCTGCAACAGCGGAATGGTGATCATGGTCGCGAACGTGATGCGGTCGCGGCGCAGCTGCAAAAATTCCTTGAGCAGCATGGCGCCGGTGCGGCGCCAGAAGCCGTCGGCGCCGAGCGCCGCAGCAAGGCTCGTGAGCGCGCTCATGATTCCCCTCCCCTTTGTGGGGAGGGGTCAGGGGTGGGGGTCGGGAGGTGGCGTGCAAGCGCGGACGATTGTTTGCAGCCGTCCTCACTGAGAGCTCCCTCCCGACCCCCCACCCTGCCCTCCCCCACAAGGGGGGAGGGAAAAGAAAGCAAGAGCGCGGTCATTGGAAATTGTCCTTGGCGCTGCCCATCAGGTCGATGAACACGTCTTCAAGCGACGGCGAACCGCGTTCCCAATCCAAGCCCGGCCGGCCGCGGTAAGGGGCAATCGCCGCTTCGAGCGCCGCCTCGTCGCGGCCGGAGACGTGCAGGCTCGTGCCAAATGGCGCCACCATCTCGACGCCGGGATCCTTCTTAAGCTCGTCGGCAAGCGCGGTGAGATTTTGGCCGTCGGTCGTGTTCACGATGAAGGTCGTGAGATGCGAATGCGCGATCACGTCGTGGACCGTGCCGCGGGTCAAGACTTCGCCGAACGCGATATAGGCGATCTCGTGGCAGCGCTCGGCTTCGTCCATGTAATGGGTGGAGACCAGCACGGTCAGCCCGTCGGCGGCGAGCTTGTGAATCTCCCCCCAAAAATCGCGCCGCGCTTTTGGATCGACGCCGGCGGTCGGCTCGTCGAGCAGCAGAAGCTGCGGATTCGGCAGCGTGCAGGCGCCGAGAGCGAGCCGCTGCTTCCAGCCGCCCGACAGCTTGCCGGCGACCTGCTCTTCGCGGCCTTGCAGGCCGAGCCGCTCGATCATCGCTTTCGCCGCGGCGGCCGGATGCGGCAGGCCGTAGATGCGGGCGATGAATTCCAAATTCTCGCGCACCGAAAGATCTTCATAGAGACTGAAGCGCTGCGTCATGTAGCCGACGCGGGTTTTGATTTTTGCCACTTCGGTGCGGATGTCGTAACCGAGGCAGGTGCCGCTGCCCTTGTCGGGCGTGAGCAGCCCGCACAGCATGCGGATGGTCGTGGTCTTGCCGGAACCGTTCGGCCCGAGAAAGCCGAAAATCGTGCCGCGTTTGACCTGCATGGAGAGATCGCGCACCACGACGCGGCCGCCGAACGATTTGGTCAGCCCGTGCACATCGATGACGATGTCCGGCGACGGGGGCGTGGGGGCATGCGCCACTGCCACGGCGGCATTCATCGCGACGCCTCGGGACGTGACGCATCGCGCGTTGGCGTTTGCGCCGTCGGCACCGCTTGCGCAACGAGCGACACGTCGACCGGCTGCCCGACGCGCAACGCGGCCGGCTTTTCCGGCAAGGCTTCGACGAGGAAGACGAGCTTGGAGCGCTCTTCGACGCTGTAGATCACGGGCGGCGTGAACTCGGACTGCTTGGCGATGAAGCTTACCCGCGCGGTGAGATCGTTGGCGCAGCCGTCGCAGCCGATTTTGATGGTGTCGCCATAGGCGACGTTTTGCAGCGCCGTCTCCGGCACATAGAAGCGCACTTTGATATTGCCGGGCGGCAATAGCGACACCACCGGCCGGCCGGCCGGGACCAACTCACCGGGGCGGTAGTAAACCTCTTGCACCGTGCCATCGACCGGGCTGAAGACATTGCGGCGCGTCAGCCGCGTCTGCGACGAATTAAGTCGCGCCTGCGCGTCGCGCAGCGCCGCGGTCGCGTCATCGAGATCCTTTTGCGTGCTGGCGCCGATCTTCGCCAGCCGGCTGGTGCGGTCGAAGGTCTGTTGCGCATTGGTCAGCGAGGCTTTGACCTGGGCGATGTCGGCCTGCTGCAGATCGTCGTCGACGGTGAACAATGGCTCGCCGGTCTTGACCGTGTCGCCTTCCTGCACCGACAGCACCTGCACTCGTCCGACTTCGTCGGGCGCGACGAAGATGAGATTGGCCTCGATCCAGCCCTGATAGGTGGTGTCGGCTTTGTTGCAGGCCGCGAGCGTCAGCGCGAGCACGCAAGCCGCCGCCGCGACGGAACGCGCGCTCATGCCGTCCTCCCCGCGCTGCCCGCGCCGAGCACGTTGTCGAAATAGGCGCGCATCATGGCGCGCACGTCGAGCGGCTCGAAGCGGTCGAACAATCCGCTCCAGACGATGGCGATGATGCCGGGCGCGCCGAGCAACATCGGAAAGCGCACCAGCGCGTCGCTCGTAAGCTCGCCGCGTTCGTGGGCGTTACGCAGCATGCCGCGCAGCGCCTTCAGTAGCCGCGACAGCACCTCGCGATAGTAGAACTCGGCGACCGCCGGAAAGCGTGGCCCCTCGCTGATCATGAGCCGGATCACCAGCTTGCGCCGGGTGCCAAAAACCTCGCGGACGAAAATCTCGACCGCCTGCTCGACGATCGCGCGTAGCGGCAAGCTGGTGGCGAAAGCTAGCTCGAGCGAGCCGACCACCGGAACCATTTTGGCGCGGATCAGCTCCTGGAACAGGCTCTCCTTGTCGGCGAAGTACAGATAGATCGTGCCCTTGGCGATGCCGGCGCGCTTGGCGACGTCGTCGAGCCGCGCGGAAGCAAATCCTTTGGCCGAGAACTCGTCGAGCGCCGCTTCGAGGATCGCATCGCGCCGCGCCGCGGTTTTGGCGGCGCGCGCGTCCTGGCGCGACGCCGCGATTGCGCCGCTCCGGCCGGCGCTGCCGCCGACACCGCCGATGCCGGCTTTGGCGCCCATATTGCCCGGGCGCACCGAAGCCTTCCTCGCCGCGCGTTTTGCTGCTTTCGCCATGAAATATGCTATGACTGACTGGTCAGTCATAATCAAGAGGGTTTTGCCTCATGTGTTTCGGCGTGAATCCCGGCCGCGGCAGCGACATTCGCTGCGGCGCGCCAAACTCTGCTACGTTGGTCACCAAGACATCATAGAAATCAGTACAGGGAAGGCCATGCACAGCACACGGCGCTGCTTCATCGCGGCAATTCTGGTCCTCGGCGGCGTCGGCGGCATCGCGACGGCGGCGCAGGCGGAAGATTATCCGACGCGCCCGGTGCGTTTCATTTCGGATTCGGCGCCCGGCAGCGCCATCGACGTCACCATGCGGGTCATCGTCGACGGCATCGGCCGAGTCTGGGGCGGCAATGCGGTGTTGATCAATCAGCCGGGCGCCGGCGGCGCCATCGGCGTGCACGCGGTGTCGTCGGCCGCGCCCGACGGCTACACCTTCGGCATGTTCGCTTTGTCGGATTTCGTTACGTTGCCCGGCACTGCCGACAACTTGCCAGTCCAGGTGCCGCACGATTTTATCCCGGTCGGCAGTCTCGGAGGCGCGCCGATGTTCATCACCGCGGCGCCCTGGCTCGACGTGAAGACGCTGCCGGAGCTGATCGCGCTCGCCAAGCAAAAGCCGGGCGAGCTTGCCTATGGCACAAACGGGCCGGGCCGGCTCACCCATCTCACCGGCGAATTGTTGCAAAGCCGCGCCGGCATAAAACTCCTGATGGTGCCCTATTCGGGCGGCACGCCGCAGGTGCTCAACGACATGATGGGCAAGCGCGTCGCGCTGGCCTTCGATTCCTATTCGGGCATCGCCGGCGCGGTGGAAGCGAAAAATGCCATCCCGCTCGCGGTCGCGGCGCCGAGGCGCATGACCATGTTTCCCGACTTGCCGACGGTCGCCGAGACGCTGCCCGGATTTCAGTCCGAGGGCTGGCAGATGCTGGTGGCGCCGCTGGGTACGCCCGCGGCAATCGTCAAAAAGGTCAATGCCGATCTGATCAAGGCTTTGAGCTTCGACGACGTGAAGAAGCGGCTGACCGCGCTCGGCCGCGAAGACTCACCGCTGTCGCCTGAGGAGACCTTGGCGTTCATCCAGCGCGAGCAAGCAACCTGGGCGCCGATCTTGGCGCAGATCGGGCCGGTGAAGTGAGAAAGGCTCAGCCCTTCTCGTCGCAGGCCCAGGCGCGCACCACGCATTCGCGGCCGCCGAATTCGGTGCAGCGGCGCATCGAGGTGTTTTCGGCCCTGCCGAGGTGCGATTCGATGGCCCAGCCAAAACTGCCGCACGGGTTCTTGGCGTCGACCGCGATCGCCGCGCAGCCCTTGCGCATGTCGCCGATCAGCTTGCAGGTGCCGCCGGTGCACTTCTTGATCGCCGCGGCGCGGGCCTCGGTGACGTTACGGAAATCGAAGCCGTAGCCGTAAGCGCCGCAGACGCCGACCGCAAAGGCGCCGGCCGCTTCGGCGGCGCCGATCATGGCGATCAACAAGCCAACCGCGGCAATAGCGGGCGTGGAATAACGCCGAAAACCAGGCATGGAAGCCCCTCCCCTGAGGAACCTTGGAACGCTAGCGGGGAAGAGTTTCCAGACGGTGAACAAGGTTAACCGGCGGCCGGATTTTCTCAGGTTCTTTCCAACTCCGCCCGCACCGCTTCCAGCGCTTCCGGCGTATCGACGTCGGTCAGCGCGGCGGTGCCGGTGAGCGGCACTTCGGCCACGGCCTCGGTGTAGCGGCCGATCAAATACCGTGCCCCAACATCGCCTTCGACCGTCATCAGGTCGGGGAAGAAGCGGCGCGACCACACCACCGGATTGCCGCGCTTGCCGTCGATGGTCGGCAGCACCACCAGCGCGCCGTGGTCGGGATCGAAGGCGCCGATCAAGCGGTCGATCAGGGCTGAATCGACTTGCGGCATGTCGCCGAGACAGACGATGGCGCCGTCGGCTTCCGCCGGCAGCGCGGCGATGCCGGCTTTCAGCGAGGTGCCGAGCCCGTCGGCGAAATGCGGATTGTGCACGAATTTGACCGATAGCCCGGCAAGCGCCGCCTCGACCTTGTCGCGCTGATGGCCGGTGACGACGACCACCGGCCGCGCGCGCGAGGCGAGCACGGCGTCGACCACGATACGGACCAGCGGCTTGCCGCCGATCTCGGCCAACAATTTGTTCGGCCCGCCCATGCGGCTCGAGCGGCCGGCGGCAAGAACCACGCCGGCAATGGTACGGCCTTTTTCCGGCTCAGGCTCGGTGCGTGGCTGCGGCCGGGTGACGATTTCCATCAACAAGCCGCCGACGCCGAGGCCGGTGATGTCTTCGCGCGGCACCGGCAAGCCGGCGAGGAGCCGCATCAGCACCCAATCGAATCCGTTCTCCTTGGGGCTGCGCGCGCAACCCGGCGCGCCGAGCACCGGACGGCCGTCGGCGTCGCCGACCATCAGCAAGTTGCCGGGATCGACCGGCATGCCGAAATGCTCGACCTTGCCACCGATCGCTTCCAGCGCCGCGGGGATCACGTCGCGGCGGTCGGCGATGGCGGAGGCACCGAACACGATGGCCAATTCCGCGCCGGCCTTGAGCACTTCGTCGAGCGCGCGCGCCAGCGCCGCGCGCTCGTGCGGCACGCGCCGCTCGGCGACGATGGTCGCGCCTGCCGGCGCCAACCGCTCGGCGGTGATCTTCAAAGTTTTCTCGATCACCTTCGGAGCGAGTCCAGGCAGCAGCGTCGAGACGACGCCGACCTTGCGGATGCGATAAGGCGCAACGCGCAACAGCGGCTCTTTGACGCCGGCCAGCGCCGCATCGCGCGCGGATTTGGCGACCGCGAACGGAATGATCTTCACCGTCGCGATCATCTCGCCGGCGACCACCGGTCTGAAGGCCGGCAGCGTCGCGAACGTGATCGCCTCGTCGACCCGGTTGAGCCGGTCGATGGCGTCCTTGTCGACCACCAGCACGCCCGGGATTTGCGCAAACAGATTGGCGCGGCCGGTGAAGGCGCGGTCGATGTGCACGCCCGAACCGGCGACCTTTTTCGCGATGTCGGCGGCGGCGACGTCTTCGGAGATGTCGCCCGGCTCGAGCTGCGCCACCACCACGTCCTTGATGCCGGCGGCTTCGAGGGCTGCAATCTCCGCAGGCCCGATCAGCGTGCCCTTCTTGAGCACCAAATCGCCTTGCCGGATGGTGTGTACGGCGGTCGCGCCGCGCGCGTTTTTCGGCGCCACCGCCCCGAATTTCATGACGCGGCCTTTATGGCCGGCTCGGCATCGGCTTCCTCGCGCAATTTCTCGGTGATCTGCGCCATGATGGCGACCGCGATTTCGGCCGGCGACACCGCGCCGATGTCGAGCCCAATCGGCGCCTGGATGCGGGCGATGTCGGCGTCGGAAAATCCTTGCTGCTTGAGCCGCTCGACCCGCCGCGCGTGCGTTTTCCGCGAGCCGAGCGCGCCGATGTAGAAGCAGTCGCGCTTGAGCGCATGCGTCAGCGCCGGGTCGTCGATCTTCGGATCGTGGGTGAGCGCGACGAACGCCGTGTAACGATCGACATTGAGCGGCGGCAGCGCTTCATCCGGCCACTCGGCGACCACTTTCACATCGGGAAAGCGCTCGGGCGACGCGAACGCCGTGCGCGGATCGACGATGGTGACGTCGTAGCCGAGCATTTTGCCGATCGGCGCCAGCGCCTGGCTGATATGCACGGCGCCGGTGATGACGAGCTGCGGCGCCGGCACATGGACGGTGAGGAAGACGCGGCCTTCCGCCGTCTCTTCCATGCCGCTCTTGCCGGTGCGCAGGTGCTCGAGGAGCGCGGCACGCAGTGGGTCCCTGCCGACGTCGGCGGCTTTGACGAGGCGCTGCTTGCCGCTTGCCACGTCGGTGACAATGATCGCGGCGCGGCGCGCTTCGCGCTCGGCATTGAGGACGGTGAGGATGTCGAGTTTCATGGCGGGCTAAGTCTACTCCACCTTCTCGACAAATACCCGGATCGTACCGCCGCAGGACAGGCCCACTTTCCAGGCGGTTTCATCAGCGACGCCGAATTCCAGCATCTTTGGCTTGCCGCTCTCGATCACGTCGAGCGCCTCGGTGACCACCGCGCCTTCGACGCAGCCGCCGGACACCGAGCCGAGGAAATTACCCTCCTCGTCGATGACCAGGTTCGAGCCGACCGGCCGCGGCGCCGAGCCCCAGGTCTCGACCACGGTGGCCAGCGCCACCGCCCTGCCCTTTTTGCGCCAGTCCTCGGCGGCTTTGAGAATGTCGTTGTCGGTTGACAGCATATCCGTCTCCATTTCGTTGTCAGTCTATTCGGCGCTATATTCCTACGAATATAGCGCGTCACGCAACCTTTTGCATCCAGGCTTTGGGGTCGCCGGCCCGGTCGCCGCCGCGCCGCAGCGCGGCGACCAGGCCGGCCATGGACTCCAGATTGTGGATCGGCCGGAATTCATCGACATGGGGCAGCATGGTCTTGATGCCGCGGGCGCGCGCCTCAAATCCTTCGAAGCGCAACAGCGGGTTGAGCCAGATGAGGCGGCGGCAGGAGCGGTGCAGCCGATCGATCTCGAAGGCCAGCGTGTCGTCGGCGTCGCGCTCGAGCCCGTCGGTGATGAGAAGCACGATGGCGCCTTGGGTGAGCACGCGGCGCGCCCAAAGCTTGTTGAAGGCGTGCAGTGACGAGGCGATGCGCGTGCCGCCGGACCAATCCGGGACGCTCGCCGAGCAGGCCGAGAGCGCATCGTCGGGGTCGCGCTCGCGCAGCGCGCGGGTGACATTGGTCAGCCGCGTGCCGAACAGGAACGTGCTGACGCGCTTTCGTGCATCGGTGAGGTCGTGCAGGAAATGCAAAAAGATGCGGCTGTATTGACTCATCGAGCCGGAGATATCGAGCAGCGCCACAATCGGCGGCGGTTTGGTTTTGGGCCCGATGAAGCGCAGGTCGATGAAATCGCCGCCGCCTTTCATGCTGGCGCGCAAGGTACGGCGGATGTCGATCAGATGGCCGCGCGGATGCGGCTTAAGCCGTCGCGTGCGGATTTCGGCGAGCGGCAGCACCAGCCGCTTCATCGCCTCCTTGGCGGCGGCGATCTCGGCGGACGTCATCTGCGCGAAATCTTTCTTTTGCAAAATTTCGCGGTCTGACACCGTCATGCGGGTGTCGAGCTCGATCTCGCGCTCCTTCTTGAGCTTGTCGTCGAGGCCGGAGAACAGCGCCTCGTGCACGCGGGTGGCGCCGGCCTGGGGCGGCTGCGGCGGCCCCGACGGCGCCTGCGGCAGCATCATCGCCAACAGCTGATCGATATAGCCGCGGCGGCGGAAGAAGATGCGGAACGCCTGGTCGAACAGCACCGAATGCTCGTGCCGCTTCACGAACACCGCGTGCAGGGTCCAGTAAAAATCATCGCGGGTGCCGACGCCCGCGGCCTGCACCGCTTCCAGCGCATCGAGCACGGAGCCGGGGCCGACCGGAATGCCGGCAGCGCGCAGCGCGCGGGCGAAGTAGACGATGTTTTCGGCGAGGCGGCCGTTACTCTGGTCAGGAAGTTCGATCATTGTTCAGCCGCCCTTCCTACCGCGCACGGCCTTCGACAGAAAATTGCGAAATCTCGCAAGGCCCAAGAAATAGTTGCCGCCAAAGAGCCACATCCACGCAACCACAGGAACAACGACGAGTCGTACCACGGGAATCTTCGGCTCGTGCGACAGAATTATCAGCCCAAAGGCCAATACCATAACGGTGACCAAAATGAACAGGTACCGTGTCGAGCAGCTATATCTGATCTTCCCCGATTCCGAAGAAATCTCACAGTAGTCGAAAGAAAATAAGGGATTCCAACTCATTGCCCACGGTAGTCTGCCATAAAATACCAGCCTGCAAGGCTGACGTTCGACCGATTTGGCACCAGCCGCTACGGCGGCAATTTTTACCCGGTCGAGCGCAGCATCAGCGCCGTCTATCGGAACGTCGATTGCTCCCTCGATGGATAATGGAAACATCGACTTAATCGCTCACTAGATTTGATCTTGTTACTCCGCCGCCCGTAAATCCGACTTCACCTCGTCGAGCATTTCCTTGACCTTCGAGCCCTCGAGCTTGGCGATGTCGTCCTGATATTTCAGCAGCACGCCGAGCGTGTCCGACACCGTCGCCGGATCGAGCGCGACCACGTCGAGTTCGGACAAGGCCGCGGCCCAGTCCAGCGTCTCGGCGACGCCGGGCGACTTGAACAGATCCTGCTTGCGCAGCGCCTGCACGAAAGCGACCACCTGCTCGGAGAGTTTTTTGCTCACCCCCGGCACCTTGGTGCGCACGATGGCAAGCTCGCGCTCGGCGCTGGGATAGCCGACCCAGTGATAGAGGCAGCGGCGCTTGAGCGCGTCGTGCACTTCGCGGGTGCGGTTCGAGGTGATGACCACGACCGGCGGATGCGCAGCCTTCACCGTGCCCATTTCCGGAATGGTGATCTGAAAGTCGGCCAGCACTTCGAGGAGGAACGCCTCGAACGCCTCGTCGGTGCGGTCGATCTCGTCGATCAGGAGCACCGGCGCGCCGGCGGTGTCGGGCTCGAGCGCCTGCAACAACGGGCGTTTGATCAAAAAGCGCTCGGAGAACACGTCGTGTTCGAGCGATTTACGGTCATGGGCGCCTTCGGCCTCGGCGACGCGGATGGCGATCATCTGCGCGGCGTAATTCCATTCGTAGACCGCGGCCGCGACGTCGAGGCCTTCGTAGCATTGCAGCCGGATCAGGCGGCGGCCGAGCGTCTGCGAGAGCACCTTGGCGATCTCGGTCTTGCCGACGCCGGCCTCGCCTTCAAGGAAAATGGGCCGGCCCATCTTGAGCGCCAGATAAAGCACGGTGCCGAGCGAGCGGTCGGCGAGGTAATCGGCCCCGGCGAGGAGATCGACCGTGGCGTCGATCGAGGCGGGCAATGGATGGGGGGAAGAAACCGGTTTCATGCCAACTGGATATAGGCCTTCGGCATGACGATCAAATGCCCGTTCGGAGGCCGCAGCCCGGCGGACTTGCAACTCGGTTATAGGATATAAGTCATATTTGTCTTGACGCATAGGATTTAAAGCATATAAAGCGCGAGTCATGGGACCGAAATGATTCATCGAATCTGGCGTCTCAGTGAAACAAGTGCCCCCAACAATCTCGGCCTCGCCTGCACCGACCAGGGCTTGCTGCTCGGCCGCACGCCACTGATCGAGCGGCGCGACAGCCGCTTCGTCGTGCGTGAGCGCGACGCGATCGAGCAACTGCTTAGCCATGCTTACCGAACAAACTACTCCGCCAGCCGGATCATGCCGGGGCTGGCCACCGTGGCCGCCGCCTTGAACGCAGGCGACCAAGGCTTGGCGCGGATCGCGGCGGTGCATTTGCGCCTCCCCGACCTGCCTGACCGCGTTGCGCGCGAAGCCATGGAGGCGATGGATGTCCTTCTCAAATATGCGCGCAACGAAAGTGGCAGCGACGCTTGGAATCCGGCGCTGCATCCTCGCACCGGCACACCGCCCAATCCCGGATGGTTTGCGCCGACCGACGGCGATGAGTCGTCCTCGACGCGAACGGCACAAAACGACCAGCCCACGCGTCGCTCCGATACCGGGGCAAGTGCGGGCCAGGATTGGGTCCGACTGCGACCCGGACCGAAACGCATCGACGAGCTCGCGGACTTCGCCGAGTGGTTCGCCAATGCCAAACCGCAGGATGAGAACGCAATCCGCGCGGAAATCAAAAGATATTACGCGGATGTCGGCTGGGACGCGGCGGCCCACGATCTCAACGCCAAACTGAGCGTTCTGCTTCGACCCGGCGTCACGCGAGAGATTCGGCAGCGGGTGCTCGACAGCATCGATCTCTACACCCGAGTCGACCCGGCTGAATATGTCGGGACACGCGACCTCCTCGATGCCGCGGTGTTGGCCGGGGCGGGTCTGCTAGGCACGCCAGGCGAGGCCGGTGTACTTGGGCGCCCGCGGGCCCATCGCCGGTATGGAAACTGGGGTGGGGTTTGCGCGGGAAGACAATCAATGAACTATTTGGCGACCCGACGTTTCCCTCAAACTACCCGGTTATCGACAAAATTCCCAACGGCGTCGCCACCAGCGTCAAATCCATCGACCTCAACGCCGCGACCTATCAAAACGAAGCGAGCTTAGCTTATCGACTCAACAAATTCGTTGGCGACGTGCGAGAATTCGATGGCGCCGACTGGGGAACAAAAAATATTCGTGATACAGACATCGACAGTCGAGCGGTGCAAGTGATTGTTCCAAGCGGGAGCATTGCCAAAGACCAGCAGCTCGTTTTCGAGATGGTCCGCTCGGCGGCAATGCGAGATAAACGCCGACCCGTTGATATCATCGTAACCGAACACTAAGAAATACAATGCTGTACAAGCTTTATCTGAAAAAAGGCACCGTCTATATCCCGACTACGGTCAATCAGGCGCGTGCCGTGTATATGGATGTCGAGCCGGTGACAGTCGTTCCCGTCACCGATAGGGGAGCGTTGCGGCGGGCAATGCGGGACACGATCCCCAAGGAAAATTGCTTTGTCCCGCCATCTGTCGAAGACGCCCGCAAGCCGCCGGTCCTACTGAAATATACCGGCGACAAGAGCTGGCCAGCCTTCATGCGCGGCACATCACCATGGTCGATCTATGAAAAGGATGGCAAGTACCAGATCGAGGGCTATCACGTGCATCGCAAAGGCTATTGGGAGCGTGATCACGATCAGACGATCGAATTTCCGGCCGGGACGTCACTCGATAATGTCATCGATCGCATGATCGCCATCCTGCAAGAAGCGGCGAAAGAGTGAGGCTATATAATCCGGCAGCGTGCTGGGGCTTTATCAGCAACGATAGGTCGCTTACATGGTGGAAAGCCGGCCAATAGCCCCAGCGCAGGGACGCGCCAATGACCAACCCGGATACCCTCGAGAAGCAAGCTCTCGCCTTCCCCACCATCGACGATGGCGTAAAGATCGGCCACGTTCACCTCAAGGTCGCCGATCTGCGACGGGCGCTCGAGTTCTATTGCGGCGTGCTGGGATTCACGCTGCCCACCAGCCGGCCCGGCGCCGCCTTCATCTCGGCCGGCGGCTACCACCACCATATCGGGCTCAACACCTGGGAGAGCCGCGGCGGCTCGCCGCCGGCGCCGGGCACCACCGGGCTTTACCATACCGCGATCCTGTACCCGACCCGCCGGCTGTTGGCTGACGCGCTACGCCGGCTGATCGCGGCAAAAATCCCGCTCGAAGGCGCGTCCGACCACGGCGTCAGCGAGGCGCTCTACCTGCGCGACCCAGACGATAACGGCGTCGAGCTTTACTGGGACCGGCCCAAGGAGATGTGGCCGAAGCGCGAGGACGGCGGCTTGCGGATGTATACCAACCCGCTCGACCTGCATAATCTCTTGGCGGAGCTGGATAAAGCCCAAGCCTGAAGGTTTTCCGTGGCGTTCTCTGGAAAGCAAACGGCACGCGACATGAGTCGCGTGCCGTTAATGTTTTGACGATCGGATTACTTCCCAATCGCCTCCGCCACCGCCCGCCGCGCCAGCACGCCGACCAGGTGCGCGCGGTATTCGGCGCTGCCGTGGATGTCGGAGTTCATGCCGTCGGCCGGGATGGTCAGGCCTTCGAGCGATTTCGGCGAAAAACGCTTCTTCAGCGCCTCCTCGAACGACGGCACGCGGAATACGCCGTTGGAGCCGGCGCCGGTGACGGCGACGCGGATCTCGCTGCCGCGTTTGCTCACGAACACGCCGACCAGCGCGAAGCGCGAGGCCTGGTTGCGGAATTTCTGGTAGGCCGCCTTCTTCGGCACCGGGAAGCTCACCTTGGTGATGATCTCGGACGGCTCCAGCGCCGTCGAGAACATGCCGGTGAAGAACTCGTCGGCCTTGATGCGGCGCTTGTTGGTGATGATGGTGGCGCCCAGCCCCAAACATGCCGCCGGATAATCGGCGTTCGGATCGTTGTTGGCGATCGAGCCGCCGATGGTGCCGCGGTGGCGCACCGCCGGATCGCCGATCAGGCCGGCGAGTTTGGCCAGCACCGGAATGGTCTGCTGCACCACCGGCGAGTCATTGACTTCGTGGTGCCTGGTCATGGCGCCGATGGTCAGCGCACGACCGCTCTGCTCGATGCCGGAGAGGCCCTCGATCAGGCCCATGTCGACGATCTGCGACGGTTTCGCCAGCCGCAGCTTCATGGTCGGCAATAGCGTGTGACCGCCGGCAAGAAGCTTGGCGTCCTCGTCCTTGGCCAGGATATTGGCCGCCTGCCGCACCGTTCGCGGTTGATTGAAAGTGAAGGCGTACATCTTTAGTCCTCCGTTTATGTCTATCTCTCGC
>Ga0210395_10000300_pt1 | contig 38780 bp, 35 predicted proteins | sample IncBWH4OmetaG_FD_150861 | JGI IMG/M metagenome (GOLD analysis project Ga0210395, IMG submission 150861) | Forest soil microbial communities from Barre Woods Harvard Forest LTER site, Petersham, Massachusetts, United States - Inc-BW-H-4-O ... | reverse complement strand
GCGAGCGAGATTTGGCGGGCGCGGCCTCTGTTGTGGTTCAGCAGAATTCCGGGAGGGATGGGGGCGTTGAGAGGCTGGTATCGCTCGATCGCGATGCATCGGAATTGTGTCGCGGTGAGTTGTCCGGTTTCTGAAGTGACCAAGCGAGCTTAGAGCCCGATAGGAGACCAACATGAACGCCCTGCCTCTGCTTCTGTGGTTAGCGGGTTTGGTGCAAATCGCGATTGCTTCTGCAAATATTTTCCTGCCTGGAAGATTGAAATATCAGGAGAATCTGGAACGAGTGGCGCCGATTATCCGGCAGATTTTTGTGGTGCATTCCGTGTACATCGTTGGCGTGTTGCTCCTGTTCGCGGCGCTGACGCTTGGATTTGCGTCGGACTTGGCGAGCGGGCACGGGCTAGGGCGGTTTCTTGCTGCGGGGATCGCCGTGTTCTGGCTCTTCCGCGCGCCCGTGCAGCTTCTTTACTACGACCGATCCTTGCGGCGGACCAATCGGCTTGTAGACATTGCGTTTACAGCGGCGGCCATATTCCTAACCGTGGCGTACGGAGCGGCGGCCTTTCTGCCGCGCGCCTGAGCTCGCGCCATGAGCCAGGAATCCAGAGTTCGTGGCGTTCTGCGTCCGTCCATTCTGATGGGTGCGGCTGTTTGGCTGACTCTCGCGCTTGCCAGTTTCGCGCCTCGCGTTCACCTCGGCATCATCGAAGTGCTGTTTCTGCTTGGGCCTTGGATGGTGGTGCCGCTCGGCGCAGATTTGATACGCGGCGCGGGAGTTTCGACAGGCCATGCCGTGCGGGATGGCCTGCTGTTCACGGCAGCTTCGCTGACGACGGTTTCGTTCTTCCTTGGCAACCGAACTCTGGCTACCTGGTTTGCAAGTGCCTGGGTTTTGGTGTGCGTCGGATTTGCGGGCGATGGCTTGCGGCGGTTTGTGAATGCCGGGCGGAAGTCTTTCACGCAATTCTGTTTTGCGGCCGGAGAAGGGTATCTGCTCGTCGCGGGCGTTTGGCTGGTCGCGTCGCGAGCCGGGCTTCAAATTTTGGCGTTTCGCGAGCCGATCGTTTTGCTGACCGCCGTGCACTTTCATTTTGCGGGATTCGCTTCCGCTGTGCTTGCCGGGCTGACGTACGAAAGATTCCGTGAGAGCCACTGGAAAGCGGCGTTGCTATCCGCGCTCACTGCGGTCGTGTGCGGGCCGGCGATTTTGGGGCTCGCTTTCATGCTTGGGCCGAGGGTTAAACTGGTCGCGGCGCTGTTGATCGCGCTGGGCCAATTCGGGCTTGCGGGCGGCATGGTCCGTGCCGGCATTGCGGCGAAAAACGCCGCCGGGCGCTGGCTGCTCTTTGTGGCGGGCGGGTCTGTGGCGGCGGGAATGATATTGGCGGTGGTTTGGGCGGTTGGAGAGTACCCCTTAGAGGCCTTTGTCAATATTCGGCAGATGGCGGAGTTTCATGGGGTGCTTAATGCGGTTGGGTTTGTCGCGTGCGGGTTGTTGGGGTGGAGCGTGGCGCGTAGTGGGTATAAGTGAAGAGAGGACCTGGGTGTCTCCTAAGAGTTGAATTTGGGATGGCTGCGAAAAACGCCGCAAAGATGCGGGCGCCACAAGCCCGGCAGGCCGACCATATGATCGAGTGGAACGCACTCGTTAAGTGCAATTTTGCTGTTCTATAAGACAAAACGTGTTCGACGACAGCTTACCTACCAAAGATGATCGGCTCACGGTGGTTGCTATCTCGGCGCTCGCCTGTGTGCTTCAAGATGTTCTGCACGAAGGTCTGGGCCATGGCGTGACAGCGTGGCTGAGCGGCGCTCATCGCCTCGCCATTAGCACAGTTGCGCTGCAGAGCGATATCGCCACGCGATGGATCTCGGCGAACGGCACGCTGGTAAACCTACTTTTCGGCGCGATTTTCTGGCTCCTACTGCTCAGGCCGCAACGCTATCGGCCGGCGATGCGGTATTTCCTGGTGCTTGCCATGGCGGGCAATCTCTTTACCGGCACCGGCTACTTCCTGTTTTCCGGGGTCTTCAACTTTGGTGACTGGGCAGCAGTGATCCAGGGCGCGGAACCCCACTGGATGTGGCAGCTTGGGCTCGTTTTGGTTGGCTTGGCTTCGTACTATGCATCAATGCTAGTGGTAGCCGCCAAACTGAAACCATTTCGAGGCCCGCATGATGCTTCGCGAAGACTTCGAGTTTTGTGCTGGACACCTTACTTCACTGACGGGATTCTTGCCGGACTCGGGGGCTTGCTCAATCCCTTCGGATTGTTTTATGTCATAGCGTCGGCCCTGCCCTCGACGTTGGGCGCCAATGCAGCCTTGATGAGCCTGCCTTTCATGATGCTGCACGGGAGCGGCAGCGAGGAGGAGCAAGTTGGGCCAGTGCGGCGGAGCGGTGCGTGGATCGCTACGGCTGCCGTCGCCAGCCTGCTGTTTATCTTGGTGCTTGGACGCGGGCTCACGTGGTTGCGATAGTGCTCGACTGCTTATCTACTGATCGCAAAGCAGATGTCGATTCCAATACCTGGCCAGCGCGGTCACCCGGAGAAATCCGGCAAGCCCCGGGGTTCCAAGAAATGCAAAGGTTGGTAAATAAACTCCTTTCTGCATCTGGCTCTCGTTTGTCCCAACTCAAAAAATCGAGGAAGCTGAGCTACTTGCCCATCATCCGCGCAAACGACTTGGTATAGAATTGGTGCTGCTTTCGAACCTCACGAAGGAAATTCCGATGAACAGATTCTATTCCCGACACGCCTATTTCGCACTGCTAGCCTTCGCTTCTCTGGCCCTTACTTCCGTTCTCGTTCTGCCCGCCGCAGACAGGACTTCGTCGCTCCCCGCACCCCCGGTGGCAAAGAAAGAGCCCAAAATCACCGAAATCAATGGCCGCAAGTTGGTAGACAACTACTATTGGCTGCGCGAAAAGAAAAATCCAGACGTGAAAGCGTATATGGAAGCCGAAAATGTCTACACGGACGCGGTGATGAAGTCCACCGAGCCGCTGCAGAAGAAGCTCTATGACGAAATGCTGAGCCGGATCAAGGAAACTGACGTGGAAGTTCCCTACAAGGAGGGCGGCTATTTCTACTATCTGCGAACGGAAGCGGGAAAGCAGTACGGGATTCGTTGCCGGAAAAAGGGCAGCCTTGAGGCGCCGGAAGAAATAGTGCTGGATGTGAATGAACTCGCTAAGGGGCAGACATTTATATCCCTGGGGGCTTTTGACGTCAGCGACGACGGGAATCTGCTGGCTTACACGACGGACAACACCGGATTCCGGCAATTCACGCTGGCCGTAAAGGATTTGCGCACTGGGAAAATGCTCGTGGATCACGCCGAGCGCGTCGACTCGGTGGCATGGGCGAACGACAACAAGACCATCTTTTATACCGTTGAAGACGAGGTCTCGAAGCGATCCTATCGGCTGTATCGTCACGCTGTCGGAACGAGCGGCCCCGACAACCTCATCTATGAGGAAAAAGACGAACGATTTGACATCGGCACCAACAAGACGCGCAGCAAAGCCTACTTGTTGCTCATCTCCGGCAGCCACACCACCAGCGAAGCGCGGTACATTCCCGCCGACCAGCCCATGGCGGAATGGAAACTGATCGAACCTCGCAAACAGGACGTCGAGTACTATCCTGATCACAATGGCAATTTCTTTTATATCCGTGTGAACGACACGGGTCGCAATTTCCGCCTGGTCAAGGCGCCGGTCTCGGATCCCGGCAGCAAGAATTGGCAGGAGGTTGTGCCCCATCGCGCCGATGTCATGCTCGATGATACGGATTTTTTCAAAAACGACTACATCTCCTACGAACGGGAGAAGGGGTTGCCGCAGATTCGCGTCACCAACCTGCAAACCGGAGATTCTCGCCGCATCGAGTTTCCGGAGCCGGCGTACGTCAACTATCCGGACGCCAATCCAGAATATGACACGACCAAGTTCCGGTATGGCTACCAGTCGTTCATTACTCCGCAATCGGTCTTCGAGTACGATCTTCCCAGCGGCACTTCTACCTTGTTGAAACAGAAAGAAGTACCCGGCGGCTATGACCGCACGCGGTATCAGGTGGAACGGATTTACGCAACGGCATCCGATGGCGTGAAGATACCGATCTCGGTGGTTCATCTGAAAGGCGCAGTGCTGGACGGAAAGGGGCCCGTCTATCTGACCGCCTATGGTTCTTACGGTGCGTCATATGACATCGGCTTCAACTCCACCATTTTCAGCATGGTCGATCGTGGCGTGGTGGTGGCCGTGGCCCACATACGCGGCGGTGGAGAAATGGGGAAGGCCTGGCACGATGATGGTCGCATGATGCACAAGAAAAATACTTTTACGGACTTCATTGCCTCTGCCGAACACCTTCTAGCCCAAGGATACGGTTCGAAGGACCGCTTGGTGATCGAAGGGCGAAGCGCGGGCGGCTTGTTGATGGGCGCGGTCCTGAACATGCGGCCGGATTTGTTCCATGCGGCTTTGGTCGGGGTCCCGTTTGTGGACGTAATGAATACCATGTTGGATGAGTCTCTGCCCCTGACCGTCGGCGAATTCGAGGAGTGGGGCAATCCGAAGGAAAAGCCCGCATTCGATTACATGCTGACCTATTCGCCTTACGACAACATCGAGGCCAAGGCGTATCCCAATATGCTTGTGAGAACCTCCTTCAATGACAGCCAGGTGATGTATTGGGAGCCGGCCAAGTATGTTGCCAAAATGCGCGCGCTCCGAACCGACCGCAATACTTTGATTCTAAAAACGAACATGAACCCAGCCGGCCATGGCGGCGCATCGGGGCGCTATGATCGGCTGCACGAAACTGCTTTTGACTATGCGTACTTTCTAACGCAAATGGGAATAAGGAACTAACGCCTAGTGGGCGGCCTTAGGATTTCCGCTGGAGCATTAGGCACCGAACGACTTGTCGGAGAAACTTCCGATTGATGCACGAGCTGGACATGTCTGGTAACCCAACCAATCAATTACTGCCGAGATTGGTCGGCAATAGTCCCAAGAGCCTTCTTCATGACGTTCACTAAACGGCTGCGCGAAGGAATACGTCGCGGAGAAATCACTTGCAGTGTGCGAATCTGGACGCATCCTCACGTCAGAGTAGGCGGGCGGTACCGTATGGAGGAAGGCGAGATTCAGGTCGATTCGATCCAACCAATAGGGTTTCCAGATATTACTCCTGAATTGGCGCGCGAGTCCGGATTCCTTGGCGTTCTGGACCTGCTTAAGGTCGCGAAACACGGTCGAGGCGAGAATATCTATTTAATCCGGTTCCACTATGTGCGAACGCGGGCCAAGCGAATAGGGCAGCGTAAGTCTGGTTAAAACCTCGAGCGGATTTTGACGGTTCTTTCTTGGGAACCTTGGCCATGTGGGGATCGGCCCGATTTCGGCATTGCATTAGTTTGCGCTTGCGCCGAGCTCCAAGAAGAGAAAGCTTAGTACATTTGTGTGCTCCTCAATTTGTTTATTCAGAGGGCGGCCCCCGGAATGGCCGGACTTAGTGTCGTAAAGCAGCAGAACCGGACGATCAGAACCTGTGGCTGCCTGAAGGCGCGCCGCCATCTTCCGGGCATGCAGCGGGGCGACGCGAGTGTCGCCGTCACCTGTAACGAAAAGGACAGCGGGATACTTCACACCCTGCTTCACATTGTGATATGGCGAATATGCGTAAAGATATTTGAACTGAGCGGGGTCCTCGGCGGAGCCATATTCCGGAACCCAGAATGACCCCACTAGGAATTTGTGGTAACGCAGCATGTCGAGGAGCGGATATTCGCAGACAACTGCCTGATACAAATCTGGGCGTTGCGTGAGCGCTGCGCCAACGAGAAGACCGCCATTGCTTCCGCCTTCGATCGCTAGCTTTCTTGAGTTCGTATAGCCATTGGCGGTCAGCCACTCCGCAGCGGAGGCAAAATCGTCAAAGACCGTCTGTTTTTTCTCCATCATTCCGGCTTTGTGCCACGCCTCGCCGAACTCGCCCCCACCCCGCAAATTGGCGACGGCGTAAATTCCGCCCGCGTCCGCCCATTCGGCCGCAGGCTCGTAAAAGTATGGTGTGTTGTTTACGTCAAATCCGCCATAGCCGGTGAGCCAGGTCGGGCGGGCGCCGTCTCGCTTCAGACCTTTCTTGTAGAAAAGGAACATCGGGACGCGCGTCTTATCCTTAGACTCATACCAGACCTGTTCGACGGTGTATGCGCTACTCTCGAGGGGAACTTCGGGTGCAGCCCAAGCGTTGAGTTTCCCCGTTTGCACATCGTAGCGATAAATGCTGCTGGGAATGTTGAAAGACTGAAAATCCACGAACGCGTTTTGTAGATCCCACGCTCCGCTATTTCCCGTGACGGCCCCTAGAGCGGGGAGAACCATTTCGCCAGCAGCCTTTCCGTCTCTGTCGAATATCTTCACTTGCGAAACCGCATTGCGGACGTATTGCACGAAGATTTTTCCGCCGAACAGACTGACGTTTTCGATTGCGGTGTCGGTCTGGGGGATGATTTCCTTCCAGGCGTCGCGCGCGGGGGTTTCGAGGTCCACGCGGAAGAGGTGCCAGTTTGGGGCCTTCCAGTTTGTGTAAAGGAACAACACGCCGCCTTGGATTTCTCCATAGAACTTAGAATCTAGATCATTCACGATGGGCTTCACGAATCCGCCTTTTTGTACGTCCTGAAAATAAATTTCGGATCGCGTGCCTCCGGCACCGTATAGCAGCAAAATCAAGAGGTAGTGGCCGTCTTCGGACAACTGGGACAAAATGATTTTTTCGGGGCCGTAGCCTTTTCCGAAAATTTCTGTGTCCGCGGCCGCCGCCGCTCCCATCACGTGGTGGTAAACGCGCGGCCCTTCAAGCGTCATGCGGGAGTAATAGACGCCGCGGTCATCCGGCTGGATGGACACACTCGCATAGCGCGCCGTGGGGAGTTGATCGGGCAATTCTTTGCGCGTTTCCGTATCAATGAAGTGGACGGTGACCTCGTCCTGGCCGCCGGCGCGAATGCTGTAGGCTGCCAGCGAACCGTCACGAGACACGCCCCTGAGGCTGACGCTGGTGGAATGATCCGCGCTCATTGGATGAGGATCCACAAGCACCTCATCGCCGCCCCGAAGTCCTTTGCGCTGGTAGATGACGTACAAGTCCTGGTCCGGGCGGCGCTTCATAAAGAAGTAGGAGCCGTTACGTTCAATGGGAAGATCAAAGGAGTCCACTTTCATCAGCTCAGTGAGGCGCTTGGAGATCTGTGTCCGTCCCGGAACCGAATCGAGCACCGCGTCCGTGCAGCGGTCCTGCGCGTCAATCCAGGAGCGGGTTTCGGGACTATTCTGATCTTCGAGCCAGCGGTAGGGGTCGGCAACAGATACGCCGTGAATCGTCTCGACTGTGCCATCAATGCGCGTTGGAGGAGGACATTTTCCATTGGCAGTTTTTTCCTGGGCCAGAACAGGTCTCTGAAAGAGGCCGAAGATAGCAGTGAGGATCACGAGCGCAATCAATGGAACCATCGCTGTAAGGACTTGAAGATGGCTGGGTTGGGAATCGCGACGCGCAACGGGCCGGGAAGACAATCGCTTCATCTGACAGTTCCTCCGTGCCGCTGCCCTCGATGGCTGACGCTGAACATCATGCCGATGGCCGGGTTGGGGTATTACGAGAGGTGAGGCTGGATTTAGGCAGGGCTCGCGTTTAACCCCCAAACTACGCGGCATTGTACAGCTACTCGCCTTTTTTTGTGAGCCTTTGTTGGGACTCTTGCGATTCGCGACGTCTCTGGCACATTCCAAGCGTAACGCTGGCTACTCGGTATCGGTATTGCTATGCGGAAGCGAGTGTCAGGGGCCGATGATGCTGGATTCCTTGCGCTGTAGTTCGCGAACGGCGGGTAGGGCGCTAAACCTGCAGTGGCATTCGTCGTACGCGAGGTGGGACGATTTTATTTAGATGACAATGTCCGTTAGCCGCAAGTCGCAATCGTAGAATACCTTGATCTTACAGAGGGCCGCTCTGGTGGCAAGTCCGTTGTGTCCAAGACTGGAGAAGGGTACGATGCACCAGCCGGAGCTCCAAATCGAAGATTCCGGCGCGGTGGGGCGAGCGGTTGTATAGTTCGCGCTCATCGTCCCTTTAACACCACCAAAAATCTGCTCCGAGGGAGGGTTCCATGAGTCGACGCCTGTGGGCCTGCACAAAGCTGGCCGCTTCCATGCTTTTGCTGTTGTCAATTCCTGCCCGCGCGCAGGAATATTCCGCCAGGTTCTCTGGCTTCCACGAAGTGGGCGGTCTGGGTGCGGGTGAAACCGGCGCCATCTTGTCGGCGGGGCAAGCGAAGCTCAAACTGACTCTTGACAAGACCGCTCAAACGCTCAGTTACACATTGACCTATTCTGGTCTAACGAACGTCTTGCAGTCTCACATTCATTTCGGCAAAACGCACGTGGCTGGTGGGATCATGGTGTTCTTTTGTTCGAATTTGGGCAACGGTCCCGCGGGAACCCCAACCTGCCCTGACGACACTTCAGGAGCGGTGACCGTGACTGGAACAATCACCGCGGCAAGCGTGGTAGGGCCCACCGCACAGAACGTAACCGTTGGCGACTTCGCGGCGGTCGTAGCCGCACTGGCATCAAACACCGCTTACGGGAATATCCACACGAAACAATTCCCGGCAGGCGAAATCCGCGGGCAGATCCACGCAGAGCGTCGTCACAACGACGACGGGGACGACAGCAAGGACAAGGACCCCCACAATCACTGAGACCATAGTCGTGCGCTTTCGGCAATGGGATGCTCAGTGCTGAAGATGTGAGCATCCCAGAGGCCTGTCTCAAACCTGCTGCTCGGAAGCGATGACCCCATCTGCCCGCTTCGATGGCCAAGGCTGCCTGGTACGACTCGGATTCCGGGCGGAACCCGGGCTGTATTTGAGCGTCGAACAACGGGAAGCGCACATCGGCGCACCAAGCGCCCCGTCCTTAGGACGGCAATGCGCGAGCCTACGAGGTCGCGGCCTTCTGCGCGCACGTGTCCGCTTCAAAGATCTGCCGAAGCTCGCACTCACCCTCGCCAACGACTTCGAGGAAGTCCCGCGCTAATTGAATAGCCTCTTCCTTGGAGTTTGCCCGAAGGATGGCGAACCCGCCAACAACTTCCTTGGCCTCGGAAAAAGGCCCATCGGTCACCGTCACTTTCCCGTTCGAGTTGCGGACGCGCGCCCCCAAAGCGGTGGGCAGGCAGCCTTCAGTAGCCAGCAGCCAGCCGGCCTTCACGCCCTCCTCCACTAGTTTGCCCATGCTGGCCATTTCCTCCTGCGAGGGGGGAGCGTTTCTCTCGACCGTCTTATAAATGCTCAGGAATTTCATAGTGTCCTCTCTTTGTTTTGAGTTCAGAGTCGCACTGCGAATCGGTTACGGTCTCCGGAAGCCTGTCAAACGCCTGGCCCCGAACGCCCGACCCCTACTAGCACGTCGAACAACGCTCTTCGGAATCGACAGCTGAAACGATCTTTTTTCAGACCCGGACGCGAAGCTACTCTTTCGCCCCGGCGCCCACGTCGCGAGGGTTTTGGACCCTTGCTGGGACCAAAGTGCGCCAGCCTCCGTGTGCGTGCCCTTCGTCGAATCATACGCTCCCTCGGTTGCACCCCTGGAAGCAGGTCGAGTGGAATCGCCTCCAAAGCACATGCCGCTAGCGGAGAAATTGGACTCGGGGAATGGGTCGGACCCGTTTCGAAACTAAATCACGGTTGAACCTAAACTGGGGTGCAAGAGGCTGTTTGCTCAGCGTTTCCTTGCTCAGCCCTTGCTACGGTCGGTAAATCGGAAGAACAGCGACTGCTTCGCGACGGCTGCCGCCAACTCGTTAAGCGCCACCATCTGGGAGTGAGAAAGTGGAGTAAAGTCGCGCGCGATCTGGACGTTCTCCTCGAGCTGCTGAATACTGTCGCATCCGATGATGACGGTGCTCACTGGGTGCGTGAGAGTGAAGTGCATCGCCTCGCGCATATTCATCACCCCTGAGCGCATGGCAAGACGCAAAGTGCCTTTGCTCAGTACTTCACCAAACCCAACCAGAAGGCCTTTGCCATGGCTCCTGGAGGCACGTGGTCCTATCGTTTCAAAGCGACTTCCGCCGCCGCCGCTGCGCAGGCCGCGCTGCAGGACTGCGAGAAAACCGGCATGCCCGGCTGCCGGATTATCCTGCTTAACAACGAAGCAGCAGAGCCATGACAAAACAGCCTCTCGTGCAGCGTAAGAATGGAGTATCTTGTTCTAGTTGCAGGATGAGTTTGTCGATGCTCTTAGGGCCGGCCAGCTTGCGACTTCTATTTCCAAAACAGCTTGTGGTTGACGAATTGTTGTTTCGCATCTATCGAGGGTGAGTGTTTGGAAATTCGTTGATGCGTTGACTAGTACGCCTTCCTGGGGCTTTGCGGTTGCGGCTAGAGGGGAGACTCTCGGGTCAGCCGATAAATTAAAAGGGCTATCCGTTTGCTCTGCCGGGGTAAGCCCGCGAGGTTCACGGATTCGCCTGGAGCGTGCATACCGCTTCCCGGGGCTCCCAGACCGTCAAGGACAGCCACAAACGGAGCAACAAACGAAGCGTCGCCGGCGCCGCGGAGCATCGGGTCGGCCGGTCGCAACTCGGGAGCTCCAAGCGCCCGGCTCGCTTCGTTCAGTTTGGCTAGGAGCGCGGCGTTGCCAGCAGTGGGAGCCATCGGCGGGTACACATCGTGAAAAGTAATCTCCGCCTTTGTGCCCGGAAGGTTTTCTTGTCCAGTGATGGATTGCATCCTCTCCTTGACACGCGCGAGCTGCTCAGGGGAAAGCGCTCGAATGTCGCCAATCGCGCGGGCCTCTCCCGGCACGATATTCACTTTGCCCGAGACAGAGGAATCGCCGCTGGCTTCTAGTTTGATATTGGACCCGCCAAGAGCCAGTCCAACGTTGTAGGTCATATTGGGTTCGCGCAACGTATCGTGGAATCGAGTCAGAATGCGGCCAAGCTCAAAGATGGCGCCGTCTCCCATTGACTCGGAAAATATCTGGCTGGAGTGACCTGACTTCGCTTGAACGCGAAGGTCCCACCTCGTGCCGCCGCGCCTCGCTGTCGTTGCGTAGTCTTTGCCGTCCTGGATTAGAAGCGGCTCGAAAGAGAGAGCGAAGTCGCTATTCCTGCCGGCTTCAACAAACTCCTTTCGCGAGACCTCTGTGGGATCGCCCGCCGATTCCTCGTCGCCGGTGAGGAAGACCGTAATGTTGGCGCCATCTAAGGCGCCAACACTTTTTAGAGCCTTGAGCGCCGACAGCATCACGACAATTCCACCTTTCATGTCCGAAGTACCCGGGCCGGTGGCTGAGTCCCCGGTGCGCACAAACTTCTGAAACGGGCTGGAGGGCTCGAAAACCGTGTCCATATGCCCGAAGAGCAGCACGCGCTTTCCATATGTGCCCTTGTGTTCAGCGACCAGCGACGGCGCGCGCTTAACCGAGTCCATTGGTACCCATCGAGTTGCGAAGCCAAGCATTTGGAACTCTTTCTCTAATGCTTTGCCGACCTCCAAGACACCGACTGTGTTGAATGTCCCGGAATTGACGTTGACTATCCTCTCGAGTAACGCAACGGCCGCAGGCCCCTCGTCATCGATCGAGCGTACAAGAGCTGCTTCCCGCTCGGACAGTGCTTGCGCGAACGCGATCGCGGTGGGAAAAAGCATGACCAGAAGAAACAGGCGCGCGGAGATTGGTACTTTGCTCATATGCGAAAGCCTCCCTTTCGGGTCGGGATTGTTTTATAGGATTCCGGAAACGAAGCCTAGTGAGCAACTGCCTCGTGTGGATGGATGGTCGGCCACTCGCAGCCAGTCTCGAACGGGATACCGACTAGAGCCAAGCGGAACGTGATAGTCACATGAGGCCGCTTTGCCTGGCGAGTCTTAGTGCTTCAATAGCCGCCCCTCGCGCCCCAGCCGTATCGCCATTCGGCATAACGTAGATGGGGACAGAGGCTTGCTCCTCCCGCTGGGCAGGCATGCCCACGCGGATCTGTTCCAAGAACCAGCGCTGGAACTCCTGGCTCGCCTCCAGGGCGCCCCCGCCAACCATTAACGCATCTGGGTCGAACGTATTGACCATTTCGTCGAAAAAGAGTCCCAGGGCGTGGGCTTGGACACGGAAAATCTCCTTGCACATTGCATCACCCCTGTCCGCGAGACCTCGCACTTGCTTGGCTGACTGGTGGCCGTCCATCTTTGCCAGATCGTGGCCCGGGTATCGCGGCAAAAAATACGGCAACAAATTCCTTTCGATCGCAGTGAGAGAACAAAGCGATTCCAGGTCCCCTGTCCGACCGCAGTTGCATTCGGGTTTCATCCCAGCAATTCCCGCGATACTTTGATACGGAAGCAACACATGGCCCAGTTCTCCGCCAAACCCATTTTTGCCTTTCACCACGCTGCCATCGAGAATGACGCCGCCACCATTGCCGGTCCCGATGATGGTCGAAACCGAGGTCTCCCGGCTGTTTGCACCAAAGATCGTGTAGTGCCCCCAGAGCGCCGCTGCATTTCCATCGTTCAAATAGGAGACGGGTTTGCCAAGCTTGTGTGCCAGACCCTCGCGAATGTCGAATCCTGCCCACTGCGGGTGAACAAAGTTCGTGGAACCCCGTGCGCTGAGCTGGCCTGCCGAACTGGCCGGACCCGGAGTATCCAGCCCGACAGCTACCACGTCCGCAAGTTGCACCCCCGCCTGTTCGACAGCGACCTTGAGACCGTCTGCAATCTGGCCAAGGCAGACTTCAGGTCCCTGCCTTGAAAGCGCGGGATGCTCGCACAGACTGCTGATAAGGAATTTCTCTTGCTGGTCTACGATTGTATAGTTGATCGCAGTTCCGCCCAGATCCACTCCGGCCACGACTGGCACGTTGTCTCCCCTTAACTCATCGATTGCTGATCGGCCCAGCGTAGCAGAATCGGGAACCATCGGCGAATCGAACAGTACTGATCAACCGGAAACGCTTGGTTGTGAGCAGTGTGGCCTCGGGGCGAGCGTCAGTTTAGTTGTTGTGGCCAACCATGACCATTCTGGGAAAAACGGAGTGTCTTGAGTTTCTAATTGTTAGTTGTTCGTTGAGAGTTTGCGTACGCCTGATTTGAGCGTGGTACCAAACCGGCAAGCGGCATATCACCCTCGCGCCCGCTGTCGTACGTGTGATGGAATTGCCCGCGAGCTAGCGCCAGGTAAACCCAATCATCTCCAAAGGGTCAGGATGCTGCCCATGGCGAGGTAGCAGGCCAGTTGGTATCCCGTGTTGATGGCGAAAAGCTTCATGCTCTGTTTCATGAACAGGACGCCGGTCAGTTGCACCGTCGCGACAAATCCGAGCCACACGTGAAAAGCAACCATCAAGCCCAACTGCAGGCTTTGCACGTGAAGCCAGTGAAAAAACAACGCCAGGATGAAGGCGGACACCAGACTGGCGAGGAAAGAACCGATGTAGGCGGGGCCGGCACTCTTCTGCATTTCCTGAATCTTGGCTTTGTCATCCGGGTCATAGCCCATTTCGCGCATCCAGGGCTTCGCGAAAAGTATTGGTGAATACCACAGGAAACCAACAACCATCGTGGAAACCGCGGCGACAATAACAGCGAGCCAGTTGAGATTGTGGAGGTGCACAGAGCGCTCCTTTTCGCAACGGTAAGAATACGATGAGCCACATCCTATGCTGTGTTTAGCTGGACGCAAAGGAAGAAGAATAAAAGGGCGGAAACCGCCCGGCGAATGCCAAGACGCTGTGATACAAGCTTCTATCTGAATCTGTGTTTTCTGAGGGATTCTTTGCTGAGAGCGGCTACCGGGATTCGCGAATCTTGAACAAGCTTACGAAACGCAGATAGAGGCCTTCGATGGCTCGAAAAAGATCCGCGGCCCCGATGGTGCCGTCGGTCACTTCACGGGAGTCCAAATCCGAAGCCAGCGCATTGCTGAGCTGGGTGGCGCGGCGGACACGCTCTTCGGTGAGCAAGGAGCGCACCGTGGCGGTATCCCGTTGCTGGATCTGGCGCTCCTGCAATTCTTGAAGAGCCCAGGCGGTTTTGCGTACATGATCGACGGCGTCGCGGAATTCACGAAGCACGCGGGGATCCATCCCACCCGACCGGATGGCTTCCTCCAATTTCAGCAAGCTGTCGATCGCCATCTTCAACCGGAACGTCGGGCCCCAGAAAGTTTCGCTGGGAGTAAGAAGTTCGACGGCCACTCTCAACACCTCGCTCTTTTTCGAGGGACGCAGGGATACCACCTGCGCAGAGGCTGTTTTAGTGGACGCGAGATTGGTCAGCTCGATAACGCTGCCAATAGCCGGGCGGCCTCTCATATCGAGCAGCCCGCCGTGCTGGTTGACTTCTTTGGCCTCAGCAAACTCGATGACACCTGCGCCGCGAGGCTCTAACCACTTCACCTTCACTGGAACAACTACCGGGTAACGGTCGCTTCTCCTGTTTTTTCCCTTTGGAACCGGTAGTTTCTCGGCCGACTTGTCCGTAAGCACGAGCAACCTCTCTTCTGCCAGCCGTCACCGCTAAGGAGTGCTCGGAGCCTTTTCCGCCTTCTGGCGTTAGAGCTCGCAGCGCGAGTTGGGCAGCCTGGCATTCATTTTCGCCCAATCCCGGCGATCGAGCCGGCGAGCTAAGGCCATACGTTCTTAAAGAGATACCCTGTTGTGGGTCGCTTTTTTCAGCTTGGCGTGAGTGGAGCAAGGTCGAAGCAATTCTTGCCTAGGCAGAGGTGGATGCGATCCCAATAGCAGCTAGGCAGATGCCCGTTACGTCGAGATTTGATGATAAGTCCTTTAGAATCAGCAAATCTGTCTGGGCAGGTCTCTGGCAACAGTAACGCATCAAGACGCATTTGGGGCTGATGGGCGAAGCTGGGGTGCGTCGCCGAGATACCCGCAAAAGCCATAGCGCTACACGTAGAAATCGCCACGTTCATAAGGCACGCAAGTTGCTCACCGAGAACACATCCCATTGGCCTGGCGTTGTACTCCTGGGGCGGCTTCCGAACGCCGTTACCGGACAGTCGGTATCGGGATCGTCCTACTATTCGGCATGTGCTGAACGGCGATAGAAATTGGGGAGAGTGGGGCGGCTTTCGAGGTGACGCAGCTTGGCTTCGGCCATATCGAGGTTGCCGATTTTGTGGTGCATATGCCGCAAAAAATCGCTGGCGTAACGGCGCACGGAGCGGAATAGAGGGTCACCCTGTCGAGCTAGAGTGCCGAGGGCGGGGGCTTCGGCGAGAGCGGTGAGAACGGGAGTGACATCGCGTCCCTCGGCGCGGGCCAGGTGAATCTGTTTGGCGACAAATTCTGCGGCGATTCTTCGGCCCTGGAGCTCGGAGGCAAAGTGGTCGGGGTCGGGACCGGCGATTTCGCCGTCGATGAAGAGAATCAACTGAATTTCAAACGTGAGTTCGACGAGGTCAGAGAGAGAGCTGTTTGTGGCGCAGCGGGATGTCATGAAGCCGCTGCCAGCGAGGATGAGGTTCAGGGAAGCTTGGCTGACGGATCCGGATGGAGTGATAAGGTGGCGCGAACCGGGTAGGGCGACGGGGCGGAAGATGTCAACGGCATAGCTATCGCTGGAACTGGTGCTGGAGCGTGATTGCCCTGAAGCATCAATCATCTGCCACTTGAAGCGCCATGCAGTAATGGGGTTTTCCGAGCGGTTTTCCAGTATGAGAGCGATTGACGCCTCCTGCGGGTCGCGGGCGAAATGACGGAGAGGGAAGGACGGCGCAGGAGTTTCAAAGAGCGTGGCGAACTCGGGGAACAGGGATTTCTCATAGCGATTGAGCACAACCGCAGAAGTCGGACTCGGAATTATGTTGAAGCGCAGCATGATTGGATTATAAGCGCAACGATGGATCCTCCTTGCGATTGTTTAGCTCCTCAGTCGCTGCGCGATGGCGCGGTCGCTTGACAATTAAGTCTACTTATGTAGACTGAGAGTAGGCCCGAAGGTACTTGGCGGGCACGCTTGAGGAGGGAAGATCGATGCGTATATCGCGGTTTCAAGTCATCAGTGCCGTGGTCCTTCTGCTCGTTGCGCTTTCCGCTGCGTCGCGCGCCCAGGACCAGAAATCGCCTAGCCAGGAAGACCGCCAGAAAGCCATCAACCTCGTTCGAGCCATCAATACAGCCGAGGTCCTGTACAACGTGAATATCAGTCACGGCCGCTTCGCTTCGTGGACGGAACTTTACGACAGCGGATTGGTGAAGGAGCTGCAGGTTTCGCCGAGTTCAGAGGTAATCCCAGGCTATCACCTCGATCTGCTGGCATCCCCGGATGGAAAGTCCTTTATGATCGCGTTGCATGACACCAAGGACGGCGATGGTCTTTTCTCGGTGTTCAGCGACCAGAGCGGAATCCTTTTCCTGGGCGCGCCGCCTCAATAAACCAGCCAAGCAGCGCAGTCGGGCGGTGCGCGGCGCACGGCATGGCAAAAAGGAAAACCGCGAGGGTAGGCCACCCAATTTCAAGGTGCCGTCATTCGCCGAACATTGCTTCTTTATGAGCCTGGATACTTGCCTGAATGCCGGCGTCTTTGAGCGCGCCCTTGGCCGAGTCCGCCTCAGTGCGGGTACGGTACGACTGCACGATCAACAAGCTTAGGGTGTTGCATCATAGTCGTGTATGCCCGGATGAGTGGGATCGCTCGCTTCACAAGGCTCTCCAAGGCTCTCGCAGGACTTTCCACTTGACAGATTTCTGATTTATAATCCTGTGCATGCCGAATCCGAATCCACTGGCAGGCATCGTTCCGCGCGTCGTCCATCCAGTTAACGACGGCGAAACCACCATCACCGAATACATAGAGAAGATCGAGGGCGAAGTGGCACTCGATACCTACGTCAAAGCGCAGACGTCCGCGCCCGAGGTGGTGAAGCGGCTCACTGAATTGGAGAACTGCCTATGGCGCATGGCCAATGCGGTCTTATCTTTAAGCGACGTCGATAGGCATCCGGAATTGCGGGCTGCCGTCGAGGAAGCAAAACTGGTCCTCAAGAATCGGCTCGAGGTCGATGACACCAAGCATCGATTCCACAGCGAATTAGGAGTATTTAAGGACGAATAGCGAATAACCAAGGACTAACGCTTGGCTTGCCCCGGAACCGCTCGTCTTGCTTCTCACTTCGAGGAATAGGAATCTATTGAAAATCTGGCGCGTGAGTTGAACGATACTTCAACTTGACAGAGTTTGGCTCGTCGACCTGCCACCCAGCGTCAAGGCGCGGCCCCCGGCCATCTGCGAACGGTTTCCAGGTACAGATGGGAGGGCCTTCGGCGCGCCGGCTTCTTCGGCATTCATTCGGGGAAAAGGTCTACTCTGCTATGTTGGCGGTGGTCCGGAGGTGTGCGTTTGCACGCGCAGGTTCTGTCCACGATCCGCAACGAAGTCGTCGGCATCATGTCCGGAACGATTTTTGTGTTCATCGGGCTGGTGGCCTGTTCTTTTGCTGCGGTCCGGCGTCAGAGTGGAGGGCGCCTCTTTGCATGGCTGGGGATATGGAGTGCGATGTACGGGGCGTTGCTCTTGGCTGAATCGCCCGGTGTGGCGGCTGCTCTACCGCATGCGGGGCAGGCCAGTCTACCTTTCCTTACGATGGCAATTGACTATCTCCTTTTCCCTGTTGCTTCGCTGGCGTGGCTGGAATTGGGCGTCGGAAGAATGCGGCTGTTTCTGATGACGGTCATTGGATTGAGTTTGGCAATCGGTATCGCGGGAATCGGATTTTTCGTCGTCACAGGTTCCCGCGATAAGTTGATCCTCTGCGTCAATTTCGTCGCCGCCGCGGCACTCATTGTTCTTGTCATCATCCTTGCGGTGCCCCGACTCTCGCGCAAGTACCTAGTTCTTCCACACCGCGCTGTCATGGTTGTCGGCACGCTCGTTTTTGCCATTGAGGCGCTGTATTACTTCGTAGCGCACCTCTTGCACTACCAGACGTATCGGATAACGGGCTCGCTGGGGTTAGCCGCTCTGCTCTTTTCGTTTGGGTATGTAGCCGTGCAAATCGCTTTGGCGGGAGAGCGGCGCTTGCTTTCGATTGAAAGCGAATTGGTGATTGCGCAGGAGATTCAAGCATCGATTCTTCCTTCCAAAAGTCCGGAAGTGAAAAACCTTCGGGTTGCTGCGGTTTATCGTCCAATGACAGCCGTTGCCGGCGATTTCTATGATTTCCTTGCTGTCGATGAGCACCGGACCGGGTTTTTGGTGGCGGACGTCACTGGACACGGTGTGCCGGCGGCGATGATCGCGTCGATGATCAAGGTGGCGACCCAATCGGTGGTGCCCTGCGCACATGACCCACGAGAGGTGTTGCGTGGGTTGAACCGCATACTGTCGCCACAACTGCGGGCGCAGCTCGTCTCGGCAGCGTACCTGTGGGTCGATACCGAGAAGCGCAAGGCACTCTATTCGGCCGCAGGACATCCGCCGCTTCTGCATTGGCGCGGAGGCAAGTTGCACCGAATTGAAAGTAACGGGCTGCTGCTGGGCGTGCTGCCCGAGGCCGAGTATCCGCGTTGGGAGATGGTCATCCAGCCGGGGGACCGGTTCCTGCTTTACACCGATGGCGTGAGTGAGCCGGAGAACGGAAGCGGGGAGTCCTTCGGGGCGCACAAGCTTGAGCAAGTGGTTTGTAACAATCGGCTGAGAGCGCCCTCGGAGCTGTTGGACCAACTGCTCACCGAGATTCGCGAGTGGCAACCTGTATCTGCAGAGCAGAAGGATGACATTACGCTTGTCGCCATCGATGTTCTTTCCTAAGCCCCTTTAAGTTAAAGGGGACTGTATCGCGATGCCTCGGCCGAAGCGCCATTCGAGGAATCGCTCGAAACTGCTTCACTACCGGATGGTCACCTTTCTGCTGAGTTGGCGTCAGAGAACAACACAGGTGGTACCCTTTAGGGGCTAGCGCCTGAGGGCTGAGGTGGAGCGATGTCCTTACGAGATCTGGCATTGGCAGGCCGAACACTTCGGAAGAGTCCTGTCTTTGCCCTCACTGCCGCACTGACCATCGCTTTGGGCGTCGGCGCGAGCACGGCCATCTTCAGTGTCACTAATGCCGTGCTGCTGCGTCCACTTCCGTATCATAATCCCGACCAGCTGGTCATCATCCCCACGGACATGCGCAATCGGGGCGTCAAGGACTTCCCCTTTTCTAACGCAAATTTCATCGATTTGCGCGAAGCGACGAAGGACGAATTCCAAGGTCTTGCGGGGGTCTTCACATTCCCGTTCACGTTGACCGGCGAGGACGGCATGCCGGAACAAGTCCACATGGGCTTTGTAACGACGAATTACTTCCAGCTTGTGGGGGCGGGGATCGCGTTCGGTCGCGATTTCTCGGATGACGATGGCCAGCCGCAACCGCCTCCGCCTGCGCCAGGGACGCAGTCGGCAACGCCCCAAGAGCGCCTGCCGATCATGGCTATCATTAGTTACGAGTACTTCCAACGCCGCTTCGGCTCGAATCCCGCTGTGCTCGGACAATCCCTAAACAAGGGGAAACCCTTTAGTCCGCGAATCGTCGGAGTCCTTGCGCCGCGTTTCGAGATCTACTTCCCGCCCTCAGCTGACTTGCAGGCCGCGCCCGATATCTGGATTGCCAACCGCCTCGGTTACAACGCCGAGCAACGGAATTCGGTTTCTATGCGCGTGATCGGCAGATTAAAACCAGGCGTCACCATCGGACGAGCGCAAGCTGCTGCCGATCAGGTGGCCGCAGAGGCGCGCAAGAATTTTTCGATCGAAAACACCGCGGGCTACGCAATCCGCGTAGAGCCCATGCGGCAGCATCTCGTCTCCGAAGTCCGCCCTGCAATTCTCGCGCTGATGGGCGCCGTGATTTTTCTTTTGCTCATTGCCTGCGCCAACGTAGCTAACCTTTTGTTGGTGAGAGCTTCTTTGCGCCAACGCGAACTTGCCATTCGCTCCGCTATCGGCGCCAGTTGGTGGGATCTCGCCCGCCAGATCCTTTCCGAAGCATTGCTGCTAGCGACCCTCGGCGCCTTAGGCGGCCTCGGCATCGCCTGGCTCGGAATTCACGAACTGCTCGCCATTGCTCCGGCATATCTCCCGCGCCTCGATACGATCCGCATTGATTCGACCGTGTTGATCTTCACGGCAATTTCGAGCCTCGTTGCCGCCGCAATCTTCGGCCTGGCGCCGGCATGGCGCGCAGCTCGGCCAGACGTGATGATCGTTCTGCGCGGCACCAGCCGCAGCGAAGGACTCGCCAGCGGCGGTCGCTCGCGCAAGGTCGTGGTCTGCCTCGAAGTAGCCCTTGCTTACGTACTCCTCATCGGCTCGGGACTTATGGTCCGCAGCTTTCGCGAATTGCAGCGCATCGATCCCGGGTTCGATCCTCATGGCCTCCTCACGTTTCAAGTTCAATCCGATCGATTTTCAGAGAAGCCGGAAGAACGCGCCGTCGCTATTCGCCAGCTTGAAGATCAACTGCGCGCTATCCCCGGCGTGCAAAGCGTGACCGCGGCAAAGCCCTTTCCGCTCACGGGTGGCTTCAACCCGATTCGTTGGGGCACCGAAGAAGCGCTTGGCGACGCGACCAAATATCGGGCAGTCGATCCCCTCCTCGTGCTTCCCGGCTATTTCGAAGTCATGCACACCTCTCTCGTCGAGGGCCGCACATTCACCGACGAAGACAACCTGCCGGGGCGCACCTATGTCGTCGTGGATAAAATTCTGGCTGATCTTGCGTATCCAAGTAAATCGGCCGTCGGCAAGCGCATTCTTATCCGCATCCAGACTCCCGAACCTGTATGGGTCGACATCATTGGTGTTGTCGCCCACGAGCGCGGTGTATCGTTGAGCGAGCCCGGACGCGAGCAAGTGTATCTTACCGACGCGTACATCGGCTCCGGCGCCGTCGATCACTGGGCACTCCGATCCGCCAGCGACCCATCGAAATACGCCAAAGACGTTCGCGCTGCGATCAAGGCGTTTGACCAGCACCTCTTGATTACCGACATGCAGCCCATGGATGCGGTGATCGAAAAAGCACAAGCCGGCACGCGGTTTTCGTTACTCCTCATCGGTTCGTTCGCGGCAATCGCGGCGCTGCTCGCAGGCGTCGGGCTCTACGGCGTGCTTGCGACCGTTGTGCGACAGCGCACCGCGGAAATCGGCATTCGCATGACTTTGGGTGCTCAGTCCGGCAACATTTTTCAGCTCATTGTGGGTCAGGGAGTTCGCCTCACCGGCATCGGCGTTGTCGTCGGCTTATTGGCCGCCTTCGCCACCACGCGCGAGATGGCTTCGATGCTGGTCGGAATTAAGGCCACCGACCCTTTGACGTTCGTCGCCATGGCGGTGGTGTTCTTCTTAATCGCCGCTACCTCTTCGTGGCTGCCCGCTTGGCGGGCGGCGAGTCTTGACCCTAGCGCGGCTCTTCGCGAGGAATGACGGTCTTCGGTGCGGGGAGCGTAGAATGCAAAGCAGTTCGTAGGAGTTTAAAGCCATGCAAACACAATTGAACCGCCGTAATTTTTTGCTTGGGGCGGAGGCAATAGCAGTTGCTTGCCTCCTGAATCGCGCTTATGTGGGAGTCTCCCCGGAAGAAGTGGCCGGCGAAGAGGAATTCTGGAAGAAGATTCGGAGCGCCTACCCCGCCGATCCGAAGATACTCAACCTCAACAATGGTGGCGTTGCGCCGGCGCCAACCTCGGTGCTGGATGCCGAGATCGAAGCGATCCGTTATAGCAACCAGGCTCCGAGCTATCGCATGTGGCGCGACCTGGAACCGAAGATTGAAGACGTGCGCACCCGCCTCGCGCATATGTGGAACGCCGATCCCGAATGCATTGCGATTACCCGGAACGCGAGTGAATCGCTGCAGATCGCGCAGTTGGGCATTGACCTCGAACCCGGCGACGAAGTCCTGACGACCAGCCAGGACTATCCGCGGATGATCACCGCATGGCAGCAGCGGGAGCGCAGGGACAGGATTGTGCTGAAGCAGTTGGACTTCGGCGTGCCAGTAAATCACGCGAGTGATTTGGTGAGCTTGTTCGAACAGGGAATCACGCCACGCACACGCGTACTACATATGTCGCAGGTGGGGTTCATGACCGGCCAGATTTTTCCCATCAAGGAGATTTGCGCCATAGCGCGCCGGCGGGGCATTACCAGCATTGTAGACGGGGCGCATGCTTTTGCGCACGTGCCGTTCCAATTCTCCGATTTGGACTGCGATTTCTATGGAGCGAGCCTGCACAAGTGGCTGTCGGCGCCCGTCGGTACAGGGATGTTGTACGTGCGGAAGGAGCGCATCGAAAAACACTGGGCCTTGATGGCCGCGCCCCGATCGATGGACAAGAATATCCGCAAGTACGAAGAGATCGGGACTCATCCTGCGGCCATGCACAATGCGACTCTGGAAGCGTTGGAGTTCCACGAGCAGATTGGGGCGGAGCGAAAATTTGCGCGGCTGTGCTACTTGAAAAATCGCTGGGCCGAACGCCTGGGCAAGGTTCCCGGCGCGAAAGTGCTGGTCGGTTTGGATCAAGCGCAGTCCGGGGCGTTTGCAACGATTCACTTCGATACTATGGAGCCGGGAAAGCTTGGCGATCTGCTGCTCGGTAAGTACAACATTTTCGTTACGCCCATCACGGCTCCCTTTCTCGACGGGATTCGGGTCAGCGCCAATGTTTACACTGCAACTGCGGAGATCGATCGGTTCTGCGACGCGGTGGAAGCAATCATTCCTCGCACCTAAAGCATGGCCAGGGCCCTACAGGTGGTGTGCCAATCCGGGCGAGTAGCATGGATAGACACATTGCTGGCATGCGCTCAAGACAGATGATCAGCTCACCACGCAAACGACAATCCCTCACGAAAATCAATCGCGACCAAATGAAAGAGGGAAGGGCCGGCCCCTGCTCTACCCTCGCGAGCCGAGTCAGGCTCTGGCGGCAGAGGACTGTTCGAGGACGCGGCGGTAGTAGCCTTCGTAGGCGGGGATGACGTCGTTGGCGCAGAATTTTTTCTTGGCGTTGATGCGGGCGATCTGGCCCATTTCGCGGCCGCGGTCGGCGCGGGAGAGAATTTCGATGGCGTAGCGAGCCGCTTCTTTCACGTCGCCGGGTTCCACCAAAAATCCATCTATACCGTGCTCAACGACCTCCGGGACGCCGCCGACGTTTGTGGCGATAACCGGGACTTCGCAGGCCATGGCTTCGAGAGCGGCCAGGCCGAAGGATTCCAGTTGCGAGGGCATCAGGAAAAGGTCGGCGCAGGCGAGTTTTTCATAGACTTGGTCTTGTTTACCGAGAAACAAAATGTCCTTTTGAAGTTTTTTCTTGCGTATTAGGTATTCGGCGGCACCGCGGTCTGGGCCGTCGCCGATGAGGATTAGCTTGGCAGGCATTTTGGCGCGGACCAGGGCGAAGATTTCCACTACGTCTGTGAGACGTTTTACGGGGCGAAAATTTGAAAGGTGCATGAGGATAGGTTCGCCGTTGGGGGCCCATTGTTCGCGCAGGCCGGGCTGCGGTTTGCGCGTGTACAGATCGCAGTTTACGAAATTGGGGATGACCTCGATGGGGCGCTTGATATCGAAATCTTTGAGAGTTTGCTGCAGAAGATAGTTCGAGATGGCGGTGACGCCGTCGCTTTGCTCGATAGAGAATCTAGTGATGGGGAGATAGCTGCGGTTGCTGCCTACTAGAGTGATGTCGGTGCCGTGAAGCGTGGTGATGAAGGGGAGACGGCGCGGGGCAGCCATGGATCGGGCCAGTAGTGCGCTTACGGAATGGGGAATGGCGTAGTGAACGTGGAGGAGGTCGAGGGATTCGGACTCGAAGACTTCCAACATCTTGGTCGCCAGAGCCAGGGTGTACGGCGGATGGTCGAAAAGTGGGTAGCTGGCGACTTCGACCTCGTGAAAATGGATGTGCGGGTCGTTGGGATTCATGCGGATGGGCGGGGCGTAGCTGATGAAGTGGATGTCGTGGCCGCGGGCGGCAAGCTCCTGGCCTAGCTCGGTGGCGACGACCCCGGAGCCGCCGTAGGTTGGGTAGCAGGTGATGCCGATTTTCATGAAAGGGGCTCTCCGGCGTCCTCAGTTGTTTCTCGCGGGCAGATAGGGCAGCATTCTACCGGCAAAGCGCGGCCTTGCGGGTCTGACGAGGCTCTCGATTTGGCCCAAAAGGCACTCCATTAGACGCGGGAGGTTGTGAAACCGTGACACGACTTCGAGGGAAGGTGGCCTTGATTACCGGCGGGGGAACTGGGATTGGACGGGCTATCGCTTTGGCGTTTGCCAGAGAAGGCGCCAAGGTGGCCGTGGCCGGGCGGCGGAAAGAGAAGCTGGACGAGACGCTCGGCGAACTGCAAAAGGAGGGGGGCGAAGGGTTGGCGATTGCCTGCGATGTTGCCAGTGCGAAGGATGCTGGCCGTGCGGTGCGGGAGGCTGCGAAGGCCTTTGGAAAACTGAATGTGCTAGTGAACAACGCCGGGGTTTTGCACGTGTCGACAATTGAAGGGATCAGCGAGGAGCAGTGGGACAAGCTGATGACGATAAATCTGAAAGGGCCGTTTTTGATGTGCCGCGCGGCACTACCGGAGTTTCGCAAGGCTGGTGGCGGGGCGATTGTAAATGTCGGCTCGGTGCTTGGATTGCTGGCGATGAAGGATCGCGCGGCGTACTGCGCATCGAAGGGCGGCGTGACTCTGCTGACGAAAGCGGTTGCGCTCGATCACGCGCATGAAAATGTGCGGTCGAACTGCATTTGTCCATCGATTGTGGAGACGGAGTTGGTGCAGGGACTGTTTGCGGCTTCCGAAGAGGGAAAGGCTTTGCGCAAAGCTAGGATTGGGCAGATTCCCTTGGGGCGCATGGGGCGGCCCGAAGATGTGGCGGAAATGGCTGTGTTTTTGGCGTCGGAGGAATCGAGCTGGCTGACGGGCGCGGCGATTCCACTCGATGGCGGGCTTTCGGCGTACTGAGAGGAGCACAACGACCTCATGGCTTCGGAACTATTCAATGATTTGAAGAAGTATGAAGCGGCGCTGCGCCGGAAGACGAACGGGACTGGAGCAACCTCGCTGCTGGGCCTTTCGCTGGAGAGTTTGGAGAAGGGGCATGTGGTCTTCAGCATGAGGGTGAAGCCGCGGCACAAGCAAGTTCACGGGGTGGTGCACGGAGGGGTTTTGGCGACCGTTGCGGACACCGTGGCGGCCATCGCGGCCTATACCACCGTTCTGAAGGGGACGGAGATCGCTACCGTAGAAATGAAGATAAATTTTCTGGAAGCAGTGCCAGGTGGGCGAATCAAGGCCGAAGGGCGCGTTTTGCGGACGGGGCGAAATTTTGTGGTGACGGAATGCGAGATTTATAAGGAGGACGGCACACTGGCGGCCAAAGCCCTGCTTACATTTGGAGCGGCTCGCGGCCACTCCATTACCCGGAAGTGAACCTCCGGTGAACTAAAGGATTATTCGTCGCCGCCGGATGCGGCTTCTTCCCCATCTTTGTGGACATACTTGATAACGCGCTTAAAGATGAGCAAATTCGGGTTGCCCTGGCGCGTGAGCTTGATGCAATCGCGGTCGTACCATTCGACTGTGCCGCGAAGCGATTCACCATTATCGAGAACCACAACCATCGGCGTATGACCCTGCATCTGCTTGACCCAGTAGAAGTTCTCGGCGTGGGTCGTCTCCGGGGGCGCGGGCTTTTTGCTGGGCGCAGGGCCGTTGTGGGAGATTCTCTGCGGCGGCTGCTCCTTCACGTCCGGAAATCCCGGGCGAAACAATCTGCGGTTCACCATGACTTCTCCTTGCAGCTACTAAAGGTGGGGTGAGTTCATTTGGTGAGATGCACGCCCGAGGCGCTGGGTTACAGCCTCGGAGGGAAAATTTGCCAATGAATTAAAAGCAACCAAATTAGGGGGTTAGACGGCAAAGTACTAAGACTCTGGTGCGAGCGATGCGGCTAGAGCGTCCAAGCCAAGCTGGCGATTCAGGTTACGGCGAGCGCCCGTATGTAAGTCATCGAAACCGGCAATGGCGCGCATCACCCAGCGGGAATCGATCGAACGGGCGAGCCCTTCGAGGTCTTTGGCCAATGCCATATTGCGCAGCGGCCCGGGATGCTTGCGTCCGGAGGTGAGCTCAAGGAGATCAGAGAGCAGCCCGTAAAAGACACCGAGCTGGTCTTCAAAGGAAGATTCGCGGTCTTTGGCGAAGGCGGAGGTGCCGGCGAAAAGCTGAGCGAAGCCTTGGCCACGCGCGGCGCGTTCGAGGATGCGCAGCGCATTGCGGCGGCGCTCGGCGGTTTCTTCCACATTCATTTCGAGAGCTAGTCCGGGGCTGCCTTCGGCAAGTTGCGCGGCGAGCTTCAGGTCGGCGGGCTGGCGATCGGTTTTCTCTTTGAGAATGATTTCGACGTCCGGCTGCGAGAGCGGCGCGAAATGAAACTGCATGCATCGGGAAACGATGGTCGGGAGCAGCGCGTAGGGCGAAGGCGCCGTCAGGATGAGGGTGGCTGAGCCGGGCGGTTCTTCCAGAATTTTCAAAAATACATTAGCCACATTCCAATGCATAGTTTCCGCGCCGTCCAGAATAAAAACGCGGCGACGCCCCATGGGCTGGAAGTACGCAGCACGCTGGACCGCGCGGAGTTGGCCGATGCGCAGCATCGGACGCGCCACGGGACTCTTTAGCCGGACAGGGTCGGGCACCAGGGCCCAGACGTCTGGATGGGTCTGAAGGATGAGAGGGGTGCGTTCGACGGTAGCGGCGTCGGCACTTTCGCCGCGTTCGGCGAGGCCCTGTTCGACGAGCGCTTGCGGATCGGCGAGTAACGCGATGCGCTTACAGGTTTCGCATTCACCGCAGAAGTCGTCTTTCAGGCGTTGGCAGTTGGCAGCTTGAGCAAACATCCGCGCCAATGTGTATTTGCCAAGGCCGCGCGGGCCGCTGAACAGCAGGGCATGCGGAACACGATCGCTGCGCAGCGCGCCGCGTAGGGCGGCGACGATACGTTCATTGCCGAGGAATTCGGAGAAGCCCATGTGTTAGCGGCTTTCCTTTGCCAGAGATGGGGATAGCACCGGCAAGACCGCCGCGAGAATCTCTGTGGCGATATGTTTTTGAGGTCGCATCACGCCGCGTGATTCGTTGAAGCATGGAATTGTGGCCCAATTGGGACGGCGTGAGAGTTGATCGTACATGGCGGCGGCCTCTTCGAGATGCCCGAGGCTGGCTTCCTGCAGATCTTGCTTGTCCTTCGTGTAGCTACGGGCGGACTTCTGGGCCACGAGTTCCTGCGCCGGGCGCGGAGGGACTCGAAGATAGAGCACCAGCGTTTCTCGCGGGAGATTGTAAATGTTGTATTCCAGATGCTCGATCCAGCAGATAAACGCCGGGCGGTCCGCGGCGCTGACGCGGGCGGTTTGATGCGCGAGATTTGAACCGATGTAACGGTCGGCCAGCACGATTTTGCCATCGTTCAGGGCCGCTTCCAAGCGAGGCTTGGCTTCGAAGCGATCTCCTGCGTAGAGCAGGGCGCTGAAGTGCGGGTCAACCGTTTCAAGAGGGCCAAAATCGCCGTTCAGGAACTGGCCGACCATTTTGCCGAACCAGGAATCGTACTGAGGGAACCCGGTTGAGCAGACCCCATGGCCGCCTGCGATGAGCGCTTGTTCCAGCAGAGCGACCTGGGTGCGTTTGCCGCTGCCGTCAATTCCCTCGATGGCAATGAGCTTTCCTGGCGGAGTCATGTGCGAAAGCCAGTCTAACCGCAGACTCCGAACGCTGCAACGCTGCGCGTGCTAGGATTTAAATTTGAACATGGCGACGACATCGATCAGGGAAAACCTGCTGCAGGTTCAGGAACGGATTTTTGCGGCGGCGAGGCGAGCCGGACGCCGAACCGAAGAAATTACCCTCGTGGGAGTTTCGAAGACGCACCCAGCGGAGACCATCCGCGAAGCACATGACGCGGGGCTGAGGCATTTTGGAGAAAACCGCGTCCAGGAGTGGGCAGGGAAGCGGGACGGCATCCAGGACTTGACGGCAACCTGGCATCTGATTGGGCATTTACAGAGCAACAAGGCGGTGAGGGCCGCGAAACTCTTCGATAGCGTTGATTCCGTGGATGATTTTGCGCTGGCGCTACGGTTGGATCGGGCCAGAAGCGAAATAGGATCTCGTGCCAAGTTGCGTGTGCTGGTCGAGGTACACATCGCCAAGGAAGAAGCCAAGAGCGGCGCTGACACGGAAGAACTTCCCCTGTTGGCGGAGCAGATCGCCGGGTTACCCATGTTGGAACTGGCCGGGCTCATGTGCATTCCGCCTTTCGCGGAGAATGCCGAGGAGGCGAGACCCCATTTTAGGCGGCTGCGGGAATTGCGCGACGGCTTGGCGAAACAGCTGGGGCGATCGATGGCCGTCCTGTCGATGGGAATGTCGCACGATTTTGAGGTGGCGATTGAAGAAGGGGCGACAGAGGTGCGTGTTGGAACCGCGTTGTTCGGAACGCGCGGCACGGTGTTAGTTGGCCAATAAAATTCATGGGAGACGGGGATGAAGCTTTTTAGTCCATTTCGAATGCGAGAGGTCGAGTTGAAGAATCGCATCGTGGTTTCGCCGATGTGCGAATATTCGGCGAAGGACGGGCATCCGCAAGCGTGGCACCTCGTACATCTGGGGAGCAGGGCCATTGGCGGCGCGAGCTTGGTATTTACCGAGGCGAGCGCCGTGGAAGAGCGCGGGAGGATCTCGGCGGCGGATACCGGCATTTATGAAGACGCGCACATTGCCTCCTGGCGTCCGATTGTTGAGTTCATACGGTCGCATGGCGCGGTGCCGGGGATGCAGATCGCGCATGCCGGGAGAAAGGCAAGCACGGCGCCACCGTGGACCGGAGGCAAACCCGTATCTATCGAAGATGGCGGGTGGCAGCCGGTCGCGCCGAGCGCGCTGGCGTTTGACTCGGGGTATACCGTGCCACACGAATTATCGACGGACGAGATTCGGGTAATTGTCGGGGCGTTCCGGAAGTCCGCGATACGTGCGCTCGCCGCTGGCTTTGAAGTACTCGAGATTCATGCCGCGCACGGATACTTGCTGCACCAGTTTTTGTCGCCTCTATCTAATGCGCGGACCGACGAGTATGGCGGTGAATTTCGAAACCGAGTTCACATTGTCGAACAGGTCGTGCGCGCCGTGCGAGAGGTTTGGCCCGGGAGGCTGCCTCTTTTCGTGCGCGTATCCGCCACCGATTGGAAAGAAGGTGGCTGGGATCTGGCGCAGACGATAGACTTGGCGAGACAGTTGAAGCCGCTTGGGGTGGATTTGATGGATGTCTCGAGCGGAGGAGCGGCGCCCGGAGTGACGATTCCTTTAGGGCCAGGCTATCAAACCGGATTTGCCGCGGCCATTCGCACGGAGGCTGGGATGCCCACGGGTGCCGTTGGCATGATCAGCGAGGCGGTGCAAGCGGAGACGATTCTGGCGACCGAGCAGGCCGACTTGGTGTTTCTGGCGCGTGAACTGCTACGCGATCCCTATTGGCCACGGCGAGCGGCGAAAGCGCTGGATGTGAAGATCAAGGCTCCTGTGCAATATGAAAGAGCCTGGTGAGAGCAGGATGGTCCCGGAAATTCTGGAAAACATCGCTGCCGGGACGGTATCTTTTCAGGTTCGTGTGCAGCCGCGGTCAAGCAAGGACGAAATTGCCGGAGTGATCAATGGGGCCTTGAAAATTCGGCTGCAGGCGCCGGCGGTGGAAAACCGGGCGAACGAGGCGCTGGTGGAATTTCTCGCGCATCTTTTGAAAACACCCAAGTCGGCTGTTAGAATTCTTGCCGGTGATCGCAGCCGTCGAAAACGCATCGAAATTCGCGGCGTGACGAAGCAGCAGGTGCTGGGGCTTCTGGTCGAGGACGCGTAATGAATCGCGGTACCGACACTCGGTGAGCGGCAAGGACGATTTCAAATATGAGCGCTGATATCAACGGAATTCAGACCGATTTGCGGGCGGCGAAGCTGGATGGCTGGCTGTTTTACGATTTTCGCGGGCGCGACCCGATCGCGCAAGGCATCTTGCAACTTCCTCCGGGGATGCGCACACGGCGTTGGTATTACTTCGTGCCAGCCAAAGGGACTCCGCGCAAATTAGTGCACAAGATTGAGACGGAATCCCTTGCGGCCTTGCCTGGCGACACTTTGTTTTACGCCGGCCAGGAAGAGTTGAGAAAAAACCTCGCCAAACTACTGGGACGCGCAAAAAATGTTGCCATGCAGTATTCGCCCAAGAATGCCATCCCTTATGTGGCCATGGTGGACGCGGGAACGGTGGAGCTCGTACGCAGTACCGGCGTGAAGGTCGTGAGCTCGGCTGACCTAGTGCAAAAATACGAAGCTTGTTGGAGTCAGGCACAGCTTGAATCGCACTTGGCAGCTGGCGCGGTGATTGACCGCGTGGTGCGAGAGGCTTTCGAGCTTGCCGCGAACAACGTCCGCGAGAAGAAGACCTTTACGGAATACGATTTAAAGCAGTGGATTCTGAAGGAATTCGAATCGGCCGGTATCAGCGTGGACCAGGGACCGGACATTGCCGTCGGGCCGCACGCGAGCGATCCGCACTACGGACCTACTGCGGAGACGGCGTCGCCCATCCGCGAAGGGGATTTGTTGCTGCTGGACGTGTGGGGGAAAATGAAAGCGGCGGGCAGCGTCTACTACGACATTACTTGGGTCGGGTATCTCGGGGCGAAGGTTCCAGAAAAAATGGCGAAGATTTTTGGAATCGTTCGCGAGGCGCGGGACAAAGCCGTTGACCTCATCCAGTCGAGCGTCGCCGCAGGAAAGCCGCTGCAGGGATGGCAAGTGGACATGGCCGCCCGCAAGGTGATCGAAAAAGCGGGCTACGGCAAATACTTTTTTCATCGCACGGGCCACAACATCGGGCAGACGGTGCATGGCAACGGCGTCAACATGGACGGACTGGAAACGCACGATGTTCGCCATCTGATTCCGAAAACATGCAATTCCATCGAGCCGGGAATTTATTTGCCCGAGTTCGGGATTCGCAGCGAGGTGAATATGTATATCGGAGAAAAAGAAGCGCGCGTAACCGGAGCAGTGCAGAAAGAGATTTTGGCGTTGCTGGCCTAGAAAAGGCCGGCCACCGCCAACGAGGACGCTGGGAGAAAAATGCCCGACGATACAGTAACCGAGGCGACGACCGCCGCAGCAGCGATCGCGGTACCGCCTGAACATCACGCCAGGAATGAAATCTTCGCCTTTGCCATTGGCGTCGCGGGATGGCTGGTCCCAGGGCTTGGCCACGCGTTGCAGAAAATGTGGGGTCGCGCACTGGGATGCTTCCTGACGGTGGGGGCGCTGGTTTTTCTAGGTGTTGCGATGCGTGGAAACCTTTTCAGTTCAGAGGGCGGCGACGCGTTCGGAATGCTCGGCTACGTCGCCGATCTCGGGACCGGATCTTTTTATTTCGCGGCGAGGGCGCTTGAAACACAAGGATCGGATGTGGCGCACGCCGAGGGGGACTATGGAACGCGATTTCTTGCGGCGGCAGGTGTTCTGAACTTGCTGGCTGCGCTGCACGCCTATGAAGCGGCGCGAGGGCGGAAGGCGTGATCGCGCCGACGGATTTCCATCTCAGCCATTTTCAAGCGATGACGCTTTTCGCACTGCTCATCTCCATCGCCTTCGGATTCTTGAGCCGCCGCCGAACGAGCGAGCGCGTCAAATACATCATCTGGTCGTTGTTTCTTTTTTTGCTGATTGGCGTGGGCATTGGCTGGGCCATGTTTCCATTCTCGCGCTAAAGAACGCTAGTCTTGCGGCTGGATTGATCCACATGTCCAGATCCAAACGTGTTGCGGGAGTCGTGCCTTCTCTATTCCCTATGATTCACGCCGTGGGAGCCGAAAGACCGCGGCAGACAGGCGGGCCCACTTCTCGGAGGTAGGAAAAAGCCTTGTTTGCTCGCCAATCGTTTTTCTTACGGAGCCAGCCAGGGCGGCAAGGCGGTATCGCAACAAGCAAGCATCGCCTACGTTAGTGTACACAACGGAACAGACACGAATCTTCGGTGCGGGTAGCATGTTCTTGAGGAGTTCACGTGCAACCTCAAGGGCAGAAAAAAGTGGCCCGGGGATACAGAATCGAGGGTTCTATTGTTCTGTATCGCTCGGCAGCGAGAAGTCAGTTCAAGGCGGAAAGAACGCTCATCCGTCCGGAGCCGCGGTGGACGATGGTTTTCGGGGTCCCGCTCTTTGTACGGACAGTGCTTCGTCTTGTTTTTGTCTGTTTCCATCGGCATAAGAGTCCTCCGATAAGACTGCGCGGGTCAGCATCCAGCCAACCTGGATTCCGATCTGTCGGTAGCCTGGGAACCTACGTCACTTGCTTGGATTGCGGTCAAAAATTCGCTTACAACCACAAGACCAGGCGATTCGTAGATTTCTGGGGCATCCGTGACGCAGAAGCACTGGCAGCAGTTCGTAGGAAAATTGATGGATTCTTTACGCCTCTTCGAGGTCTCGCGGCAAGGGTCGGCAGGAATGTAAGGATTCTGTCGAGTCAGCTTGTCAGGTCCGTGCACGACCTCGCAATCTTGACGAAGGGCCAGCAGAATAAGTCTCGACGTTAGATGGCCAGTAGTTGGTAGCTAGGCCGCTTTGAAACAAACCGAAACCCAACCAGAAAACGAACAGGACAGGTAAGGCGCTTAAGGAATGTGACGATTCGAGCTTCGCCTTTCTTGCCCGTCTCGGGTTACTGCCTGCTAAACGCGCGTATCGATTGGACCGGAGTTAGCCGCGCGGCAGTGGCCATTCACGCTTCACAACGATCTCGAGAGATCTTCTAGGCCACAGCTCCAAACACCAACTGGCATGTTTCTGGCGCACCCGAGAATATTCTTCTTGCGATGGAACAGGGCACTTTGCTGCTCTTCCACCAATGGATGACGGAGCAAAGGGAATGACCCCCTTGATTAACGCGCAACCGGGCGCGTGCCAAGGGGTTACCATTGGCCGCTCCGAGAGATGAGTAGTGCAATCCTGCCGTCATGGCTGAGCCACTGGAAACCACGGGTCTGGGACCAACAGAAGGGCTCTAGCAATCCGTCCACCTTGCTCCAGCCATCCGAACTCAGCACGCACTCAAACTGAAGTTTCAAGTCGGAGGGTTGTCAGATGTCTGATTAACGCGGACATGTGCTTTTCATCGATTCGTTGCTGGGGCGAACCTATTCGAGAGTCTTGGCGTCGAAGCTAGCGAGCGCATCGTCCTGTACGCTGTAAGTGACCTCGATTGGGTTGCAGCAAACTTCACAGTCTTCGACGTAGCTTTGACGGCGAACCGATAGGTCGAGAACCATCGAAATCTCTTCCCCGCAATACGGGCAAGTGAAGGAGTGTTCCACCGGGACAGTATGGTACAGCAGGCCCTTGTGGCTCGCTGAGATACTTCAATTCATGTGGACATGCCCGCTATGGAAAAGAGTTTCAGGAACTTCCGAATTGGATATTCGGGGCTGACGAGGTTTCGGCTGCTAGCTACTCCAGCACCATTGGATTGATGCGGGGAAAGGGCCGTAACGTGATCGGGTCTGAGGTAGACTGTAGCGCTTCGGGAGGGACTCGGATGGGTGCTCAGGCCCCGATCGCGCAACTCCAGCAGACACCGCGGATGCCGTGCTGGAACCTCATCACGCGTATCGCCTTTCGCTTTTGCTTCACATACTTCGGATTGTTCTGCCTTGCCACGCAGATTCTCGGCGGCCTATTTCCCATCACCAAGGACGGTATTACAGACCTCGACACGCGTTGGCCGATGCGCCAGGTAATTTTTTGGACCGCCGCCCGCATCTTCCATATCACACAGCCACTGGTGTACAAGGACAGTGGTAGCGGTGACAAGACTTTCGACTGGGTTTCCTCATTCTTCATGATGGTCGTTGCCGCGCTGGCAACCGCTATTTGGTCGGTTCTGGACCGCAGACGCGGAAGCTATGTCACGCTGTACAAATGGTTTCGGCTTTTCATTCGTTTTGCGCTTGCCTCGGAAATGATTCTCTACGGCATGGATAAGGTCATTCCGTTGCAAATGCCCTTCCCCTCTCTCACCCGATTACTCGAACCATTCGGAAGCTTCTCAATGATGGGGGTTCTCTGGTCATCCATTGGTTCTTCTCCGGCGTATGAAGTCTTCACCGGCTGTGCGGAAATGTTGGGTGGGCTCCTGCTGATCTTTTCTCGGACGACAATGCTCGGCGCATTGGTTTCCCTCGCGGACCTGACGCAGGTTGTAATGCTCAATATGACGTACGACGTTCCGGTAAAACTCTTCTCTTTCCATTTGCTCCTGATGGCGATGTTCCTGCTGGCGCCGGAGTTCAGTCGATTTGCTGACTTCTTCTTCTGGAATCGCCCAGTGGGACCCTCCCACGAAACGCAGCTGTTCGGCACAAGCCGTGCGAACCGCATTGCGCTGGCCGTGCAGTTCATCCTGGGTATCTGGTTGGTAGGGATTAATGCCTATAGCAGTTGGGACGGCTGGCACACCTACGGTGGCGGACGCCCTAAATCGCCGCTCTATGGCATCTGGAATGTGGACAAACTCTCTATCGATGGTCAGTTCCGCTCGCCGCTGCTCAACGACTATGATCGCTGGCGCCGGGCTATCTTTGACCTGCCCAGCAGGATGGCGTTTCAACGCATGGACGATTCCTACGCGCGATTTGGCGCAGAGATCGAGGGAAATACGCTCGCACTCAGCAAGGAGGATGACAAGAACTGGAAGGCCAGCTTTTATTGCCAGCGCGTGGCGCCGGATCAAATGACCATGGATGGCAACATGGACGGCCACCAGATTCACATGCAGCTCCAGCACGTTGACCTCAACAAGTTCTTGCTTGTCAGTCGCGGGTTTCATTGGATCCAGGAATATCCATTCAACCGCTGAGCATGGCGAGATGCCCTTTGGGAGCATGCGGAAGCATCTCCAGCCCGCGAAGGAGCCTACCGTTGGGCTGGAAAAGCCTATGGCAAGGGCCAGGGATATCATGTGAGGAGCGGCATTCAGAGAAATCGTTTCCCTGTGATCTACGATGAGCCTTAAGGTGTGCGTAATCGGCGCTGGTCCGAATGGACTGGCAGCGGCCATCGTTCTGGCACAGGCGGGGCTGCAGGTGGACGTGCTGGAGGCGGAATCGACGCCGGGCGGGGCTGCGCGCACGCTCGAGTTGACTTTGCCGGGCTTTCGGCATGATTTCGGAGCAGCAATCTATCCGCTCGGCGCAGGGTCGCCATTCTTCTCGTCGCTCCCGCTGGCCGATCATGGCTTAGAGTGGATTCACTCGCCCGCCGTTTTGGCGCATCCTTTTGATGACGGCACGGCGGCGGTGTTGGAACGGGACCTTGGTGAAGCCAAAGATTCCCTTGGGACCGACGGACTGGCGTGGGACAAGCTCATGCGTCCATTCGTCGAGCGCTGGACGGAATTTGCTCCGGAAATACTGCGTCCCGTCTCCTTGGTTCCCAGACATCCCTGGTTGATGGCGCACTTTGGAATAGTCGCGCTACAGCCGGCCAAAGCTGTCGCCGGCCGATTTCGTAACCAGGGGACCAGGGCACTATTCGCGGGCTTGGCCGCCCACTCTTTCCTCAGCCTGGACGAACCGTTGAGCGCGGCGTTCGCAATGTTAATGGCCGTGCCGGCACACGCCGTGGGCTGGCCGATTCCTCGCGGCGGCGCGCAGACTCTCACAAATGCACTATGCCGATTTCTTTCGACCTTCGGAAGCAGGATGAAAACTTCATCGCCGGTCCAGAGTTTGGCGGCGTTGGAGAACTATGACCTGCTTTTCTGTGACCTGACTCCGCGCCAGCTGGTCAAGATTGGCGGCGAAAGATTATCTGAGAACTACAAACGACGATTGCGAAGATACCGCTACGGCGCGGGCGTCTTCAAAGTGGATTACGCGTTAAACACGCCGATTCCGTGGAAAGCTCCCGGTTGCCTGCGAGCAGCGACAGTACATCTGGGCGGAAGCTTTGAGGAGATTGCTGCTTCGGAACAGGCGGTGCGAATGGGACATCACGCCGAGCGTCCATTTGTTCTGCTGGCCCAGCCTAGTCTTTTCGATAGTTCGCGCGCTCCTGCGGACAAACACACGGCTTGGGCTTATTGCCATGTGCCCAATGGGTCGAAAGTGAACATGCTTGAGAGACTGGAGAATCAGATTGAGAGATTCGCTCCAGGCTTCCGCGACTGTGTTTTAGCGCGACGTGTCTTTTCTCCCGAGGGCCTTGAGGGCATGGACGCTAACCTCGTAGGAGGGGATATCGGGGGTGGGGCGCTGGATATGCGTCAGTTTCTGTTTCGCCCAACTTGGCGACATTACGCCACGTCGGCGCGCGATATTTACATTTGCTCCGCGTCCACTCCACCAGGTGGGGGAGTGCACGGGATGTGCGGCTATCACGCGGCGAAGATGGCGTTGTCGAGGCGGAAAGGCGCTTAGTCTGGACGTCAGGCCGCGTTCACAGTTTCGACGCGTTAGGACTCTAGAAGCTCTCAAAAGTAGGTGATCAATTCGCAAAATCAACATCTCAAACCGCGGCTAGTTGTGCGATGGATGCTGGGCGGTCACGTGTGACAAATACTGTGGTGGCAGGAATTCAATCGTGACCTCTTGTTGAGCTTGGACAGGCCTGTTGTTCACGAGAGTGGGCTTGTAATGCCACAGGCGAATGGCGCTCGTTGCAGCAGGGAGAAGGGAGATCGGGCCGCTCACGAGCTTTATATCCAGCACTTGGCCGAGCGTTCCGATGGTGGTGCGGACCTTTACGGTTTCATATCGATCCCCCGGCCTTGGATAACGAGGCCAGACGAAGGAGACGAGTTCGCCAGGTTGCAGTCGAGCGGGTTTATGAGTCACTCGAGATCCGGGCTCAGGAGCAATAAAAACAGAAAGTTGCGAGGTCATCGCGAATGAAGAAGAAGCGGCGATCGGTTTTTCCGGCAAAGTCAGCCTGAACGGTTTGCTGCCATCGCCTGGGCCTCTGACGAGGATTGCGGAAGGGTGCGATGCTGCGGCCGTCGCAGGCGTCACCCTGCGTGCGGCGGAATTCCTCGGTGCGCCAAGTATTGGGCCGACTGCCTTGGGTGAATAGGCAGGTTGGGGAACCGCGCGTGGCGGCGCGTTTCGCGCGATTAGCCCGGTCGAGTCACTGCGCTCAGGACTGGCTTCGGGATTAGCAAATGGATTAGATTCTATTGTCGAGGTCGAATTTGAATCTGTGGAGGGCACTTTCGCGAACGATTCAGAGTCCCGGGTGCTTTCCTCGGACTTTTTTTCAGAAGGTTTGGGCTGATCGAGTTTGTTGCCACCCGAGGAGTCAGCGGAATCAATGAAGGTATTGGCCGCCGGTGGAGCCGAAGTTCGCGAAGTCGTTTCGCCCGGGCGATTACGCAGTGCCGGTGATGCGGCATCGAGAGGCAGCATTGATTTCTGGGTGTCTCGGAGGTGTTTTCCGAGCGGGTCGCGTCCCATTGTGAGTCCAACGGCGAGACTGATCACCGCGAACAAAAACACCAATCCGGCGACCTGAAGTCCGGATATTCTAAGAACATAAAAATTTGACGGCGAGTGCTCTATACGAGCCGCTGACGACTCGACTTTGTCTATTCGAACTTGCCGTGCAAAACCGGCGACACGAGTGTGGCGGTGCACTTTGTCCTGGAGATGTCCTACAAACGATCGGGGGCTCGCATCCCGAATCTCGGGCGTCACGATCTTAGATGCTTCTGACGCCGTGTGCGCAATCAGTTCGGTCGCGGAGGGTTGGTCTTGCTCACGGAAAACACTCCGCATGGGCTCCTCTGGGAAGCTTTCGAGGGTTGCGGGGATGAGGCTCTCAATAGGCTCCGGCGTTAAGCTTTCAAATTCCGGGGCTGGCTTTTCGGACGCGATCCAATTTGAAATGTGGTTGCGGGCCTCCTCGCTGAGATCAACAAATCGGATGCCTGCGCTTTTTTTTGATTCCGCTAGCCACACAATCTGCGCGGAGATTTCGATGCTCTGCCCAGAGCTCGGCAATTGAAAGCGAATGCATGAGAGGCAGTCGTCCCCTACGAGGGGGTCGGCTACGGCAACGGCCATGCCCGTCTCACTTATATTGAGGACAATGCCGCCATCGGTACCGCCGAGCTCGATGTGCGCGCAGGAGGCAGGACTGGCGCGCATCTGAAGGCGGCGGTCGCGCGTCGGATGAATGGCCTCACCCGACACATGGTGTTCTGCGTCGCGCGCGGCTGCTTCCGCTTTTGCCGGTAGGTCGGCTCCCTGCTGCGTTTTATTCCGCTGCGCGATTTCTATGAGTGTTGCTAGCTTGCCGCCCGCCTTCCTAAGTGCGTCAAAGACGTACGCAACATTCTTCGGGTTGCACTGAAGTTGCCGAGCAGTAAGAGTCAGTCGGATGCTGTCGTCGATTTCATCTTGCTGGCTTTTGGAAAGATAATCCTGCAGGCCAGAATAGAATGCGCCGTTCTCGTAATTCTCTCTCCACTCAAGAATGGCGTGGAGACGGCGACGGGCGTCCTTCTCCAATTCTTCTTCTGGCTGTTCTGCCGCGGCACACTCGGGGAACACTTCTGCCTGACCGTGGGGCAATGCCATCGTTAATTCT
>Ga0210395_10000299_pt1 | contig 38809 bp, 33 predicted proteins | sample IncBWH4OmetaG_FD_150861 | JGI IMG/M metagenome (GOLD analysis project Ga0210395, IMG submission 150861) | Forest soil microbial communities from Barre Woods Harvard Forest LTER site, Petersham, Massachusetts, United States - Inc-BW-H-4-O ... | reverse complement strand
CCTGCCGGCGTTGACCTCGTCGAATTTCGCGATCACGAATATCCCCAGCCCGAGTTCGTGCTCGGCGCCTGATTCGGTGGAAATCAATATCGACGTGGAGTGGTCGCATGCGGTTGCTCCCGGCGCGAACATTAACCTGATTGTTCCTCCCAGTGCGTTCTTCCAGGACATCGACCAGGCCGAATATATTGCCATCGACGACGGCTTGGCCAATGTGCTTTCCGGCAGCTTTGGGGCCGAAGAAATCTTTATTCCGGCCAGCGAGCTGCAAAACGGCAACCTGCTTTCCGAGTTGGGGGCGATCATGGGGATCTCAACCAACTTCTCCACAGGCGATTCCGGCAACTTTACCTTCGGCTTTCCGGGGGAGACGCCATCAGTGAGTTATCCCGCGGATTCTCCGTTTGCGACAGCAGTGGGCGGCGTAACTCTCGCGTTGAATGCCGACAACTCGATTGCGTGGCAGGCCGGTTGGGGCAACGACGAAACCCTGCTATCCGATGAGGGTGAGGTGTTCGATCCACCGCTGCCGCTTGGTTTTAACGGCGGATCGGGCGGAGGCCCGAGCACCTGTGCCTTCCAGGATGTGAACGGCGACTGTCTTGCCGGCTTCCCCAAGCCGTGGTATCAGAAAGGGTTTGTGCCCGGGAAATACCGGCAACTTCCGGATATATCCTGGGTGGCCGATCCTTTCGCGGGAGTGGTGATCGCGGTCACGGTTCCGGGTAATGTTCCGTCGCTGCTCTGGCAGGTATGGGGAGGCACGAGCGTGGCTTGCCCGATGTTCTCGGGCTTGTGGGCGATTGCCAACCAGGAGGCAGGAGCTCCTCTGGGACAGGCTGCGCCTTACCTCTATACGCTGCCGGCTGGTGCGGTGTATGACATCGTCCCGGTAACCTCAAAAACGAACGTGAACGCGTCGATTCAGGAACCGACGGTCACGAATAAGTACACTCCTGCCGAGGTGGCTGGGGTCACATCTGGCGCGTTCGTGAGCGCCATCTGGGACTATGCCGATGCGGCAGACACCGCGCTGGTGCTTACATTCGGCACCGACCCCGGTTTAACGACGCATAAAGGGTGGGATGACGTAACCGGAGTAGGGACCCCGAACGCGAAGGCGTTCGCGGATGCCTTTGCACCGGCGCCCGCTGTCAAGAAATAGAAACGATGTAATTCGAGAAGTCCCCCGCGCCCGTAAGGGTGTGGGGGCTTTTTTTTTGCGAAGGCCACACGAGGTAGCAAGACTGCAACAATACAAATTCTTCGGCACAACACTGCTGCCGCAAGGGAATACGCGCGTTTTCTCATCCGAGCTTGGTGACTGAAGCGCTTCGCAATCGTCCATCCGTCTGAGGGACAAACTTCCATGACATTGCTGCAGGATCTTCGCTTCAGCCTCCGTCAACTGTTTAAGAGTCCCGGCTTCAGCTTGACGGCAGTCCTGTCGTTGGCGCTGGGCATCGGAGCGACGACCGCGGTATTCAGCGTAGTGTATGCCATCCTGATGAACCCTTACCCTTATGCGGCACCAGACCGGATGGTGCACATGAGGCTGCTCGACGACTCGCAGCAAGAGCGAGGGTTCGGGATGACGGGTGGCCAGTGGCAGCAGATTCGGAAATCGCCGGTGGTCGAAAACGCATTCATGGAGGACGATTGGAGCCTCACCGTCACCGGTCACGATATCCCGGAAGATGTGCAAGGGATTTACCTGAGTTCCAATGGATTTTCGTTTCTGGGTGTTCCACCTGCGCTGGGGCGAGGATTGATGCCGTCGGATGCGATCGATGGGCAGGAGCCAGAGGCGGTCGTAGTGCTGGGCTACAAGTTCTGGCAACGTCATTTCAACGGGGACCCGGCGGTGTTGGGCCAGAACCTGCAACTGGTGCGGAAGAACTACACCATCGTGGGCGTGGCCGGCCCGCGCTTTACCTGGGGTGATGGCGATGTCTACCTCCCGCAGAAAGTGACGCAGGATCCCACCAAGACTTTTTACGTTGGCATTCGGTTGAAGCCGGGTGTGAGTCACGAGGCGGCCGATGCCGCCTTGCAGCCGTTGATTGAGGAGTTCGCGAAAGAGACGCCGAAGCATTTTCCCGCGGATCATTTCCGGTTACACGTGGTCGGGCTGAATGAACAGTTTGTTCACGACTTGGGCGGAACGTTGTATCTGCTGTTCGGTGCGGTGGCGCTGCTGCTGGCGATCGGATGCGGGAACGTGTCGATCCTGCTGCTGGCTCGGGGCACGTCGCGGCAGCATGAATTCGCGGTTCGTACGGCGATCGGCGCGAGCCGGGGCCGTATCATCCGGCAACTGCTGACCGAGTCGCTGCTGCTCTCGCTTACTGGGGCGGCTCTGGGCGTGCTTCTCGCGTATCGGGGGCTTTCAATCATTGTTGGATTGCTCCCGAAGTATTCTTTCCCGCATGAGGCGGCGATCCAGCTCAATTTGCCGGTGCTGGGCTTCAGCGTGGCGGTTGCAGTGCTGACCGGGATTTTGTTTGGGCTGTGGCCGGCGTTGCAGCTTTCGCGGCCAGAGGTGAGCCAGGTGATGCAGTCGAGCACGCGGAAGATCGCGGGAGGTGTGCACGGGCGTGCCGCGCACGGTGTACTGACGGCACTGCAAGTTTCGCTGACGCTGGTAATGCTGGCGGGCGCGGGCGCGGCGATGGAAGGGTTTCTGAAGCTTATCCATACGCCCCTGGGTTATGACCCGCACAACGTGATGTCGGTGGGAATTCCGGTGCATGACGGCGCGTACCCGACGTGGGAGGCGCGCAAGGCTTACTTCGAACAATTGCGGAATAAGGCGGCCACGGTTCCAGGCGTGACCATGGCTGCGATCTCGAGCAATGCCACGCCTCCTTCGAACGGATGGCAGACCGGCGTGGAGATCTTAGGCAGCGCGCAGCGCGATGGGCAGAAGGTTCGCCTCAACTTTGTGAGCCCGGGATATTTTCCGATACTAAAAGTTCCTCTCGCGAAAGGGCGGATTTGGGATGAGGCGGAAAACCATAACGCCGCGCACGTGGCCGTCATCAATGAGACGATGGCTCGGCTTTATTTTCCGAACGGTGACGCGCTCGAGCATTCGGTGCGCTTTCCCGAGGTGAAGGACGAGCCGCCATACGTGACGACCGCGTCTGGCTCCGACGGCTGGGTGCAGATTGTGGGCATCGTGGCCGACAAACGCGACGATGGGTTGAGGAACCCGATCGTGCCTGAGGCGTTCGTGCCGTACACCCTGTCGATGCGGGTGTGGACGCAGATTCTGGTGCGATCCGATGTGCCGCCGCTGTCGCTGCTGCACGCCGTTGGAGTGCAGGTAAACTCGGTCGACGCCGACCAGCAGGTTAGCGGTTTCGTCAACGATCTGGAACATTGGATTACTGGCCAGCAGGAATATCAGCAGGAGCAACTGGTGGCGTGGCTCTTCGGTGCCTTCGCGCTGCTGGCGCTGGCTTTGGCGGCGGTCGGACTGTACAGCGTGGTTTCCTATTCGGTGGCGCAGCGGACCAACGAGTTTGGCATTCGCATGGCGCTGGGAGCGCAACGGACGCATGTGTTGCGGATTGTGTTCGCATCCACGGTGGCGAGCGTGGGCAGCGGAATCCTGCTGGGCGTGGCGCTGACGCTGGCGCTGAATAAAGTTTTGGCGCGATGGGCGGAGGGTAGTTCGCGCGATCCGTTGCTGCTTCTGGCGGTGATGGTTCTGTTGAGCGTAGTCGCGGCTATTGCATGTGCGGCTCCGGCGCGCCGGGCGGTCAAGGTTGATCCGATGACGGCTTTGCGGTATGAGTAGACGCGGTGATTCGAGGGGATCGATCAAGGGCACAAGGGAATGACGGACTGGTTCGCACGCCCCATCCTAAACGTGGCCGATGTTGAGGCCTCGCTCCGTTTTTATGTTGACCAGCTTGGCTTCACGTGTCCCTGGCGCTTTGACGAGGACGGCAGAGCGTACGTCGCACAGGTCGACCGGCAGGGCTGCGCGCTCATCCTCGCCCAAACGTGGCCGGAGAAGGTGGGCAAGGGGCTGATGTTCATTTCCCTGAACGTCGAGCCCGCGAGTCGCGAGGCCGCGACCGCCGCATTGGATGCGCTGCGTGCGGAACTCGAGGCTAAGGGCGTTGCGGTCAAGGACGGTTCATGGGGCTACCGACTCTTGGTCGTCGACGATCCTGACGGAAATCAGCTCTTCTTCAACTATCCGAAAGTCTAATGCTGAAGCAATGTGGTCAGTGAAGGCCTTCGCCTGATTTGAACGCTTGTCGGTCCCGTTATAATCACGCCGATGGCCAGCGACACCTTTCTCTCGTGGGCGAACCGGACCGTGCTCCGGCCCGGTCGCGAAGAGCCCTACCTGTCGATCCAGGACATCGTGGTTTTCGTGCGCGATCTGGAAGTGAGTAAGCCCTTCTACCTGCAACAATTAGGTTTCGAACTCATCACAGAACAGCGCCTTCCCACTGGCGAACGCTGGATCGAAGTGGCGCCTCCCGACGGCAGCGCGAATCTCGCGCTGGTTGAACCAAAACCCGACGCGCCGGAATACAAACTGATTGGCGGCTACCGTTGGGTCCTGTTCATGACCGAAGATGTCCAGGCCAAGTACAAAGAATGGAGCGAACGCGGCGTTCGTTTCGTAACTCCTCCCGAGACGCCGGGCTGGGGCGGCACCTATGCGCGTTTCGAGGATCCGGACGGGAATGCGTTTGGCCTGGAAGGCTTCGATGAAGTGAGGCAAAGCCTGGAGTCGCGCCGACAGGCGCACGCCGAGAAACTCGAATCTGAACGCCGCATCGCTCAGGAACTGGAAATAGCGCGACAGGTGCAGGCGCGGTTGTTTCCGCAGATTCAGCCCGAGTTGAAAACGGTGGAGTACGCGGGAATCTGCGTGCAGGCGCGGCAGGTGGGTGGGGATTATTTCGATTTCTTGAATCTCGGGCCGCAGCGGCTCGGGTTGATCATCGGCGATGTTTCCGGCAAGGGGATCGCCGCCGCTCTCTTGATGGCAAATTTGCAAGCCAGCCTGCGGAGCCAGTCGGCGCTGGCCTTCGATCAGCCCGAAGCGTTGCTCCGGTCGGTAAATCGCCTGTTCTACGACAATACCGGCGACAGTGCGTATGCCTCGCTGTTGTTTGCCGACTACGACGAGGCGGCGGGACGACTGCGCTATGTCAATTGCGGGCACTTGTCAGGTCTACTGGTAAGAAGCGACGGCACAGTGGATCGGCTGGAGTCGACCAGCACGCTGCTTGGGCTGTTCAGAGAGTGGAACTGCTCGATGCGCGAGCAGGAGCTTTTTCCCGGAGACGTGCTTGCGCTTTACACCGATGGGATCACCGAAGCCAGTAACGAGCGCGGAGAGGAATTTGGCGAGCGATGTCTGGTTGAATCGCTTCAGCAACATCGCGACCTGCCCTGCCAGGCTTTGTTGACCGCAATCGTGGATGGTGTTCGGCGATTTAGTTCTCAGGAACAACACGACGACATCACGGCGATCGTCGCAAGGTTCAGGGCTGCCAGCTGACACTTCGTCGGGTGAAGGATGCACCGACATCTTTCTGTGGTTTTGGCTGCGACCATCTCGCGATGGCGTAACAACTTCCTAGCACTTATTAGTCCCCTCCTGAGCACAGCCGCGCGTTTCCACTGTGCCTTCCGGTAAAATCAAATCTTCTTATGAAAACCTTTGAACAAATCGCGGATATTGAGCGGCAACACTTGCTGCAGACTTATAACCGTTATCCAGTCGTGCTCGCTCGAGGCAAGGGCGTGTTTCTGTGGGACATCGATGACAAGAAATATCTGGATTTTGTTTCCGGACTGGGAGTGAATGCGCTGGGGCACGCACATCCGCGCATCGTGAAGGCGATTCGGGAGCAGGCGGCGAAGATCGTCCACATTTCGAATCTCTATTACCACGAATATCAGGGGCCGCTGGCGGAGAAGTTGTGCCGGCTGTCTGGGCTGAATCGCGCGTTTTTTTCGAACAGCGGAACTGAGGCGATCGAGGGGTCCATCAAATTGGCGCGGCTGGCGGGACATCGCACGGGCGGCGAGGCGAAATCTAGGCTGGTGGCGCTGGAGGGGTCGTACCATGGGCGGACTTTTGGGGCGCTATCGCTCACGGGACAGGACAAGCATCGCAAGGGATTTGAGCCGCTGCTCGAAGATGTGACGTTTGTGAAGCAGAACGATCTGGAGGGCCTGCGAGCTGCGGTGAACGACAATACCTGCGCGATTGTGCTGGAGCCGATTTTTGGGGAAGGTGGAATCTATGAATGTTCGGTGGAATTTCTAAAGGAGTGCCGAGCGTTGGCCGACCGTCATAAGGTGGCGCTGATCTTCGACGAGATTCAATGCGGGCTGGGACGTACGGGAACGATTTTTGCGTTTCAGAGTTTTGGAGTGACGCCGGACATTGTGGCGATTGCCAAGCCGATTGCGGCCGGTCTGCCGCTGGGGGCGTTCATCGCTAAGGAAGAATTCGCGACGGCGATTTCGCCGGGACAGCATGGCACTACGTTCGGAGGCGGTCCGCTGGCCTGCCGCGTGGCGCTGGAATTTCTCGCCATCGTGGAAGAAGAAAAGCTGTTGGAGAACGTGAATAAAGTTGGAGCGTATTTGCGGGAGCAGCTACAGGGGTTGGTAGAAAAGCGCGCGGCGGCTACCGGTGTGCGCGGGCGGGGATTTATCCAGGGAATTCAGCTGGAGATTCCGGCGCGTCCGATTGTGGATGCGGCGCTGGCCGAGGGGGTGCTGTTCAACAGCACGCAGGATACGGTGGTGCGGTTCCTGCCGCCGTTCCTGATGGAAGAGAAGCACATCGACAAGGGGATTCGGGTGCTGAAGAAATTGCTGGGGAAGAAGCGGAAAGCAGCGGCGTAAAATCACTTCTCGCGCAAGGGGCGCGCGAGAAATGGGGCACCTGGAGCGTGAGTCAGAATCCCCACCCTGTCCCAAAGAACGCGACAAGGATGGGGCACCCGGCCTGACGAATAAAAACGGGGAGCCGAAGCTCCCCAAGTGAAGCGTCAGAGGCGTTGTTTCAGATTAGATAGAATGCCGCGGTGAGGAAAGAGTTGTCCTGCGACTGAAGATTTTTTGCGGTGCGCGACGCGCCATGAGCGACGTGAGGCGACTGAAGTGCAGACGACTGACGCGCAGATGACCGACGTGCAGATGAAAGAGATGCAGCCCACCGCAGCAGGCGTGGCACCGGCTCTGGGCGAGGGCGTGCAAGAGTGCTGGATGGATTTCGACGGCGCCCGCATGCGGTATTTGAAAGCCGGGTCGGGGCCGGCGCTTGTTCTGCTGCACGGGCTGCTGGGGTATTCCTTTTCATGGAGATTCGCGCTGCCGGCGCTGGCGCCTTATGCGACGGTCTATGCGCCTGACATGCTGGGGGCGGGCTTCTCGGAACGGCCGCGCGGGATTGACCACTCGATGCATGCGACGGCGTTGCGTGTACTAAGGTTTATCGAAAATCTGGGGCTGGAATCGTTCGACCTGCTGGGTACGTCGCGGGGTGGGGCGGTGGCGATGGCCGTGGCAGCGGAATGCGTGAAAAGTGAATCGAGGCCGCGGCTGAATCGGCTGGTGCTGGTGTGCCCGGTGAATCCGTACTCGTCTCACGGCAAGCGTCTGGCGCCATTTTTTGGGACGCGGTTCGGCGCGGCGGGATTTCGTTGGGTGACGGATCGCATGCCGTTTTTGTTTCCTTTCTGGCACGGGCGCTTGTATGCCGACCGCAGCAGGATTTTGCCGGGAAGCCTGGATGGCTATAAGGCGCCGCTGGCGATTCCGGGATTGTTCGAGCATGGGTTGAGTATTGTTCGTACGTGGACGGCTGACCTGCGGGAGCTGGAAGAGTTGCTGCCGTCGCTGGCGCCGATTCCGACGCTGCTGATGTGGGGAAGCAAAGATCCGGCAGTGTACGTTTCGTCGATGGAGCCACTGGCCCGGCATTTCGCGCAGGTGCAGAAGGTGGTGTTTCCGAACATCGGGCACCTGCCCTATGAGGAATGTCCAGAGGAGTTTAATCAGGCACTGATTCGATTTATGAATGGTTAGGGAGCAGATCACTTAGGGGGCGATGGCGAGAACGCCATCGCGACAACCGCCGGGACGCCGGCGCTACTGGACTTTAATTCAGACACTGAAATCATGAACCACTCCATTCTCGACATGGTGCGGAATGCGGTGGTGCACTACGGCTATTGGGCCGTGGGCGGGGCCCTGCTGCTGGAAAATGCCGGAGTTCCGTTGCCGGGCGAAACCATTCTTCTGATGGCGAGTTTTCTGGCGTATTCGGAGCACGATCTGAGGCTTCCCTGGATCATCGCAGTGGCGACGATCGCGGCGACGGCGGGCGACAATATGGGCTTCGCGCTGGGTCACTACGGCGGACGTCCGCTGCTGGCGCGCTATCAGGCTTTTTTCCGGATTAAGGACGCGACGCTGGCGCGCGGAGAAAGTCTATTCGAGAAATATGGCTCGCTCACGATTTTCTTTGCGCGCTTTGTATTTGGCATGCGAATCATTGCCGGCCCGCTGGCAGGGGTACTACGCATGCATTGGCGGAGATTCGCGATTTTCAATTTTCTGGGCGCTGGGCTGTGGGTGACGGTGATTTCGGTTGCGGGCTATTTGTTCGGCCGGCATTGGGGGCGGCTGGAGCGGATTGTGCAGCGGTTCGACGTTGCGGTTGCGATTGTTGCGCTGTTGGTGGTGGCGTTGCTGTGGTGGCGCAAGCGGCGGGCGAATGGAAGGAGCATCTGACGAGTAACCCTTTTGCACAGGGGCGAGCCTTGCAGGTGCGGCTATACTGTGCGGGTGTCGCGGGCCTCTTTGAAGTAACGGGGTAGTAGCGGGCAATGTCCGTGGCAGCGGAAAGAAACCGGTTGCGTCCGAGCCGGAAGTCGGACGAGGAGGAAACATGAAAAAGATCGGGTTGTTGACTGTGCTCATCATGGCAACACTTCTGTTTGCGCTCGCCTTCACCGCAGCGGCAGCCGGACCGAAAGCAGCCGCGACACCGGCTGTGACTGCTCCGGTTACTGCACCTGCCGTCGCTGCACCCGCGCCGCCACACCCGCGCGTGGAGCACGCACTCGAAGCCTTACGGGGCGCCCGGGATCATATGGCGCACGCCGAGGGCGAGTTCCATGGCCATCGCGACAAAGCGATCGAGCATATCGATCAGGCGATCCACGAGGCTGAGATTTGCATGCAGGAGCCGTAGATTCTTGCACGTGCAAGAATGGCGGGCAGCGTCCAAGCGACGCTGCCTTTTTTATTTGTTATCTATTTTCGGGGAGTAAAAGCGCTGAACGGCTCGGAAGGTTAATCCCGGGGGAATGTGTAGCCGAGGGAAGCGCCGAGGCGCAGAACATTGTCGGAGTGGAAATCGATGGTGTTGTTGATGATGCGGTAGTAGTTGGCTTCGGGGCGAACAAATAATCGATGGAACAAGGCGTAACGAAGGCCGAAGCCGGCGTGCAGCAGGAAGCGATTGCTATCCAGATGGGTGGCGCAGCCGGGGAAAGCGCAGTTGCCGGAAGGGCTGTAGAAAAATGTGCTCTGGCCGCCGAGGCCGGCCTGGAAATCGGCAGTGTATTTCTTCGCCAGACGGGAGTTGTATACGGCGTTGACGTCATAGATGACGGGGCGGAACTTCTGGAAGTCGTTGTAGAGCGCCTCGTGATATCGGAAGGCGAACTCGGCGCTGTAACCGTAATGATTCTTGAACACGCGCTCGATACTGACGCTAGGGTAGACTCCGCCCTTCTCGGCGGGAGGCAGGAACGCCTGGGACGCCGTGATGTTCTTGGTAGAGAAGGGAGTGCCGCCACCAATGGCGAAATCAAATTGCTGGGAATGGGCGAACGTGGCAAACGCAATCGGAAGAAACGCACACACAGACATCAGTCGCGCGAACTTTCTCAAATACAGCCCCCTTTTCGTTTCGTCCGGTAGTCGACGGGCGTACGCCGAATGGCGGCAGCCGGCGGATCAGCCACAAGCGGATTGGCTGACGGTCGAGACAGGATCAAGATTAACGCAAAAAGACCAACCCAGGATTCCCGACCGCCGCTGGAATGAACCTCTAGTCTGGACCGATAGTGTATCCGATGGAAGCGCCCACTCGCACAATGTCACCCGAGGTAAAGACGTCGGTGTTATTCACGACGTGATAGTAACGCACTTCAGGACGGACAAAGGCGTGTCCCCAAACGTAGTAGCGGATGCCGGCGCCTACATCGACCAGGAAGTGGTTGTTGCTGGTGTAGCAACCGAAGCCTTCCTGACATGAGAAGCTGGTGTTGTAACCGTAGAAGCGAGTGTCCTGAAAGCCGATGCCGCCCACCAGATCGAGGCCAACCTTCTTGCCGAGCCGGGGCTGGTAGATACCGTTTACGTCAAAAATGATAGGACGGTAGGGGACGCCGAGGCCAGCGTAGTTTCCCTGGCTGCCTCTCCAGGTTATATCGGCAGCAATGCCGAACCGTTTGTGGAAGATGACATCGCCACCGACGGTGGGGTAAAGGCCACCCTTTTCGGGGCAGGCAAACGCCCCCGAACTTCCCGAGTAGCCGCATTGCGAGGCTCCGGGCGACACGAGCGTACCGAAGCCAAAGGCGGCGTCGCCCTGCTGGGCGAACGCGAGGTTAGAGAGGGCAAAAAATGCCAAGACGGACACAAAGAAGGCAAGCTTTCTCACAGAGAAACCTCCGATGATGATTGTTTATAGCGGTATGATGCAACCGCCAAACCATTTGGATGCAAGTGCATGGATAACCCATCCATCATAATTTCAAATAGCGCCGGGATGCAATTGCGGGCCGCGGTCGGTCATTTGTATTGCCAACAGCGGCGGGGTAGCGGCATCGCCAGCGCACACGTGTATCCAAAGGGAACAGCCTCAAAATTGAACCCGGCGCAGAGGAATAAGTTGCGTCGGCGTTGGGCCGTAGCCCCGATCAGCGCCTGAGCCCTCCGGCGCCTCCGCCGCGCAGAACGTGGTCAATGGCAATTGGACCTCCGCCAAAGAAAATCAGGGCGAATGCCAGGGCGGCAGCAGCCAGAGCCAGTTCATAACCCGGGTGATCGGGCGATCCGATGAGACCGTTGTGCAGATGCACTTTCCAGATGGCCACACTCAGGTCGACGAAAATAGCGAACGCGGCCGGGCGGGTGAAAAAACCTATCAGGAGAAGCAGCCCGCCCAGAAACTCGGCGAAGGAAGAAACATATCCCAGCCATGCTGGCAACCCCATTCCAGCAACCATTTGGGCATGGTGGTGCAAGCCGCCAAACACTTTGTGATAACCATGAGCGAGCATGATGGCGCCCAGCGCCAGACGCATCACGAGGAGGGCAAGCGGCTGCAAACGATCGAGATAGCGCACAGTTTTCTCTCCGGCAAGTTAAGCGCAAATAGATTACAGCAGGCCGCCGTCACGCGAAAGGTAGGCTCTCCAGAAAACGATTGCACCCGCAGCCGGAGTTTTGATAACGTTGCTCCGCCCGCGGGGGTACCAATCTGGTTTACCTTAAGTGTGCCTCATTGTACCTTCCAACGGTCGTCTGCCCCGAACCTAAGAATGGGGCCTAAGAATTAACAATGGGACCTAAGAATTAATGACCGGAACAATCTGAGCGGTCCTGTGTTTGAGACTCTGATTGGCAGTCGGATGAAATGATGAATTCAGGAGTGTTGCGATGAATTTCAAGATGAATGGAAGTACCCTGCGGAAGTCGGTTGGAGTTGCGCTGATGATGGTGGTTCCGGTCTTCGCTGGCTCCCAGCACAAAGCGAGTGCACCAGCACCGCATGCTGCTCCGGCGGCTCATGCGTCCGCACCGAGTCATGCGTCGACGCCGAGCCACGCGAACACAGCGAGTCACACTACGACGACGAGTCACGCCGCGACGACCAGTCATACCACGACGCCGAATCGCTCAGCGACGACTACGCACACCAACACGGCGACCCATACCAACACAGCGACTCATACCACGACGCCGAGTCACACCACAACGGCGAATCACGCAGCGACCACCAACCACACGACAACAACTTCGCATTCGACAACCACGAGCCACACCAACACGGCTCACGGAAATACGACTACGCATACGACGACAACGTCGCGGAGCACGACGGCGAGTCACACGCCGCCGGGGCGGAACGTTTCGCTGAAGGGTGGCGGGTCGGCGAGTGTTCGTCCGAACGGGCAGATCCGGTCGATTAACCGGAACGGCATGCAGATTAATCACGGCATGCATGGCGGGCGCACCATCGTGACCAACCGCAACGGCGCACGCATCGTGTCGAACGGCAGACACGGCGGATATGTGCAGCGCGCTTATGTCACACGCGGCGGCCGCTCGTATTATTCGCGAACGTATTACTACCATGGCGGGTATCACGTTGGGGTCTATCGCGGCTACTACTGGGGCGGCCACAATTATTACGGCTACTATCACCCGTACTGGTACCATCCGGGATTTTATGGATGGGCATGGAATCCGTGGCCGGCGCCGGTGGCATGGGGCTGGGGCTGGGGCGGATCACCGTGGTATGGCTACTACGGCGCGTATTGGAACCCATATCCGGTGTATCCGTCGGCGGCATTCTGGCTCACGGACTATTTGATCGCGGCTAATCTGCAGGCGGCCTATGCGGCGCAGGCGGAAGCTAACGCGGCGGCAGCCGATAGCGCCCTGAACGCTACTGACGCGTCGAATGATCAGGTGGCCAGCAACGGTGGGCAGTCATCAGCGCCGGCTCAGGCGACCGCGCTCTCTCCGGAAGTGAAGCAGGCGATTGCCGACGAAGTGAAAGCGCAACTCGCGGCGGCGCAGACTGAGTCGGCCCAGGCGGGTTCGTCCTCAGGCGGCGGTGCAGCGCCGGCAGCGGCAGCCAGCGCCCAAGCGCCTCCGGCTCTTGATCCGGCACGGCGCATTTTCGTGGTGGCCGATGAAGTTGACGTAACGGCCGACGGCCAGGAATGCGCACTGACGCAAGGCGACGTTATCACCCGGCTTACCGACTCTCCTGACGGCGATCAGAAAGTCAACGTGAGCGTTACCAGCAGCAAGAAGGGCGACTGCGCAGCCGGCAAGACCGTGCTGGTTGCCGTAGACGACCTGCAGGAAATGCATAACCACTTCCAGGAGCAGTTGGATGCGGGCATGAAGGAACTGGCGGCGAAACAGGGAACCGGAGGGTTGCCGAAGGCTCCGGATACCCGCACGACCGCATCGGACGTGCCACCTCCTGCGCCAGATAAGACGGCTGGCCAGGCTCTGGCGGATCAGGACAAGTCGGCCGACCAGACCGAGTCGGACGTGAAGCAGGAAACCGCTTCGGGTGGTTCGCAGTAACGGTCAGGACTGTTGGTTCGACGAAGTCCGGTTACAGATTGGTACGGAGCGTCACCTGAACGGTGACGCTCCAGTTTTTGTTCAGCTTTTGATTCACGTGTTGTTCAACGTTTCGATTCAACTCAGTAACTTAACGCGCTTGCTCAACCCGTTGTTTCACAAAACCCTGTTGTTCAGATTTCTTGTTCAGATTTCTTGTCACGCCTGATTCGATCCGGGGGCAGTAGCCAGACTTTGAGAGGAGAATTGCAGCCATGGGGCAGAAGTTCGAGCAGAAGTTCTTGAGGATGATTCCGCTGATTGTTGTAGCCGTATGCGCCACGGTTTTGCCGCTGCCGGGCGCCCACGCACAGGCCGTTTCTTTGCAGGAACAGCTTGCCGCCCAGTACAAGGCCGTAAAGATGGGATCGGATACGAGCGGATACTCCGTGACCGAAGAAGGCACGCTGCTGGCGATCCAGAAGGGCGGCATGCTGGGCTCGCCGTATTCGGAGAAGACGACTCTCGCGAATAAGTATGAAGGGGGAGTGGTGCATCCTCCGAGCGGCTTGCTGCTGTCGGGAAAGAAGGCGATCTTCGGGCATTTCTCGCAGACGCAGTCGCAGGGGCAGACGACAAAACTGTTCGCCAAGGGCGACAAAGTCTATCCCATGAAGGTCGATGTCAGCCTCGACAAAGACACCGTTACACTGGGAATCGTCGCCTGCGACACCTGCAACAAGACCGATCCGCCGACGTACAACAAAGCGAACGTAATTTTCCAGTTCCCCAAGGGATCCCTGGCGAAGGCGAGCGCCGGCGACGTGGAAGACACGATCGGGCAGTTGTTGTCGATCAGCGACAACGCGCAGGATCAGGGCGGCGGCCAGCAGCAGGGCGGCGATCAGCAGCAAGCGGCGCAAGGCGATCAGCAGGGCGGCGGCGCGCAACAGCCTGCGGCGCAACAGGAGCCGGCGAGCGTGGAGGTGGGCATGACTCCGGCGCAGGTGGAAGCGGCGTTGGGCAAGCCGGATAAGAAAGTCACTCTCCCGTCCAAAGTGACTTACTACTACAAAGACATGAAGGTGATTTTTAAGGATGGCAAAGTGGTGGACGTGCAGTAACCCTAGAGCGTTTCAATGGTCTTCGCAGGCACGTTCATCGGTACGTTGGTTTGGCTGGGGCATTGGTAAAGGGAGCGGTTGTGGTGTTAGCCACTTAATGCTCGGAGGTGGCTCCAATGAGTCTGCTGGGGCAGATACGTTTGGTCGTCGTCTTAAGCGCCTGCGCTTCAGTTACGGGAGTGGCTGGAGCGCAAGCAGTGAGCCTGCAGGAACAACTCAACGCACAATACAAAGTTGCCAAGATTGCAGGCGGCGGAGCGGTGGTCGTAGAGGCGGGTACCGTTCTAGCAATTCAGAAGCCGGGTATCAAGGCCATGCCTTTTGCGGCGATACCCAAATGTCCGGCGAAATTCGCGGATAACACGCTGCAGATGGCAAAGGGGTTCTTCTGCACCAGCGGGATGGCCCTGCACAACTATTTCCAGAAAGGGGACAAAGTCTATCCTCTGAAGATCGAGGTCAACCCCGACAAGGAGAAGATCACGTTCCGCGTGGTCTCTTGTGACCAGTGCAACGCGATTGATCCTCCGACGGGCCAGAAAGGCGACGTCGAGTTCGAGTTTCCCAGCGGATATTTGCAGAAGGCGAGCGCGGGTGATGTGGAAGACACGATTGGCCAGGTCTTCGCGATCACCACGAATGATGATCAGCAGGCGCAGGGCGGGGGAGCCGCGGACCAGCAGCAGACCACGGATCAACAGCAGCAGCAAGCGGCGCAACCGCAGCAAGCAGAGCCGGCGACTGTGCAGTTGGGTATGAGCACCGATCAAGTGCAGTCGGTGTTGGGTAAGCCGGACAAAATGTTCAACGTCGGCACTAAACAGATTTACGTTTACAAGGACGTCAAGGTGACGTTTCTGAACGGAAAAGTCTCGGACGTTCAGTAGGACGGAGGATTCATGGGTCGGGCTGGGTATTTTCTTTTCGTGGCTGCAACCGTGCTTGCGTCTTGTATGGCCGGCGCGCAGGCCGTTACATTGCAGGATCAACTCGGCGCGCAATACAAAACTGTCAAGATCGGGCCCGACGGAGAGATCGCGGGCGATCCGGGCACACTGTTGGCGGTGCAGAAAGGTGGGCTCATTGCCGTTCCCTGGAGGGCGGTCGCGCTGTGTCCGGCAAAATTTGAAGACAACGTGCTGCATCTCTCCACAGGTTTCTGCGCGGGCATGATGCAGAATGTTTCCGGGCATTTTCCGAAGGGCGCGAAAGTTTACCCGCTGAAGATCGACGTGAACGTTGGCAAAGAGAAGATATCGTTTCAGGTGGTTGGGTGTAAGGTCTGCAATCACTCCGATCAACCTTTTCCGTTCAAGGCCGAAGTGGTGTTCGACTTCGCTAAAGGATATTTGGAGAAAGCCGCAGCGAGCGAAGTGGAAGATACCATCGGGCAGGTGTTTACCATTACCACGAATGACGATCAGCAGGCCGGGAGCGGGGACGCTCAACCCGGCGCTGATCAGCAATCTTCTCAGCAGCCCGCGCAGGAGGCGCAACCAGCTCAGCAACAGCAACAGGAGCCGGCCACCGTGCAGTTGGGGATGACGACCGATCAGGTGCAGTCGGTGCTGGGCAAGCCCGACAAAATGTTTAACGTCGGCGCCAAGCAGATTTACGTCTACAAGGACGTGAAGGTGACGTTTCAAAACGGCCAGGTTTCCGACGTGCAATAGATGTGCGATGGCCTGCGATAGAGACGTGCAGTAGGCAAGTCGAGATGTGGAGATGCGCATGAAGTGGATGTGGCTGGTTGGGGTTGCCGGAGGCATTCTGGTTTGCGCGGTCCCGGCCCAGCCCCAGGCCGTGCCGCTGAGTGCCTCGCCAAAAGCTACCCCGGCCGTTCGCGAAATTCAGATTTCCTCGACGCGGGTCAACCATGGCGGGGCTATGCGGCGGAGTCCCGCACGGCCAGGAGCGGAACCGGACAAGACCTTTCTGGAAATTAGCCGCAACGATGACGGCTACCACCTGGGTGGCGCGGTTGTCGATGCCAACCTGGTGGGTGCTCTGGCGAATGCGCTGCGAGCGCCAGTGAATCCTGAGCCAACGCGAGAGGACTTGGGATTTACGCCTGCATGGCTCAAAGCCAATGCGTCTTCCCTGGGCCAAAGTTTCGCTGCATCAACTTTTATCGGCGGTAAGCCGATTCACCAATCTGCGTTTGAATTAGCCTTCGCCGATCCTGCGGCAGTGGACAAGGCGATTCTGCTGCTGTTTCAGCCTCGCCGCTGCGTCGATTGCGATCGCTTCACGCAGTCAGTCGAAATCTCCATTGAATTCGATGACGGCACGCGGGTCGCGGCGAGAACATCGTCAGAATTTCCTTACATGCTGCCGTGGCATATGCAGAGCGACGGCAAAGATACAGTCGCATATAACGCGGACATCTCGCGCGCGATCGCCGGTCTCATGCCGGAGAAATCGGCCAACCGCTCCCGGCTCGCAGGGGAACGTCTCGCCACCCAGCTGGGACATATTTTGTTGACGCAGGAAGAGCATGAGGTGCGGTTGCAGGAGGTTGAAAGCCAGACCGGCGGAACGCTGAACGGACTGCGATCCAGATATCGCGTCGAATCGGCAAGCATCGGCAACTACGGAGACCCGGTGTTGCGCAAGCCTGAGGATGAAAATGCGGCCGATGAGCGGACCCTCGATTTGCATCTCCAGGCGTCCTCCGACGTATCTCACAATTTCTTCTCTGACGAAGTGTTTCTGCGGTACGTAAACGGGAATGTCGTCGACGCAGACAAGTTTCTCGAGAACGCGCCGCGATACGAAAAGCTGGTTTTGTCTGTACCGTGGTTGAGTCGATTCGTGCAGGACCAGAGCCGCAAAGTGCTGATGAGGATTTCCTTCGTGGGCGGCTCTTCTTTCAGCGACGTCGAGATGAAGGTTTTCGCCGCGGATATGCATGCCATCGGGCGGGACCAACTGATTCCCAAGGTCGAAGCCGCGAAGAACCAGATCGCCGCGCTGATCGTTGGCTACGGAGCAGAGGAATCAGATTGGCTGGTTTTTCCGGACGGGCACATGTTGCTGTGGCGCTATTGGCAGACGCCCGTGTATGGCAAGCCAAGCCTGCTGAAGTGGTCGAGTTCGCCTCCGGATAAGAAGCCGTGCGCGAAACTTGGGAACAATTTCGTGGGCTGCGTGGGGATGGAGATTTCCGCGGAAGGCAACGTGGAGCCTTTTCAATCGGCTCGCAAGGATTAGCGTGATGGTTTTCGCGCCTCTGCCCCAGACTATTGGCGGCGGGCAAATTCAAGCAACGCAAGCACTTTGCTCCAGCGACATAGTACCTCCGTACCGTGCCTAGTACTTCAGTTACCGGTATCGAAGTGACCAGCCGCGTCTCCTACCAGAAATACAACTAATAGTGCTCTTGTTGGAGTAGGCCACAATATGTAGTTTCTCCCTCGAAAGCACTTCTTTCCAATTTCCAGGAAATGGGCATAAAACCCAAAGAAACGCGGAGATTCGCTCCGAGCCGGGGTTTTTCAGGGTTGAGATATGCTCGGAACACCGAAAGCCCTCGGTCAGGCAATTGAGGGCAAGGCAGTCTCCCGATGCAATCCCGCGAACTGGGGGAACCGGAGCGGGAACGACGTGGTGGAAAAGGCAAAGGCAACTATGGCCGACTCGCGAGAAGTGATGAATATTCGCCAGGCGTCGCAGTATCTGGGAGTGAGTCCCGACACGCTGTACAAGTACGTTGGCGAGCAGAAGATTCCCGCGTTCAAGCTCGGCAACCGCTGGCGCTTCAAGAAATCGCGTTTGGACCAGTGGATGGAAGAGAAGTCGAGTGAGTTGGAACCACAGGCGAAACGGAAACCGAAGGCGGCGACAAAAGCTGCCGGGGCACAGTAGTAAAAACTGACGCTACAAAGGTGGGCACATGTTTGGAATGGGATCGAAGTCGATTGTTGGCCTGGATGTAGGGTCTTCCAGCATCAAGGCAGTCGAGCTCAAGAAAAAGGGCGGCCAGATCGAAGTGGCGCACCTTGGACTCGAGCCGCTGTCCAGCGACATCGTGGTCGATTCGATGATCGTGGATTCGGGCACGGTTTCGAGCGCGATTTCGAAACTGTTTCTCGACAACGCGATCAAGACCAAGGCCGTGGCCACCGCGGTGAGCGGACACTCGGTGATCGTGAAGAAGATTTCGTTGCCTTCGATGAGCGACCAGGAACTGGCCGAAACCATCGAGAAGGAAGCGGCGCAACATATTCCCTTCGATCTGGCCGATGTAAGTCTTGACTACCAGATTCTGTCGGACGAAGTGGGCAGCCCGCAAATGGACGTGCTCCTCGTTGCGGTCAAGAAGGACAAGATTTTGAACTACACCAACGTACTCTCGATGTCAGGGCGCACTCCGGCTATCGTCGACATCGACGCGCTGGCTCTGCAGAACTGCTACGAGTACAACTACCAGCCGGCGCCGGGCCAGGTGGTGGCGCTTTTGAACCTGGGCGCCAGCGTAATGAACATCAACATCGTGAAGGGCACGACGCCGCTGTTCCCGCGCGACGTCAGCGTGGGCGGGCACCAGTACACCGACTCGCTCCAGAAAGAACTGGATCTGAGCTTTGAAGACGCCGAGTCGCTGAAGCTGGGCAACAAGGTGGGCACGGTCAGCGAAGACGCGAAGCAGCCGATTCTGCAGCAGGTGACCGAAATCATTGTGCTCGAAATTCAGAAGACGTTCGACTTCTTCCGGGCGAGCGCGGCGGGCGAGCACATCGAAAAGATCTATCTGGCGGGCGGTTCGTCGAAGGTGCCGGGCCTGGTGGAGGCGTTGCGGCAGGAGTTCTCGATGCCGGTGGAGTTGTTGAATCCGTTCCAGCGGGTGGTGCCGCCGACCGAAGGTCAAGGAGCGGAACTGGTGGAACAGAATCCGGGCCAGATGGCGGTTGCTGTGGGTTTGGCCCTGAGGAGCTTTGAATCCCTATGATCAAAATCAACCTGCTCGAAACATCGAAAGGTAAGAGGAGTAGCGGCGGCGGCTCGTCGATGCCCAGCATGGAAATGGGCGACATGGGCTCGCCCAAGCTGAAGGTTCTGGCAGTGCTGGTAATCGCGGGGTTGTTCAACCTGGGCTACTGGTACCGGCTGGATCATCAGTCGAAGGCGATCGCGGCGCGGATGAAGGTGGCGGAAGCCAACAACCGCACCCTGGCCGACGTGAAAGCGCGATTCATGGAGCGCAAGAGCCAGGCTGACGCCTACAAGCGGCGCGTGGATGTGATTGACGGGCTACGCGCCAACCAGACCGGTCCAGTGAACCTGATGGCCATGATGGGCGAGACGGTGAATAACACCGAAGCCGTGTGGCTGAGCAAGATGGACGATTCCGGGCCGAGCGTGAACCTGGAAGGCACGGCGCTGTCGACCGACGCAGTGGCCAACCTGATCGCGAATCTGCAGAAGACGGGTTTCTTCCGGAACGTCGAGATTAAAGAGACTTGGCAGGACGATCAGATCAAAGACATGCAAGCGTTCCAATTCATCTTAAGCTGCGATAAGAACGGCGGGAAGGGAAAGTCGTAAAGGCGGACCTATGGCGATGAATTTTGGAGAAATGTCGGGCATTAAGCAGTGGTTAACGGTGATTGTCGGCGGAGTGGTGGTGACGGCGGCGCTGTACTTCACGCTGTTCAAAAGCCAGAACGACCACAACGCGGCCGCGCAGCACGCCCTCGAAGACAAGATTCGGGAAAACAACGAACTCGAGTCTTTCCGGCCCAAGCTGAAGCAGATGGAGCAGCAGCTGGCCGAGCTGAAACAACAACTGGAGATCGAGCAACGCATCGTTCCCGATGAGAAGCAGGTGGATGGCTTCATCGAAATGATGGACGCCGAAAGCCAGAAGGCGGGTGTGGAACTGCGGCGGTATGCGGCGAAGGACGTCAAGTCGCAGCAGTACTACACCGAAGTGCCCTTCGACATCGAATTGGACGGGCCGTACTACTCGGTGCTGAATTTCTTCGACCGGGTGAGCAAGCTGGAGCGGATTGTGAACATTGGCGGGCTGCTGGTTTCGACCACGAAGAATCCGAGCGCGGCGAAGGCCAAGCACACCTACCAGTACGCACCGAACGAGAGCGTAATCGCGGTGTTTACCGCGACCACATACTTCAGTCACGACTTGACACCTTCCGCGGCAGGCGCCGGAGCGAAACCGGGAACGCCGGCGGGTAAGTAGGAATGACTATGAAGCTGACGATCAAGTTAACGACAGGCATTCTGGCAACGGCACTGGTGGTGGGCGGATCTGCGGCTATGCAGGCGCAGAGTCCGGACGCCATCGACAACGCGCGCAGCACGGCAAAATCGCTGCAGCAGACGCAGGCTAACGGTTCGAGCACGGCTCCGGCGAAACCGGCGCCCGGCGCTCCGGCTCCCGCGGTGAAACCCGCGGCGATTCCGGGGACGAAGGCGACGGCGAAATCCGCGGCCTCGGGCAGCAATCAGCTGCAGAAGGTGAACGTGCTGCCCGGGCCGGACGGCGTCGACATCGAAATCAGTTCCAGCCAGACGGTCACGCCTCGGGTGAGCAAGCTGAAGTCGCCGGATCGCGTGGTCGTGGAACTGCCGGAGACGGTGGTTGCCAGCTCGCAGAACAAGATTCCGGTGGGCAGCGGCGGAGTGAAGGGCGTACGCATCGGCATGGACGGCAAGACTCCTCCGACGACCAGCGTGGTCATCGACCTGGAGAAGGCCATGGCCTATGACATAACGCCCGGCGACGCCGGCCAGCTGATCCTTACCTTGCACGCGCAAGCAGGAGTGGCAGCGGAGCCAGTGGTCGCAAAGGCGACGCCGGCTCCAGCCAAGGGTGCGCCAGCGGTCCAGTTGAAGACTGCGGTCGCGAAATCGACACCAGCGTCGGCTCAACCAGCTGCGAGCAAGCCTGAAGTAACCAAGGCTGCCGTAATCGCGGCCAAGGCTGATCCGATGAAGCCGTCGGCCAAGCCGGCAGCCAAAGAGACCAAATCCGCGGCTGCGGAGAGTGCGTCGGCAGCGGGTGAAACCAAGTCCGAAGTCAAGTCTGATATGGCGACTGCTCCCAAGGAGCCCAAGGCAGAAGACAAGAAGTGGGCGATGAATGGGAAGCGCGATCCGTTCTTCAGCCCGGTTGTGCAGCAGAACGGTTCGGGATGCTCGACTGGAAAAAAGTGCCTGGAGATTGGAACCATCAATCTGCGGGGCGTAGTGAAATCGGACAACGGCTTCATCGCGGTCGTGACCAACAATTTGAACAAGGCGTACTTCCTGCGGGAAAACGATCCCGTGTTTAACGGCTACGTGGTGAAGATCACGGGTGACTCGGTGGTGTTCCAGGAAACGGTGCAGGACAAGCTGGGCAAGTCGTTTACGCGGGAAGTGGTGAAGAGAATCTTCACGCCGGCAGTCTAGAACAGGTTTCAGGCAACAGGCAATACGGCGGGACCGGAAGCGGGTCGCCGAAATCGAGTTTGACGAAGGAACACGCGGGCCAGGCCCGCGGGTGGGGAGAGGCGAAATGCGAAAGCAACAACTGACAGGGACAATGTTCGTATCGTTGCTGGTGTTGGGGGTGGCTGCGGCCGCGCAGACCCCGAGCCAGCTCGATCGAGTCAACGTAGTCCGGGGCACGGACGACATCCGGGTCGAGATGAGCGCCAGCGGCACAGTGTCGCCGAAGCTCAGCACTCTGGACTCACCCGCTCGCGTGGTGGTGGATCTGCCGGAGACCGTTATGGCGACCAGGCAGAGCCGCATCGCAGTGGGCGCGGACGGCGTGAAGAGCGTCCGCATCGGCATGGCCGGCCAGTCGCACCCGACCACGCGCATCGTCATCGACCTCGACCAGGCTTGCGCCTACGAGTTGACGCCGGGCGCAGCGGGCAAACTGGTGCTGACCCTGCACGCGAACGCCGTGGCCAAGGCCGCCTCTGAGAGCCAGCCAGCGATGAAGACGGTGGCCGCGAGCTCGCCGGTTCCGGCCAGCAAGGCGATGTCGCCGTTCTCGCCGCGAGTGATGGACGCACAGTCCACGCCCAAGGCCGAGACTCCGGCGACGAAGCCTATCGCCAAGGATTCGGCTTCGCCCTCTGACTATGTATTTGTCGAGCCTTCGTATCAGGCCAAGAGCGACGTGAAGGACGTGAAGAAAGACGTCGCCACGGATGATCCTACGGTTCGGGCGCAGGAAGCGGCAGCGCGGTTCTCTGATAAGACAGCCGCCGAACTGCTCCCCGTCAGCATGCACGCTTCCGAGAGTCAGGCTCAGGGCCAGGCTCCGGCCATCACGCCGGCCGTCAATCTGGCTGCGGAGCAAAAAGCTCAGGCCGGACAGCAACCTGCATCGGTTGGCCCGAAGTATACGGGCGAGCCGATCTCGGTCAACCTGAAAGACGTTGACTTGAAAGATTTCTTCCGCCTGATTCACGAAATCAGCGGGCTTAACGTAGTGCTCGATCCGAACGTGCATGGCACGCTGACCGTGGTTCTCGATGATGTGCCGTGGGATCAGGCACTCGACATCGTGCTCAAGAACAACGACCTGGCGCGCGAGTTGGAAGGCAACGTACTGCGCATCGCCACGGTCGAAACTCTGAAGCATGAAGCCGATGCCCGCCGGGCACAGATTGAGTCGGAAGCGCTGGCTGTCGAAAAAGTGCAGGTCACGCGTTTCCTGAGCTATGCCCAGGCTAAGGCAGTGGTTATCACGGTAAAGAAGTTCCTGTCGCAGCGCGGCGATGTGGTGGCGGACGATCGCACCAACGCCGTGATCATCAACGATATTCCGAAAGTGATTCCGGTCATCGACCGCCTACTGACGCAGCTCGATCGCAAGACGCAGGAAGTTGAAATCGAAGCGCGCGTGGTGGCGGCGACGCGGCAGTTTGCCCGCGACATCGGCACCCAGTTCGGCTTCGCCTGGGGCAACGGCCACAGCGCGATCGGCGGAAACCAGGCAGCTGGCTCGTCGCCGACCACGGTTGGCGGTCTTACTCCTGGCTACATCACGACGGCCGGCTCTGGCAGCTCGACCGGCGCGACGATTCCCTTGTTCTCGAACCTGGGATCGACTTCGCCTTCAAGCGGCTTGAGCTTTGTGAACGCCAGCAACAATGTGCGCATCGACGCCATCCTCTCGCTGGCGGAATCGCGCGGCTTGCTGAAAGTGCTCTCTCGTCCGCGAGTGGTCACGCAGAACAACATTCAAGCGCTGGTCAAGCAGGGCGTACGCGTGCCGATCGTGACGCAGGCGCAGTTGGGCGGTCCGCCAACCGTGACTTACGTTGACGCGTTCCTGCGGCTCACAGTCACTCCGCAGATCACGTCGGAAAACACCATCTTCCTGAACGTGGACGTGGAAAATACCACACCCAACTTCGGTCAGGAAGTGCAGGGCAACCCGGAACTGATCACGCAGCAGGCGACCACGCAAGTGCTCGTGACCGACGGCGGCACGGTGGTGATCGGCGGCGTCATTCAGACGCAGAACTCGATCAACATCTCGCAGGTACCGTTGCTCGGCAACCTGCCGTTCCTGGGCAACCTGTTCAAGCACACCAACGTTACGACTTCCAACCAGGAGTTGATCTTCTTCATCACGCCGCGAATTATTCAGACATAGCAAGCGTCTAGCAGCGAGTTCGAAGATTGAAGCCGCCGTCCTGAAGAACCTGTCAGGACGGCGGTTTCGCGTTTGGGGGAAGGCCACGCGACGGCGTTCGTTGACTTGCCGGTTTCACCGACGTAAGATTCGCCTCCTATGATTCGCCTTTTATGATCGGCCAAACCATCTCTCATTACCGCATTATCGAGAAGCTCGGTGGCGGGGGGATGGGTGTGGTCTACAAGGCCGAGGACATAAAGCTTGGACGATTCGTCGCCCTCAAGTTCCTGCCCGACGACGTAGCTAAAGATCCGCAAGCCCTGAACCGCTTTCAACGCGAAGCCAAAGCCGCGTCCGCGCTGAATCATCCCAACATCTGCACCATTCATGAGATTGACGACCAGCACGGCGAAGCTTTTATCGTCATGGAATTTCTGGATGGGCTGACGCTGAAGCACCGCATCGCCGGCCGGCCGATCGAGAACGAAGCGCTGCTGGGCCTGGCGATCGAGATTGCGGACGCGCTCGATGCGGCACACGCCAAAGGCATCGTGCACCGGGACATTAAGCCCGCGAACATTTTTGTCACCAATCGCGGGTATGCCAAGATTCTGGATTTTGGGCTGGCCAAGATCGCGGTCCCGGCCATTTTGTCGAGCCAGATGGTCGAGGCCAACACGGTGACCGAGGCGCTCGAAGAGCAGCATCTTACCAGTCCGGGAACGATGCTGGGCACAGTCGCTTACATGTCGCCCGAGCAGGTGCGGGCGAAAGAGGTGGACGAGCGCAGCGATCTATTCTCGTTTGGCGCGGTGCTCTATGAGATGGCCACGGGCAAGCTGGCGTTCGAGGGCGCGAGCCTGGGGGAAATTTGCGGCGCGATTCTGCACCAGAAGCCGCGTCCGGCGGCGCAGCTCAACCCGCAGCTTCTGCCGCCGGTCGAAGGCATCATCGATAAGGCGCTGGAAAAAGACCGCGAGCTGCGCTACCAGCACGCCGCAGATATCCGCGCCGACCTGCAACGGCTGACCCGGGATGAGACCGGTCGTGTAAGGTCGGATCGTGTGGGGACGGACGCATTCGTCCGTCCAGCCCGAGCGAAGCTCGGTGGCTATGTTGCGGCTGCAGCCCTGTTCTGCGCCCTCGCCGCCGCCGGCCTCTACTACCGCTCGCATCGCCCCAAGCCCCTCACCGACAAAGACACCGTGGTGCTGGCCGATTTTACAAACTCCACCGGTGACGCGGTCTTCGATGACACTTTGAAGACGGCCCTTACTGTTTCCCTGCGGCAATCGCCTTTCCTGAATCTGCTATCCGACAGTGAAGTTGCTGGGACCCTGCAGCAGATGACCCGGCCAGCTAGTACGAAGCTAACGCCCGATGTGGCACGCGAGCTTTGTCAGCGGTCCGGGAGCAAAGCGTACCTTGCGGGGTCCATCGCCAGTCTGGGCAGCGAATACGTGGTGGGGCTGAAGGCGGTGAATTGCCAGAATGGGGACACACTGGCGCAGGAGCAGATGACGGCGACGTCCAAGGAGAAGGTGCTGGACGCGCTAGGCGAGGCAGCATCGAAGCTGCGCGGCGAACTGGGCGAGTCACTCGCTACGGTGCAGAAGTTCGATGTGCCGCTGGAACAGGCCACCACTTCATCGCTAGAAGCTCTGAAAGCCTACAGCTCGGGCTCGAAGGTCAGCCGCGAACAAGGCCCGGCCTCGGCCGTGCTCTACCATCAACGTGCCGTCGAGCTGGATCCGAATTTTGCCTTGGGATATTGGGCCGTGGGTGTTGACTATAGGCACGTAGGGCAGGAAACGCGGGCCGTGGAGAATTTCACCCGGGCGTTTCAACTGAGGGAGCACGCCAGTGAGAGAGAAAGACTCGTGATCGACGGCACCTACTATCAGGACGTAACCGGCGAATTCGACAAAGCGGGGCAGACCTACGACCAGCACATTGAAAGCTACCCGCGTGATGAAGCGGCTTACCATGAACGCGCCTTCATTTACGGCGAGCATGCGCAGTGGGAGAAGGCGATCGATTTGGATCGTAAGGTCCTTGCTCTTGACCCCGACAGCGTTGAGCCTTACGAATATCTGAGCGTGTATTTCCTCGCGCTCCAGAGGTTGGACGAATCGAAGCAAATGATTCAGCAAGCGCAAGCCAGGCGGCTGGACGACTATGTGGAACACGACGTTCTTTACGCTTTGGCTTTCATCCGAAACGATCCCTCGGAAATGTCCACCGAGCAGCGATGGCTGGCCGGCAAGCCTGCCTATGAGGCCGTCGCATTTTCCCTGGCTGCCGACACCGAGGCTTATGGAGGTCACCTGCGCAAGGCGCGCGAACTGACCAAACAGGCCGTCCAGGCCGCGATTCGCGCCGACAACCCGGAATCGGCGGCGGTATCGCATGAGGATGCCGCCCTGTTCGAGGCCGCTTTCGGGAATACCCGAGAGGGGCTTCAGGCAGCGGGGGAAGGGATGAAGCTGGCCCCCACGAATCGCGGTGCCGAGGCCGAGGCTGCCCTGGCTTATGCCATGTCCGGCGACCTGTCTCGCGCAGAGGCTACAACGCGGGATTTGAATAGCCAGTTCCCAACCAATACCAAGATTCAGTCTCTCTGGGTGCCGGCGATTGAGGCTCAGCTGGCACTCGAGCGGAAAACTCCTGCAGAAGCACTCGATCACCTGCAACCCGCCGCTATTCCTGCGGAGTTCGGGTCCACCGACTTCGTGAACAACATTTCCTGCCTCTATTCGGTGTACGTACGCGGCCAAGCTTACCTAGCGGCAGGACAAGCCAATGCCGCCGCCGCCGAGTTCCAGAAGATTCTCGACCACAGCGGCATTGTCTGGAACTGCTGGACGGGTGCGTTGGCGCATCTGGGCGTGGCGCGCGCCAATGCGTTGCAGTCGCGAACTTTGCAAGGACAGGGGCAGGGCGCCGATGCCGACGCCGCTCGCGTCCGCGCCCTCGCCGCTTACAAAGACTTCCTCACACTCTGGAAAGACGCCGACCCCGATATCCCCATCTACAAACAAGCCAAGGCGGAGTACGCGAAGCTGCAGTAGCGGAAATGGCCCCGTCGATCGCCGCCGGGTCTCCGTTCCGCTGGCGATCATTAGTACCTACGGCCTCGCGGATTCCGACGAATCTTTTGCAAATTTAAGACCTGCCTTTGACACTCTCGCATCGTCTCCAACCTAGTCTCTGTTTACCGCGGCTCGCATCCCTGCCAAAGTCGCGGTATTTCAATCCTCAAGAATTTGGAGTGTGATCTTTATGGCCAAGGAAAAGCCTGGCTCCGCAGTGGTGTCTTCTGAAACCAGTCAATTGTCAATCTCAACCGAATCCCAAACTGAATCGTCCCCGCGGAACACGGTCAATCGCCGATCCTTTCTGAGGGGCAGTGTGGTTGCGGGCGCAGCCACTCTGGGAGCGGGAATCCTCGCCAGCAGGCTCCCGGCTTCTGCTCAGAGCGAAAACAGCAGCGCAATTTCTAGCGGGGATATTGCTATCCTCCGTTTTCTCGCCGCCGCGGAGCTTATCGAAACCGATCTTTGGCAGCAATACGCGGAGCTGGGTGGGCTCACTCCCGGTCAGCTTCCGGTGGAGACAGCTCCCTTTACCCCGATGAACAGCTATCAGGCGGCTTTCATGAATCTTGATTCCGATGGTCCGCAATACATCTCCTCTAATACTGGCGATGAGCAGAGCCATGCGGAGTTTCTGAATGCCTATCTGATCTCAAAAGGGGCTGAGCCCGTGGATCTGGATGCGTTCCGGACATTGCCGAGCAGCCAGGCAAGCGGCGCTCAGCAAATCGGACGGCTCACCAATCTGATGAACCTTAATGTGGACACCAGTTGGTATACGCGTTATCGAAGTGCCAAGAATCCGGATCTCGGCGCGGCTTTCCCGCAGGCGGTCCACCTGGTCAACGTGACGGGCATTCCGCGGACCGATGCTGATTTCGGTCCGGTGAATCATGTGCAGGCGATTGCCAATACCGCGGCATTCCACTTCGGCACGATCGAGCAAGGGGGCAGCAGCTTGTATTCCGCCATGGCCCAAAAGGCCAGCAATGTGGAAGTTTTGCAGATCGTGGTCAGCATTGGGGGAGATGAAGTGGCTCATTTCCTGGAGTGGGTGGATTTTGCCGGAAACGGAGTGCAACCGCCGATTGCTCCGTTCACTGATCCGACCAACGGGCTGACCTTCCCGAATTTCGATGAAACATTTAATCCAGCGCTGCAAACCAACCTGATCTTTCCGGTACCCTGCGAATTCATCAGCGCAAAGCTGCCTCGTTGCGCTGTGATTCGTCCTACGAATCCGAAGGGAATCGCCGCGGGAGTGGTGAAGTTCCTGACCAACATGGGGCTGTTCAAGGGGCAACCCGCAGCATTCTTCAAGGCTTTGAGCACCCTGGCAGCGCAGGCGGATGCGGCGGAACGCAGTTTGTAGGCGGTTTGCAGACGATGTGCGCGGTGATGCGAGAAATGATCTCGGGGGAGGACATTTCACGCGGTGCGCCAGGCCGGGCGCCGGTGACCGCCAACCAGCGGTTGCAGCGCCCGCGTTTCCTGACGGCCCACAGTTAGCCAGTTGATTTTGAAATAGAACGGTTCCGCGCTTCAGCGTTTCTTACTCGATACAGGAGGGTCCAAATTGTTTGAAGGACTGTTTCAACCGATGCATATGCTCGTCGTATTCGGACTCGCGTTGCTGGTTTTCGGCCCCAAGAAACTGCCCGAACTCGGCAAGGGCTTAGGGGAAAGTATCCGTGGCTTCAAGTCTGCCATGGCCGCGAAAGAGGAGATCAAAGCGGAGTCCCATCCAACAGGTTCCAAAGACGTTACAACGGAAAGGTGATAACGGGCAGCCCATCCTTGCCGCGGCCCAACGCGACAAGGGTGGGCAAGTACCGAAGATGGAGCCCCAAAATGCCCAGCCCTGAGAACTGAGAACTTCTTCCCTCTCCTGTTAAACTCACCTGCAATGGACTTCCATGCACGCCAGAAGAAATTGCGGGAGCATCTTGCCACGGCTCGACTCGATGCGTTGCTGGTCAGCCATCTTCCTAACATCCGGTATCTTTGCGGGTTTACTGGCAGCGCCGGTGTGTTGTTAGTAGAAGAAGCCGGGAGCGTTTTTTTCACTGATGTTCGCTATGACACTCAGGCGCACGATGAGGTGAAGGGCGCGAAGGTTGTCATTGCGCGCAAGGCGGCGCTCACCGCTCTCGGCGAATGGCTGGCGCGGCGCAAGCGGGCTCGCGGACGGACGATGGTCGGACGAACGATGGGCATTGAGGCTGAGCACCTTACGCTTGCCGAAAGGAGGCGTCTGGCTGAGGCGCTGCCGTCAGGCGTCCGGTTGAAGGAGACGAGTTCGATCGTCGAGCGGGATCGCATGGTAAAGGACGGCGACGAGTTGGATCGAATCCGCGCGGCCGTCGCATTGGGAGCGAAGCTGTTTGACCGGGTGCTGGAGGTGCTGAGGCCAGGAGTGAAAGAAACCGACGTCGCCGGGGAAATGGAGTTTGCGGCGCGTCGGGGTGGAGCGGAGGAAATGTCGTTCCCGACCATTATTGCCTCGGGAGCGAGGTCGGCGCTGCCGCACGGGCGAGCGTCCGATCAGACGATCGCCGCGGGTGGGTTCGTGGTCTGCGACTTCGGTGTTATACTTTCAGGTTATTGTTCCGATCAGACGCGCACCGTGTGGGTGGGTGCAGTTTCAGAGGAAGCCTGCAGGGCATACGAGGCGGTGAAGGAAGCCCAGCAGGCGGCCATCGATGCCGTCAGGCCCGGGGTGGCGGTCGGGGAAGTCGATGCGGCAGCCCGTAAAGTCTTGCGTAAAGCGGGGTTAGGGCGATTTTTTACCCACTCGACCGGGCACGGCGTAGGGCTTGAGATTCACGAAGCCCCGCGCGTGGCCAATGGGCAGCCTGAGATCTTGCAGCCTGGGATGGTCATCACGATCGAGCCGGGAGTATACTTCCCCGGCAAATGGGGCGTGAGGATCGAGGACATAGTGGCTGTCACGGCGGGCGGTTGTGAAGTGCTGACGCCGACGAGTAAAAAGTTTCTGGCAGTATAGTCTGGTTCGCTTTAGTCTGAATCAATTCAGTCTGGTTCACTTGACTGATCCGCCGGGCAACAGTCTGCGCCCGGCTTCTTCGCGCGTGCCGTTATTCAACTGTTTCGTGATTCGGCGGTTGAATAATTCGGTTCGCGGGTTCAGAGCGCAGTCATCGGCGAAGGGTCCCACCGTATACGAATGAATCTAAAAGAGCTGAAGGAACTCATTGAGTTCTTAGAAGAAAAGAACATTGCCGAGTTCGAGATGGAGCGCGGCGATGTCAAGGTCCGGATCAAGCGGGCCGGCGAGCAAACGATTGTGCACACCGGGGGCGAGCCGCGGTTTTATGCGGTGCCGTCGGCGCCGGGACCTGCGCCCGAACTCGGTTCCGCGCCTGTGGTTCCGGCGGCTGCCCCTCCAGCCGCTCCGGCTCCCGAGGAAGGGCTTCATTCGGTGAAGTCGCCGATCGTAGGGACGTTCTATGAAGCTCCCTCGCCAGGTGCTCCACCATTTGTGAAACCCGGCGACTCGGTTGAAGTGGGGCAAGTCCTGTGCATCGTCGAGGCCATGAAGCTGCTCAACGAGATTGAGTCCGACGTTGCCGGGGAGATCGTGAAAAACCTGGCGGTCAATGGTCAGCCGATCGAATATGGGCAGGACTTGTTCGTCATAAGGCCGAAGAAGTGAAATCTGGAATTGCCTGCTGGGGCGCGCCAAGCCGCGCCTTTTTGTGTCTGCGAGTGAGCTATGAGCTTCGAGCTTCGAGCTTGAATCTTATAGCTCGAAACTCGCGGCTCGTAGCTCATAGCTCATAGCTCACTCATGTTCAAAAAGATCCTGATTGCCAATCGCGGAGAAATTGCACTGCGCGTGATTTGCGCGTGCAAGGAGCTGGGCATCCGCACGGTCGCCATTTACAGCGAAGCCGATCGCAACTCTCTGCCTGTGCGTTTTGCCGATGAGGCGATCTGCATCGGGCCGCCGCAACTGGCGCTGAGTTACTTGAATATTCCTGCGGTCATCAGCGCGGCGGAGATTGCAAACGTGGAGGCGGTGCATCCTGGCTACGGGCTGCTGGCGGAGAATGCCAACTTTGCCGAAGTGTGCGAGACCAGTGGGATCAAATTCATTGGGCCGCGGCCGGAAGTGACGCGGCTGATGGGCGAGAAGGAAAAAGCCCGCGCGGCGATGAAGCGGGCCGGAGTGCCCATTTTGCCCGGCTCGGACGGGATCATCACGTCCGACGGCGAGGCGATCGAGTGGGCGCGGCAGGTCGGCTTTCCGGTGATCGTGAAGGCTTCGGCGGGAGGCGGCGGACGCGGTATGCGTATCGTCCGCAACGAAGAAGAGTTGCCCGCGTTGTTCAAGGCGGCGCAGGCGGAAGCGGCGGGCGCGTTCGGCAACGGCGATCTCTACATGGAGAAGTATGTGGAGCACCCCCGGCACATCGAATTTCAAGTGCTGGCCGACGAGCATGGGAACGTGGTGAGCCTGGGCGAGCGCGAGTGCTCGATTCAGCGCCGGCATCAGAAGTTGCTCGAGGAATCGCCCTCGACGCAGGTGACGCCGCAGCTGCGCGATGAGATTGGTGCAGTGCTGTGCAAGTCGCTGGCGGCGATCGGTTATAGCAATGCGGGGACTATCGAGTTCCTGATGGACCAGGACCGGCGGCTGCATTTCATCGAGATGAACACGCGTATTCAGGTGGAGCATCCGGTGACTGAGATGGTCACGGACGTCGACCTGGTAAAGAGCCAGATCATGATTGCTGCGGGTGCGCACATGCGCGACGTGCTGCAAGGGCCGATCGTGCATCGTGGGCATGCGATCGAATGCCGTATCAATGCCGAGCATCCGGAGAAGTTCACGCCGTCGGCGGGGAAGATTACCGCGTTCCATCCTCCGGGAGGAACGGGAGTGCGGGTCGATACCGCCGCTTATGCAGAGGGCGTGATTCCACCGTATTACGATTCGCTGATTGCCAAGCTGATCGTCCGCGGCAAAGACCGCAGCGAAGCGGTTTCACGCATGGCGCGGGCACTGGAAATGTTTATCGTCGAGGGCGTGTATACCACGATCCCGCTCCATCGGAAGATTCTGGCGGATGAGGATTTCCGGGCGGGGAAGATTGATACGGGATTCATTGAGAGATTTTTGGCGAAGAATGGGAAAAAGTAACAGCCACAGCCGCACGCGGTTCGAGCTAGGCCCGCCCGGGCCGCAAAAGCTCTTTCACTACGTCACAGTGTTTTTCATCAGCGAAAAGGAAAAAGCTGATTTCCGTGAAGTTGGCATTGATTTCAAAAGGGTTACGAAGGGACCTCTCGGGGAGGCGGCTGCCTTCGAAATCGGCGAGGAAGATGCTCGATGGGTAGGAGTTGCCGCCTTGCTGGCATCATTGGAGAGCAATCACCAAGCGTCTAAGAAGCGCCGAGTGCAAGACGTTTTGATGACTAAACCGACCTTTGAGGAGTCGCTGCAAATGGCAGTGACTTTCATCAAGGAGCAACTGATCGCAGGGACAAGTTGGCTGAATGGATACGAGGGACGGACCGTTGAAGAGCTGATCTCTCTCGAAGGCAAATATCGAATCGATTCCCTAGTGTCGGCATTCGAGGAGGCCATTGGTCAAAAGTTACAACGTGATCGAAGCACCGCGCTCAACGATGAGGAGCAAACCGTCATGGCCGTGGAAGCGCTTGAACGCGAAGTGAACAACGGCGGCTACAATCAGTTTTTCACAAACTCATCAAATGGGTTTGCAGCTATCATTGTTGATTCTCTACGACGTATCGGCTGCAAAAAGACCGCAAGGCTTACGCAGAAAGCCATCGATGCGTTAGAGATTTCGGATTTAACCGTCGAAGCCATAGACACTGAAATGGCCATCGACAACAAGCAACGCACTAAGAAACTCAATGCATGCGATGAGACCTATTACAGAGCTGCCGAGCCCATTGCAGAACGTCTCTTCGCTTTCATTAAGTTGAACAGACAGAACATCCGGGTTAGATAAGTTGGTGTTCTAGAGTTTCCGAACCAATATTGTTGGTATCAGGGCTAGGGGAATCATTCACGGGAAGATCGTTAATTCAAAAAGTACTTCTCCGTATTCGGGCAAAGTAAGAATCAGTCTCTGCGCATCCTAACGATTCGTATGAATAAGGTGAATCTGATGAAATCCTGCATGCTTGCGATGCGGACGCTCCTTGTCTTCGGTGGCATACTTTCTACCCTGCTTTCAGCGCAAACGTCTTCGGATCCCGCGAACCTGCCGCAGCGCGATGGGTCACACGACTTTGACTTCCTTATCGGAGATTGGAAGGCGCATGTCCGCCGGCTGCCCGATCGTCTTAATAACTCCAATGTCTGGGTCGAGTATGACGGATTCTCCAACCACAAGAAGCTTCTCGACAGCAATTCGAACTTCGAAGAGTTCGAGGTGACCAGCACCGACAAGAAGCTTCACATTAAAGCGCAGACTCTGCGCCTCTACAATCCTACTTCGCGTCAGTGGAGCATTTATCTCGTGGACGTTAACAATGGAACTCTTGGTCTGCCTCCTGTAGTCGGCGGCTTTACCAGGAATCGGGGCGAGTTTTTCGATCAGGAAGAATATAAGGGCCGCGCCATTCTGGTGCGCTACATGTGGCTCAATATTTCGCCGAAGTCTGCTCGGATGGAGCAGTCTTTCTCCCCAGACGGTGGCAAGACTTGGGAAGTGAATTGGATTTGCGAGCTTTCGCGATAAGCCGCCAGATCGAACAACGCATGATTGTCCTGCCCCGCCTGTATCCTATTCTCGATGCCGGTTGTTTTTCTGACGCTCTCAGCTTGGTGGCCGCCGCGGAGGAACTCGTGGCTGCCGGCGTGACTCTGATTCAATACCGCAACAAATCTGGGAATCCGAAGGCGATGCTGGGGCAGTCTCGGGAGCTAAAGAATCATCTTTCCCACTCTAACAGCGCAAAAGACGCGTCGTTAGAATGGTCCACCCAGGGCTCGATGCGGCTGATCATGAATGACCGGGCCGATTTCTGTCTGGCTGCGGAGTTTGATGGAGTGCATGTGGGGCAGGAGGATTTGTCGCCGGAATCGGTGCGTGGGATCATCGGGTCGGAGCGTTGGTTGGGGGTCTCGACGCACAATCCTGAGCAGCTGCGCGAAGCTGATCTGACTTCTGCGGACTATCTTGCCATTGGGCCGGTGTTTGCGACCTCCAGCAAAGAGAATCCCGATCCGGTAGTGGGACTTGAAGGCGTGCGGCAGGCGCGGGCGTTCACCCGCAAACCTCTTGTGGCCATTGGAGGAATCACGCGAGCGAATGCTGCGTCGGTGATTGAGGCTGGGGCCGATTCGGTTGCGGTGATATCCGATCTGTTACGGGAGCCGCGGAAATCAGCAGAGGAATTTTTCCGCATTCTGAGGTAAAGTTCTCAGGCATCGCCGCACAGTCTCGTTTCGATTGTCATCCTGAGCGAAGCGAAGGACCTATGCACGGCGCTTGGGGCGTGCCGAGCGTCGGCAAGGTGCATAGGTCCTTCGTCGGCCAAAGAAGGCCTCCTCAGGATGACAAAGCGACTGGAACGGCTGGCAATTAAGGAGCGAACCCCTGAGTACACCGACAACGCAGCCCGCCGCTGGCAGCGACTGGGAAATTCACAGTCATCAGGATAAGGAACTGGTACAGGGGTTGGGCCTGACCAGCGCGACCATGCTGGTCATGGGGTCGATGATCGGCTCGGGCATTTTCATTGTGTCAGCCGAAATTGGCCGCGAAGTGGATTCGCCAGCGCTCTTGATTGCGGCCTGGGCCGTTGCCGGGTTCATGACGATTGTCGCTGCGCTCAGCTACGGCGAGTTGGCCGCCATGATGCCGCGAGCGGGCGGACAGTATGTTTATCTGCGCGAAGCGCTGGGGCCGCTCTGGGGATTTCTCTACGGCTGGACTTTATTTTTGGTGATTCAGACCGGGACCATCGCCGCGGTGGGCGTGGCGTTTGGGAAGTTTCTGGGCGTCTTCGTTCCGTCAGTTTCTTCGTCGAACTGGATTTGGCATATCTGGAAGGTACCTCCGATTCATGTGGGCCCGATGGTGCTGGGCAATATGGAGGTCGGCATCAATACGCAGAACCTGGTGGCGATCCTCCTGGTGATTTTCCTATCCGTGGTGAATATTTTCGGCCTGAAACTGGGCGCGGCGATTCAGAACGTGTTCACGGTCGCGAAAGTTTCTGCGCTGCTGGGGTTGGCGGTATTCGGCTTCCTGCTGGGGCGTAATCCGTACGCCCTTAACGCGAACTTTCACGGACACTTTTGGCGGAACGCCTCGCTGGGGGCGCAGCACGCGGTGCAGGTGGGGGCCGGCGGCCCGTTTGTAATGGTTGGCACGCTGACCATACTGGCGGTGGCGCAAGTTGGATCACTGTTCTCGGCCGACGCGTGGAATAACGTGACCTTTACGGCCGGGGAAGTAAAGAATCCCAGCCGCAATCTGCCGCTGTCGCTCGCGTTGGGCACGGGCGTGGTGATCGCGCTTTACATTGCCTGCAATTTTATTTACCTCAGCGTTTTGCCGCTTGATGGCGCCGCCAATGGCGTGAGCATATTGGAACGTGGCATCAAGTACGCCTCTGAAGAACGAGTCGGCACCGCGGTCATGACCCAGATGTTTGGCTCGGCCGGCGGACTGCTCATGGCGACGGCGATCATGATTTCAGGCTTCGGCTGCGCCAATGGGCTGATTCTCTCTGGGGCTCGGGTTTATTATGCGATGGCCAAAGACGGGCTGTTCTTTCGCAACGTGGCCAAGTTGCATCCCAAATACAAGACGCCGGCGGTTTCGCTGATGGTGCAGATGGTTTGGGCGTGCCTGCTGTGTGTTTCCGGCAGCTATGGGCAACTGCTGGACTACATTATTTTCGCCGTTCTCGTGTTTTATATTCTGACGATTGTGGGATTGTTCGTGCTGCGGCGGACGCGTCCGGAGGCGAACCGGCCGTACCGGGCAGTGGGTTACCCGATCCTGCCGATCATTTATATTGTGATGGCTTTATTCATCGATATCGTACTATTGCGCTACAAGCCGCAATACACGTGGCCGGGGCTGATTGTTGTGCTGGCGGGGATTCCGGTGTATTACGCGTGGTCGAGGAGGTCGCGACATGGCAACCCAAGTGAGTCCGCCTAAGATCCAACCTAAGGGCCAAGGAGAGACCAAACGGATGGCAAATCTGCTGGCAACCAAGCCGCTGAATCTGCTGTTGGAAGAAGCCCGTGAAACCGGCGAGCACAGCCTGAAGCGCACGCTCGGAGTTTTTCAGCTCACGGCGCTGGGGGTGGGAGCGATCATCGGCGCCGGCATTTTTGTGATGGTGGGGCTGGGCGCGCAATATGCCGGTCCGGGGCTCTCGTTGTCGTTTGTGTTGTCGGGACTGGGATGCGCGTTTGCGGGATTATGCTATGCCGAGTTCGCAGCCATGATTCCTCTGGCCGGCAGCGCTTACACCTATGCCTATGCCACGCTGGGGGAACTACTGGCATGGATCATCGGCTGGGACCTCACGCTGGAATACGCGATGGGCGCGAGCACGGTGTCCTCGGGATGGTCGAACCACTTCATCGAACTGCTGAATATTTTTCACATCAAGATGCCGCTGTGGCTGGCCTACGATCACTGGACCGCGCTGAAGACGGCCGAAACTGTGGTGGCGCGGCAGATTGCGCAGAGCTCTGACAGTTCGCTGGTGCCAGGTACGCAGGTGTTCCTCGACAAGGTGAGTGCGATCATCGCCGCTCAGTCTCCAGAGTTGTTGCAACGGGCGCATGAAATGCTGGGCGCGCCGCACCTGTTTGGAATGGAAATCGGGTTGAATCTCCCAGCCTTTCTCATCGCGCTGGTAATCACGGCAATTCTGGTAGTGGGCATCAAAGAGAGCGCGAGGTTTAACGCTACGATCGTGGTGATTAAAGTGTCGGTCGTGTTGTTCGTGATTGCCCTAGGTTCTCAGTACATCAATCGCGCCAACTGGGGAACGGACTGGCACTCGTACGCGCCTCACGGTTTGGGAGGAATCTGGCAGGGTGCTGCTTATATATTCTTCGCCTACATTGGATTCGACGCGGTCTCAACCACGGCGCAGGAGGCCAAAAATCCGCAACGCGATTTGCCGATCGGCATGATCGCCTCGCTGGCAATCTGCACGGTCCTGTATATTGCCGTGGCGGGCGTGCTGACGGGGATGATGCACTGGCAGCAAATCAACATTGAGGCGCCAGTGGCCGCTGCGTTTCTGGACCGGGGGCTGACCACTGCGGCGAACATTATTACGCTGGGCGCTCTGGCTGGACTGACCAGCGTGATGCTGGTGATGCTGCTGGGGCAGACGAGAGTACTTTACTCAATGGCCAACGACGGGCTTTTACCCAAGAAGTTTTTCGCAGATGTCCATCCCAAATTTCGTACTCCGTGGAAGAATACGATCCTTGTGGGCCTGCTCGCTGCGATCGTCGGCAGCCTGACTCCAATCGAAGATATCGGCAAGATGGTGAACATCGGGACGCTGCTGGCATTTGTGATCGTGTCAATTTCGGTGATCGTGTTGCGCCGTACGAATCCCACCCAGCCACGGCCGTTCCGTACGCCGTGGGTGCCTGTGATCCCAATCCTGGGCGTAATCACCAACGGGTACATGATGTACAACCTGGGGATGTGGAACTGGATCCGGTTGTTTGGCTGGCTGGCCATCGGACTGGTGGTGTACTTCAGCTACAGCGTGAAGCACAGCCGGGTGCAAGCGCTGGCGGCGGGAAGGCCGCCGGAAGCATGATTCGTTTTGACTCTCGGGCCCTCCGCACGGCGCGGAGGGCCGTTTTGTTTTATAGTCGCGTTATGAAAATTGTCAGTGCGGCGGAGATGCGAGCCATTGACCGGGCGACCAGCGAGCGCTTCGGCGTGCCTTCGCTGACCTTGATGGAAAATGCCGGCGCGGCCGTGGCGGAGCATGTCGGCGCGTTTTACGGGGACGGGAAGATTGTGATTGTGTGCGGCAAGGGGAACAACGGGGGTGACGGATTTGTCGCTGCACGGCTGCTGTATGGGGCGGGCAGGAATGTTGAGGTGATCCTCCTGGCGGATCCGGCGGAGCTGCGTGGAGATGCCGCAGCCATGCATGGGAAGTTGCCGTTTGCGGCGAAAGTTGCGAAATCGGAGGAAGCGTTGCATAGCCAGGCAGTGCAGACGGCGTTCAAGGCGGAGGTGTATGTTGATGCGATTCTTGGAACCGGATTCAAGCCTCCGGTGAGCGGGTTGTATGCCGCGGCCATTGCGATGATGAACGCGACCGACGCGCCGGTGATTGCCGTTGACATTCCTTCCGGTGCGGATGCGGATGCGATGGGCCCGCAGCATAGCCCACAACAGGGAACAATCGCGCGAGCGAATGCAATCGTGACGTTTACCGCACCCCGGCCGGCGCATGTTTTCGGCGCGCTTACGGCGGGGCCAACCTATGTTGCCGACATCGGCTCGCCGGACGAGGCGATCGTGTCATCGTTGCAACTCAACGTGATTGCGGCGCGCGATTTTTCAAAGATGCTGGAGCTGCAGATCGGA
>Ga0210395_10000295_pt1 | contig 38948 bp, 31 predicted proteins | sample IncBWH4OmetaG_FD_150861 | JGI IMG/M metagenome (GOLD analysis project Ga0210395, IMG submission 150861) | Forest soil microbial communities from Barre Woods Harvard Forest LTER site, Petersham, Massachusetts, United States - Inc-BW-H-4-O ... | reverse complement strand
CGTCCGGCAGCGTCGCGCCCGGTGACCCGTCCCCCTGCCCCTCAGAGACCGTCCGCCCGACCGCCGAGACGATCCCGTCCGTCACGCTGCTGGCCAGGCCCAGTGGGTTGCCCATAGCCAGCACGATGTCGCCGACCTGCAGTTTCGACGAGTCGGCGAAGCGAGCTGGCGTCAGGTGCGCGGCACCGGTGACCTGGATGACGGCGAGGTCATCCGGTGGGTAACTGCCGGTGAGCTTGGCCGACAGCGCCGTCGCCGAGCCGGACAGGGAGACCTGGAAGGTCGTGGCGGTCCCGACAACGTGGGCGTTGGTCACGATGTGACCGTCCGTGTCGTATATCACCCCGGATCCGAGGCCGGATGTCGTCTTGATCTCCACCACCGACGGCAGTACCTGGCGGATCGTGCTGACGAACTCCTGCTGCAGCGATGCTCCCCCGGTCGCCGCCGAGGTCGGCGCGGCGGCCGCGGTAGCTGTTGAAGCGACTGGCGCGGCCGCTGTTGAAGCGGCAGGCACGGAAGCCCCGGTCGTCGCGGACCCGCCGCCGCTCGTGCATCCAGCGGCCGCGAGCGCCGCCACGAGCGCCGCCGCGGCGCTCGCCGTACTCCCGGCCAGAGGTCCAGACCGTCGTCGCATGGTTGACCACCCCCGAAGCATCTGGTCAATCTCTTTGTCGACGGGTGACCTGCCCCGGGCGCTACCTGTTCATGTGCCGGGATACCCGGCTTTACCAGGGGACTTGGGTCCCGTCCCAGTTGAAGAACTCCCCCGACGGGCCGTCGTCCGGCAGCAGGGCCAGCCGGACCGCGCCCGCCGCGCCCTCGGCCGGGTCGCCGTCGCTGTCGGCCGCGCCGGCGTTGAGGTCGGTGCGACGCAGGCCCGGCGCGTGCGCGTTGACCTTGATTTTGTCGTCCGCCAGGCTGTGCGCGTACAACACGGTCAGCGCGTTCAGCGCCGCCTTGGACGAACGGTAGGCGGCATAGCTGCCCCGGTGCGGGAACTGCGGGCCGGTTGCCCAGGTCAGCGATCCAGTGCCGCTGGAGACGTTCACGATCCTGGGGTGCGCGGACCGGCGCAGGGCCGGGAGGAAGGCGTTTGTCACGGCGACGACGCCGAAGACGTTCGTCTCGTAGATGCGGCGGAAAGTGGCTACGTCCTCGTGGTCCGGCGTGCTGGCATCTCCGGAGATGCCTGCGTTGTTGACTAGGACGTCGAGAATGTCGATCTGGCGCGCCGCCGCGTTGATGGTCGCTTCGTCCGTCACGTCGAGGACGAGCGGCCTGGTGTCCGCGCCTATCTCGTCGACGGCGCGCTGACCGCGTCCGGCGTCGCGGGAGCCGACGTAGACGGTCAGGCCGGCGGCCGCCAGCTGGCGGGCGATTTCCTTACCGATGCCCTTGTTGGCACCGGTGACCAAGGCGATGAGGTTGTCCATAATGTCGAGGGTGCCCGCGCACGGGTCTTCTCATCCAGGGACAGTCAGTACGCCGCGACCGCTCGAGCGCTGCGGGATCTGGCGATGCGGGTGCCGGCGCCGGAATTCGCGTGATGAAGCTGGTACCGATTTCAGAGGGAATACTTAGCGAAGGAAACGTATTTCAGGCACGCGCGTCACTATCTTCTGTGCATGCTTGAAAAGGTCTTCGCACGTGTTCACCTGGACTTCGCGCCAGATCACCGGCAGCCTTCTGGCGGGCGGGTGGTGCTGGCGACGGTCGTGTCGATCGTAGGCTCGCTGCTCGCCGACGCTCTCATCGTCGTCATCGCGCAGGCGCTCGTGCCGAGCGACAAGGGTTACGCGCACTTCCAGTTCTCCGACTACGCCAAGCTGACCGTGATCGGCGTGATCATCGCCTGCGTCGCGTGGCCGATCACGACCCGGATCACCTCGCAGCCACGGTGGATGTTCTTCCGCATGGCCGTGCTTGTCACGCTCGTGCTGTGGCTGCCGGACGTGTACATCCTGGTCAACGGCCAGCCGGGCCGGGCCGTCGCGTTCCTGTTCCTGATGCACCTGGCGATCGCGGTGGTCACCTACAACGCGCTGGTCCACCTGGCGCCGGTCCGCGCGCTGGCGCATCGGACCCACCGGCGGGCGCAGGCGGTCCACCAGTAACGTAGAATTTGTCGAGCGTGTGTCGCTCGGTGAGCGAATCGGTCTCCACGGACGTGGCGCTCTAGGCAACGTGATTGACGGAGTCAACGTGACCACCGGAGTCAACGCGACCACCTGAGTCCCCCTGGAGACGATCTTTTTGACTGCCTTGCCCGCAGAGAAATCTGCCATGTTCGCGTGCGATGAGACGTTCGCGTCCCTTGGCGTACCCGCCCCGCTGGTCAGAGTGCTGGAGGACGACGGCATCACCACGCCGTTCCCCATCCAGGCAGCGACGCTGCATGACGCATTCGCCGGCCGTGACATCCTCGGCCGGGCGAAGACCGGCTCGGGCAAGACGCTCAGCTTCTCGCTGCCGATGGTCACCCGGCTGGCCGGCGGCGTCACCGCCGCTGGCCGTCCGCGCGGGCTGGTGATCGTGCCCACCCGCGAACTCGCGACCCAGGTCCAGGGGGTGCTGCAGCCGCTCGCCCGGGCGATGGGGCTGCGGATCGCGACAATTTACGGTGGTGTCTCCTATCGCCCGCAGATCAACGCGCTGCAGCGCAGGACCGACGTGCTCGTCGCGTGCCCGGGCCGCCTCGCCGACCTGATCGGGCAGGGCTATTGCGACCTCGGCGACGTCGAGGTGACCGTGATCGACGAGGCGGACCAGATGGCCGACCTCGGGTTCTTGCCGATCGTCCGGCGGCTGCTTGAGGCGACCCCTGCCCACGGGCAGCGGCTGCTGTTCTCCGCGACGCTCGACAGCGCGATCGACGTGCTCGCCCGTCGTTTCCTGACCGACCCGGCGACGCACTCGGTGGACGAGACCTTCTCCCCCGCCGAGATCGAGCACCACGTTCTTACGATCGACCCGGCGCACCGGCTCGACGTGCTCGCCGCGCTGGCGGGCGGGTCGAAGCGGTCGCTGGTGTTCACCCGCACCAAGCGTGGCGCCGAGCGGCTGGCGCGCCAGCTGACCGAGGCGGGCATACCGGCGGCGGAACTGCACGGCAACCTCGCCCAGGGAGCCCGGTCGCGGAACCTCGCGGCGTTCGGGACCGGCGCGGTCCGGGTCATGGTCGCCACGGACATCGCGGCCCGCGGCATCCATGTGGACGGCATCGACCTGGTGATCCACGCCGACCCGCCGAACGAGCACAAGGCGTACGTGCACCGCTCGGGGCGGACGGCGCGAGGCGGCGCTGACGGGGTCGTGGTCACCATGCAGACGAGGGCGCAGGCTCGCGATGTCGGCAAGCTTATGCGCGAGGCCGGCGTGACACCGCACCAGGCCACCGCCGAACCCGAGTCGGAGGTGGTGCGGTCGATCGCGGGCCCGCCGACGCCGCGGGTGAGGCTGACCACCAAGGTGACCGACCTGGTGAAGCCCGATGAGCGGCTGTCCGACCGTCCCGGGACTCGGGTCGGCGACGGGGGCACCGGGCGGGGCCGCAAGTCGCGGGCGGAGCGGCGCGGTGGATCGGAGCGGCCTCGTTCTGACCGGCCGCGTGGTGAGCGGCCGCGTGATGAGCGGCCTCGTGGTGAGCGGCCGGCGCATGCTGAGCGGCCGGCGCGGGCTGAGCGGCCGGCGCATGCTGAGCGGCCGGCGCGGGCTGAGCGGCCGGCGCGGGCCGGCGGGCCCGCCGAGCGGACGTGGAGTGAGCGGCCGGCCAGGCTCGGCCGTACGGAGCATGCCAATGGCAGCGACCGGGCGCGCGGCGACTGGGCGCCCTACGACAGGCCCCGCGGGCAGCGTGCCGCGGGCAATCGGCAATCTGGCGGGGCATACCGCGGCGGAAGCCAGGGCGGCGGACGGGGCGGGACAACCGTGCGCTCGGGATATTCCGGGCGCCGGACCGTCGGCGGGAAGCGGTCGGACCCCGGGCACGCATCACATTCCTGACATATCATCCGTCGACGTGCCACACAACCAAGCCACTTTTCCTGTGCGAGAGCGCCGATTCTCGTCGCGGGATGCGGTAGATTGAGCTCGGCTGTTGTCGGACTATGCGATCGTAAATTCGTCCGGGGATTCGTGCAACGGGCGAATTACCTGTCGGCGAACGGGGTTCGTACGACGGTGGGGTATCCCGCAGCTGATCTGCGTGAAGTGCGCGGATCTCAGGCTCATCTTGAAGGACACATAGAGAAATGGCTCAGGGGACCGTAAAGTGGTTCAACCCGGACAAGGGCTTTGGCTTCATCGCCCCCGATGACGGAAGCGCGGACGTCTTCGTCCACTTCTCCGCCATCGAGTCGAGCGGGTACCGCACCCTCGAGGAAAACCAGAAGGTCGAGTACAGCGTGACTCAGGGGCCGAAGGGTCCGCAGGCCGCGCAGGTCCGCACCGTCTGAAACTCTCAGACCCAACTCCCGGTCACGCGGTCCTACGGACCGACCGGTAAACCCACGCAACTGGTGACGGGTCGGCGCATGTCATGTGCCGACCCGTCACCGCTGGCGTTTGGCTGCGCTTATTGAACCGCGCCGAGCGATCTAATGCCCTGCCATTCGGACGCAAAAGGGTGCCATTGTGTTCCGAGCGTGCAGAAAAGTAAGGGATACCTGGCTTTAAAGGTGAAGGCATCCCGGCAGCGCTCGAACGCATATTTGACAGGTGCGCTAGACTTGCATGCATGAGCGTGCCGGTTCAGGAGTCGTTGCTGGACTTGGGCGAGGACCCGGCGCCAGGACCGCTTCACCCGGAACGGGTCCGGCTGGCGCACGGCGCCTGGGTTGACGTGCAGCGCGGTTGGCTGACCAGTTCCGGCGCCCTGTTCAGCACACTGGCTGACGACGTGCCCTGGCGAGCCGAACGGCGGCACATGTACGAGCGAATCGTCGACGTGCCGCGGCTGCTCTGTTTCTACGCGGAGGACGCGGAACTCCCCGATCCCGTCCTCGACGTGTGCCGGGACGCGCTCACCGAGCACTACCAGGGCGAGTTGGGCGAGCCGTTCCGCACCGCGGGCCTGTGCCTATACCGGGACGGGCGGGACAGCGTGGCATGGCACGGTGACACGATCGGACGCGGCAGCACCGAGGACACCATGGTCGCGATCTTGTCGCTCGGCACGGCGCGCCCCTTGCTGCTACGACCCCGCGCTCACGGGGAAACCGGCGACGGTGTGCACGGGACCTTGCGCTACAACCTCGGGCACGGGGACCTGCTGGTGATGGGCGGCAGCTGCCAGCGCACCTGGGAGCATGGCGTGCCGAAGTCGGCGCACACCACCGGCCCGCGGATCAGCGTCCAGTTCCGCCCGCACGGCGTGCGCTAGCCGCGCCCTACCCCGTGCCCTACCCCGCGGCCTGGCTCGCGGCGGTGCCGGGGGGCGGGTCGTTGCGCCAGCCCGTTGGATCCGGGCCGTGTCTCGATGATCGTGGATCGTTTTCCATGCTCCAGCCTGGAAAACGATCCACGATGATCCGCTCCCCGGAACGAGCTGTCCGCTGAGGCGCGGGCCTTGGTCACATGTCGGGCTGTTAACTCCAGGACGAGCCGTTCCAGTGGACGATGAGGGTCGAGCCGTAGTCGGTGGTGCCGACTCCCCAGATATCGCTGCGGGAGACGGCGGATATGCTCCAGATCTCGTTGAGGTAGGCGCTCGGCGGGTTCGGGCTCGCAACCAGCGTCCAGCGACTGCCGTCCCAGTGCTCGACCAGCGTCTTGCACTGCGGGCCGCCATTGCTGCAGCGCGTCGGGTTCCTGATGCCGACCGCCCAGACGTTGTGGGTCCACGACGCCGCCACGCTCACCAAGGCGGCGTCGCCGCCGGGCGTCTGGCTAGGCACCACGGTCCAGTGCAGGCCGTTCCAGTACAACGTCAGGGTGTGCTGCGTACCGTCAGGGGCGAAGTAGCTCCCTACGGCCCAGACGTTGTCGCTTGAGATGACCGTCACGCTTTGCAGGCTGCTCCCGGTGTCCACGTTCGGGCTGGGCACGCGGGTCCAGGTCTTACCGTTCCAGTGCTCGATCAGGGTCTGCCGGGCTCCGGTCGAGCCCACCGCCCAGGCGTTCGATGGCGAAGTCGCCGCCACACCCGCCAACTGTCCGCCGGGGACGGCCCTCTGGAGGTTCTGGATCGTCCAGTGCTTGCCGTTCCAGTGCTCGATCAGCGGGGCGACCGCAGATCCGCTGCCGGGCCCACCGGATGCGGCCAACCCGACCGCCCAGGCGTTGCTCGCCGAGGTGGCCGCGACATCGGCGAAGTAACCGCCGACGGCCGGGTTCGGGGTGGCGACATGAGACCAAGACGAGCCGTTCCAGTGTTCAGCGAACGTCTGCGAAGGACTGAACCAGTTGGTCCCGCCGACCGCCCAGACGTCGCGAGCCGAACTGGCGGCCACGCCCTCGAAGTATCCCGCTCCGGCGACGGACTGCGACCACGCGCTGCCGTTCCAGTGCACGATCAGCGAACTGTTTGGGGTAAGCCCGGCCGCCCACACGTCGCGGGCCGAGATGGCCGCCACGCTGTAGAGCCGTCCGGGGAAAGTCGTGTACGCCGCCGGGGAGGCGGGCCGGGCAGCGGCCGCGGTCGCCGTCGTCGCGGGGACGGCGAGCGTGGTACCCGCCCCGAGCGCGAACATAGATACTAAACAGCTAAGAGCCCTTTTCTTCATCGCTCCTCCACTTGGGGATTAAAGCCCAGTGAGTTGGGCCGGAGCGGGAACCGGCCGGTGTTGGCCACTACACCCATGATGGCACGTGATCCGTCAGGGCGTAAGGTCCGCGGCGTAACCACGCGAGGCAGAATTGGCGGCCGATCAGGAAAGCCCCCTTCCGTTCGGAAGAAATGTTTTGCGAGTGAATGGCGGCGGGGCAACAATGACCTATTTATTCGAGGTCCGCGGCGAACGATTCTGGGGCGCGCATCCGCCACGCGTCGGTGATGAGTTCCGCGAGGCGGCCGGCGTCCACCTCCGGCAGGCGCAGCATCACCAGCGGCCAGCCTTCGTAGCCGGGGGCGGTGAAGAACAGCCGCGGCTCGCCGAGGAGTAGCGCCTGCTTCTCGGCCTCGTCGCCGACGTAGAGCACGGCGATGTCGGTGCGGATGACCCGGGGCTGGCCCGGGATGCGCTCGGGATAAGACCACACGAACCCCTTGCCGCCGACCCGGAAATCGAAGCCGTCGCTGTCGATTTCCTCGACCTGCGGCAGCGCGAGCGCCAGGCGGCGCACGTCGTTGGCGGTAGCCATCGGGGTTCCCTTCCGCGGGACGCGAGTCGGGTCAGAGCGGGGCGGACCGGGTCATATCCCCGCGTTACTGGTTTTGCCTCTTCGCATCGGTCGGCACTGGCACTTTCGTCAAATTCTACCCGCACACATCATTACCGCGAGAAATGCCACGCAGTGGTAAAAGAATGCCCGGAGAGGGGATAAGAGTCGTCATGACGTCCAGCACGAGCACGAGCACGGGGGGCCGGTCCAAGGGCCTGGTCCTGGCCGCGATGATCTTCGCGGTGGCGATGACCTTCATCGACCAGACGATCGTCTCGATCGCCGCGCCGACGGTGCAGCGTGACCTCGGCCTGTCCGCCAGCGGCATCCAGTGGGCGATCAACGCCTACCTGCTGGCCCTGGCGGCCCTGTTCGCCTTCGGCGGGCGACTCGCGGACACCGTCGGCCACCGCACGATGGTGGTGATCGGGGTGATCATCTTCGCGGGCGCGTCGGCGCTGTGCGGTGCGACACCAAAGGGCGGCGCCGCGGAAGCGTGGCTGGTGATTTTCCGCGCCGTGCAGGGCCTCGGCGGGGCGATCATGTTCCCGGCCGCGATCGGCATCGTGGTCGCGACGTTCGACCCCCGCTCGCGTGGCCGTGCGCTCGCCTTGTTCTTCGGCCTCGCCGGCGGCCTGACCGCGATCGGCCCGATCGCGGGCGGCTACCTGATCGAGTGGACGTGGCGCGCGATCTTCTGGATCAACATCCCAGTCGCCCTGATCGCCCTGGCGCTGATCGCGATCTCCAAACCGGTCACCGAGCACCGCCCGGCCCCCATCGACTACCGTGGCCTGGCCCTCATCGTCGGCGGGGTGGGGCTGAGCGTGTTCGGGTTCCAGCAGTCGGCCCTGTGGGGCTGGGGCAATCCGGCCATCGAGGTGTGCATCGCCATCGGCGTGCTGCTCCTGGTGGTGTTCTTCAGGGTGGAGCTGCGGACCGAATCGCCGCTGATGAACGTCCGGATCTTCCGCAACCAGGCGTTCTTCGTGGAGAACATCATCTTGTTCATCGCCATGATGGCGTTCATCCCGGTGTTCTTCTTCGCCAGCATCTACGGGCAGATCGCGCTGGCGGAGAAGGCCACCACGGCCAGCCTGCTCATCTTGTACTTCTTCCTTGGCTTCGTGGTGTGCGCGCAGATCGGCGGCCGGATGCTGGACCGGGGCGGGGCTAAACGGCCGGTCGTGCTCGGCAGCGCGCTGGCGGCGGTCGGGTTCTTCCTGTGGGCGGGGCACGTGACCAACCTGACCGCGGGCGCTCAGACCATCTGGATCATCATGGCCGGGGCGGGGATGGGGCTGATGCTCGGCCAGGCCAACACCGACGCGATCAACCGGGCCTCCAGGTTCTCCTACGGCGAGGCCACCGGCATCACCCAGACCGTCCGCAACTACGGCGCCAGCCTCGGTTTCGCGATCCTGGGCACGATCTTGATCTCGGACTTCAGGTCCAAGGTTTCCTCCTCGCTGGTCAGCCAGGGCGTGCCCGGCCCGCAGGCGGCGGCGCAGGCGGCCAAGATCGCCAACTTGCAGGCGGGCAGCAGCGGGAACACCAGCGTGATCCCCACGTTCATCCGCGCCGACTTCGCCGGGGCGACGCGAGACGTGCTGTACGGCATGGCGATCATCATGGCGGTGGCGACCCTCGTGGGGCTTCGGGGCCTGCGGCGCGGCGTCCAGCAGGACCTCGGGCACGTCGCGGCGGACGCGCCCAGCCGGGCAGCCGACGCAGCCGACGCAACCGACGCGGCCGACGCGGCCGAGCCTGGGGGCTAGCGCGGCGGACCGCTCCCGCGGACCGTCGGGAGCGATGACGAGCGTGGCCGGTATCGGGTCGGCCTCATCGGGCATCGGCCGGTCCGGTCAGCTCGTAGACAAACACTTGCCTGCCGATGCGCACGCTCCAGCCGGGCGGCAGCGGGACCGGCTCGGCGCCGACGCGCGTCCACTTGTCCGCCCCCGGCGCCCCGATGTAGGTCCCGTGCGCCGACGCGTCGCGGATCAGCACCGTGCCGTTTTCGAGGGAAACGTACGCGTGGACGCGCGAGACCAGGTTCTCCGGGTCCTTCAGCAGCACCGGCGTCGCGTCGCCGCGCTGGACCATGGGATCGTTCCCCGGTTCCCGTCCGAGGACGTAGTCGCGATCAAGGAAGATGACCGGGCCACCCTCCGACCTGAGCGCGCCGAGCGGCACCCTCGCCGCCACCGTCGGCCGGATCACCGGGGGCTGTTCGCGCTGGTCAGGAACCGAGCGCTCCACCACCGTCTCGGCGAGCTGTGGAGTCTGGGCGGGGACGCTGGGCTGCTGAGGCGGCGTGTCCACCGGGGCGCTGGCTTGCTGGGGTGTCTGCTGGGGTGTTTCGGCCCGCGGCGCCGGCGGCCACTCGGCCGCCACCCGCGTCAGGACGAAGCCCTGCCCGGGGACAACGCCGTCCCGCAGATCGGAAAGCGGATCCGGCCGGACCGCCTGGTCCGCCGCTGAACCGATCGCCAGCCACTCGAACGTGCCGGGGATGATCTGGTCCACCCAGGTCAGCGCCTGCTCGCCGGATACCTGGTGGGTCGACCCGCCTTCGGCGAACGTGCAGGTGACCGCGCCGCGAAGGAACGTGACGACGCCGTCGGACGCCGGGGTCACTATCCCGAACGCGGTCACGTCGGAGGACATGTGCCCGATGACCCAGCCGGCCAGCCGGACCGCGATCGCGGTCGCCGGCGCCTGGCGGTCCGACGCGACGGCGGCCGCGAGGTCGATGAGTTCCCTGGCGGTCTCATCGGTCGCGACGGGATCGCCCCGCGGGATCAGCAGGACCGTGTCGCCGAACCGGCCGATGAGACCGGTGCCGGGCTCAATGCCTATGCGCGTCGTCATAGCGCCATTGTGGCCGGAAAATCCCTGGCCCGCAGCCCGCATAGGCCCGACCGCGGGCAATTCGACCCGCTCCCATCCCGAGGATCCGCTTTCCGCTGAGCTGTCTATGTTGTCCGAACGAATGGTGGCTTTGCCCATAGCTCGCGCAGCCTGCGGGCGGCGAGCTTGGGCCGGCGGTCACGGGTGAACACGCCCTTGAAGTTGACCGATTCTGGCCGGTGGTCGGCCTGCGCGGTCGCGAAGTCGGCGAACGCCCAGACGTGGGTGCCCGCGACGAAGTCCCGCCCGGCGGCCACGCGCAGGAGCCGTTCGATGAGTTCGGCTTGATATTCCTCCGTCCACATGGCAGGCGGGTCGGCGTGAGTGCCGGGAATGGCGTCCGCGCCGAACTCGGTCAGCACGACGGGCTTGCGGTAGCGCTCGTGCACGCGGTCGAGCGTGTCAGCGAGCACGGACTCCGCGACGTCAAGCTGGCCCGGATGCCGGTACCACCCGGGATAGCTGTTGAGAAAGACGATGTCGGCGGCCTCGACTCCCGGTGCGTCAGGCAGGTCGGTCGCGTAACTGACCGGGCGGGACCCGTCGAGCGCGCGCGCCGCGTCACACAACTCGCGCAACGCGCCGGCCGCCAGCGGATGATTCATCCGGGGTTCGTTGGCGACGGACCAGCCGATGACGCAGGCTCGATTGCGGTCACGGGCGATCATCTCGGCAACGAAGCGGAGCGAGAGCTCCTGTCGCCGCCCGAAATCCTCGTCCGCGAAGTACAGGGCGACCGCCGGCGTTTCCGCGATGACCATCAGCCCGAGCTGGTCCGCGACGTCGAGCGTCTCCTCGTCGCAGGGGTAGTGCGCGGTGCGGAATGAGTTCGCGCCGACCTCGCGCATGAGGTGCAGGTCGCGCGCCGCGAGCGCCGGATGGGTGCCGCGACCGAAGACAGCGAAATCCTCGTGCCGCCCGAACCCTCGCAGGTGCACGGGCGCGCCGTTGAGCAGCAGCTCGTCACCGGCGACCTCGACCGTCCGGATCCCGCAGCGCAGCGTGTACCGGTCGACGAGCGCGCCGCCGCGGCGCAATTCCACCGCGAGCAGGTGCAGCCGGGGGGTCTGCGGAGACCACAGGCCCGTGCTGTCGACGTGGTGCGCTGCCCCTATCGGCTCGCCGTCCAGGGTCAGCGTGATCTCACCGCCGCCGGCCTCGGCGACGACGCGGAACTCGGCTCCGTCGCCGTCTCGCACCGTGTCCACCCGCAGGTCCCTGATGCCGTCCGGAGGTGTGATGACGAGCTCGGGCCGCCGGTGAATGCCGGCGAACGGGAAGAAGTCGAACGGTACGTCGGGGTGAAAGGCGCGGCCATGGCTGTGCTCGGGCGGGACCAGGCCCGGCGGCACCCGATCGCGCCCGAGCCGACCGTCGACACGGACGATGAGTACGTTCTCGCCATCGGCGAGCGCATCGCCGCACGGCAATGCGAACGGAAGGTGGCCCCCCTCGTGGCCGCCAAGCCACGTGCCGTTCAGCCACACCTCCGCCGCGTAACTGACAGACCCGAACCTGATGGCCGCCTCCCGTCCGGCCAGCCGCGGCGCCTCGAAGCGCCGCTCGGACCAGGCGGGACCGAACTCGTCCCTGGCGCCCGGCAGTTGATCGTTCCAGGAGCCGGGAACCCCGATCGGGACCCCGTCCTCGATGCCGGCGCGGGAGTCCCGATCGTCGAACCGGAACATCCACAGCCCGGAAAGGTCGACCGCGGTCCGGCACGTGTTGGTCTGAGGCCGCAGCCCTGCTGTCGGCTGCGGCCCCGCATCGGCGAGGCTCATGTGGTTAGCCTCGCACGTGCCTTAGGTGAACCGGAAATAGTTCACGTTGACGAAGTTCCCTCCGGTGCTCGTGGTGAAGGTCACGTCAAGGGTTTGCGTATCGGCGGGGCAACCGCGCAGGCGCATTAGGCTGGTTCGTTGTGTGCGCCTTCCCCCAGCTCGTCGCGACCGATCTCGATGGGACGATCATCCGCGGCGACGGAACGATCTCGGAGCGGACCGTGGCGGCGTTCGCCCGCGTCGAAGCCGCGGGCGCGCGGTTCGTGCTCGTCACCGGGCGGCCGCCGCGGGTGATGGCGGGAATCGCGGCGGCTTTCGGGCACCGGGGCACCGCGATCTGCTCGAACGGGGCGCTGACCTACGACATGCGCGCGGACGCGGTGATCGCGGGCCGGCTCATCGCGCCGGGCGACCTCGCCGCCGCGGCGCGGGCGATGCGCGCGGCGGTTCCAGGCATCGGCATCGCGGTCGAATATCCGGACGGGCACGCCGCCGACGACGTCTTCGAGGCGATCTCGTTCGACGCCGACATCTCGATCCCGCGGCCAGGCGACGAGGCGCTGTTCAGCCGGCCCGCCGCCAAGCTGCTCGGCCGGCATCTCGGGTACAACCCCGATGAGTTGCTGGCCCTGGCCGCACCGGCGCTGGACGGCCTGGTCAGCGCCTCGCACTCGAACGGCAAGGGCCTCATCGAGGCCGCTCCGGTCGGCGTCAGCAAGGCCACGGCGGTCGCCGAACTCGCCGCGCGGTACGGGGCGGGTCCTGAGTCGGTCCTCGCGTTCGGCGACATGCCCAACGACCTGCCGCTAATGTCCTGGGCCGGGGTCTCCTGCGCGGTCGCCAACGCCCACCCGGACGTGCTCGCCGCCGCCACGCGCGTCATCGGCAGCAACGACGCCGACGGCGTGGCCCGGTACCTGGAGGAGATCTACCCCTAGCGGCACCATCAAGTGGCAACGAGACGTATTAAGTTCGATCTCTCGCGCTATCACGCGATTTTTGTTTACATCTGTGTCACAGGGAGCAATGAGGCAATCTGTAAGGAAATCAGAATAAATAACCACCACATAATGACTTGTGCCGTGTTAGGTTGCTGGAGTTGACAAAGCTATACGTGTCAGTCATTGAACGCTCGGGGGGGCTCGGCAGCGGCCGCGATGAGGCGTTGGCAAGGTTGGATGGTTCGTTTCCTCGTCACGCAACGAGCAGACGCGCGTCCGTTTCCCCTCTCGCTGGTTTCGTGTGAGGCGTTATGGCGGTAATGCGGCGGCGTCGTGTCCGGTCACGGCCCATCCGGTTCTTCCTCATCGGCATGTTCGCCGTGCCCCTGGTCTCGGTGGTAGGGCTATGGGCCTTCCTGACCAGCATCACGGTTACCAATGCCGTCAATGATCACAACTTCAACTCCACCTCACGGGCCATCACCAGCAAGGGCGCACTGCTCTCGCTGGGACTGATGCAAGAGCGGGCACAGACTTACCTCTGGCTGATCACGGACCGGAAGACAGCCAAGAATTCCCTGCTCGAGGCGCGGACCCTGGTAAGTGAGTCGCTCGCCGGCGCGCAGACCTCGCTCAACGCCGGAGGCCTCCCGCTCACCCCCCAGGCGCGGTCCGCGTTGCTTTCCTGGTTCTCGGGCCTGGAACACCTCGGCGCGATCCGCGCCGAGGTCGACTCAGGGGCGATCGACCCCTCGGCCGCGTTCCAGGCGTACACCGGCCTCATCGACGGCGAGTTCCATTACTACTACTCGGCGATCCAGGACACCGGCGGCACGCTGGCCCAGCCGTCGATCGGCTCCGCGGACGCGGCGTACGCGGACGAGATGGCCAACCGGGAGGCGGTCCTCGCCGACGGCGCGCTGGCCGACCACGGAACGTTCAGCCCCGCCGCCCAGCAGGCGTTCACCGGTGCCGCGGCGAGCCGGCAACTGCTCATGAACGACGTCGTCACCTTGCTGCCGACGAACATGAGCGCCCCCTACGTGCGCATCGAGAACTCCCCGCAATACCGGCAATTCCAGGCCATGGAGCAGCAGATCGTATCGAGCGTCGGCAGCGGCGGCCCGATTGCCGTGAACGCGAGCGCGTGGCAGTCGGCCTCGCAGGCGTATCTGGGCGCGATGATCACGGCCGAGCTCAACAGCGGAGGGCAACTCGCGACCGCGGCCGCGTCGCTCAGCGACACGTCGACGACCGAGGCTGTGCTCGCGGGAAGCATCGGGCTGGCCGCCGTTGTCGCCTCGGTCTTCCTGATGGCCTGGTTCGGCCGCAAGCTCACCAGGGACCTGAGAAGCCTGGACGGCAGCGTCCGCGACATGGCCGACGAACGGCTGCCGCGGGTCGTGGAACGACTCAGGCGTGGCGACGACGTGGACGTGCTCGAGGAGTCCCCACCGCCAGCCACCAGCGGCGTTCGGGAGATCTCCCAGATCGCCGTGTCGTTCGCGACCGTGCAGGAGGCGGCCGTCGCCGCCGCCGTGGAGCAGGCGCGATTGCGCAAGGGGGTCAGCCAGGTCTTCCTGAACATCTCCATGCGCAATCAGTCCCTGCTGCACCGGCAGGTGAGCATGCTGGACTCGATGGAGCGACGGGCCAGCGACCCGGGAGCGCTCGCCGACCTCTTCGCCCTTGACCACCTCACGACCCGCATGCGCAGGCACGCCGAGGGCCTGATCATCTTGTCGGGATCCACCCCGGCCCGCGGCTGGCGTAATCCGGTCCCGATCGTCGACGTGCTGCGCGCCGCGGTCGGCGAGGTCGAGGAGTATGTCCGCGTCGACGTGGTCAGCGAATCACCCGACCTGGTCGCGGGGATCGCGGTTAACGACCTCATCCATCTGTTCGCTGAGCTTATCGAGAACGCCACGGTCTTCTCCCCGCCCAATACCCGGATCGAGGTCCGGGCGGACCGCGTGGGCGCCGGCCTGGTGGCGGAGATCGAAGACCGCGGGCTCGGCCTGACCGAGGAAGAACTCGCCGACATCAACAGCCGCCTGGCCAGCCCGGCAGAGTTCGACCTCGCGAACAGCGAACAGCTCGGGCTGTTCGTCGTCAGCAGGCTGGCGGTCCGGCACTCGATCACGGTCACCCTGCGCCGGTCGGCGTACGGAGGCACGACGGCGATCCTGTTGCTGCCGTTCGGCGTGATCGTGCGGGCCGAAGAGGCCTACTCCGCCGACTCGCCAGAGGACCGGCAGGCCGTCGTCGCCAGCGGCGCCGTAACCGTCGGCACCGGGCCGTGGCCGCGGGACGCGACGCTCCCGGTGCCCGCGCTGTCCGGACCGGGCGGACGACACCATCGGCTGCACGCGGTCGTGGAGGGGCGGCTCGCGGATAACGGCGCGGGCCGTACCGAGGCGCGCCCGGACAATGGCGCTGCCGCGGCGCCACCCATGTCCGTCTCGCCACCCGTGCCTGCGTCGCCAGGGGTGCCTGCCTCGCCTGGGGTGCCTGCCTCGCCGGGGGTGCCTGCCTCGCCGCCCGCGGTCGCCCCGCCACCCGCGGCCGCGCCCACGCCCTGGGGCGCGGACGCTATGAGCCCGTGGCCTGACGCGTTCCGGCCCAGGGCGCCGCGGCGCGACGTGCCGCCGGACGCCGGTCCCGGCGAACCACTCCCGCCTCCCCGGTCCACCGCGCTGGAACCCGAGGCAACCGGCTCCGCGTCATCCGGCACCCACCTCGGCATGCCCGTCAGGGTTCCGCAGACCAGCCTCGCTCCGCAGTTGCGGGCACGCCGCGACGCCGACTCGCAGCCGGCGGCGCGCGAGGCGACTGCCCCCGTCCAGCGGTCGCCGGAGGCGACACGCGACATGTTGATCTCGATGCAAGAAGGGTGGGAACGTGGGCGCCTCGACGACCTCGATGACCTCGATGACCTCGATGTCCTCGACGAAGCCGGGGGTGCCCCGGACAAGTTAACTGGCGGCTGACATCAGGAGGGGACATATGCCGCTAACGGACACGACCGGACAGCTGAGCTGGCTGCTCGACAACCTCGTCAACAAGGTGGAGCACATCAAGCAGGCACTCATCCTGTCCAGGGACGGTCTTGTAGTAGCCGCGTCGCAGGGACTAGCGAGAGAGGACGGCGAGCACCTTTCGGCTCTCGCCGCCGGAGTGCAGAGCCTGGCCAGGGGGGCCGGACAGCACTTTCATGGCGGCGAGGTACGGCAGACCATCGTCGAGATGGAGTTCGCCTTCCTATTCGTCAGTGCGGCCGGCAAAGGGACGTGCCTGGCGGTGCTTACCTCCGGCGAGCCGAACGTCGGCCTCGTCGCCTACGAGATGGCCATGCTGGTGCGGCGGATGGGTAAGTACCTCGGCTCGGAGTCGCGGTACCCCGACCATGAGGCAGCCGTGGAATGAACCCACGCGACGGCGACGCGAACCGCTGGCTCGACCGGGAGGCCGGGCCGGTGGTCCGCCCGTATGCCGTCACCAAGGGCCGAACGGCGCCAAGCGGCGGGGCATGGTTCGGCTTGATCGACATCGTGGTCGGCACCGGCGAACGGGCGTCTCCGGGCTTCCGGCCGGGCCCCGAGCACCGGCGGATTCTGCGCCTGTGCCAGCGCCCTATCCCGGTCGTCGACCTGACCTCAGAGATTGACCTACCCATAGGAGTGGTGCGCGTGCTGCTCGGCGACCTGACGGAGGCGGGGATGGTCCGGGTCATCCCCGGGCAGCAAGAGGCGGAACCTGATCAGCGCCTATTGAGGATGGTGCTCGATGGTCTTGAATCACTCTGACGAGGGGGGCGTGTCGTCGACCGCCAAGATCCTCATCGCCGGAGGCTTCGGGGTGGGGAAGACCACGCTGGTCGGCGCCATCAGCGAGATCAGGCCGCTGCGGACCGAGGAGCCGCTGAGCGATCGCAGCGTCGGCGTCGACAACACCCAGGGCGTCAAGGCCAAGACCACGACGACGGTGGCGATGGATTTCGGCCGGATAAGCTTCCCGTCGAGGCTGGTGCTGTACTTGTTCGGCACGCCGGGCCAGGAACGGTTCTGGTTCATGTGGGACGATCTGGCCATCGGCGCGGTCGGCGCCGTGGTGATGGCCGACACGAGGCGGATCGCCGACTGCTTCGCCTCGATCGACTACTTCGAGCGGAACGGGACGCCGTTCATCATCGCCGTCAACTGCTTCGACGGCGCCCCGCGGTTCGAGCCCCATGACATCAGGATCGCCTTGACGCTGCCCCCTGAGGTGCCCGTCGTGCTGTGTGACGCGAGGGAACGAGACTCGGTGAAGCACGTCCTCGTCAGCCTGGTCAGGCACGTCATGCAGGCGCGCTTGATCGCCTAACCGCGCCACCCGGCCCCGCCGAACCAGATGAATGGGACATTCATCTGGTTATAGCCAGCTGTGTGGGCCATTCATCTGGCTGAAGCGGGCGCTGAAGCGGAGCGCGGGCGGCGCGGGGGCGCGGGCGGCGCGGGGGCGCGGGCGGCGCGGGGGCGCGGGCGGCGCGGGGGCGCGGGCGAGCGGCAGAGGATGGTGTGGCTGGCGGGGTGCCATAAAGCGTAAAACGATCTTCTCCCATCGCTGCACTTCTAATTGGCATGATTCGCTGGCCGGCTACGTATTCTTGGCGACCATCAGTAAATGCGCCCAGTCACAGGAGCCGCGATGTCAGCACTAGACGAGCTATGGGAATGGATTCGGAGTCCGCTCGAGGAACTCGAAAAGAACTTCACGGAAGAGCCGGACAAATCATGGGAAACCCGGCGCGGCGAGTTCCTCAAGCAGTTGGGGGTGCAGGAACCAGGCCAGCACCCGGTGACCGAGCAGATGTTCAAGCAACTCGACGAGATGAGCGACGACGAGCGCAAGAGCCAAGTGAGCTCGAAGCAATTCGAAACTACCGCCTACGGGTTCGCCCAGCGGCATGCCGCCAGTCAGGAGGCCGGCCAAGGCACGACCCGGGCGGCCGCCGCCAGCGGGCCCGGCTACGACGAACAGGCCTGGCAAAACTACCTCAGCACCAACGCCACCCAATGGAACGGAACCGAGGAAACCTGGAACCAATTCACACAATGGTTCCTCTACTACGCCGAAGAACACGGCGTCACCACCCCCGCCACCGCACTCATCGACTACCTCAACCCACTCCCCGCCAACCAGCGCATCACCGAACTCACCCGCTACGGCGTAACCATCACCCCGCCACAGACGCCGGCCGCTCCGCAAACCGGCCAGCCCGGACAGCAGGAGGCGAGCGCCGAAGCCGACCAGAATGTCGCGAACATCATGGACGACCTGCTCGCCACGAATCCAGAGTTCGCCGCCATACCCGAGGAGCGTCGCATAGAAATCATGAACGAAGCACTCAGCAGACTGCAAGGCACCGGAAATTAGCGATAGGAACCATATCATGACGGAAAGTGCAGCAGAGCGCACCGGCGAGAAAGCGCAATCCAAAGAAGAGCAGGTAAATCCCGTTGGCTCGACGAGCGGGACCGCTGCTGGCAGCGAACAAAACGAGCAGGCGTTCCTTCAGGTACTTATGCAACGTTTCGGGGAAGCAAAGGCTGGAGGAATGCCGCTACCCGATTCTGTCGCCCCGATAGTTACACTGGTAACGACGTCGCAGGAAGGCCAGCCCGTGCAGTCCACGAGCACGCAGCCGCCCGTCCAGCCCAGCCCCACTGACATCGAAATGACGGAAGAGACGAAGAAGCGCAAGGCGGAGGGGGCTCCGCAGCCGGCCACCGAACCAGAAACAAAGGTGGCGAGGAAGGATGTTCAGGCGGAGCCAGCCAAGCTGACCGTGGAAAAACTCAGCAACATGACCGCAGCACAGATCGAGGACCTAGACCCCGGTCAGCTCACGCATATCGAGATGAATCAGCTGCTGAAGGCGCCACGGGAAGTCAGGGACGCCGTCCGCCTGCTGAAGAATCCTAGCGCGCAGAAGCAGAAAGCAGAGCAGAAAGAAAAGAAGCAACAGCGCGGCTCTGACCTCGCCGCCTTCAGCGCGGTGAAAGGGAATATCGAGCTGACCGGTTCCTGGAATAAACATTACGGGGGCACAGAGAAGGGGGATGCCGAGTTCACGGCATTCCTAGATCGAAAGGGATACACAACGAGACGGCTCATCGAGATGGTCATCGGGAGTTCCGGGGTAGCGCAGCACTGCAGGTTCGAGGAACCCGCGCGCGCGCAACAGATCTGCCAGTTCACCATCGACCTGTACGGTTTTTTCGACGATAGACAGATGCAGGACATGACCATCGGCGGGTCGGTTACAAAGGACTCCCTCGAAGTCTTCCACGCGGGCCGACGGCGCTAACTGGTGGGGCCGAAGCGCTCGGTTTTGACCTGCGCGGGGTCGTGGCCGACGGCTACCAGCAGGTCGGACGCCGCCTCGACGAAGCCCGAGGGGCCGCAGATGAAGACGGCGGGCTTGGCGTCGGGCGGCCAGGCGGCTTCGGCGATGATGTCGGCGTTGATCCGGCTGGCGCGCTCGCGGATGGGACCGGACGCGGTGGGGTCCGGCGCGGCGGGGGCACGGGTGGAGGCGGCGGGGGCACCGGTGGAGGCGGCGGGGGCACGGGTGGAGGCGGCGGGGGCACGGGTGTAGAGGTAGGTGACTTCCAAGGGGGAGGCCACGGATCGCTGCGTCAACTCGTCGGCGTAGATGGCGTCGGCGGGGGTGCGGACCGAGTAGATCAGCCGGAGCGGGACCTTGCTCTCGGCCGCGGCGTGGGCGCGGATCATCGCCATCAGCGGGACGACACCGCTGCCGCCGGCCACCAGCAGGACGGGAGCTGTGGAGCGCGGGTCCCACACGAACCAGTAGCCGATCGGGCCGCGCAGTTCCATCGCGTCCCCGGGCTCCATGACCTCGGTCAGGTACGGGGAGACCTCGCCGTCGGCGAGGCGCTGAACGGTCAGCTCAAGGCGGGCGCCGTCGGGGGCGGAAGCGATCGAGTACGAGCGCTGCGCGCTATAGCCGTCCTCGGCGGTCAGCTTGACGTCGACGTGCTGGCCGGCCAAGTGGCCGGGCCAGTCGGGCACGTCGAGCACCAGGGTCTTGGCGGTCGCGGTCTCGACTTTGGCCGTCGCTAGCGTGGCGACCTGCCAGTTCAGTCGCCCTGGTACCGTTGCTCGCGCCATGGGTCGCCGTAGTCGTGGTAGCCGAGTTCCTCCCAGAAGCCGTGCCTATCATGGGCCATCAGGTCGAGGCCGGTGACCCACTTGGCGGACTTCCAGAAGTACAGGTGCGGCACGAGCAGCCGGGCGGGGCCGCCGTGCTCGGGGTGCAGCGCGTTGCCCTCGTATTCGTAGGCGATCCAGGCCTTGCCGTCACGCAGGTCGGGCAGCGGCAGGTTCGTCGTGTAGCCGCCGTAGCTGCGGGCCATGACGTAGCCGGCGTTCGTCTTGACGTCGGCCAGCAGCGTGTCGAGCGAGACGCCGCGCCAGTGCGTGTCGAGCTTGGACCACTTCGTGACGCAGTGGATGTCGGTCGTGATCTGCTCGGCGGGCAGGTCCATGAACTGCCGCCAGTCCCAGCCCTGCTGCTCACCGGTCTCCGCGGTGATCGTGAACTGCCAGCTCGGCGTCTTGACCGGCGGCGTCGGGCCGGCGGACAGGACGGGGAAGCCGGACTCCAGGTACTGGCCGGGCGGCAGCCGGTCGCTGGCGGGATGCCGGCGGCCGCCGAAGCCCCGGGAGATGATGTTCACGTGTGGAGCTTAACCCGCCAATCCCGCGGTACCCGGCCCTGGGGGCCGGGAACCGGCTGGTCGAGCGGGTGGTGCTCCGGCGGGGCCAGCTCCGGGCCCTCCTCGTAGTAGTCCTCTTGCGGGAAGGACCAGAACCACGACTCGCCCGGCTCGAAGCTGCGGATGATCGGATGACCGGTTTCCTTCGCGTGCCTGCTGGCGTGCTGCTCCGGCGAGTTGTCGCAGCAGCCGATGTGCCCGCATTGCGTGCAGCGGCGCAGGTGCAGCCACCAGCCGCCAGCCGCGTCGCACTCCACGCAGCCGGTGCCGCTGGGCGGAACGCTCGGGTCGATGCCGGGCAGTTCGGTCATGATCAAACCTCGCCTTCGTTGGTGGTCGTGGTCGCCTGCGTGAGCGGCAGGCTGACCTGGAACCGGGTGTCACCAGGCACGGACTCCACCGTCACCGCGCCGTGGTGCTTGTTCACCACGATCCGCCAGGAAATGTCCAGGCCGAGGCCGGTCCCCACGCCCACCGGCTTGGTGGTGAAGAACGGGTCGAAGATGCGTCCCTTGACCTCGGGAGATATGCCCGAGCCGGAGTCGCGGAACTCGACGATCGCGTTGTCGCCGCTTCTGGCGGTGCGGACGGTGAGCGTGCCCGTTCCCTCCATCGCGTCCACCGCGTTGTCGATCAGGTTCGTCCAGACCTGGTTGAGCTCGGCCGGGAAGGCCGGGACCTTCGGAAGGTTCCTGTCGTAGTCCTTCACCACCGTGATGCCGGGGCCGATCTTCGCCGACAGCATCAGCAGCGTGCTGTCCAGCAGGTCGTGCACGTCGACGACCTGGAACGGCGCGCGGTCGAGCTGGGAGTACTGCTTGGCCGCGCCGACCAGGGTGGAGATCCGGGTGGTGGAGTCCTCGATCTCGTTCATCAGCAGTTCGGTCTCGACGGTGTAGTTCAGCCAGCGCAGCGCGGGCTCCAGCATCGGCTCCCCCACGCAGTCCCGCACCTGGTCGAGCCACTCGACGTCGAGGCCGGCCTGGACGAACGTCGGCGCGAGCTGCCAGCCGTCGCGGATGCCGTTGGCCTCGAGCCAGTCGCTGAGCTCGTCCTCGGCGTCGGAGAAGCCCATCGGGTCGAGCTTGGGCGCCTTGGACACCTTTTCCACCGCGCGCTGCTGCAGCTCGATGATGCTCTCCAGCCCGGCGCGCTCGTACTTGCCCGCGGCGATCAGGCGCAGCTTGCCGCGCATCCCCGCGACCCGCTCGCGCAGGCTGGCCGTGGCGCGGACCGCGGCGGCAGCGGGGTTGTTCAGCTCGTGGGTCAGGCCGGCCGTCAGCGAGCCGAGGGCCAGCAGCCGCTCGCGCTGGCTGACGGCCTCGCGGGTCTTCTTGTTGCCGAAGAACAGCCCCTCGAGCAGGTGCACCGCCATCGGGAACCACTCGTTCATGATCTGCGCGAAGCAGTCCGCGTTGAGCACGAAGAACCGGGACTGTACGACGGCCCGCATCGAGTTGTTGTAGACCTGCGGCATGCGGTTGCCCATGTAGGCCTGGAACGCGCCGCCGTAGACGCCGCGCTGGCTGGTCCTGGTGATCTCGACGGGGTCGTCGCCAACCTTCCGCGAAAGTGCGACGGTCCCGTCGATCAGGACGTAGAAGCAGGTCGCGGGCTCGTCCTCCCGGTAGACCATGCCCGGCTCGACGGTCTCGACACGGCCCTCGCGGCAGAGCCGCTCGAGCTGCTCCTGGGTCAGCTTCTCGAACAGGAACAGCGTGCGCAGCTCGTCGGGGTTGCAGACGGCGGGGTTCACTTCGCGGGGGGCGGTCATAGCTTCTCCAGGTAGCGGTGTACGAGCATGACGGCCATGGCTCCCTCCCCCACCGCCGACGCGACCCGCTTGGCAGACTCCGAGCGGACGTCGCCGACGGCGAAGACGCCGGGAACGCTGGTCTCCAGGTGGTACGGCAAGCGGTCGAGCCCCCAGCCGTCCAGGTCGTCCTCCGACAGGTCGGGGCCGGTCATGACGAAACCTTTGCCGTCGCGGGTCAGGACGCCGTCCAGCCAGCTGGTGTGCGGCGCCGCGCCGATGAAGATGAACAACCCCTCGGCGTCGACCGTGTCGATGGTCCCGTCGTTCATGTCACGCAGCCTCAGCTGCTCCAAGTGGCCGTTCCCGACCGCCTCGACCACCTCGGTGCAGGTGCGGACCGAAATGTTCTCGATGCCGCCGATCTGCTGGATGAGGTAGTACGACATCGACTGCTCCAGCGACGGCGCGCGCACCAGCATGGTCACGCTGCGCGCGAACTTCGCCAGGTAGACGGCGGCTTGGCCGGCCGAGTTGGCGCCGCCGACGATGTAGATGTCCTGGCCCTTGCAGGCCTCGGCCTCGGTGAGCGCGGCGCCGTAAAAGACGCCGCAGCCCTGCATCTGCGCGCATCCCGGCTGATCGAGCGTCCGGTAGGCGACGCCGGTAGCCAGGATGACCGCCTTGGTGTCGATTCCGCTGCCGTCGGACATCCGTACCGTGCGGGCGGGGCCGTTCACTTCGAGGCCGTTCACCTCGCAGGTGGTCAGCAGCTCGGCGCCGAACTTGACGGCCTGCCGCCGCGCCCGGTCGGTGAGCTGCCCGCCGGAGACCCCGTCGGGGAAGCCGAGATAGTTCTCGATCCGCGAGCTGGTGCCCGCCTGGCCGCCGGTCGCGAACTTCTCGATGAGCACGGTCCGCAGGCCCTCGGAAGCGCCGTAGACCGCGGCACCCAGGCCGGCCGGGCCGCCGCCCACCACGACCAGATCGTAGAAGTCCCGTTCCGGCGTGGTGGCCAGGCCCACCGCGCTGGCGATCTCGATGCGGCTAGGCGCGATGAGAACCTCGCCGTCGGTGGTGATCACCACGGGCAGCTGGTGGTCGGTGGCACCCGCGGCCTCGAGCAGCCGGCACCCTTCGGCCTCCTCGATGGAGTACCAGCGGTATGGCACCTGGTTGCGGGCCAGGAAGTCGCGGAGCCGGGAGGACGGTGCCGACCAGCGGTGTCCCACGACCTTGGTCTCGTTCACCGGCTTGCGGTCGTCCTTGCGCCATGACCGCAGCAGTTCGTCGACGACCGGGTACAGCTTCTCCTCCGGCGGATCCCACGGTTTGAGCAGGTAGTGATCCACGTCGACGAGGTTGATCGCGTCGATGGCGGCGTTCGTGTCCGCGTACGCCGTCAGCAGAATCCGCCTGGCGTACGGGAAGATGTCCATCGCCCTTTCGAGGAACTCGATGCCGTTCATCTGCGGCATCCGGTAGTCCGCGATCAGCACGGCGGCCTGCTCGCCGCGTAGCTTGATCTGGCTAAGCGCCTCCAATGCGTCCGCGCCGGACTCGGCGCGGACGATCCGGGTGCGGTCACCGTACTTTCTGCGCAGGTCCCTGGCGACGGCGCGGGAAACCCCTGGGTCGTCGTCCACCGTCAGGATCACTGGCCGGATTTCGTCGCTGGTAGCTGGCACGGCCTAGGCCCCGTGCCTGTAATGCTCGCCCATTGCCCCATCGTAATCTGCGCGAGCGAATGGACCGGTCTGGGTCAGGTGTTCGCTAAAAGGGGACATACGGTTCGTTCCGGATAATGAATTTGCTTTTAGTAGCCCCGCGCGCCGATCACGTTGTGCAGCGGTTCGCCCGCCGCGTACCTCGCGAGCTGGGCGCGGACGACCGCGTACGCGCGCTCGGTGACTTGCGTGATCGCCCCGCCGACGTGCGGCGTGAGCAGCAGGCCAGGTGCCGTCCACAGCGGGTGCCCCGCGGGCAGCGGCTCCGGGTCGGTGACGTCGAGCGCGGCCTTGATCCGGTGTGCGCTGAGCTCCTTGAGCAGGGCGTTGGTGTCCACGATGGCGCCGCGGGCGGCGTTCACCAGCAGCGCGCCGTCTTTCATGCTCGCCAGGAACTCCGCGTTCACCATGCGGGTCGTCTGCTCGGTGACCGGGACGAGGATGACCACGACGTCGGCCTTCGGCAGCGCCTCGGGCAGGTCTTCGAGGCCGAGCACGCCGGGTCTTCTCGTCCGAGCCAGGCGCTCGATCGTGACCTCCCAGCCGGCGAGGCGGCGCTCGACGGCACCGCCGATCGAGCCGGAGCCGACGATCAGCACGCGCTTGCCCGATACCGATTCGCTCAGCGTGAAGTCCCAGCGGCCGTCACTTTGGGCGTTGCCGAACCTCGGGAAGTTGCGCAGGTGGGCGACGATCGCGCCGACCGTCCACTCCGCGGTCGCCGCGTCGTGCGCGCCGCGCGCGTTGCAGAGGGTGACGTGGGCGGGAATGTAGGGGATGACCCGTTCGGCGCCTGCGGAGGTGAGCTGCACGAGCTTCAGGCTCGGCAGCCGGGCGATCGCGGCGAGCGTCTCCGGGCGCACGCGTGGCGGCGGGACGATGACCTCGACCTCGTCGGTGGACGCCGGGAGCGGCTCGCCGCCGGTCCAGACGTCGGCGACCATGCCATCGGGCAGGCCTTTGAACAACTCTGGTGGATCGGGCAGCCACACCCGCGTCACGTCGCCTCCGCGTTGGTCCGTGATCGGTTAGCGGTCGTTTCGCGGTCAGCTGATGAGGTCGTCGCGGAGGTCGGCCGGCACCAGGTCCGCGTAGTCCGGGTGCTTCCTGATCCAAGACCTGATGTACGGGCAGGTCGGCAGCACCGCCATGTGCCGTGCCCTGGCGTCATCGAGGCTGGCCTGCGCCAGCTTCGAGGCGAGCCCGCCGCCCTGGAAGCCGGGATCGACCTCGGTGTGCAGGAGGTCGATGGCCTGACCGCGGATGCGGTACGCGACGATTCCGGCGACCTCGTCCCCCACGTGCAGCTCGTACCTGGACCTGTCCGGGTTGTCGATGACAAAAGGGACGCCGCTGGAGTCGGTGCTGCTGGTGGTGCCGGGTTGATCCATGGAGAACACCTTAGGTCACCGGCGGCAACCCGCCCAGCAGCGCGTCGCGGCGGCCGGCCAGGGTGGCCTGCTGCCCGTCGATCTCGACGACCTTGTGGCGGCTGGCCGCGCCGGTGACCAGGGTGACGTCGGCGCGCGGGACGCCGAAGGCTTCGGCGACGGCCCGCAGCGCGGCCTCGGTCGCCTTGCCGTCGACGGCGCGGGCGGCGACGGACACGGCGAGCGCGTCGCCGTGCCGTCCCCCGACGACCGTCCTGGCGGAACCGGGCTTGACGTGGATCGCTAGCCGCACGCGCCGGCGGGCACGCGGGCGCCCTTCGCCGCCCCCGCCGGAACCGCCGCCCCCGCCGGAACCGCCATCGGCGGTACCGCGGCGACTCGCGCGCCGGCACCGACTCCGGCACTCGCGCCCGCGCCCGCGCCCGCTCCCGCGCCCGCGCCGACGCCGACGCCGACGCCGACCGTGACCGGCAGCCGCGTGTCCGTATCGTCGTACGCGTCGTACGCGTCGCGCGCTTCTGCTTCCGCGCGCGCCAGCGGGTCCTGCTCCGCGCTGATGACGACGACCGCGCACGGCGCGCGGCGCAGGCAAGCGCGGATCACCGGGCCCGCCGAGCGCATCGCGCCCGGCATATCGCTGACCGTGCCGAGGACGAGCATGTCGGCGCCCTCGCACCGGTCCAGCAGGACGCGCGCGGCCAGCCCCTCGACGACCTCGGTCCGGACCTCGACGCCAGGTACCGCGTCCGGCATGACGGACCGCCACATGACGTCCGCGCTGACGTCATCGGGCCGGTCTTGCGATGGCACCGCGGCGTAGCTAGCTACGCTGTGACACGGCGCCTCCATGGCATACACCGCATGCACCTCCGCGCCACGCAGACCTGCCTCGCGGCAGGCCCACCGCAGCGCGGCGGCGGACTCGGCGGAGAAATCCACTCCCACTACGACCCGCCGAGCAACGGGAACCGACATACGGAACCCCTCCATACCGTTTGCCGCCTGACGCGCCAGTCCGCCGTCCCCCGGGCGGTTCAGTCAGGGGTTTCGCTTTGTTCCAAAGCCAGATCGTAATCCGGAAGGTCCGTCTGGCACGAGACCCCTCGGCGAGATTTTCCCAGGTGGTAACCAGCCAACCATCGAGCGGCCAAAATCACCCTTAGAGTTTGCCGCATATGCGGCGTATGCGCGCAAATCGGATATGTCCTGTTTGGGACCGCGGCGGCGGGCCGCGGCGGCCGGTGTCACGGGTGCCGCGGCCCGAATTCGATGAACGTGGATCGGTTTCCATGCTTGAGCATGGAAACCGATCCACGGTAACGCAAACCGGTTAGCGGGGGGGGCGGCTGGCGGAGTATCTGCGCTCCAGTTGGACCACGGGCCCCACGCGCCGCACCCCGAGGAGTCAGTCGAACTCGGACTGGCCCACGCCCCGGGGAAGGTGGTCGTCACGATGCCGGGCTAGCCGGCGGTCACCGTGACGCTGCTGCCGTGCTGGCCCTTGCGGACGTGGATCTGGGCGGGGATGCGCTGGCGCAGTTCAGCGACGTGGCTGACGATGCCGACGATCCGGCCGCCTTCGCGCAGGCCGTCGAGGACGTTCATCACCTCGTCGAGGGTGTCCTCGTCGAGCGTGCCGAAGCCCTCGTCGACGAACAGCGCCTCCATCGGGGTGCCCGCCGCCTCCGCGGTCACGACATCGGCGAGTCCGAGCGCCAGCGCGAGGCTCGCGAGGAAGGTCTCTCCACCCGACAGCGTGCTCGTGTCCCGGTCGACTCCGGTCCAGGAGTCGCAGGCCAGCAGGCCTAGCCCGGCCCTGCCGCCGCCTCGCCGTTCGTCGGTGTGCAGCAGTGAGTACCGGCCCGCCGTCATCGTCAGCAGTCGCTCGCTGGCTGCTTGCGCCACCTCTTCGAGGCGCGCGGCGAGCACGAAGCTCGACAGCGTCATGCGGTACTGGTTCGCGCCAAGGCCCGCCGCCAGGTCGGCGAGCTGCCTGACTTCGTCCGCGCGTTCTTTCAGCGGGATGAGCGCGGCGAGCGCGCCGCCGAGGCGCGGGCGCAGGTCGGCCAGTTGGCCTGCTTTGAGTCGCGACCTGACGAGGACTTCGTTCGCTTTCTCGCAGGCATCAGCCGCGGCGGCCGCCGCCTGCGCCGTATCGGCGACCGGGGCCGGCGGGTCGAGCGCGACGTCGAGGTCGGGGTCGGCGAGCTGGGTCGCGACGGCTTGCGTGTCGGCTTCGTGTCGCGAGATGCGTTTGGCGGCATCGCCGCGCCAGCCCGCGTCCCGCCATGCCGCCCGGGCCGCTGCCGACCGGGCACCCTCGATCGCGTCAGTGCTGAAGCCTGATTTCGCCGCGGCGCGCGCCGCGCGCAGCGAGGCATCGTCCCTTTCCGACGCCGTTCGTGCCGCCTCGTCGGCCGCGTCGGCGGCCGCGGTCAGCGCACCGGCCGCCTGGCGGGCCGACGCCAGCGCGGTGTCCAGGTCCGGCGCGCCACCTAGCTGCGCGCGCAGCTCCTCGCGGCCGTCCGCCGCTCGCCGCGCGGCGGCTTCCGCTTCCGCGAGTGCGGCCTTGTGCTGCTCGGACAGCTTCTCGAGGTCGGCCTTACCGGCGGCGATCGCCTCGTCGAGGGCATCGAGTTCCTGCTGCAGATCCCCCAGCCGAGCGGCCGCGGTCTTTCGCTTCCTGGCTGCGGCGTCGAGGCGCTCCGCGTGGGCTTGCGCGTCCGCGGCGGCGGCGCTCAAGGCGACGATGCCCGCGGCCGGGTCCGCGCCGAAACCCGCGTCTTTGAGGCGTTTGCCGAGTTCGTCGATGACCGCGTTCGCGGCGGCCACCTGCTGGCCTGTGTTGTCCGCCGCCGCCGCGGCGGCGTGCGCGGCCCCGTTCGCCGCTTCTTCCTGCTCCCGGCTGACCGGGGCGAAGGTGGGCTCGACGGGATCGGGATGGTCGAGTGACCCGCAAACCGGGCACGGGAACCCGTCGAACAAGTTAGCGGCGAGTTCAGCGCTCATGCCGTCGATGCGTGCCCGGCGCAGCCGGCCGGCCTCCTCGCGCAGGTCCTCGGCCTTCTCCCGGGCGGCCAGGTGCGCCTCCCGGAGGCGGTCCAGCTTTCGCCGTTCCGTGATCAGGGCGGCGGAATCGGCGGCCACCTGCCGTCCGAGGTTCGCTGCCGCCTCCGCGGCGGCCAGGGCGGTCGCCGACTCGCTGGCGTTGTCGCGGGCACGCGCGACGGGCGGGCGAGCATCCCGATGGCGTGCCGCGTCGGCTTGCGTGTCGACCAGCGCCCGCTCGATCCGGCCGGCTCGGTTTCTCGCGGCGTTCGCGCGCGTGTCTTCGTCGTCCGCCTGCCGCGCGACCGCACGCAGGGCGTCGAACCGGCCGAACTGTGCACGCTGCTCTTCGGCGGCGGCCCGCAGCACCCCGGCGCTGAGGGGGGATTGCGCGAGCAGTCCGGGCGCAATCGCGGCGTATGCCTGTTCCCGGGCGGCGCTCGCGGCGGTCGCGGCGGCGGCGGCGCGGTCGGCCTCGTCGAGAACCGGGGCGACCTCGGCCGCCCGCGAGGCCGCATCGGCCTCGACTCGCAGCCGGGCGATCGCTGGCGCGGCGGATTCAAGCGCGGACCGCCTGTGCAGGGCTTCCTGGCGGCGCCGCTGACGCTCCGCGAGACCCTTCGCCTCGGCCTGCGCCGCCTGGGCCACCCCCAGGCACTGCTTGCGGTCGGCGGCGAGTGCCGCCGCGGCGTCCCGGTCAGCTGTCGCCGATTCCGCGAGGCCAGCCAGCCACGCGTCCGGCGCGCCGGCCCGGCCGGTGTCGGCGGCGTCAGGCACGGGAACGCCCGCCGCTTGGGCGACTTGTGCCAGCAGGCGGTCGACCGCCTCGGACGCCGCGCCGACCTCGGCGGCGGTGGCGCGCCGGCGTTCGGCTAGCCAGTCCTCGACGGCACGGAACCGGTCGGTGCCGAAGAGCTTCTGCAAGAGTTTTTGCCTGGCTTCCGCGTCGGCATGGAGGAATTGCGCGAACTGGCCCTGCGGCAGCAGCACGACCTGGAAGAACTGTTCGGCCGACATGCCCATCAGGTCGGCGATCTCGGTGTCGGCCTCGCCCACGCGCGTGGACTTGAGCTCCCACGCCCCGGAGTCGGTCAGCTCCTCCAGCCGCACCGACGCGGGCTCCTTCGTCATGCCGGTGCCAGATCGCTTCGGCCGTTCCTGCTCAGGCTTGCGGATGATCCGCAGCCGCCTGCCGCCGATCGTCGCCTCGAGCTCTACCTCGGTCACCGCAGCGGCGCTCGCGTGGTCGGAGCGCAGGCGCTTGGCCTTGCCGCGCTCCCCCGGCACCCGGCCGTACAGCGCGAACGCGATCGCGTCGAGCAGCGTGGTCTTGCCCGCGCCAGTCTCACCGTGCAGCAGGAACAGTCCCTCAAGGTCGTCGAAGCACACCAGCTGGGTCTGCGCGAAGGCGCCGAACGCGCTCACACGGAGGCGGTGCGGGCGCATCAGAGGGCCGCCTCGCGGACGCTTTCGAACGCCCCCGCGAGCAGGCGCTGCTCGCCGGGGCTGGCGGCGGTGTTGCGCACGTGCCTGACGAATTCCGACGCGATCGTGAGATCGTCGTGCCCGGCCACCCTGGCACGGTAAGACCTGGCGTCCACGGCCACGCCCTTCGGCCGGAACTCCAGCGTCAGGATGTGCGGGAACCGGCGCCTCAGCCGCTCCATCGCCGCCTCTGGACGGGCCGCGTCGGTCAGCGTGACCGCCAGGAAATCGGCCTCGTACGGCGTGTACCCGGGCGCGCCGAGCAGGTCTTGGATGGGGCCGCGCAGCACGGTCAGCTTTCTGTACGCGGGTGCGGGAACCCGCTCGGTGCGTGTCCTGCCGTCGGCGCCGACCTCGACCAGCCAGCTTCCTTTCCTGTGCGCCGCCTCGGAGAACGAGTACGGGAGCGGTGAGCCGCTGTACCGCACGTGGTCCGCGAGCATCTGCTGGCCGTGCAGGTGGCCGAGCGCGACGTAGCTGAACCCGTCGAACAGCGACAGCGGCACCTGGCCCACGCCGCCAACCGAGATGTCCCGTTCTGAGTCGCTGCCCGCTCCCCCGGCGACCCACGCGTGCGCCATGACCACCGTGCGGCTCATGGCGCGCCGTGACGCGTCAGCGCGGATCCGGGCGGCCGCGTGGCCGAGGACCGCCGTGTGGCCGCGGATCGGGGGCGGCTCGTCCACGGCCTCGGGCGGTGCCGCCTCGGGCGGTGCGTCAGACGGTGCGTCAGGCGGTGCGTCAGGCAGCGCCTCGGGCAGCGCCTCGGGCAGTCCGACGGCGGGCTCAAGGTACGGGATCCCGTAAACGGCGACCGGCCCGTGCTCGTCGTGGAGGATGACCGGGTCGCCGAGTGCGGAGGGCCGGGTCCGCAGGTGCACGCCGGCCGCGTCGATCAGCGCGCTGCTGAACCCGAGGCGGCGCGCGGAGTCGTGGTTGCCGCTGATCACGATGACGCGTGCGCCCGTCTCGTGCAGCCGGACCAGGGCCTGCTCACACAAGGCGACCGCGTCCACCGACGGCACCGCGCGATCGTAGACGTCGCCCGCGACGAGCACGGCGTCCACCCGCTCGGCACGCGCCGTCTCCACCAGGTGGTCGAGGAAACCGGCCTGCGCGTCGCGCAGGTCCGCCCGGTGCAGCGACCGCCCGAGATGCCAGTCTGAGGTGTGCAGGAACCGCATGGCACGGACCATAGCGAAGCCCCCTGACATTCCGTCCCGACGCCGCGAGCGGCCGAGCGCACGGCGTTATGCGGCCGGACGATGGAGCAGCCGCAGCAGGTTTGTCCGATAGATGAGCACGGTGTAGCCCCCCACCGCGTGGGTCGCCGCCGGTCGGCCGAAGGCGCGCTCGAACATGTCGACGGGGAAGCCCGCGCCCGGATCGGCGATGACAAACGTCGCGTCGTGCAGCGAAGGGTCATACCAGGACGGTTCGACTTGGTAACCAGAGTCAACGAGCTCGCGCCCGGAACCCCGGATCTTCTTGCCCAGGTCGACGGTGCGGATCTGGATTTCGTCGCCGGCCTGCAGGGTGCCGGAGGCGGCGAGCCAGTAACCGGCGATTCCGTACCTGAGCCCGTGCGCATCAAGCCACGTGGTGACGGGTCCCATGAACGGCTTTACCGGGGCCGCCGTGGCGGCTGCCGCCAGTGGCGCGATCGCGGCGACCGCGGTCAAGGCGACCGCGATGAACGCCGCTGGGAGGAACGAGATCCGCGCGGGCACGATCGCCCGGGCGGCGAGCACCGCCCCGGCCGGTAGTATCACCGCCAGCTCATGGGGGTTGGCGGGCGTGGCCGCCGTGGAGATGACGTCGATGCCGATATTGCAGACGACCGCCACACAGAGCAACTGCTCGGCCCTGGTCGCCCGCGACCGGCGGCACACCACCCACACCAAGCCGAACACGGCGGCCAGCAGGCAGGCCAGCCCGAAGGCGGATCCGGCTACCCCCATCTTGGTGCTCTGCTCGTGCACCGCGCCGAACAGCAAGCGGATGTTGCCCAAGGTGACCGGGACATGGTGCGGCCATGTCCTGGCGGGCGCGATCTGCGCCCACGGGGCGAGCGCCGTGAACCCGCCCAGCCGGACGATCACCGCGCTCAGCGCTGTGGTGAGCGCCACCGACGCGATCGCCGCCGCGACCAGCGCGGTATCAGGCGAACGAAGCTTGCGCGCCGCGATGGCCCGGTACCCGCACACGAGAACGACCGCGGGCACCGCGACATAGCGCACGGTAAGGTCGCTGAACTGGCCAGCGACGAGGATCAGGCACAGCAGGGGCGCGGTGAACCGGCGCGCCCGAAGGCCCGCCCGCTGGCGGGCCGACGCTGCTGGCTCCGGGGGGGACAACCCCCCCGTGCCCCCCCGAAGGCCCGCCCGCTGGCGGGCCGACCAGTCGATCAGCAGGAACGAGCCGAGGACGAACACCGAGGTGCCGATGTGGTCGGGCTCTTCAAGCACGAGCCGCAGGGACACCGCGGACAGCAGGGGCGCCGCCAGCACCATGACGATCACAGCGCAGCGGACCGCCCTGGCCGCGCCGCGGCTGCCGGTGACGGCAAGCGCCACCGCGCAGAGCGTGACGAACATGTAGGTGAGCGCGGAGGCCGCGTGCGCGGCGAAGTCGCCCAGCCCGAACACGGCCGCGGTGATCGCGTTCAGCGGCAGTTCCAGGAAATAGAAGTTCGCGTCGGCGATCCGCCAGCCGTGCAGCAGCACGTTGCCGTGCAGCAGGTCCCATGCCTGCAGTGCGTTGATCGCACCGTCCGAATTCACGTGCGAGCTGAGCGAGATCCGCAAAAACAGTCCGAAGAGCGCGAAGCTGCCCGCGACCCAGGCCGCCACGGCCACCCAGCGGCGCGCCGCCGTGGGTGTTCCCGCGCTCTCACAGCCGGACGGCGGCCCAACCTGAGTCGTCGTTGTCTGAATATCCACAGGTCAGGCCCCTAAGCCGGTCTCCCACACCCGGAACAAGGCATGCTCAGCGGACTGTATCAGGACCATGGGCGCGATAGCCGGGGCTTTAAGGATAAGGCCGGATATGCGTCTTCGGGGCAATTAGCCTGGCGGGCTCACGATGGTGTTCGCCGCGATCGCGCCGACGAGCTGAGCGTGGTCTCGCTCGTTCTGGTCGGCGTAGCTGGCGGCGAACTTGCTGATCTCGGCGACGAACTTGGGAGCCTTGCCGATATAGGCGTCGATCGTCACAGGATCACCGCTGCGCGCGTGCGCACGGGCGAGTGTCTCGCCGCACGCGGTGGCGAACTCAAGGAGGCGGGGAGCTATCAGGTCAGTCGTGGGGATGATCTTCATGTCCCTGAACTGCCGTGCGTAATAGTCGTTACCGTCCAGCGATCCCCACCCGACGAAGATGTCGGTGGCGCTTTGCACCAGCCGTTTGCCGCTGATCACCCTGGCACCGTGGCTGTCTTGGCCGCTCGGCCGGGCGGGGGCCTCGTACACGGATGGCCCGGCCTGCTTGACCTGCAGGAACAACGGATCGGCACCCGAACGGCCTTCAAGCAGCACGAGGTAGACCCGCATTCCCACGCTGCCAACGCCTACCACCTGGCGGACCACGTCGACCGGGGTGAACCGGTCGAACAGGACCCGCCGGTCGTCTTGGAGGGTGAGCCGGTACTCGGCTAGCAGGTGGTCGACGAGATAGTCCTGTTCATCGTCGGAGATGGTGACGCGGATGGGCGGATCCACGGTGATCCTCGGGCGCCCGTTCGTCATTGTGGTCAGCTTCGCGAACGCGCCCCGGCTCGTGCGGCGCTCCCGCTGCTTCTCGATGTGGATGGAAACCCGGCCGCGGTCGGCCTCCTGGTAGTAACCGATCAAGCCGCTGACGTGGATGCTGTCGTACCAGATGTCGAGCTCGGGCATCCTGGCGTACCGGCGCATGCGCCGGCAGTAGGCCGTCACGCCCGCGCTTACCGCCGCCGCCACGCGGGCGGGCTTGACCCGGTTCTGCCGACCGGCCACGACCACGCTGGCGGCGAAACGCTTGACGTCCCACTCAAACGGGCCGGGAAGGGTCTCGTCGAAGTCACGCAGATCGAACGCCAGGTTCCGCTCCGGAGTGGCCCACAGGCCGAAGTTCAAGACGTGGGCGTCGCCGCACAACTGCACGGCTAGCCCGCTGTCTGGCTGACTGGCGAGATCGGCGGCCATTACAGACGCCGCGCCCCGGTAATAGTTCCACGGCGAGACCGCCATGCGGTGGTGCCGGAGGGGAATCAGTTCGGGCACCCGGATCTCGTTCTGGGCCAGGATCGTCCGCAGGGCGTCCTGCTCGCGGTCCGCGTCGCTCCAGTTGCCCAAGGTGCCCCGCGGTGACCGCTTTCTGGCGGCTCGGCCGAACGCGCTCCTTTCCTCGGTCGTCGCGGCGATGTCATGCGGCGCAGGAGCCGACGATGGCTCGGCTGGGTTGCTGCTGAAGTCTTCCATAACGGTCCGTGTCTAGAAGTTGACACTAAGTATCCCTGCGACGCTGCCCGACGTCGCACTGGCCCCCTGGCCACGGCAGCAGTGATCTCCTTAGATTTCGCCGCATGAAAATGGCTTGCCACAAGAAGTAGGGTCCGGGAGATAGTGGGCCCCATGATCGAGGGTCCTTGGCTCCGGCTTAATTACCGCGAGGATGAGGTGACCCGGCAGCAGGTGCGGCCGGGGACGGTACGGCGGATCTGGCCGTACCTGCGGCGGTACCGCGGGCCGATGGCGCTGCTGGTCTTCAGTACCACGGTGGATTCGGCCATCGTGGTGACGATCCCACTGATCTTGCGGCTGATCATCGACGACGGCATCGTGCGGCACCGGGACAGCGTGGTCGTCACGCTGGCGCTGTCCGTCGCGGGGCTGTCCCTGGTGGACGTCGGCGCGGGATACGCGAGGGCGTGGTATTCGGAGTGGATCGGCGAGAGCCTGGTACTGGAGCTGCGGACGAGCGTATTCCGGCATGTGCTGCGGCAGCCGCTGGCGTTCTTCACCCGGACGCAGACCGGGGCGCTGGTCTCCCGCATGGACGGTGACGTCGGCGAGACGCAGCGGGCGGTCAGGCTGGTGCTGTCGGAGTCGCTGTCGATGCTGCTGAACCTGGTTTTGGTGCTGGCGGCGATGTTGTGGCTGTCGTGGCAGCTCAGCCTCATCGCGCTGGTGGTGATCCCGCTGTTCGTGCTGCCCGGCAAGGTGGCGGGGAAGCGGGCGCAGCGGCTGATCCGGCAGCAGATGCAGCTGCAGGGTGAGCTGTCAGCGATGACGGCCGAGCGGTCGGATGTATCCGGGGCGCTGCTGGCCATGCTCTACGGGCGGCCGGAGGAAGACGCCGGGCTGTTCACCCGCAAAGCCAGCCGAGTTCGTGATCTGGCCGTCGCCAACGTGGTCGGGATGGAGCTGATCTTCGCGTCCATCACGCTGCTCGCGGCGCTGGTCACGGCCCTGGTGTACGGGCTGGGCGGGACGTTGGTCATCCACGGCGTGTTCGGTGTCGGCACGCTGGTGGCGTTCATCGCGTTGGCATCGCAGCTGTACGGGCCGCTGAACAGCGTGTCGAGCCTGCCGCTGGAAATCCTCACCGCACTGGTCAGCTTTGACCGCGTCTTCGAGATCCTCGACCTGGAGCCGCTGATCACCGAGCGACCCACCGCCTATCCAATGACTCAGACACGGGAAGCACCCGGTGTGGAAGTGGACGGAGCGTGGTTCCGGTATCCGGAGGCGAACCAGGTATCGCTGGCTTCGCTGGAGTCGGTCGCGCTGCCCGCGCCGGAGCGTCCCAGTGATGCGTGGGTGCTGCGGGACGTTACCTTCCAGGTGCCCGCGGGGAAGCTGACCGCGCTGGTCGGGCCGTCGGGGGCGGGGAAGACGACGATCACGCACCTGGTGCCCCGGCTGTATGACCCGGTGCGCGGGATGGTGCGGATCGGCGGGCACGACGTCCGCGACCTGACGCTGGAGTCGCTGCGATCGGTGGTCGGAGTCGTGCCGCAGGACGCGCACCTATTCCACGACACGATCCGGGCCAACCTGCTGTACGCGCGGCCGTCGGCGACAGAAAACGAGCTGACCGAGGCGTGCCAGGCGGCCCGGATCTGGGAGCTGATCTCGTCGCTGCCTGAGGGGCTGGACACGATCGCGGGCGACCGGGGCTACCGGTTCTCCGGCGGGGAGAAACAACGCCTCGCCCTGGCCCGGCTGCTGGTCAAGGCCCCGTCGGTAGTCGTGCTTGACGAGGCGACCGCGCACCTGGACTCCGAATCCGAAATGGCGATCCAGCGGGCACTGGCGACCGCGCTGGCCGGGCGCACATCACTGGTCATCGCGCACCGGCTGTCCACGGTGCGGGCGGCAGACCAGATCCTCGTCGTCGACGGCGGGCAGATCGTCGAACGCGGGACGCATGACGAGCTGCTCGCCGCGGGCGGGGTATACGCGAGGCTGTACCTGACACAGTTCGCGCAGCAGGCAGCGTTACGGTCGACGCTGGGAAAGGCAACATCTGCTGCGCGAACGCGGGGAACTACACCGCCATCGCCTCACAGGTCGCGGAGTCTCCGCGCTGATAAAGCAAATTGCAGGTGAATGGCCCCTTCAGCTGGCTATCGGCAGCTGAAGGGGCCATTCATCCGGGCACGAAAGCTGCCCGCAAGGAGGCATATCCGAACATAGCCCGCAAATCGGTCCGCCACTAGCTGGCTCCGCCGTACAGAGGATCCCGTGGGATTGCGGTGAGATACGGGGCCGCGCGCGGCGAACCCGGCCCGGCCCGCGCCACTATCCCCTCTGACAGGCCACAATGTCGCCGGTCGGCCCGCTGCTGCTATTCGCGCCTGGTTTCGCCCGGCGCAACTTCGCCAGCCCCCCGTACCGAATTAGCGCGGCCGGAATGTCGGTGGGCGATGTTAGCGTGCCAGACGTGGGCCGGAAATCGCTTAGGCGGGCGGGAACGTCCGCCGTACGATCGAAGGGTAAAGGTCAAGATGAGCATTTCCCTTGATCCTGAGCTTGGCGACGCGCGGTACGGGAGGCCGCCGCCGAGGCAGGGAGGACCCGTGCCAGGCGAACGTGATCGAGTGTTGACGGAGCGTGGCGCACTGGGGCGGGGGGGGTCCTAGGGCTCTGGGCTGGGGCGGTTGGGACTATCGTCGTAAGCCGTTAGTTTGGGAAATGAAACATGTGGACGCGCGCGTTGCAAGCGTTGGCCGGTAGTGAATCTGACACACGGGGACGGATGAACGATAACGACAGCCAGCGGAGCAGCGAGGCGCGCTGGATCAGGAGGCTGGCGGGGTACTGCTGGCGGTTCCGGCGAGACGTGATCATCGCCTTGGCGGGGTCGCTGCTGTACGTGGCGGCGTCGCTGTCGATCCCGCTGCTGCAGCGGTCGGTGATCGACAACGTGATCGTCTCGCGGCGGGAGTCGATCTGGCCGCTCGCAATCGGCCTGCTGATCGCGGCCGCAGCCAACTTCGTCGGCATCTACATGCGGCGGTACCGCGGCGGGAAGATGGCGCTTGACGTGCAGCACGCCATGCGGACCGAGCTGTTCGACTCGCTGTCACGACTGGACGGGGCCAGGCAGGACGAAATCCACACCGGCCAGCTTGTCGGCCGTTCGATCTCCGACCTCAACATGGTTCAGGGCCTGCTGCAGTGGATGCCGCTCACCCTGGGCAGCGTGTTCCTTTTCGTCTTCTCGCTGGTCATCATGATCGCGCTGTCCCCGCCGCTCGCGCTCGTCGCGGTCGCGGTGGCCCCAGCGCTCTGGCTGATCTCGACGGCGGCGCGCAAGAAGCTCTTCCCGGCGAGCTGGCACGCCCAGCAGCAGGTCGGCGAGGTAGCCGGGATCGTCGACGAGGCGATCGGCGGTGTCCGCGTCGTCAAGGGGTTCGGCCAGGAAGACCAGGAGATGCGGCGGATGGAGGCCGCGAGCGAGCACCTGTTCGGCTCACGGCTGCGGATGATCAGGTACACCGCCCGGTACAACCCCGCGCTCACCGCGATCCCGTCCCTCGGGCTGGTGGGCGTCCTCGTGTTCGGCGGCTGGCTGGCGATCCATGGCCAGGTCACGCTCGGCACGTTCCTCGCTTTCTCCAGCTACCTGGCACAGCTCACCGGGCCGGTGCGAGTGCTCACCAGCCTGGTGACCATCGGCCAGGAGGCCCGCGCCAGCGTCATCCGGGTGTTCGAAGTGATCGACTCACGCCCGAAGATCACCGACAAGCCGGACGCGATCGAGCTGCCCGCGGACGCGAACGGCATCACGTTCGACGACGTGAAGTTCGGCTATGTGCCGTCGCAGCCGGTGCTGCGCGGGCTGACGCTAGACATCAGGCCAGGCGAGACCGTCGCGGTCATCGGCCCGTCCGGGTCAGGGAAATCCACGCTGTCGCTGCTGCTCCCCCGCTTCTACGATGTGCGCGGCGGCGCCGTCCGGGTCGGCGGGTATGACGTGCGCGACGTGACGCAGGAATCGCTGCGGTCCGCGATCGGCATGGTCATGGAGGAAAGCTTCCTGTTCTCCGACTCGGTCCGGGCCAATATCGCCTACGGGCGGCCGGACGCGACGTTCGAGCAGGTCGTGGGGGCCGCCGAGGCGGCGGAAGCCGACGAGTTCATCCGTGACCTGCCGGACGGCTACGACACGGTGATCGGCGAGCAGGGGCTCACCCTCTCCGGCGGTCAGCGCCAGCGCGTCGCGCTGGCCCGCGCGCTCATCACCGACCCCCGGCTGCTGCTGCTCGACGACGCCACGTCGGCCGTCGACCCGCGCATCGAGGCCGAAATC
>Ga0210395_10000292_pt1 | contig 39146 bp, 37 predicted proteins | sample IncBWH4OmetaG_FD_150861 | JGI IMG/M metagenome (GOLD analysis project Ga0210395, IMG submission 150861) | Forest soil microbial communities from Barre Woods Harvard Forest LTER site, Petersham, Massachusetts, United States - Inc-BW-H-4-O ... | reverse complement strand
ACGGCGTCGATCATTCGCCAGCCGGCCTGGCGCACGCGCTCGCCCGAATCGAGCGGATGCGCGACAAACCCGCCGGCCTGTTCGATCGCCGCGCCGCCGCGGTCATACACCGAACGCAGCGCCCCTTGCGCGGCACTCGCCGCCTGATGCAACCAGCCGTCGCCGTCGGCCGCAGAGGGCCGGGCCGGCTCTTCGACGGGCAGGGCAACGATCTTCTCGGCCGGGGGTGCCGATTCGGCGCCGCGACGAGACATAAATTCGTCGAGGAGACCGAGGTTTTCGGCGACGAGCCAGGCGATGCCGAGACCGATCAGCGCAAATGCCGCCGGATCGGCGCGACCGCCACCGCGGCGCCCGATCTTGCCAATCCGGCCGAGAAAGCCGTTCAACATGTCCGCTCCTTTGTCAACGAGACGCGGCGGCGCCAATTCGGCGGCGAGCAAGTCCGCTTCACCAGCGAGGCGTGCCCGGGTGCGCGCGATTTCCACTTCGATCTCGTCCATCGAGCGGTCGAAACCGGTCGTCATGACATCCACTCCTTGAACCGGGCGCCATCCTCGCGCAGCGTGTTGAGGGTTCGGCGGGGGACGAGCTTGTGCCCGGCGAGCCAGCGCTTCCCGAAAAACAGTATCAGCGCCGCGGTGACCAGCACCGCCGCCCCAATGATCAGCGCCGCGAGCCACGGGCGCAAAACGGTCGACAACCCGAGCACCGCCGCGGCCAGCAGTAACAGCCAGGCGCTAAAAGCGAGAAATCCGCCGATCGCGACCGTGGTCAGCCCGCGGCTGAGGCGGCGCCCCTTTTCCGCGAGCTCGAGCTTAAAGAGTGCGATTTCGAGCCTGAAAAGCTTGGCCAAATCTTCGGCGAGGTCGGCGAACAAGACGCCGACCGGGCGTTCCGGCCGCGGCCGGTATGATGCTTCTTCGGGCTCGGCGGCGAAATCGTCAGGCGCCGTCACGGCAGTTCCTGCGCTTGCGACGGCGGTGGCCAATCAGTGAGCCGGCCGTTGCCGGTGGCGCTCGACACCGCGGCGGCGACCGTGGTTTCGGTGGCTCTGGCGACGGATGCGGCCGACGGCTCTATCCGGCGGGAGGCTGCCCAAAAACGGCCGGCAATAAAACCGAGGGCCACCGCCCCGGCGACAAACAGCACGGGCCGGCGGCGTGCCGCTTGTTCGACATCGACGGCGAGTTCGGTCCAATGGCGGGCGCGGACGGCCTCGGCCAGCGCCTCGATCTGGCGCGCGGCGCAATCGGCGTATCGCGCCGCCGTCGGGCTCTGCGAGCGCTCGAACGAGCGCGCCGCCGAGCGTACGGCCTCGGCGGCGCCTGCGACCTGCGCCGCGGCGCAGGTCCTTTGTTCGTCCACGGCAGAGAGTGCCGCCGCTTGGGCGGCGCAGGCGAGTTCGGTCAGGATCATCTTGGCCCGTGCAATGCTCGGCTGCGCGTCGACGCCTGGTGTCGAGGGGGTCGCCTCAGCCATGATTTCACTCCCGCGGTTGCGATGCCGTGTTTCAATCAGGAAAAGGCCACGACGACACGTCACCCGTGATTGTCGGCAAAACAACCGCATGCGGCGCCGGGTTCCGACGGCGCGTAATAATGGAGCGCTGCCGAACCACTGCCACAGTTTTCCGATAATAATAGCGCACCAGCGGGGGTTGGGAGCCCGGTATATTGGGTCGTGGGGGATGGGGGTAATTTTCAGCGCGCTCAAAATGGCCGCGGCCAATGGCTGACCGGCTGCGGGCCGATCCGGCCGATCGGCCGGCGATGTCGCGCGGCCGACAACCGCCGCCGTCCCGTCCGCCGCGGCCGCCGCGGCGCGGCGGGGGCGGGCGATCCCGGCGCGGCGGATTTATCCGGTTCGCTGTCCTATTGTTGTTGTGGACGGCGATCGGCGGCGGCGGTGTCGCCGGCTATTTCGCGCTGACCCTGCCCGACACCAGCCAATTGGCGCAATCGCAGCGGCGCCCGAGCGTCACGATCCTCGCCGCCGACGGCAGTCTGCTCGCGACTTACGGCGATCTGTTCGGCCAGCCGCTGACCTTGAAGGAGATGTCGCCCTATCTGCCCGAGGCGGTCATCGCGACCGAGGACCGCCGGTTTTACAGCCATTTCGGCATCGACCCGATCGGGCTGGCGCGCGCGGCGCTGGCCGATCTCGCCGCCGGCCGCGTCGTCGAAGGCGGCAGCACGATCACCCAGCAACTGGCAAAGAACCTGTTCCTGACACCCGAGCGGAGCCTCGCGCGCAAAATCCGCGAAACCCTGCTGGCACTGTGGCTCGAACATCGGTTCACCAAGGACGAGATCCTCGAAATCTATCTGAACCGGGTCTATCTGGGCGCCGGCGCCTACGGCGTTGACGCCGCCGCGCACCGCTATTTCGGGATCTCGGCGCGGCGGCTCGATCTCTACCAAAGCGCGATGATCGCGGGCCTCTTGAAGGCGCCGGCGCGGTTCAACCCGACCCGCGACCGCGAGTTGGCCGCGGCGCGCACCGCCCAGGTGCTCGCCAACATGGTCGAAGCCGGTTTTATCAAACAGAGCGGGGCCGCGGCGGCAAACCGGGAGGAAAGCGCGCTTGGGGCGATCGCCGTTGCGCGGCCGGGGAACCGCTATTTCGCCGACTGGGTCGCCGCCCAGTTGGCTGATTTTGTCGGTCCGGACAGCCGCGACCTGACCGTCGTCACCACCCTCGACCCGCGCATGCAGGCAGCGGGGGAAGCCGCCATCGCCGGCGCGATCACCCACAACGGCGCCAAAGACGCGGTCAGCCAGGGTGCGCTGGTGGCCATGTCCATCGATGGCGCGGTGCGCGCGATGGTCGGCGGTCGCAGCTACGATTCGAGCCAATTCAACCGCGCGACCCAGGCGCAGCGCCAGCCGGGCTCGGCGTTCAAGCCGTTCGTCTACCTCGCCGGGTTGGAGGCGGGGTTGCGCCCGTCCGACCATTTTGTCGACGGCCCGATCCAGATCGGCGGCTGGCGGCCGCGCGATTACGGCGACCGCTATCTGGGCGACATGACCCTGGCCGAGGCATTGGCGCAATCGATCAACACGATCGCGGTGCAGGTGACGTTGCGCGCCGGCGTCGACAACATCGTCGCCGTCGCCCACCGGCTCGGCATCGCCTCGCCGCTGACGCGCGACGCCAGCATCGCGCTTGGCACCGACGCCGTGAATTTGTTGGAGCTGACCTCGGCCTATGCGCCGTTCGCCAATGGCGGCACCGGGGTGTGGCCCTATGGCATCGCCGAGATCCGCGACGGCAAGGGCAACTACTTGTTTCGCCGCAACGGTTCGGGGCCCGGCCGGGTCGTCAGCCCGGAATTCGAGGGCGACATGAACGAGATGCTGGCCGGAGTCATCGACCATGGCACCGGCCGCAGCGCGCTATTGCCGCGGCCGGCCGCGGGCAAGACCGGCACCACCCAGGATTACCGCGACGCGTGGTTCATCGGCTACACCGCCGATCTCGTCGCCGGCGTGTGGTTCGGCAACGACGACAACGCGCCGATGGACAAGGTCGTCGGCGGCTCGTTGCCGGCGCAGACCTGGCGCACCTTTATGTTGGCCGCGACCCGGTCGATGCCGGTTAGGGCATTGCCGAGCGCGCCGGCGCCGCCGGGTGTGGCGATGATCCCGGCGCCGGTCCGGGGCTTTTTCGACACTCTGCTCGGTCTCTTCCGCCCGCCGCCCCAGCCGGCGACGACGACGATGATCCGCTGATGCTCGAATTGTCGTGACTTGACGCAGCATCAAAATTCGTTGGCTCCTCCTTACGCCCGACCAGCCGACGGTGGGCGCCGGAGATTCGTCGAATCTGATCCCAATTCGGGCTCAGATAGCATCTCGGAGTGGGCATGAGCGAAACTGCTGCATCCTCCGCTGTCGAGCTCCGGCGGGGCACCGTGGGCGAGGTTTTCGGGGTGGCGCTGCGGCTCGGGCTGACCTCGTTCGGCGGCCCGATCGCCCATCTCGGCTATTACGAGCGCACCTATGTGCGGCAGCGGCAGTGGCTCACGCCCGACGAATATGCCGGGCTTGTCGCCTTGTGCCAGATGGTGCCGGGCCCGGCCAGCAGCCAGGTCGGCTACCTGATCGGATTGCGCCGCGCCGGCTGGGGCGGAGCGTTTGCCGCCTGGGCCGGGTTCACCTTGCCCTCCGCGATCGTGATGTTCGGGTTCGCGCTGCTGGCGCCGCGGCTCGAAGGCCCGGCGACCGACGCGGTTTTGCACGGGTTGAAGCTGGTCGCGGTCGCGGTTGTAGCGCAGGCGGTGTGGAGCATGGCTCGAAATCTGTGCCCCGACCGAGCGCGGGCCGCCCTGGCGCTGCTCGCGGCGGCGTTGCTGCTGGTGGCAACCGGCTCATTTTTCCAGATCGCAGCACTCGCGATCGGTGCCTTCGGTGGGGCGCTGATGTGCCGCGACCTCCCGGCCGCACCGGCGCTGCCGGTGATGCCGGTCTCGTTGCGAACGGGCGGGGTGGCGCTGGCGGTTTTTCTGATCCTGCTGGTGGCGTTGCCGCTCGCCGGTGCTGCGGCGCCGCACAGCCTGCTGGCGCTGGCGGGCATCTTCTACAAGGCGGGCGCTTTGGTGTTCGGCGGCGGCCATGTCGTCTTGCCATTGCTGCGCGACGCCTTGGTGCCGCGGGGCTGGCTGTCGGACAACGCCTTTCTCGCCGGCTACGGCGTGGCCCAGGCGATTCCAGGGCCGCTCTTCACCTTTTCCGCGTATCTCGGCGCGATCGTCGCACCGGCGGGCGACGCATTGCTGTGGTCGGCCGTTGCCCTCATTTTCATGTTCCTGCCGGGGTTGCTGATCGCCTTGGCAGGTCTGCCGGTGTGGCTGTGGCTCGGCCATCACCCGGCCGCCCGGGCGGCGCTCGCCGGGATCAACGCCGCTGTCGTCGGGGTTCTTGGGGCGGCGCTCTACAATCCGATCTGGTTGAGCGCCGTCGGCAACGGCCGCGATGTCGCGATCGCTTTGGCGGGCTTTCTGCTGCTCGAACGCTGGCGGGTCCCGCCGCTCGCCATCGTGATCTTTTGCGTCGCCGCCGCCTCGATGTCAGAATTCGTCCCGTAATCTCGGGTGGGTTTTCGGCGCCGTCTGGACACCGATTCGCCGTGGGCCGCGGTCTCTCCGATGCTGTTCGCAAGGTTGCTTCCGCACCGTGGGCGGCTCTCGTTCTTCGCCATTTTCCTGCCGTCATTTCTGCCGTTGAGTGCGGTCGTCGCGTCGCGGCCAATCGGGTCCCGCGAGGACCGGCGACGAGGGTCGCCGGGATCGTGGGATCGGGCTGAGCGGCAGGCGCGCGATATGCCGGTACCGGGGGGATGCGGCGATGGCGAGGGGATTGCTTGTTTTGTGGGTTCTGGCGATCGGCATTGCCGACGCCCATGCTGCGGCACCGTCGGCGAGCGTTTATCTCGAAGATTTGACCTGGCCCGAATTGCGCGCCGACATCGCGGCGGGCAAGACGACGATACTGGTGCCGATCGGCGGCACCGAGCAGAACGGCCCGCACATGGCGCTCGGCAAGCACAATGTCCGGGTCAAAGTGCTGGCGGGGAAGATTGCCCAGGCGCTCGGCGACGCGCTGGTGGCGCCGGTCATCGCCTATGTGCCCGAGGGCAACATCGATCGGCCGGAGGGGCATCTGAAATTCCCCGGCACGATCACCGTGCCGCCGGACGCGTTCGAGAAGACCCTCGAATACGCCGCGAAGAGTTTCAAGCTCGCCGGCTTCCGCAACATCGTCTTTTTGGGCGACCATGGCGGCTACCAAAAGGATGACGAGGCGGTGGCGCAGCGCCTCGACCGCGAATGGGCAGGCACACCCGTTCGCGCCCATGCGCTGACCGAATATTACCGCGCGAGCGAGGACGAGTTCGGCCAGTTGCTGAAAAGCAAGGGCTACAGCGAGGCCGAGATCGGGACCCATGCCGGGCTGCTCGACACCTCGCTGATGATGGCGACCGATCCGAGCCTGGTGCGCGCCGATATGCTGGGCGAGACCAAGCCCGGCGACGGGACCCACGGCGATCCGCGCCGGTCGAGTGCCGCTCTCGGCCAAATCGGCGTCGATCTGATCGTGACCCGCACCGTCGCGGCGATCAGAACCGCTACCGCCGGCCATTGAGGCCATCTGGGCTGCGCGGCGCGGCACCAGCGCGTTATCGCACCTTTTGTTTGGAGGTCTCCTTGCCCCAGCAGATTCGCCGCTGGCTCCGCGGCGCTTTGTGGATCGTTCCGTTGCTCGCGCTCGGGGCTTGGATCAGCGGATTGCCGATCTGGCCCGCCGGCAGCGTGAAAGGCGGCTATGGCCTGTTATGCTCGGCAGCGGCGGCGATCGTGCACGTGGCGCAATCCGCGGTCTCGCCAAAACAGCCTCCTGCACCTGCCGCGCCGGCTCCGGCAGCGGCATCAGCGGCGCCGGCCCCGAGCCCGATCCAGACGGTGGCCGGGATGCCGCCGGTCCTCAATCCCGCGAACCTTTACAGTGCGGCCGGCGCCGATATGTTCAGCCCGGCCGTGGCGGGCGCGTTGCCGCGGGTCTATGTGCCGAATTTGCGGTCCAACGATGTTTATGTGATCGACCCGGCGACCCGCAAAGTGGTCGATCGCTTTCCGGTCGGGTTTCTTCCCCAGCACGTCGTACCTGCTTGGGATTTGCAAACCCTGTGGGTCGCCAACAACGGGCGGCGGCGCTCGGATGGCAGCCTGACGCCGATCGACCCCAAGACCGGCAGGCCCGGCCCCAGCGTGCCGGTCGCCGACCCCTACAACATGTATTTCACGCCCGACGGCAAGTCCGCGATCGTCGTCGCCGAACGATTGAAGCGGCTCGATTTCCGCGACCCGCACACGATGGCATTGCAGCAGTCGGTGCCGACGCCGGGCTGCTCGGGCGTCAACCACGCCGATTTCTCGATCGACGGCCGCTATGCGATCTTCACCTGCGAGTTTCGCGGCGGCGGGCTCGTCAAGGTCGATATGGTCGACCGCAAGGTGCTGGGATATCTAAAGCTCGACGCCCGCGGCATGCCGCAAGACATCCGCATTTCGCCCGACGGCAAGGTGTTTTTTGTTGCCGACATGCTCGCCGACGGGGTCTTTGTCGTGGATGGCGACAGTTTCACCAGGGTGGGCTTTATCCCGACGGGTATCGGCACGCACGGTCTCTACCCGAGCCGCGACGGCACCAAGCTATATGTCTCGAACCGCGGCTCGCACAAGGTTCACGGCCAGCCGCATGGGCCGGGCAGCATCAGCGTCATCGACTTCGCCACCCGCACCGTCGAGAAGACCTGGCCGATCCCGGGCGGCGGCAGCCCCGACATGGGCAATGTCAGCGCCGACGGCAAGCAGCTGTGGCTGTCGGGCCGCTACGACAATGTCGTCTACGACATCGACACAACGACGGGCGCGGTGACCCAAACCCGCGTCGGCAAGGAGCCGCACGGCCTGACCGTCTGGCCGCAGCCCGGCCGCTATTCCTTCGGCCACACCGGCAACATGCGCTAGAGCAGTTTCCCACCGAGTTGCCACGGGATCATTGCGAGGAGCGGAGCGAAGGCGCAATCCCGACCGGACGACGCTCAGCGGCCCGAGATTGCTTCGCTGCGCTCGCAATGACCAAATCCGAGACTGGCGGCCCGACCTGATCGAAAACTGCTCTAGCTGATCGGGCGAGACGCTTCGGAATCCCGTTTGGCCGACAAAATGGATGTCCGCTCTCGACCAAAGCGGAGTCACGACGCTTCGCAGCGCAGCCCCGCGTGAACGATTCCCTCAATCTTCGGCGCCTTGCTTTCGTGCGACAATGCGCCTGATCAACTTGCCCGATGACACGCTGCCTACTTGTTCGTCCAGCAGCACCCGAGTCGCTGTCAGGGCATGTAGTACCCGTTCCGGCTCGAAGGCCGCATAGAGACGCCCGTGCTCGTCCCGCCTGTCAGCACCTTCGGTCACCCGCCAGCTCAGATAAAGGATGCCGCCTGGGACAAGGATGGCGAGAAGCCTCTCGATCGCGGGCGTGATCGCTTCGGCCTCCAGATGCATGATGACGGTCTCGCAGAGGACGTTGGCAAAGCTGCTTTCGGCGATGCCATCGAGGCCCGGAAGGATGGCCGTGCTAAAATCGATCTGCGGATACCGCCTCCGCGCCTCGGCCAAGAGTCCTTCTGACGCATCAAAACCTTTTGTCGGATAGCCGCAGGCGTTGAGCCAGGCCGCGTCACGGCCGCTGCCGCACCCGATATCTGCCGTCGGGCGCGAGCTGAAAAATTGACGGATGACGGCGTACAGGTCGGATGGCGGCGGCTGTGCGTCCCACTCGTCGGCAAAAGCTTTTGCATCGCGATCATACGCGCTCAGCGTTGCGTCATCCATGCGGCCGTGTCCTTTCTTGCCGGCGGTAGGTCTTCTGCTTCCGTCAATGGTCGCCCTAACCCTGGGCGGAGCTCCGGCCCGGGGGATCGTCTGTCAGATTTTTGCCATTAGAGCCAATTATAGGCGCACCGTGCGGAGGCGCAGGGCGTTGCCGATGACCAGCACCGAGCTCAGGCTCATTGCGGCGCTGGCGATCATCGGATTGAGTAGGAGGCCAAAGGCCGGGTAGAGCGCGCCGGCGGCGATCGGGATTGCGCAGGCGTTGAAAACGAAGGCAAAGAACAGGTTTTGCCGAATGTTGCGCATGACCGCGCGCGACAACCGGCGGGCGCGGACGATCCCGTTGAGGTCGCCCCTGAGCAGAGTCAGCCCGGCGCTCTCCATGGCGATGTCGGCGCCGGTGCCCATCGCGATGCCGACTTCGGCCTGCGCCAAGGCCGGGGCATCGTTGATCCCGTCGCCGGCCATCGCGACAAAACGGTGTTTTGCCTGGAGGTCGCGGATCACCCGCGCCTTCTGATCGGGCAGCACTTCAGCCGCGATTTCGCTGATGCCGAGCCGGCGGCCGACCGCCTCGGCCGTCGTGCGGCTGTCGCCGGTCAGCATCACCACCCGAATGCGCTCGGCGCGCAGCGCCTTCAGCGCGGCATCGGCGCTTTCCTTGACCGGGTCGGCCACGGCGATCAGTCCGGCCGGCTCGCCGTCGACCGCGACCAGCATCACGACCTCGCCCTTGCGCCGCAGCTCTTCCGCGCGCACGGCGAGATCGCGTGGATCCACGCCGAGTGCGGCAAAAAGGGCGAGGTTGCCGATCGCCACTCGCCTGCCGTCGACAATCCCGGAAATGCCCTTCCCGGTGTCCGACGCGAAGTCCGACGGCGCCGTGAGACTTAGTCCTCTGTCCTCGGCGCCCTTGACGATAGCCCCGGCCAACGGGTGCGCGCTGCCCTGTTCGAGGCTGGCGGCGAAGCGCAACAATGCGTCCTCGCCGACGCTACCCGTCGCAACCACACCGGAGACGCGCGGCTTGCCCTCGGTCAGGGTTCCGGTCTTGTCGACGACCAGGGTATCGACCTTTTCCATCAGTTCGAGCGCTTGCGCGTTTTTGGCCAGCACGCCGGCGCGCGCGCCGCGGCCGGTGCCGACCATGATCGACATCGGGGTCGCGAGCCCGAGCGCGCAGGGGCAGGCGATGATCAGCACCGCGACCGCGTTGACCAGTGCGAATCCCATCGCCGGCGGCGGCCCGAACAGCGACCACACGACAAAAGTAAGCACCGCGGCGGCGATTACCCCCGGCACGAACCAGCCGGAGACAGTATCGGCCAGCGCCTGGATCGGCGCGCGCGAGCGCTGCGCTTCGGCGACCATATGGACGATTTGCGCGAGCAAGGTGTCGCTACCGACCCGCTCGGCGCGCATGACGAACGACCCGGCGCCGTTGACGGTGCCGCCGGCGACCTTGTCGCCGGGCCGCTTTTCGACGGGCAACGGCTCGCCGGTCAGCATCGCCTCATCGACCGTGCCGGCGCCGTCGAGCACGACGCCGTCGACCGGGATTTTTTCGCCCGGCCGCACCCGCAGCCGGTCGCCCGGCACGACCCGTTCTAGCGGGACATCTGCTTCCGCGCCGTGGTCGCCGACGAGGCGCGCGGTTTTGGGGGCAAGGTCGAGCAGCGCGCGGATGGCACTTCCGGTCTCGGCGCGGGCGCGCAATTCCAGCACTTGCCCCAGCAACACCAGGGTGACGATGACCGCCGCCGGCTCGAAATAGACCGGCACCGTGCCGTCCGGCAGGCGAAACGAGGCCGCAAACACCTCCGGCAGCAATGCCGCGATCAAGCTGTAGGCGTAAGCCACGCCGGCGCCGAGTGCGATCAGGGTGAACATGTTGAGCCGGCGGTTCAGCACCGAGGCCCAGCCGCGCTCGAAAAACGGCCAGCCGCACCACAGCACCGCGGGTGTCGCGAGAACCAGCTGCGCCCAAACCGCCACGCGTGCCGGCAACAGCCCCGCGGCATGCTCGCTCATCGCGATCACGACCAATGGCAATGACAGGGCGACGCCGATCCAGAAGCGGCGCGTCATGCCGCGCAATTCGGGGTTGGCGGCGTCGCCGGCTGCGGGTGTGATCGGCTCGAGCGCCATGCCGCAGATCGGGCAGCTGCCCGGCGCGCTCCGCACGATCTGCGGGTGCATCGGGCAGGTCCATTGCACCGCCGAGGCGGTCGGCGATGTTTTCGCCACAGGCGCCGGCGTCAGAAATCGCGACGGCTCGGCGATAAACCGCTCGCGGCAGCGGCTGCCGCAAAAGCGATAGAGCCGGTCGTCATGTTCGGCGCAGTGCGGCGAAGATTCCGGATCGACGGTCATCCCGCACACCGGATCGCGGACACCGCCACGCTCAGGGGGCGGGTGTTTGCCGGTTTCCGTCGCGGTAAATTGTTCGGCCGCTGTCATAGCTTGCCTGTCCGTTTGTCGGACCGGGCCGGCGAGCAGCCGTTTGTCTCGTCCTCGACGGCGTCGAGCGGCGGGCTGGCGAGCGGGGTTGCGCGTTCGCGAAAGTCGGTCAGGCTGCCGTTGAACCGTAAGGCGTCGATCAGTTCGGCGATCTTGGCGCTGCCGCCGCCAGCCTGGATCGCCTCGGTCACACAGGTTTCCAGATGATTTTGCAATAGAACTCGGTTGACGCGTTCGAGCGAGGCTTGCGCCGCAGCGACCTGCTTCATCAGCTCCGGACAATAGGCCTCGGCCTCGACCATCCGGATGATGCCGTCCAAGTGCCCGCGCACCGTTTTCAGGCGCAGCAGCGCGTCCCGCTTATGCCCTGCGTCCATCGCGACCCCCACCCCCACCCCGGTGGGGTAGTCTTTATGTGGCGGTTGCGATGCGACGGGTCAAGGCGGATCGGCGAGCCAATCCGGTCAAACTACAGTGCGGGCGGCGAGAAGCGCCCCTTTTCCAATGCGTCGCATGCGAGTAGGCTGAAATGCCGGGCTCGGAGATCGGGGCGTCAATGTCCTCTTCGCCGACGCATCGCAGCGTCACACAACTCCGGGAGGGAGTGGTCATGCCAACCTATGAAATCACCACCGAAGATGTCGAATATCTCCGCCACGGCGACAAGAAGCTGACAGCGCGGCTCTACAAGCCGAAAGGCAACGGGCCGTTCCCGGCGGTCATTGATCTGCATGGCGGCGCCTGGACCAGCGGCGATCTGACCGGGACCCAGGGTCTCGATGAAACCCTGGCGAAAAACGGGTTTGTCGTCGCCTCGCTCGAGTTCCGTCACAACGCCGACGGCTATCCGACCTCGCTCATCGACATCAACTTCGCGATCCGCTGGCTGAAGGCGCATGCCCGCGATCTCAAAGTCGATCCCCACCGGGTCGGCAGCGGCGGCGCGTCGAGCGGCGGCCATCTCGCGATGCTGGCGGCGATGCGCCCCAATGACCAGCGCTACGCCTCGGCGCCACTGCCGGCGGGCTCGCCGTCGGTCGATGCGAGCGTGCAGGCCGTGGCCATGTCGTGGCCGGTGATCAACCCGCTATCGCGCTATCGCAATGCGCAAAAGGCGGCCAAGTTGCCGAACCCGCCGGCCTTCTCGATCGGCATGAAGGAAAAGCACGATCTTTACTGGAAGACCGAGGCCGCGATGACCGAGGGCAACCCGATGCTGATGCTCGAACGCGGCGAAAAGGTGAGGATGCCGCCGGCATTGTGGGTCCAGGGCCGGCCCGACATCGTGCACGACTACCACGATGACGATTCGACTTTCCCCGGCAACGAGCCCGAGCGGTTCATTTCGAACTACCGCAATGCCGGCGGCGATATCGAGATCGTCTATATCGACAACGAAAAGCGGCAGTCGAGCGCTTCCTACGAGCCGGTTACCGCCTTTTTCAAAAAGCACCTCGCGTAAAGGGTGCGCATCTAGCCGTTACTGGCGCGCTGATCCCTCTCCCCGTCCGCGGGGAGAGGGGCGTCTCCGGGAAACCAGTCGCCCAATATTTGCTCTTCGGCGTAGCTCACTCTTTCAATCCTGGCGATCGTCTCCGGGTTCGTCTCTCCGCGGTTGCGCAGGCTGCGGGCAACCAGCCGAATAGTCCGGGGCATTTCGCGCGCGATCATGCCCGCAACTCCGCTCCTGAGGCTCGGACTGTCGTTGAGCAGGTCCTCGATATCTCGTCGTTCGCGCCCGATCGTATCGATCCAACCGGACCGCGGCTCGATCGCTGGCGAGGTTTCGAGTTTGATCAGGTGCTCAATAACAACGGCGATGCGGCTACCGAGCTCACGGCTTTGTGAGCGGCCCAAGCTGTCGATCTCCTCGGCGAGGTTCGCCCAGTCGAGCGGAAGGTTTGTGGCGAGCCCCGCGGCCTGGCGGAGCGCCGCCGCCTGCTCTTCGGTCCAGCGGACGAAATCCTCCTCGTAAAGACGCGCGGCGTTGCCGGACATGATCGATCCTCCTTATCCCCCCTGCCCGTTCTCAGGAAGCGAGTAGCGAGAGGTGTCGCCCGGGAACCAATCTCCCAGCACCTGATCCTCGGTGTAGCTTGCTCCTCTGAGTCGTAGGACGGCGGCCGCAGTTGTCTCCTCGTGGCGGAGAAGGCTGCGAGATGCCAAGCGCACGGCCCGAGGCGTTTCCGCTAAAATCATCCGACTCGCCTCGCCCCCTGAGATTCGGGCTCTGCTGCAACAAGCGCTCAACGGCGGGTCGCTCGCGATCGATCGTATCCATCCAGCCGGAGCGAGGATCCCCAGCGGGCGAAGTTTCTAATTTGATCAGATATTCCAGGATCACGGCGAGGCGACTGCCGAGCTCGTTTCTCTGTGATTGGCCCAAGCTGTCGATCTCCTCGGCGAGGTTCGCCCAGTCGAGCGAAAGGTTTGTCGCGAGCTCCGCGGCCTGGCGGAGCGCCTGCGCCTGCTCCTCGGTCCAGCGGACGAAATCCTCGTCGTAGAGCTGGGTCGCGTTGTCGGAAATCTCCGATCCTCCTCGGCACGAACATATGACCGCCGGTCGGCCCCAGATCAATTCTCGCCGGTCAGCACGACGCGAAAGCGGGCGCTGCCGCCGATCATGCGCTCGTAGGCTTCGGCGGCGCGTTCGAGCGGAAAAACCTCGTTCATCGAACGCACTCCGCTCAGCGCGCTGAACGCCAAAGTCTCTTGCGAGTCGATCGACGTGCCGCAATACCAGCCCTTGATCGACCGTCTTCCACTGAGCAACCACAGCGCATCCACCGCGAGCTTATCGACGGCGCCGATAACCATCAGAGTGCCGTTGACAGCGAGGCCGCCTTGCACCGAATTCATTGCATCGGCGCTGGTCACGGTTGCCAATATCGTCTTGGCGCCTCCGAGCTTCTGCAAGGCCGCAGCCGGATCCTCCGCGGCGTTGTCGACGTAGTGATGGGCGCCGAGTTGCCGGGCGAGCGGCAGCTTGTCCTGACCGCGGGCGATTGCGACGGTCTTGAAGCCGAGCTTCGCCGCGAACTGCACCCCGAGATGGCCGAGCCCGCCAATCCCAAGTACCGCGACGGTATCGCCCGGGCGCGCACCGCTATTGCGCAGGGCGTTAAACGTCGTGATGCCAGCGCACATCAACGGCGCTGCTTCGACCGCCGATAATTCGTCGGGCACCCTGGCGAGCGCCTCGGCGGGGGCGACCATGTAGTCGGCGTAACCGCCGTCCGAAGTGATCCCGGTGACCAAAGTTTCGGTTTCGCACGCAAAAGCATCGCCGCGGCGGCAGGTGTCGCAATAGCCGCAATTGCCGCCATGCCAGCCGATCCCGACCCGCTGCCCGATGCTCCAGCCGCGAACATTGGCGCCGACCGCATCGACCAGCCCGATCACCTCATGGCCGGGAATCCGCGGATATTGGATACCCGGCCACAGGCCATCCTTGACGAAGCTGTCGCTGTGGCAGATGCCGCAGGCCTGCACCTTGATCCGCACCGTCCCCGGACCGGGTTCCGGGATTTCGCGTTCAATCAGCTCCAACGGCCCGCCGGCCCGCGGCACCTGGACCGCGCGCATCTTCGCCATTTCTCGCCTCCGTAATCCGTGTTCTGCCGCGTCGGACGCGACGCAGCATTTAGACACATCCCGGCGGCGAGCACCCCGGTCATTCGGCGGGGACCCTTGGCTCGAGAAAGACCGCAGGCGCTCGCTTTATGCGGCGCGGCGTTGCGGCTGGACGTGCCCGCTGACGGCGGCGCCGTCGCCTGGCGTCAGGCGCAGAAACCCAAATGCGGCGACCAGCGGGATCAGCCCGATCAGAAAAAAGGCGAGGCGGAAATCCGCGACGGTGACTTTCGCCGGCCCGGCGATGACCGCCAGCAACGCCGCGCCGACCGCTACGCCAAAGCCGCGCGCCACCTGCTGGGCGACCCCGGCGACGCTGGTGCCCTTGCTCAGCAGCGGTCCCGGCAAGTCGGCATAGCTGACGGCGTTCAGCGCCAGATACTGCACGCTACGGACGCAGCCCGACAGCAGCACCAGCAAAACGATCAGCCAGATCGGCGAATTCGCCTGCAACAATCCGCAGCCTGCGGTCACCGCGGCCGCAACACCAGCCGTGCCGACCAGCAACCGGCGAAAGCCGAAAAAGCGCAGCAACGGTCCGGCGAAGGTGCGCACGAACATCGCTCCGACGCTCGAGGAAAAGGACAGGAGACCCGACTGAATGGGGCTCATCCCAAATCCGACCTGAAACAGCAATGGCAGCAAAAACGGCGCTGCATCGAGCCCGATCCGGCAAAACCCGCCGGTAACCGTGCCGATGCGAAAGGTGCGGATGCGCAGCAGGCCGAGATCGAGGACCGGGTCCTCACGCTGCCGCGCATGCCGGCCGTAAAACGCCAGGATCACCAGAGCCGCCGGGAAAAATGCCATGCCCAGCGCCCCCGGGATGATCGGGCGGCCGAGGTTTTCGATGGCCAACTCGAGCAGCGCCAGCCCAATTCCGGAAAGCAAAAAGCCGTGCAGGTCGAAGCGGCTCGGCGCCGGTGCGCGGAAATTCTCGAACAGGCGCAATGCCAGAACGAGGCCGAGCACGCCGATCGGCAGGTTCAGGAAAAATATCGCGCGCCAGGAAATCCAGCTGGTCAAAAACCCGCCGACGATCGGGCCGGCAGTGGGACCGATCATCGCCGGGATCGTCATCCAGTTCATCGCCGAGACGAGTTCGGAGCGCGGGAAGCTGCGCAACAGGATCAGCCTGCCGACCGGCGTCATCATCGCGCCGCCGAAACCCTGGATCACGCGCATCGCCAGCAGCACCGGCAGGTTCGGCGCCAGTCCGCACAATGCCGACCCGGTGGTGAATATCGCGATCGCCGAACAGAAGACGATCCGCGCGCCGAGCCGGTCGGCGATCCAGCCGCTGACCGGGATGAAAACGGCAAGGCTCAACAGATAAGTCGCGATCACCAGATTGAGCCGCAGCGGGTTCTGCCCTAGGCTCTTGGCCATCGCCGGGATCGACACGGCGATCATCGTCGAGTCGAGCCCCTCCATAAAAAAAGCGCAGCCGACGATCAGCGCGATGACGATGGCCCGCCGCGACTCTTGCTCGGCGCCGGAAAGGCCGGCGCCGCTCACCGGCCCCGCCTATCTGCTTCCGCGATCGGACGGCCGCACCGCACAGCGCCGCTCCGGTCGCCCGAATGTGAACGGCCATCCGCCGCCATTCGCGTCCCGTTTCTGGTCGTTGACACAAGCCGATGCCAGGACCATAGCCGATCGTTGAGGTTGGGTGGGGCGGCAAAGGTGGAAGACAGCGAAATCGGCCGCGAGCTTTTCGAACGCTGGGCGCTCGCCTATCTCGGGCGGTTTGCCAGTTCGGCCGAGAATTTGCGGCGCGTGCTGTTGCGCCGCGTCCGGCGGCGGTCGCCCCCCGGCTCCGAGGCGGCGCCGGAAGCGGCGGCGCTGATCGACGCGCTGGTCGAGCGCTATCGCCGCTCCGGGCTGCTCGACGACGCCGCCTATGCCGCACAGCGCGTTCAGTCGCTCAATCGGCGCGGCGAGTCGATAGCCAAAATCCGCGCCCGATTGGTCGCCAAAGGGATTCAGAATTCAGTCGCCACCGACGCATTGTCGGCCTTTCGCGAGGAAGCCGGGGACCCCGATCTCGCCGCCGCCTGCGCCTTTGCCCGCCGCCGCCGGCTCGGTCCCTATCGCCGAGGTGAGGTCGATCAAACCCGCGACCTTGCCGCCTTTGCCCGCGCCGGGTTCAGCCGGCAGATCGCCCGACGAGTACTCGCCTGCAGCGATATCGAAGCGGTAGAGGCGCTCGCCCAGCCAGATCTCGGATAGCGTGCCCGCCTCAAGCGAGGCGCCGCCGCTCGGGCGGCGTCTGACCGAGGCCGGTTTCGGCGGGCGCCGCCGGCGGGGTTGATATCAGCACCGGCGAAGGGTCGCGCGAGGCGATGCCGTGTTTGTCGAAGGCAATCTTGACCAGCCGGTTGAAGGCGCGGCCGACAGGATATTGCTTTGCCGGCAGGGTCCGGATCCGGACCAGCAGGACAACCGAGGAGTCATTGAGCGCATCGACGCCGAGATATTCGAACGGGTCGAGGATCGCATCGCGCAGCGTCTCGTCCTCCATCAGCTCGGTACTCGCCGCGCGCAGGATCTCGACGACGCGGTCAATGTCTTCGCCATAGGCGATCGTCACCCGGGCGGCGACGTAAGCGTACTCGCGGGTCATGTTCTTGACCGTCATGACTTCGCTGAACGGGACCGTGTGGACCGTGCCCGACTGGTCGCGCAGCCGGATCGTGCGCACGCTGATCGCCTCGACGACGCCCGCATGGTCCTTGCCGACATCGACGATGTCGCCGACCGCGAGCTGATCCTCGAGCAGGATAAAGAGCCCGGTGATCACGTCCTTGACCAAAGCCTGGCTGCCAAAGCCGATCGCGACGCCGACGACGCCGGCCCCGGCGAGCAGCGGTGCTATGTCGATGCCGAGATGCGACAGGATGATCAGCGCGCTCATGACGACAATCAGCGACAGCATCGCCGTACGGAGCAACGGCAACAGGGTGCGGACACGGGTGCGTCGCGGGACGCCGCCGTCGATCTTGCTCAGATAGCGCTCGATCGCCGAGGCGAAAACCTCCCAGACCGCGAGGGCTGCCGCCACGATCAGTCCGATCGACAAAAGATCGCCGCCCAATCGCCGCGCGAGGTCGGTGTCGAGCCAGGCAAAGGCGCTGACTTCCCAGGCCTGTAGAACGGACAATCCGGCGACGACGTAAAGCACGGTGCTCGCCAGCCCGGTCAGGATCGGGACATAGCGATTGGCGCGCTGCTCCAAGGTCGGGAATTGCGCTTGAAGCTGCGGCGAAATGGCGAAGCCGCGCCGGCTCAGGCCACGGATCGAATGCGCGAGAACCCGCGCCGCGACGATGACGAGCACGCTCAGCGCGGTGGCGCGCGCGACATAGACAAACCCACCCTCGATATGCACCGCGTATATCGCATAGAGGCCGCCGATGTAGAAGATCGCCAACAATTGCCAGATCTCGGCCAGGGTGCGGCGGACGCGGCCCCAACCCGACCCGGTCGAGCGCTCGCCGCCGATCCAATCGGCGATTTGCACCCGGTTTTGCAGCAGAAAGACGATCGCGAGCAGCGCCAGCACCAAGCCCACCAGCTTTAGCATCAAGGTGTAGAGGGCGCCCGGAATGCCAAGCCACCACGCGGCTTTGGGCACTGCGTAGCCGTAGACGCCCCAAAACGCGAAGCGCTTGACCCAAATGTAGAGATAGTTGCGGGTCTCGGCGTCGAGCCTCAGGAACAGGGTGCCGTCGTCCGGCGGGAGCAGCACGGCGCGGGCGAGGCACAGGATCAGGCGCGCCTCGATCGTCGCCACGGCGAGGACCGACAAGGTGATCCGTGTCGGGGTCATCGGGTCGAGCGCCATCGCCACGGCGCCATAAGCGATCGCGGCGAACACCAGCAGCGGCACCAGGTCAAAGACCAGCCCCAGCAGCGCGAACAATACCCTGACGGAGCGGGTGTCGCGCCGCCGCACCGGAAATTTCGGCCGCGCCCGCGCGATGACCCAGCGCAGCGCCCATTCGGCCGCCGCGGCGGTGCCGAAGACCAGGACCAAGGCGACGGCGGCATCGACCCAGCGCTGACGCGCGGTCGGATCGTAGATCTGTTCGCGCGCCCAGAAGATCAGCCGAGGCGCATCGACGACCATCGCGGCACCCGCCAGGATTTCGCCGGTAAAGGCGTCGATCTGGCGCGACAGGCGCCCGAGGAGCTCGATCCCCTCGGGCTTTTTGGGTGTTGTTTGACGCTGCGCCGCGATCAGCGCCTGCAGCTGCGCGACAAGTTTTCCGCGTGCGCTTTCGTCCTGCAATGTGTCGACGAGACCCTGCAATTCCCCGACCGAAACCGGCGCGAGCTGTGCCGGCGCTGTAGACGCGTGGGCTGGCGCCGCCGCAGACGCATGGGCTGGCGCCGCCGCCCGCGCGGCGGCCGGCAGGGAAGCGGCCAGGACCGCGAGCAGCAGCCATACCGCCTTACGCATCGACGGTGCCCCGCGCCCGCCTTTGATCACGCACAAACCAGCCCATCCACCGTCAGCGGCTCACCCCTGCTCGCGCTCCCGCTCGCGCATTAATCGGGCGACCCCGGCAGCATCGGCGTCGCCGCCGGCATCGAGGGCGGTGACGATGGCCGGGCGATCGGCTGCCGGTCGGTTCTGGCTCAGCTTGAATTTGCCTTCGAGGCGGGTGACGGTGATGTCCAGGCCGACGATCCCCCGCAGCATCCCTGACATATAGGGGGCGGGTTGGTCGTCGATCCGCCACGGCGTCCTGCTGCCGGCCTCGTGGCGCTGCGCCAGCCGGTGCAAAAAGCGCCGCAGCCATTCGCTATCATCGAACACGCGCACCGTGCCGTAGACATGGACATCGGCGTAGTTCCAGGTCGGGACCGCCGGTCCGCTCAGGTACCAGCGCGGCGAGATATAGGCGTGCGGGCCGCTGAAAATCGTCAACACCTCGCCGCCCCCGGCTCGACAAAGCTCCGACAAATCCGCGACTTGCGGGTTTGGCCGCGCGAGATGGCCGAGGAGGTGCAATTCTTCGCCTTGGCGTTCGACCAGAAACGGGATGTGGCTCGCCACCAGCCCGGCCGGGCCGTGCGTGACGAGCAGCGCAAAATCGTGGCGCTCGATATGCGCGACCAGCACATCGGGCCGCGTCTCGGTGAAAGCGGGCGGCAGATAAACCACGGGATAAGCCTTCTCGTTCAGAGCAGATGCGCCACAATCTTTACCACGGTCGCGGCCAGCAAGACCGCTCCCGACAAAAACAGGATGAAGCCCGAGCCGCGGCTGATCCAGACCATCTGGCGCGGCCCGATCGAGCGGCGGAACAAGCCGATCCCCAGGCTCAGCCCCAGCCACCACAGAAACGAGCCGGCCCACACGCCCGCGACCAGAACCCCGGCGCGCAACAACGTCGCACGTTCGCCGTTTAGTCCAAGCGCCGCGAAGACCCCAAGGAACATAAGGATCGTAATCGGGTTGGTCAGGGTCAGCACAAAGGTCGAAAAGAAATCGCGAAACAAGCTCTCGGGGTCGCTCTGCTCGCGGACTGCGTCCGGCGACACGGTGATCAGGGCGCGGATGCCGACATAGAGCAGATAGCCGCCGCCGACCGCGCGCAGCACATTTTCGTAACCGAAAAGCCATTTCGAGACAAAGGTCAGGCCGAACGCGGCGATGGCCCCAAAAAACGCGTCGGCGGTGGCGGCGCCGAGCCCCGATACCAACCCTGCCAGCCGCCCCTCGAAAACGGTTTTGCGCAGACAAAGGATGCCGACCGGGCCGACCGGCACCGCGATGACCGCGCCGACCACGATGCCTTTCAAAAAGAAAACCAAAAGCATCGGGGCGCGCCTCTGGCGAATGCGGGTCGCACTCTCGGGGACATGCCGGATCGGTGCAATGCGAAATGCCGCCGGCGGCTTTACCACGGCCCGCGGCGCGCTATGCTGGAGGGATAACCATTTCCGCCGCCCGGAGACCGCCGATGTCCGCCGCCGACAATGCCCACCGCTTCGAATTCACGTCGATCGACGGTAGCGAAAAACTGCCGCTCGACGTCTGGCGCGGTCGGCCGGTGCTGGTGGTCAACACCGCTTCGTTCTGCGGCTATACCCCGCAATACCGCGACCTCGAAGCGCTATGGCAGCGCTATCGCGAGCGCGGTCTCGTGGTGCTGGGCGTGCCGTCCAACGATTTCGGCCAGCAGGAGCCGGGATCGGCCACGGAAATCAAGCAGTTCTGCGAAACCAATTATGCGGTCGATTTTCCGATGGCGCAGAAATGCCGGGTCATCGGCGGCGCGGCGCATCCGTTCTACCGCTGGGTCGCCGAAAGTCTGGGCGAAGCCGGGACGCCGCGCTGGAATTTCCACAAATATCTGATCGCGCCCGACGGCGAGCTGGCTGGAACGTGGCCGTCCTCCGTGGCCCCCGGCGACCGCCGCATCACCGGCGAGATCGACAAGATGCTGCCGCCGCAGGGCTAAGGATGCCTGCCTGCCACGCGATGGGCGCCCCACCGGATGGGGCGAACCCCGACCGATCGCGCGCTTGGGGATTATTGTGCCGCTTGATCTCGTGCCGGCCCTGCCGCAACCCGGCCTGTCGGATGCCGAGGCACTCGCTCACATATCGGGTCGGATTGGCGGCCCTGTCCCGAGTGATCCGCGGAGTCAATAGTTAAGCGCGCCGCCTCGACAGTACCAAGAGCGAGCTTCCGAAGCTAATTAGGCCGTCGCCCGCTCCGGGCGGGGCCGGGCCGCGGCATCTTCTGGCGGCAGTTCGGTGGCGCTGGCGAGCGTTCTAACCGCCAGCATCTCGCGCTTTCCGCGGATCTCGACCTCGTGACGCGGAAACGCCGCGAGATCGAGCCCGGCGCGCGCCGCCACCGCCTCAGAGACGACCAGTTCGCAACCGAATTCCTTGGTCAGCTCTTCGAGCCGGCTCGCGGTGTTGACCGCGTCGCCGATCGCGGTGATCGAGGACGCCAGGCCATAGCCCATCTCCCCGACGATGATTGGCCCGGCATGGATGCCGATGCCGATCCGGAGCGGCTGTTCGATCTCGTCGCGCAACGAGATGTTCAGCTCGCCCATCCGCTCCGATATCAACCGGGCGGCGGCGAGCGCGCCGCGGCAGCCCTCCCGCGCCCCGCTGTCGACACCGAACAGCGCCATCACGCCGTCGCCGAGGAATTTGTCGACCCGCCCGCCGGCGGTCTCGACCGAGCGCCCGACCGCGGCGAAATAGCGGTTCAGGATAAACACCACGTCATACGGCAGCCGGCCTTCGGAGAGCGAGGTAAAGCCGCGGATGTCGGCGAACAGGATCGCGATCTCGCGCTCGCTGCCTTGGGCGAAGTCGACCCGGCGGCTGCCGTCCCGGGCATAGGCGAAGGGCGGCAGCAACGGGGTCACCTCGACCGCCGCTTTCGGCCGCAGCTGGCAGGCGAGCCGCACATTGGGAGTGGCGGCTATGCGGCGCAATACCCGCCTCTCGGTTTCGCCGGGCGGGTCGGTGCTGCCGACGGCACCGCGCACCCTGACGCGGCAGGTCGAGCAGCGGCCGCGGCCGCCGCAGATGTGGGCGTGCGGGATGCCGGCGATGCGGCTCGCCTCGAGCACGCTGGTGCCGGGCGTCACATCGACAAAGCGGCCGTCGGGATAGCCGATCCGGACGAGGCCGTGGCGGCGCTGCCAGACCCGGCGGACCAGCCGCGCCAGCAATACCGCAACAACCAGGCCGCCAAACGACCAGCTGAGGATCTGCGCGACGTGGTCGAGGGTCTGCTGCGCCGCCGGCGACGGCAATTGCATATGGGCAAAGGCCGCCCGCGCCCAGGCCGGGTCGGCCGCGAGCGCGGCGACCTGCCGGCCGGCCTCGACGACGCCGAGCAACGACAGCACCGGCACCAGCACCGCCGCGACCAGCGCCGCCGATTGCACCCGCGCGTACCACGGCCTGACCTTGAGCCAGAAATGGAGGCCGAACATCGCGTGCGACCAGGCGATCACGAGGATCGCCATCTGCTGCATGCCGGCCCACGGCGAATGGACAAAATAGATCCAGAGAAAATAGCGGTAATAAAGGTCGTAGGTTCCGAAGAAGTCATCGGAGATGCGGGTGCCGGCGACGTGATGGGCAAGCAATATCGGGATCGCGAAGCCGAGCACGACCTGGACCAGCTCGCCGGCGCGCAGGCGCAGGCTGCGCCGCTCCCACAACGCCCACAGCGCCAGCGCGTAATGAACCAGAAAGCCGCCATAGAGCAGCGCCTGCGCCGCCGGGTTCGACCAGAACCGGAAGACCCAGGCGAGCACGCGGTCCATCGCGCCCACCGAGATCAGACCGACGGCATGGTTCAAGAGATGCATCGTCACATAGGCGAGCATCACCAAACCCGAAAAAAGCCGCAGTCGCCTAACCATTAATCCCTCGCCAGGGGAGGGCGCCCGGCCGCGGGCGTCGTCACCGCGCCGCCCAGCCGCGCGTCTGCGCATCTCGCCGCTGCGCCCATGCGCCGCAATGCGCGAACCGCCGAAGAGTGGCACAAAGAAATCGCCATGCTAGGGGTCCGCTCTATGCTGGAGATCTACCACCTGGTCAAACATTTCGGTCCCTTGATCGCGGTCGACGATGTGTCGTTCGCGGTCGAGCGCGGCGAGGTTCTCGGGTTTCTCGGCCCGAACGGCGCCGGCAAATCGACGACAATGAAGATGATCACCGGCTTTGTCGCACCCCACGCCGGCACCGCGGTCATTTGCGGCCACGACATCACCCAGGCGCCAATCGCGGCGAAGCGCTGCATCGGCTACCTGCCGGAGGGCGCGCCCGCCTATCCCGACATGACGCCGGCCGAGTTTCTCGATTTCATCGCTCGCATCCGCGGCTTTTCCGGCCGCGAGGCCAGGCGGCGCATCGGCCGGGTCGTCGAGACGATCCACATCGCGGAGGTCATGCACCAGCCGATCGAAACCTTGTCGAAAGGCTACCGGCGGCGTGTCGGTGTCGCCCAGGCACTGCTGCACGATCCCCAGGTGCTGATCCTCGACGAGCCGACCGACGGGCTCGACCCCAACCAGAAATACGAAATGCGCAAGGTTATCGATGAGATGCGGGCGAACAAGGCGATCGTCATTTCGACCCATCTGCTCGAAGAGGTCGAAGCGGTGTGCAGCCGGGCGATCATCATTGCTCACGGCCGGATTCTCGCCGATGCGACGCCGGCAGCACTCGCCCGCCGCTCGCGCCGCCACAACGCGGTCCGTCTCGCCGCGACTGGCGCCACTACCGAGCAGATGCGGACCGAACTGTCGCGGCTGCCGGCGGTGGCCGCGGTCGAACCGAGCGCTGACGGCGAGGGCGACGGGCTGCTGATTTTCCCGCGTGGCGGCGAGGACATCGTCGCCGACGTGGCCGATCTGGCGCGCGCCCATCGCTGGCAGGTGAGCTTGCTGCGGGTCGAGCACGGCCGGCTCGACGACGTTTTTCGCGAAATCACCACCGCACCATCCGACCCTGGCGCTTTCCCCGCCGCGGCTTGAGGCCTCGACCAGAGATGAACCGCAATAAGCCATTATGCTCCTCGCCGCTCCCGCGGAAGCGGGAACCCAGTGGCCCGTGGCATCAACGGTTGCTCTGGACGCCTGCTTTCGCGGGGGCGACGGATAAAGTATCGATAGTCACCGAGCACGCCGGGTCAGGTACTGAGGCGTCGCCATGCGCAATGTCCTGACCATCTTCCGGCGGGAATTCGCCAGCTATTTCACCACCCCGCTCGCCTATGTCTTTATCATCATCTTTCTGGTAATGGCGGGAATGCTGACGTTTTTCGTCGGCGATTTCTTTGGGCGCGGACAAGCCGATCTGCAGCCGTTCTTTGCGTTTCATCCGTGGCTCTATCTCGTGCTGATCCCGGCCTTGTCGATGCGGCTATGGGCCGAAGAGCGCCGGTCGGGAACGATCGAGCTGTTCCTGACCCTGCCGATCCGGATGACCGAGGCGGTCGTCGGAAAATTCCTCGCCGCCTGGTGTTTTACCGGGATCGCGCTGGCGCTGACCTTTCCGTTCTGGCTGACCGTCAACTTTCTCGGCAACCCCGACAATGGCGTGATCCTGGCAAGCTATATCGGCAGCTGGTTGATGGCGGGGGCGTTGCTGGCGGTCGGCGCGTTTATCTCGGCGGCGACCAAGAACCAGGTCATCGCCTTTGTCGTGACCGCCGCCGTCGCTTTCGTTTTCACCGCGGCGGGCTCGCCGGCGGTGATCGGCGTGTTGCAGGGCTGGGCGCCGCAATGGCTGATCGACGCCTTCGCGCAAACGAGCTTTCTCGGCCATTTCAGCGCCATCACCCGCGGCGTCCTCGACATCCGCGACGTCGCCTATTTTGTGTCGATCATGATCGCGTTCCTGTTTGCCAACGCGATCCTCGTCGACCTCGAAAAAGCCGATTGAGATGAATTCCTCCGGACCAGCTCGCGGGTTTTTCGCTTCGCGCCGGGCGATCGCGGTCGCCGCGCTCGTCTGCATCGCACTGTTGCTGATTTCGGCCAACATCGTCATCGGCCGCTGGTTTACGGCGCGCCTCGATCTGACCGCCGACAAGCTCTACACCCTGTCCCCCGGCACCTTTCACACAATTGCCGAGATCGACGAGCCGATCACCTTGCGCCTTTATTATTCAAAGCAGCTTGGCGACGAGGTTCCGGCCTATGGCGTCTACGCCCAGCGCGTGCGCGAATTGCTCGACCAGTATGTCGCGGCGGCGGACGGCAAAATCCGTCTCGAAACCTACAACCCGCAGCCGTTTTCCGATGTCGAGGACCGCGCGGTGGCGTTCGGTTTGCAGGCCGTGCCGCTCGACAGCGAAGGCGATCAAGTTTATTTCGGCCTCGCCGCGACCAATTCGACCGACGACCAGCAGGTCATCCCGTTTTTCTCGCCAGAGCGCGAGCGCTTTCTCGAATACGACCTGACCAAGGTGGTCCACTCCTTGGCGGTCCCGAAAAAGACCGCCGTCGGGCTGATCAGCACCCTGCCGCTCCAGGGCGACATGACGGCCATGATGCAGGGCCGGCCGAGCCGGCCGATGGCGGTCATCGACCAATTGCAGCAGCTCGACAAGGTCGAGCCGCTGGACGCCGACATCGACGTAATCCCGGCGGATGTCGATGTGCTGATGCTGGTGCACCCGCAAAATTTGCCGCCCAAGACCCTGTTCGCGATCGACCAGTTCGTGCTGAGGGGCGGCAAGGCGCTGATCTTTGTCGACCCGCATTCCGAATTGCAGGCGGCACAGCCGAGCCAAGCCAGCGCGCCGGGGGCGCCCACCTCGAGCAACCTGACCCCGCTGTTCAAGGCCTGGGGATTTGAAATGCTGCCAAACATCGTCGCCGGCGACCGCCGCGACGCGCAGCAGGTCGGCGTCCCGGTGGCGGGCCGCGGCGAGGAGCCGCTCGACTACATCGCCTGGCTCGATCTGAAGGCCGCGAACATCAATCGCGACGACATGATCACCGCCGACCTCAGCCATATCACGATGGCCTCGGCCGGGATCCTGGAACCGCTGCCCGCCGCCAAGACGAATTTCGAGCCGCTGATCACGACCTCGCGCGATTCGACAAAGATTCGCGCCGACAAACTCAACGGACTGCCCGACGTCGCCGGCCTGCTCGCCGATTTCAAGCCCGACGGCAAGCGCTATGTCCTCGCCGCTCACGTCACCGGAGCCGCCAAAACCGCATTTCCGAACGGCCCGCCACAGCCGGCCGCGCCGTCGGCGGCAACGCCCGGCGCACCAAAGCCGGCGGAAGGATCGCCGCGGTCGGGCAATTGGCTCAAACAATCGGAGCACCCGATCAGCGTCGTGGTCGTCGCCGACACCGACATCCTCGACGACCGGGTTTGGGTGCAAAGCCAGGATTTCTTTGGCCAGCGAGTGGTCGTTCCGATTGCCAACAACGGCGACTTTGTCGCCGATGCGGTCGACGTACTCGCGGGCGGCGAGGATCTGGTCGGCCTGCGCAGCCGCGGCACCGCGGCCCGGCCGTTCACGGTCGTCGATCGGCTTCAGCGCGAGGCCCAGGCGCGCTACAGCGCCGAGGAGCACGCGTTGCAGCAAAAGCTGAAGGCGACCGAGGCAAAGCTCGCCGACCTGACCGGCAAGGACGAGACCGACACCCCGGCCAATCTGTCGCCCGAGCAGACCAAGGCGATCGCCCAGTTTCGCGCCGACATGCTGCAGACCCGGCGGCAATTGCGCGACGTGCAGGCGGCATTGCGCAGCGACATTCAGCGGCTGAAGGGCGGCCTCGAATTCCTCGACATCGCGCTCGTCCCGATCATTGTCGCCGTCGTCGCGGTGATTGTCGGCGCGGTCCGGCTGAGGAGCCGCCGGCGGCGTACGAGCGAAGCGTGAGGGAGGCCGGCCGGTGCAAAAGCGCAGCCTGATCCTGTTGATGGCCGCTACCCTGGTCGCGGTGGTGCTGGCGGCGGCAGCACTCGCCACCGGCGGAACCGGGAGCGGCCCCGCCGGGTCCGATGTGCTTGCGCTGCCGGCGCTGTCGGCGCGGCTCGGCGACGTCGCCACGGTCGAGGTCCGGCGCACCGGTCTCGATATGACGTTCGTCCGCGACGGCGACAATTGGTTCGTCGCGCAGAAAAGCAACTACCCCGCGGATTCGGGCAAGATCCGCCGCATCGTCCTCGCCTTGGCCGACATGACCCTGGTCGAGCCCAAGACTGGCAAACCCGACCTCTACCCGCGCCTCGAGGTCGAGGACCAGGGCAAAGGCAAATCGACATTGGTCACGATCAAGGACAAATCGGGCGCCGACATCGCGCGGCTGATCGTCGGCAAGCGCAGCTTTGACCGGCTTGGCGAAGGCAATGACGGCGTCTACGTCAGAAAGCCGGGCGACCCGCAATCCTGGCTGGCGCGCGGCTCGCTTGATTTTTCCGGCGACATGCCGAACTGGCTCGTCCGCCGGATCGTCGACATTCCCGACAGCAAAATCGCCAAGGCGGCCTTGGCCCAGCCCGACGGTGCCACCCTGACGCTGAGCCGCGCCAAACCCGATGCGAAATTCGCGCTCGAGAACCCGCCGAAAGATGCCAAATACAAAGGCGACACTGTTTTGGGCGAGCCGGCAATGGCGCTCGAAACGCTCGACCTCGACGACGTCGAGCCGGCGGCCAAGTTGCCGGTCCCGGACAAGGGTGTGACGATCGGGTCCTACACGACGTTCGACGGGCTGACGGTCACTGTCAAATTGTTCCAGCACGACAACAAGAATTGGCTTGCGGTTGCCGCCACCGGCGCGGGAAAGGCCGCGGACGAAGCCAAAAAAATCGACGGCAAGGTGTCGGGCTGGGTCTATGCGATCCCGTCATACAAGGCGAAGATGATCGAGACCAAACTCGCCGATCTGCTCGAACCGCCCAAGGGTTCGTGAGGAGTGCCGGCGGTTCCAGGCGAAACCGAGCGCGCGCCGCCATCGCCCTGCGTCGGCATCTGTCTGATCGATCCGGCGACCCGCCAATGCCGCGGCTGCTTGCGCCGAATAGATGAGATCGCCACTTGGTATGAGGCGAGTGCCGCCGAGAAGCGCGCAATCCTGACGCGCATCGCCGAGCGCCGAGCGGCTGAGAGTTCCGAATGACAATCGGATTGTTCGAACGCGGCGGCAATCTTGGGTTGCGCAACTTGGCGGCTGCCGCCGCCTGTCTGCTGCTGACCGTCTGTGCTGGACCATCCGGCGAGGTGCGCTGGGCCAAGGCCGGCGTCGACGATGCGACGACATCGCACGAAATCGACGACTGCCGGGCGCAGGCGACCGTCGCGAGCAATCGGCAGCAGGGCATCAACCAAGACCGCAGCGCCACGCTCGGGCGCAATTGGACAATGAGCAACACGAGCGGCCTGCAAAACCAGACGATGCAGCAACAGGCCGCCAGCGCCAGCGATCAAGCATTCAACAATTGTATGCGCGCCAAGGGGTTCACGCAAAAAAGCTGATCCGCGCGAACCGCCAGCCCGGGCCGTTTAGGGATAACCCCAAGGGCCCCAATCCCAGTTGTCCTGGTTCATGACCGCCGTCATTTGGGCTTCGTCGGCGAGTTGCTTGGCGAACATTTCCTGTTTGTAAGCGTCCCAGTTCTGCTGCGTGCCGAAGTAGACGCAGTTGCAATCGAGCGGGTCCGCGTAGAGATAGACCGGATTGCCGTTGACCACCTTCGTCACGAATTTGTTGGGCGGCAGCCGTTTCATTGCCTCGACGCGATGCGGCGAATCCGCCGGTCTGACCTGGAACCCGGCCGCCGCGAGCAGATCCTCCTTCTGCCCGACCTGCTGTTGCGGGCTGACGCACCCCGCAGCCGCGAGCACCAACCCGGCCGCGGCACAAAGAGCAGTCATTTTCCTCACGGCATTCCCCCAGCGCATGATGCGCGCAGAGAGAATATTCGGATTAGCGCATTGCGCGCAAGGCGAGTGCTGCCGGCACCGAGAGCGGCACCGTATCAAAGCTCGAAAGGGCATGTCGTCGGTTGCCGACACGCGCCGCAATTGGTGTTGCCGCAAACCGCGCCCGCGGAGCTACACCGGCGCTGCGGCGGCCCTGGTGAAAGTCGCGGTCGGCGCGTCGCGCAGATGGCAGGCGACGTGGTGGCCGGGGAAAACCTCTCGCATGTCGGGCTCTTCTTTCGAACAGCGGGCGAAGGCGTAGGGGCAGCGGGTGTGAAAGCGGCAGCCCGAGGGCGGGTTGATCGGGCTCGGCACGTCGCCTTTGAGGATGATGCGCTTTTTGGCGGCCTCGGGATCGGGGAGCGGGACTGCCGACAGCAACGCCTCGGTATAGGGATGCTGCGGGCGGGCAAAAAGGGCCGCCTTGTCGGCGAGCTCGACGATCTTGCCGAGATACATGACCGCGATGCGGTGGCTGATGTGCTCGACCACCGCGAGGTCGTGGGCGACGAACAGGTAGGAAAGACCGAATTCCTGCTGGAGGTCGCCCAACAGGTTGATGACCTGCGCCTGAACCGACACGTCGAGCGCCGAGACCGGCTCGTCGCAGACAATCAGACTCGGCTGCAAGGCTAATGCGCGGGCGATCCCGATGCGTTGGCGCTGGCCGCCGGAAAATTCGTGCGGATAGCGGGCGAGCGCGTCCTCGCGCAACCCGACCTTGAGCGCGAGGTCGGCGACCCGCTGGTCGAGCGCACCCCCGGCCGAAATGCCGTAATTGACGAGCGGCTCGGCGATGATGTCGCGGACCGACAGCCGCGGGTTCAGCGACGAATAGGGGTCCTGAAACACCACCTGCAACTGGCGCCGCCACGGCCGCATCGCGCTGCGCGACAATCCGTCGATGCGCTTGCCGTGAACCCGGATCTCGCCCGCTGTCGGCTCGATCAATTTGAGGATCGCCTTGCCGGCGGTCGACTTGCCGCAGCCGCTCTCGCCGACGAGGCCCAGGGTTTCGCCATGGCCGATGTCGAAGGAGACGCCGTCGACCGCGTGCACCTGCCCGACGGTGCGCTGCAACAGCCCCTTCTTGACCGGGAAATGCTTGACCAGCCCCCTGACCGAGAGGAGCGGAACCAAAGACGACGGCGCGGCTGCGTTCACGCCGCCGCCACGCGGTCGGCATGGAAACAGGCGGCAAAGTGGCCGGGCTCCTTTTCCTCGAAACCCGGCATCTCGCGCCGGCAGATGTCGGTCGAAAAGGCGCAGCGTGCCGCGAATGGGCAGCCGGCGATCGTCTCGCGCAATGACGGCACCGTGCCCGGGATCTCGGCCAGCCTCCGGGCATGGCCGGCAGCGAGCGAGGCGCCGAGCCGCGGCATCGAATTGAGCAAGCCCTTGGTGTAGGGATGCAGCGGACGGCGGAACAGCGCGCCGACCGTCGCTTCCTCGGCCTTGCGGCCGGCATACATGACGACGACGCGCTGCGCCATCTCGGCGACGACACCCAAATCATGCGTGATCAGCACAATCGCGGCGTCGATCTTTTGCTTCAATTCGCGCATCAGATCGAGGATCTGGGCCTGGATCGTCACGTCGAGCGCGGTTGTCGGTTCGTCGGCGATCAGCAATTTCGGGTTGCAGGCGAGCGCCATCGCGATCATGACCCGCTGGCGTATGCCGCCCGACAGCTGGTGCGGATACTCGCCGACCCGCCGCTCGGCCTCGGGGATGTGCACGAGGCGCAGCATGTCGACGGCTTTGGCGAGTGCTGCAGCCCGCGCCAACCCCTGATGCAGGGTCAAGGTCTCGGCGATCTGACGGCCGATCGTCAGCACCGGATTGAGCGAGGTCATCGGCTCCTGAAAGATCATCGAGATCTCGTTGCCGCGCACCCGGCGCATCTCGGCCTCGGTCAACCCGATCAGGTCGCGGCCGGCAAAGCGGATCGAGCCGGAGACGATCCGTCCCGGCGGCGACGGGATCAGGCGCAGGACGGACAATGCGGTGACGCTTTTGCCGCAGCCGCTCTCGCCGACGATCGCAAGGGTTTCGCCGGGGATCACATGGAACGAGACGCCGTCGACCGCGCGAACGACCCCATCGCGGGTGAAAAACCAGGTCCTCAGATCGGCGATCTGCAGGACCGGTTCGACCGCGGCGGGCTTTGCCTGTGGGATTGTCGCTACATAGGTAGCCGCGGTATCGGCCATGCTCGGTTCTACATTCGCCGGGCGAGGCGCGGGTCGAGCGCGTCGCGCAGCCCGTCGCCCAACAGGTTGATGGCGAGCACGGTCGCCGACAAAAAGGCGCCGGGGAACAGAACGATATAATAGGCAACCTGAAACAGGCTGCGCCCCTCGGCCATGATGTTGCCCCAACTCGGGATATTGGGCGGGGTCCCGGCGCCGAGAAAGGACAGGATCGCCTCGACCAGCATCGCCGACGCGGCGGTGTAGGTTGCCTGCACCAAGAGCGGGGGCACGGTATTGGGCACGATGTGGCGCCACAGGATGCGCGGCAAACTCGTGCCGCTGGCAACGGCCGCCTCGACAAAGGGCAGGTCGCGCAGGGTCAGCACGACGCCGCGCACCAAACGGGTGACGCGCGGCACCTCGGCGATGGTGATCGCCAAAACCACGTTTTGCAGGCTCGCGCGGGTCAGCGCCATCAGTGCGATCGCGATCAACACCGGCGGGATCGACATCAACCCGTCCATGACCCGCATCAGGATCGCGTCGGCCCAGCGGCTGAACCCGGTGATCAGACCGATCGCCAGACCGCTCGCGGTGCTCAGTAATGCGACGCTAAGGCCGACGGTCAACGACACGCGGGCGCCGTAGACCGTGCGGCTGTAGACGTCGCGGCCGAGCATGTCGGTGCCGAACCAATTCTGCGCCGATGGCCAGCGCAAGCGTTGGATCGGGGCCAATGCCTGCGGGTCGGTGGTGCCGAGATAGGGTGCGAATATCGCCATCAGCACCATCAGGCCGAGCAGGCTCCCGCCGACGATGATGGTCGGATGGCGCCGGACATACTCACGCGCGCCGCGCCGGCGCTCGGCGGCAGCCGGAGAGACGAGGGCGAGATCGGCCGGCGCCACGGTCATGCTTTTTTTCGGAAGTTCGCTAACCGGGCGCGGCCGCGTTGCGCGCAGCCCTCACCCCGCATGCCGGGGAGGGTTCCTCGGATCCCCGGATCGAGTCGGGTGAGCGGCAATTGCGGCGACGCCGGCATGGTCAATACCGGATGCGCGGGTCGAGAAAGGTGTAGCTGAGGTCGACCAGCAGATTGACCAGGACGTAAGCGGCGGAAAATATCAGGATGATCCCTTGAATAATCGGATAGTCGCGGCGCAGGATCGCGTCCACCGTCAGCCGGCCAAGACCGGGGATCGCGAATACCGTCTCGGTAACGACCACGCCCGAAATCAGCAACGCGATGCCGATGCCGATAATCGTTACGATAGGAACCGCCGCGTTTTTCAGCGCGTGCCCAATCAGCACCTTGTCGTTCGCCAAACCTTTGGCCTGGGCGGTGCGGATGTAATCCTGGGCGAGGACGTCGAGCATGCTCGCGCGGGTCATCCGGGCAATCAGCGCCGTGTAGACCATGGCGAGCGCCAAGGTCGGCATCACGAGATGCGACAGGAATGGACCGAGGCCGCGGTCCAAACCGACAAAACCCTGCACCGGCAGCCAATCGGCGCGCACCGCAAAAAGATAGATCAGCACATAGGCGAGGACGAAAACCGGGACCGAAAAGCCGAGTACGGCGAAAACCATCACCGTTCGATCGATCCACGAACCCGCCTTCCACGCCGCGAGCACACCCAATGGGATCGCCGCCAGCACCGAAACGACGATGGTCGAGATCGTCAAGGCCACCGTCGGCTCGACCCGCTGCGCGATCAGGGTCGTGACTGGAAGATTGGTGAAGATCGAGATGCCGAGATCGCCGTGAAGCAAATGCCAGACCCAGGAAGCGAATTGCACGTAGAGCGGGTCGTCTAGTCCGAGCGCTTGATGTATCCGCGCGATGTCGGCCGGGGTTGCGGTGTCGCCGGCGATAATCGCCGCCGGATCTCCGGGGCTCAGATGCAGGAGGCCGAAGACGAACAAGGCCACGACCGCCATGACCGGAATGGTCGAAAGGATGCGCCGGACGATATAGGCGAACATTCGTTTCCTGGGTGCGGGATGCCCCCCTCACCCTCCCGCTGCGCGGGTCCCTCGCTCTCCCCGCACGCGGGGAGAAGGCTGGGGTGAGGGGTTTTTCAGGAGATGCGCCATTGAGCGGCTACTCAATCCTTCTCGACGTTCCAGAAAAATACGACCGGGGCGATGATGATCCCGTGAAGGTTTTTGCGGTAGGCGGTCGGAACCACAAACTGGCCGGTCGGCACATACGGCACGTCGCCCTGATAGGCTTCGGTCTGGATCTCGGCCGCGAGCTTTTTCTGCGCGGCGAAATCGGGCGCCTTGAACCATTGGTCGATCAGCCCTTCGAGCTTGGGATCGGTCGGCCAGCCGAACCAGGCCTTGCCGTCATTGGCGCGCAACGCCGCGTCGACCGCCGGCGACAGCAAATCCGGGGCGGAAGTCCAAGTGTGGAAGATGTTCCAACCGCCCTGGCCGATCGGCGCTTTCGACGCGCGCCGCGTAATCAGGGTGCCCCAATCCATTGCCTGCAATTCGACATTGAGCCCGGCCTCTTTCAACAGTGCCAAAGTCACCAGCGCCTGACCGTGGACGATCGGCTGGTCGGTTGCGTCGAGCAGCACGATCTTTTCGCCCCTGTACCCGGAATCGGCGATCAGCTCTTTCGCCTTGGCCGGATCGGGCGCCTTCAGCAGCGCTTCGGCGCCGGCCTGGGTGGCAAGCGGCGTGCCGCAGCCGAACAAGGCGACGCAGGTTTTCCAGTATTTCGGGTCGCCGGCGGCAGCCTGCATGTATTCCTTTTGGTCAACCAGGTTCAGCACCGCCTCGCGCAGCTTCAGATTGTCGAACGGCGGCTGGACATGATTGAAGCGCAAGATGCCCTGGTTGCCGAGCGGATCGACTGTCGCGACGACAACGTCGGGGTTGCCGGCGAAGACCGGCAGCAAATCGGTCGGCGGCTGTTCGTACCAATCGACTTCGCCGGCGTTCAGCGCCGCCGACGCGGTCGCGGAATCGGGAATATAGAGCCACTCGACCCGGTCGACCTTGGCCACCTTGCCGCCCGAGGCAAAGCTTGGCGGTTCTTTGCGCGGCACATACTCGGTGTTTTTGACAAAAACCGCCTTGTTTCCGGGCACCCATTCCGCTTTGACGAATTTGAACGGGCCCGAGCCGACCGCCTCGGGGATTTGCTTGAACGGGTCGGTCTCGGCCAGCCGCTCGGGCATCATGAACGGCACGTTGCTCGACAATTTGCCGAGCGCATTGATCAGCAGCGGAAACGGCGTCTTCAGGTTGATCGCGAACGTCTTGTCGTCGACCGGTTTGATCGCCGCTACCGCCTCCATCATCTTTTGGCCGAATGGGTCGCGTTTGCCCCAACGCTCGATCGAAGCAATGCAATCGACCGCGCGCACCGGCTGGCCGTCATGCCATTTCAGACCATCGCGCAACGTGAAGGTGTAGGTCAGCTTGTCGTCGCTGACTTTCCAATGGTCGACCATCTGCGGCTGCGGCTTGAAATCCTTGTCGAGGGCAAACAGGGTGTCGAAGACGAGATAGCCGAAATTGCGCGTGACGTAGGCCGTCGTCCAAATCGGATCGATGCTTCTGAGGTCAGCTTGCGGAATGAATCGAAGCGTCGTCTGCGGGGATTCTGCGCGGGCCGCGAGGGTTGTCAGGCAAAGCGCACAGAGGGCCGCCGCCGCTGCGCGCAGGAGCCGGGCCGAAAAGTTCATCGGTCACCCTGTTCGACCATTTGTTCTAGCCACGACCTTATGCGATCTCTCCGCCCCGATACAGTGCAAAAGGCGGGCCATTCTGGCGCGCCCAGCGACGAACCGCGGCTGACGGGATAAGCCTTTTGTCTGTAGCACGCGATCGCGCTACATAGTGCCGATCCACCCACTCGACGGGCGTTCGATGAGCAAGACGATAAGTTTGGGTGAGGCCAACCAGGCGTTTGCCCGTTGCATCCGCGAGGTCGAGGCCGGCGAGGAGTACGTGATCACCCGCAAGGGCGAGCCGGTCGCCCGCCTCGTGCCGGTATCTGGGCGCCGTGTCCTTACCCCCGAGCAGGAAGCAGCCCGCGCCCGAGCCCGCGCCTGTACGGAGCAAGGCTGGCCGATCGGCGCGGGACCGCTCGACCGCGACGCATTACATGAACGGAAATAGCGGACGTTTCAGCCTCGATACCAACTGATCGTGTATAGCGTCGACATAGCGGCGGGTTCGCGACATCGGCGGCCATAGAGATTGTCGATCGAGCAACCGAACGCGACTGCTATCTGGCTGTCCAGGCTCTGTCGGAGTTCTATGCTGCCATCACGCGCAGGGGGATAGTCCGTCCTGCGGATGCGGCCGCCCAGGCCGAAAACTGGCTGGACGCGTTCCGGTGTATAGCCGCCCCTCCAATGGCGGTGTGGATCGCGCTAAACGACGCCGCGGCCGGCCGGGCGTCCTACTGCGATGCGCTTCTGGTGGCGACCGTGCGGGAAGCGGGGTGCTCGGTTCTATTGACCGAGGATTTGGCGGACGGGACCGATTTCGGCGGAGTGCGAATTCATAATCCCTTTTCTCCTTCCGGAGGCCTCAACCCGCTGGCGCGCCGGTTATCGGGACTGAACTAGATTGATCCGCCAACCGCTGAGCGCCGTTACGCCATGGCGGCGGTTGGTATTTCGACGCCGAAATTTGCAAAAAAGCCGTCGCGGCCGAGCGCGGTGATTGCGACCGCGCGGCTGTCCCCGAGCCGCTCGATCCAGCCGAGGACAAAGCAGCGCTGCGCCAAGGCGGCACCGACCGCGCCGCCGAGATGCGGCCGGCGCTCGCTCCAGTCGACACACGGCCGGCAGAAACGGCGGCGCTTGCCGGCCGCGATCATGAGGTCGAGCCCCAGTTCCTCGAAAAATCTGGCACCTTCATCGGTGACCTCGCCGCCGTCCTCGTCGAGCACCACGTAGCGCCGCTCGGCGAGGCTCCCGGCGAGCGCCACGCCGAGCCGTCCGGCCAAGTGGTCGTAGCAAGTCCGCGCCGAGCGCAGCGCCTCGTCGCGCATCCAGGCCGGGCGATAGCGCGGCGTGCGCGCGACCGCGACCGACATGATTTCCTCGAGCATGCGCGCGACCTCGACCGATGCCAGCCGGAAATAGCGGTGCCGTCCCTGCTTGTCGCCGAGAAGAAGCCGCGCCTCGACGAGCTTCGCCAGGTGCGCGCTCGCGGTCTGCGCGGTGACGTGCGCGGCAAAGGCGAGGTCGCCGGCGCTCAGCGCGCGGCCGTCCATCAGCGCCGACAGCATGTTGGCGCGCGCCGGGTCGCCGACCAACGCGGCGATCTCGGCGATGTAGGGTCCGTTGTTCATCGCCGCATCATAGCACCCGAGCAGCCGCGGTCCGGCGCAAACGCTTCGGGCACGGCCGAAGTTATGATAGGACGGCCCGGCCGGGTTCGACGCGGCTAAGACCAAAGGATAGGCGGCAATGGAAGAAATCTACACCTTTGCGGGCAACCCGCTCGACCGCGTCAGCCAGCGCCGCCAGGACGCCGCCTGGATCGCCTCGCTGCTCGACGATCCCGAAACCCGGCTATTGCCGTTCCGCGAATTGAAGCCGGTCGTCCGCGATCCGTCGGCAACGACACTCGACTGGCAGCCGGTCGCCCCCTGGCGGGCGGCGATCGACAGCGGCAAGACACTGGTCCTGCTCGGGATCGGCGAGGGTCGGGCATATTTCGCGCTCGACGCCAACGGCGTGCCGCCCGCCAACGGGGTCGAGGAAGCGACGGCCGATGTCCGCGGCCTGGCGACCGCAATTCCGGGTCCCGAGGCGGCGATCCTCGCCGAGGCGCGTTCCGCGCTCGACTGGCACGTGCGGCACGGCTTTTGCGCGCAATGCGGGACGGCGAGCGCCATTTCATCCGGCGGCTGGGGCCGGCGCTGCCCCAATTGCCGGGCGCACCATTATCCGCGCGTCGATCCGGTCGTGATCATGCTCGCGGTCAGGGGCGAGCGCTGCCTGCTCGGCCGCAATCGCCGGCGGGTCGGCGGCACCCGATACTCGTGCCTTGCGGGCTTTATGGAGCCGGGCGAAACCATCGAGGAGGCGGTGCGCCGCGAAGTCTTGGAGGAGTCGGGCATCTGCGTCGGCCGCGTGCGCTATCTCGCCTCGCAACCTTGGCCCTTTCCATCGACCCTGATGATGGGGCTGCTGGCCGAGGCGGTTTCTGAAGAAATTCGCATCGATCCCGAGGAGCTTGCCGAGGCGCGGTGGTTCGAGCGCGACGAGGTGCGCGCGATGGTCGAGCGCTCGCGCACCGACGACCCGATCCCGGGTCTGGCGACCTTGCCGCCGCCGCTTGCGATCGGCCATCAGCTGGCGCGCCGCTGGGCATTTGGGGCGGATACGATCTAAGAGCGTTTTGCGGCGGCCCGTCGTTCGCCTTTCAGAGAAAGACGCGGCGAGCCATGGCGAATGGGACAACACAGCGGATCGGCGTCGTCACCGGTGCGAGTGCCGGGATTGGGCTCTACACTGCCTTGGGCCTCGTCCGGAGCGGAATGCGGGTGGTCATGACCGGCCGCGAGCGCGACCGCCTCGAGGCAGCGCGCCGATTTGTCGCCGCGCGGGTCGGCGGCGCCCAGATCGAGATCGCCCTTGGCGATTTCGCGTCGCTCGCCGCGGTTCGCCGCCTCGCCGACGAGATCCTGGCGCGGCACGGCCGGCTCGACCTCTTGGTCAACAATGCTGGACTGTTTTCGCCGAACTTCCAGCGGTCGGAGGACGGCTACGAGATGACCTTTGCGGTCAATCATCTCGCCCCGTTTCTGTTGACCAATCTGCTGCTCGACCGGCTGAAGGCCTCCGCACCGGCGCGGATCGTCACCGTCGCCTCGCGGGCGCATCGCGGCCACCGCATCGACCTCGCGACGATCGCCGGGCCGCGCGATTGGTCGATGATGAAGGCGTACGGCCGCTCCAAACTGTGCAACATCCTGTTCACCCGCGAATTGGCGAAGCGGCTCGACGGCAGCGCCGTGACCGCGACTTGCCTCCACCCTGGCGTCGTGGCGACCGGGATCGGCCAGCGCGGCGGCGTTGTCGAACTCGGCTGGCGGCTCGCGAAACCATTTATGATCAGCGCCGAAAAAGGCGCGGAGACCTCGCTGTTCTTGGCGATGCTTCCCGATCCCGCACCACTCAACGGCGGCTATGTCGTCGGTAAGGCATTGGCGCGCCCCGATCCTGCCGCCCTCGACGACGGAATGGCGGGCCGCCTGTGGGAGGAGAGCGCCCGGCTCGCCGGGCTCTAAGGTTTACGCCGGGCGGCGGGTTCCCACTTAGCGCGCACAGCCTTATCGATCGGCGGGCGGGAGAAGTCTTTAACCAAAATGATTTGGAGTTTGGCAGCAACCGACCGGAATAACCGAGCCGGCCCAAAGTCGTAGAGTGTACGCGGTCGAATCGACACGAATTCGCTTAGCGGCGCGGGCTATCGTGCCTAACTCTAAAGAGAGTGAAGATTAGCGAGAATGTGATGGAAAAGCAGGGCGAACTCCTCGATGATAGGGTGGTTAATCGCCTCGCTATCGGCCTTCGACGACAGACAGCCGCGATGCGGGCGGTGATTGCCGTTTTGCATCGGCAGCCCTTTGTCTCCAAGGGACGCAATGGCAATAGAGGCCGCCTCGATCGAAGCGCATATACCGGGCTTGCGCCGTTTCGCACGTGCCTTGGTGCGCGGTGACCGCGAGCGCGCCGACGATCTCGTGCAGGATAGTCTCGAGCGGGCGCTGTCGCGATGGCATCTGCGGCGTGCGGAAGGTGATTTGCGTGGCTGGCTTTACACGATTCTTTACAACCGCTTTCTCAGTGAGCAGCATCGCCAAAAGCGGCGCGGGGTCCACGACACCTTGACCGAGGCCATCGAGTCCGAACTGCCGCAGATGCCGGGCGGCCAGGACGCGGCGCTCGAGCATCGTGATCTGCTCCGAGCCTTTGCCGGGCTGCCCGAAGAACAGCGATCCGTGCTGCTCCTCGTCGGCGTC